>Ga0247727_10011151_pt1 | contig 15748 bp, 13 predicted proteins | sample WisWelCaveWW1625_FD_202498 | JGI IMG/M metagenome (GOLD analysis project Ga0247727, IMG submission 202498) | Biofilm microbial communities from Wishing Well Cave, Virginia, United States - WW16-25 | ecosystem: Environmental > Aquatic > Deep subsurface > Groundwater > Cave microbial mat | place...
CCGATCAGCCGCAGCTTGCCGTCCTCAAGGTCCTTGACGCCGCCCATGTAGTCGACGACCGAGAAGTCGGCGATGTTGTAGTAGAGCGCGTTGACCGTGAAGTCGCGCCGGAACGCGTCCTCCTCGAGCGTGCCCCAGACGTTGTCGCGCAGGATGCGGCCGGAATCGGCCAGCTCGCGATCGTCGCGCTGGTCGTCGTATTCCTCGTCGTCGTCCTCGGGCTCGCGCTCGGGCTGGCCGGCCAAGGCGCGGAAGGTCGCGACCTCGACCACGTCGCTACCGAAGCGCACGTGCGCGAGGCGGAAGCGCCGGCCGATCAGCCGGCAGTTGCCGAACAGGCGCTTGACCTCTTCGGGTCGCGCGTCGGTCGCGATGTCGAAGTCCTTGGGCTCGCGGCCGAGCAGCAGGTCGCGCACGCCGCCGCCGACCATGTAGGCCTGGTACCCGGCCTTGTGCAGGCGGTACAGGACCTTGAGGGCCGGCTCCGATACATTGCGCCGCGAGATGCCGTGGCGGTCGCGGGGGATGATGGTCGGGCCATCGGGTTTGTGGTCCCGACGGAAGAGGCGGGACCGGAAGAAATCGAACAAGGTGAGGGACTTGGGTGTTGTGGCGGGTTTCGCGGCTGCGTATGATACGCGCCCTTCGTAGGCACAGCCACGCTCCCATCGTCTAGAGGCCTAGGACGGAGCCCTCTCAAGGCTTAAACCGGGGTTCGAATCCCCGTGGGAGCGCCAACTTCACCGCCGCTCCCGCGCGCCGAGTTCGGCGCGCGGGCCGTTAGACTGCCGCCCGTGACCCCCGCCACCCCCGCCCCGTTGTCGCGTCGTCTCGGCGCCGCGCTCTACGACCTGCTGGTGGTCGTGGCGTTGTGGATGTTCGTCTACTTCCCGCTGATCGCCGCCGGCGCGATGCAAGGCACGCTCGCGGACAGCCGCGATCTGCGCCATTGGGCGTTGCGCGGCGCGATCGCCTTCCTCTACTTCGGTTGGTGCTGGACCCGCGGCGGTCGGACGCTGGGCCTGCTGGCCTGGGGGCTCGCCATCGAGAGCCGCGACGGCGGCGCGCTCGGCTGGCGCGACGCGGCGCTGCGCTTCGCGGTCGCCTGCGGCTACCTGCTGCCGCTGGTCGCGCTCGAGACCGCGAGCGCCACGCCCTCCCCGCTCGCCTACGCGGCCGCCCTGCTCGGCCCGTTCCTGCTCGGCACTGCGGCCGCGGCGCTCCATCCGACGCGGCTTGCCGCGCACGAGGCGCTGCTGGGCACGCGCGCCGTGCGCCGCGCCGCCGGCTGAGCGGCGCATGCACCGGCTGAGCTGGGCGTTGTTGCTGAGCCTGACCCTCGCCGGACCGGCGGCGGCCGCCGACGGCTGCCCGACGGCCGATCCGAGCGGTGAGCCCTGGGTCGGCGAGCGCGCCTGGTCGTCGCTCGAAGCGGCCGGCTACCGGCTCGGCCGGATCGACGTCGAGGTGCTCGACGTCTACGAGGACCGCGCCGCCTGGTACGCGCGGGCCGCGAACTACCTCCACCTCGACACCCACGAGCGCGTGGTGCGCGAGCACTTGGTCGTCGCGAGCGGCGAGGCGGTGGACGCGCGGCGCATCCACGAGAGCGAGCGGGCGCTGCGCGCGCTCGGCATCTTCCGCGAGGCGACGCTCGCGCCGCTGACCTGCCACGACGGCGTGGTCGACGTCCGCGCCACGGTCAAGGACGCTTGGACGCTGATCTTCTCGGTCAAGGCCAACCAGGTCGGCGGCCAGACCAGCACCGGCTTGCGGATCGAGGACCGCAACTTCCTCGGCAGCGGCAAGGAGGTGTTCGTCGAGAGCGCCAACGACCCGACCCGCAGCTCGATCGCCTACGCCTACCAGGACCCGGCGCTGTTCGGCTCGCACTGGCGGTTGTACGCCGAGCACAGCGACCAGTCCGACGGCCGCACCAACCAGGCCGAGCTCGAGCTGCCGTTCCTCTCGACGCGGCAGCGCTGGGGCTTCGAGGCCGCCGCGCGCGACCGGCAGCAGACCCTGACCTTCTACCAGGATGGCGCCGAGGCCTGGCGCGCCGACGTCGCCGACGAGCTGCAGCGGGTGACGGCCTGGCGCCTGATCGCCGGCGACGGCGTCTCCGGCTGGCGGGTCGGCGCCGGCCTGCGCAGCGAGCACCGCAGCTACGGCGCGCCGGTCGCGATCGACCCGACGCTGCGCGCGGCGCCCGGACTCGACGGGTTCCGAGCCGACGGCATCACGGTCGCGGTCTCGCGCTTCCACGACGACTACGCGAGCTACCGCAACCTCAAGCTCGTCGACCGGATCGAGGATTACGACCTGGGCTTCGACGCCACGTTCGCCTACACCTTCGAGCCCGGGGCGTTCGGCGACCTCGGCGCAGAAGGCCAGCGCGTCGACCTCGACCTGGCCTGGGGCGGACGCGCGGGGGCCGACGGCCTGGTGCTGGCGACGCTCGAGTCGAGCGGCCGCAAGGGCGAACTCGGTTGGTTCGACGGCTACCTCAGCGCCGAGGTCTCCTGGTACCAGCGCACCGCGCCCCACGTCACGCGGCTGGCGCGGCTGGCCGTCGACCTGCGCGACGACCCGGCGCCCGAGCACGAGATCCCGCTCGGCGGCGAGGCCGGACTGCTCGGCTACCCGGCGCAGGTGGTGGTCGGCGACCGGGCCTGGCGCCTACACCTCGAGGACCGGCGCTTGAGCGAGCTGGTGCTGTTCCAGACGCTGCGGGTCGGCTACAGCGTGGTCGTCGAAGCCGGGCGGGCGCGACGCATCGACGACGGCCGCTGGTCGCCGCTGCTCGCGGACGTCGGCGTCGGCCTGCGGCTCGGCAACCTGCGCGGTGCCTACGGCCAAGTGCTCTACATCATGGTCTTCAAGCCGCTGGTCGACGCGCCTGGCAGCGACGGCTCGCTGCAGTTCGTGGTCGGCGACGTGATCAGCTTCTAGCGGTCCATCGCCTCCTTCCTCGGAAGGAGGCGAATGGCGGGAACCTCGCGCACTCAGATGTCCTCTTCCAACTGAGGGGGGCGAATGACGAGAACTTCGCGCTCTCAGATGCCCGCCTCCATGGGAAGGGAGCGGTGGGACGGATCAGCGCAACCGCGCGACCGCCGCCGCGGTCAGCGACGCCAGCACCAGCGTCGGCAGGAAGTTGGTGAGCAACGGGTCGAGGCCGAACACCGTGCCGCTGTGCAGCAGGGTCTTGGTCACTGCGTAGAACGCGATGCCGATCAGGATCCCGATCACCACCCGCTGGCCGGCGCCAGTCGAGCGCAGCGGACCGAACGCGAACGGCAGCGCCAGCAACACCATCAGCACCACGTTGAGCGGCACCGCGACCCGGCTCCACAGGTAGATGTCGACCGGGTTCGACTCGAGGCGATTGCCGCGCAGGAACGACGAGTAGCGCGCCAGCGCCAGCGCCGAGAGCGTGTCGTACTCTCCGGTCAACGATTCGAGCAGATCGGGGTCGATGCTGCTCTGCCAGTCGCGGCTCGGTGCGCTCGCCGCCACCGTGCCCTCGGCGTCGAGCCGCGTCTCGCGCAGGTCCTGGAGCTGCCAGCCGCCGCCGACGTGGACCGCGCCGCTCGCGGTCGCGGCCCGCACCAGCTGGCCGTCGCGGTCGAACTCGTAGAGGTTGACGCGTCCCAGCCGGCGCTCGTCGTCGATCGAGCGGACGTTGATGAAGACCTCGCCCTCCTTGGCCCACACCCCCTGCCGATCGACCACCGTCACGCGCTGGTTGATCGCGGCCGCCTTCATCTGCGCCGCGTAGCGCTGGGCGTTGGGCGCCAGCAGCTCGCCGAGCGCGAGGCAGACCAGCGCCAGCACCAGCGCGCCGAGCAGCAGCGCCCGCGCCAGGGCCCAGGTCGAGACGCCGGCGGCGCGGATCACGGTCAGCTCGTTGCCGGCCGCGAGGTTGCCGAGCGCGAACAGCGAGCCGAGCAGCACCGCCATCGGGAACAGCTCGTAGGCCTGCTGCGGCATGCTCGCCGCCACGAACTGCAGCGCCTTCCACATCGTGTAGCTGCCGGTGCCGACGTGGTCGCCCTGACCGACGAACAGCACGAACGCCGAGAGCGCCACCAGCACGCCGAGCGCGCCGAGCGTGCCGCCCCACACCGCATGCGCCAGGTAGCGCGACAGGATGGTCATGCGACGCGCACCGCTCGGCGCCCGAGCAGGTCGTCGCGCAGGGCGCGCAGCCCGTTCTGGCGCAGCAGCAGCGCCAGCGTGACCGCGACGAACGCCAGGTGCACCGGCCACAGCCCGAGCTGCGGGTCGAGGCGCCCGCGCTCGACCCACAGCCGCGCGACCTCGAGCAGGTTGGAGTAGATGACGTAGATGAGGATCGCGGCGGCGAAGCGCGCGAAGCGCCCCTCGCGCGGGTTGGCCCGCGCCAGCGGCAGCGCCAGCAGCCCGAACACCAGCACCGAGATCGGGATGCCGATCCGCCACTGCAGCTCGGCCAAGCGCCGCGCCTCGTCGCTGCCCAGCAGCTCGCGGGTCGGCAGCAGGCGCGGGTCCTTGCTCGCGTAGTCGGGGTCGGCGACGTCGATGACGATGCCGTGCTCGGCGAAGCGGATCACCGAGAACTCGGGATGCCCGGGGCTGCCCGAGTAGCGCCGGCCGTCGCGCAGCACCAGGCGCCGCTCGCCGGTCTCGGGGTCGGTCTCCTGGCGGCCGGAGCGTGCGGTGATCAGGCTGATGCGCTCGCGCTCGGGCAGGCCGTCGGCGGCCGGCAGACGCTCGAGGCGCTGCACGAACACGTTGTCGAGCGACAGCGAACGCTCGTCGACGCGCTCGGCGTAGTAGACCGCCGAGCCGTCTTTGGTGGCCTTGAAGCGGCCCGACTCGAAGACCGCGATCTCGGCCTCGCGCTCGGCGTGCTTGCGCACCATGAAGCTCTTGTTGGCGGCCCACGGCCCGACCAGCAACGCGAGCCCGAGCAGCACCACCGCCAGGATCCCCGCCAGGCGCAGCAGCGGCCGGTACAGGTCGCGGACCCCGACGCCGCAGGCCATCAGCGCCGCCATCTCGCTGTCGCGGTACATCCGTCCGAGCGCGAGCATCACCGCCAGGAACATCCCGAGCGGCACGATCAGCGTCAGGTAGTTGACGACCGACAGGCCGAGCAGCGTGAACACCGCGTCGCCGGGCAGCCGACCGGAGGCGGCGTCGCCGAGGTAGAACGCGAAGCGGCTGGCGAGCAGGATCAGCAGCAGCACGCCGGTCACGCCGACCCAGGTCTCGAGCGTCTCTCGGAACAGGTAGCGGTCGAGGATGCGGGTCGCCGTGCGGGCCATCGGGGGGACAGGGCCTTCGGGTAGAATCGCCGAGGTTTCGATCGGGTCCGGGTCATCGTACACGAACGCCCCCGACCCCCCGCCAGGAGTCCGGTCCCGATGAAGTTCCCAATCGAAGCGAAGAGCGCCACCCGCGACGCGGTCGGCGCCCTGGTCATCGGCGTGCGCGAAGGGCGCCGCCTGCAGGCCGCCGACTTGCCGCGCGAGGCGAAGGCCCACCTCGCCGACGCGATGGCCGGCGCGCGCTTCGAGGGCCGCCGTGACCAGTCGCTGTCGCTGTTCCGCGTGCCGGACCTCGCCGCTGAGTGGGTGCTGCTGGTGGGCTTGGGCTCCGACCAGGAACAGGGCGCGCGCAGCCTGCGGCGCGCCGCGGCGCGCAGCGCCAAGGCGCTCGACGACGCCGGCATCAAGACCGCGACCACCCTGCTCGCCGCCGCCGCCTGCGGCGACCTCGACCCCTACTGGCGCGCCCGCCATCTGGTCGAGGCGACCGAGGACGCGCTCTACCGCTACGACGCGACCAAGTCCAAGAAGGACAAGCCGCGCGCGCTCGGCCAGCTCGCGCTCAACCTCCCCCAGGCCCGCGAGCACGCCAGCGCCAAGCGTGGCGTGGCGCACGCCGCCGCGATCGCCGCCGGCGTCGCGCTCGCCAAGGAGCTCGGCAACCTGCCGGGCAACGTCTGCACCCCGCGCTACCTCGCGACCCAGGCGCTCGCGCTCGGCAAGCGCCACCCCAAGGTCAAGGTCACGGTGCTCGAGGAGCGCGAGCTCGCCAAGCTCGGGATGGGCGCGTTCCTATCGGTGTCGCTCGGCAGCCGCCAGCCGCCCAAGCTGATCGTGCTCGAGTGGCGCGGCGGCAAGAAGAGCGAAGCGCCCTGCGCGTTCGTCGGCAAGGGCCTGACCTTCGACGCCGGTGGCATCTCGCTCAAGCCGCCGACGGCGATGGACGAGATGAAGTTCGACATGTGCGGCGGCGCCGCGGTGCTCGGCCTGTTCGAGACCGTCGCGCGCCTGGGGCTCAAGCAGAACCTGGTCGGCGTGGTGCCAGCCTCGGAGAACCTCCCCGACGGCCAGGCCAACAAGCCGGGTGACATCGTGACCTCGATGTCGGGACAGACCATCGAGATCCTCAACACCGACGCCGAGGGCCGCCTGATCCTGTGCGACGCGCTGACCTGGGTGCAGCGCACCAAGTGCCCCAAGCTGATCGTCGACTGCGCGACCCTGACCGGCGCCTGCGCGATCGCGCTCGGCCCGCACCCGCACGGCCTGTTCACCACCGACGGCGCGCTGTCGGCAGCGCTGGTCGCAGCCGGCGAGACCGCCGGCGACCGCGCCTGGCCGCTGCCGCTGTGGGACGACTACCAGGACCAGCTCAAGTCGAACTTCGCCGACGTCGCCAACGTCGGCCCGCGCGAGGGCGGCGCGATCACCGCCGCCTGCTTCCTGGCGCGCTTCGTCAAGGACGTGCCCTGGGCACACCTCGACATCGCCGGCACCGCCTGGCGGTCCGGCGCCGACAAGGGCTCGACCGGCCGGCCGGTGCCGCTGCTCACCCAGTTCCTGCTCGACCGCGACGCTTGAGCACGATGGCCAAGGTCGACTTCTACGTGCTGAAGGAGAGCGAGCCGCGCGCCCGGGCGCGCTTCGCCTGCCGGCTGGCGGAGAAGGCCTTCGGCCTCGGCCACAGCGTGCACCTGCACTGCGCCGGCGAGGAGGAAGCGACCGCGCTCGATGCGCTGCTCTGGACCTTCCGCGACCGCGCCTTCCTGCCCCACGGACCGCTCGGCAGCGACGAGCCGATCGAGGTCGGTTGCGCCGAACCGCAGGGCGCGCCGCGCCAGGTGCTGATCAACCTCGGCACCACGGTCCCGGAGTGGCACGCGCGCTACGCCCGCATCGCCGAGATCGTCACCGAGGACCCGGCCGACAAGCAGGCTGGGCGCTCGCGCTTCCGCTTCTACCGCGACCGCGGCCATGAACTCGAGACCCACGAGCTGGGGCCCAAGGAGTGACCCGCAAGCGCAAGGGTGAGGTGCCGGTGCTGCGCGAGGTGGTGGCGCGCGACGCGGTCCCAGCGCGGGCCAAGCCGCTGCCCAACCTCGACCTGTTCGCGGACGCCGCCAACGGCATCCCCGACCCGAACGCGCTGCGCACCGAGCTCGCCGCCGAGCTGACCCGGCGCATCGAGGAGTACGCGCACCACGCGGCGCGCGACATGGAGCGCAAGCTCGTCGACCGGCTGCACCACGAGCTGCCGTCGATCATCGAGCGGACGCTCCGCGACCACTTCGCGAAGAAATGAGATGAGGGGTCAGGTCTCCACCCTCCCCCTCGGGTGGAGGGTGGAGACCTGACCCCCGACGGACGCCATGGACAAGACCTACGAACCCGCTCTGATCGAAGCCAAGTGGTACGCCTACTGGGAGCAGCACTCCTGCTTCGCGCCGCGCGCGACGGCGGCTGATGCGTCGGCCTACTGCATCCTGATCCCGCCGCCCAACGTCACCGGCACCCTGCACATGGGCCACGCGTTCCAGCACACGCTCCAGGACGCGCTGGTCCGCTGGCACCGGATGCGCGGCGATCAGACGCTGTGGCAGCCCGGCACCGACCACGCCGGCATCGCCACCCAGATGGTGGTGGAGCGCCAGCTCGAGGTCGAGGGCAAGCGGCGCAGCGACTTCACGCGCGAAGAGTTCGTCGCCAAGGTCTGGGAGTGGAAGGCGTACTCCGGCGGAACCATCACCCAGCAGATGCGCCGGCTCGGCGACTCCTGCGACTGGTCGCGCGAGGCGTTCACGATGGACGCCGGCATGAGCGCCGCGGTCATCGAGTCGTTCGAGACGCTCTACGACCAGGGCCTCATCTACCGCGGCAAGCGGCTGGTGAACTGGGACCCGGTGCTCGGCACCGCACTCTCCGACCTCGAGGTGCTGAACCAGGAGGAGGACGGCTTCCTCTGGCACCTGAAGTACCCGTTGGCGGATGGCTCCGGCCACCTCACGGTCGCCACCACCCGGCCCGAGACCATGCTCGGCGACGTCGCGGTCGCCGTGCATCCCGAGGACGAGCGCTATGCGGCGCTGGTCGGCAAGGCGCTCACGCTGCCGCTCGCCGAGCGCGAGATCCCGATCGTCGCCGACGACTTCGTAGACCGCGAGTTCGGCTCAGGCGCAGTCAAGATCACGCCCGCCCACGACTTCAGCGACAACGCGCTAGGGAGCCGCCACGGCCTGCCGCTGATCAACGTGCTCAACGCCGACGCGACGATGTCCGACGCGGTGCCGGCGCGCTTCCGCGGCCTCGACCGCTTCGCCTGCCGCAAGGCGGTGGTCGCCGAGCTCGAGCAACTCGGCCTGCTCGGCGAGGTCAAACCGCACAAGCTGATGGTGCCGCGCGGCGACCGAAGCAACGCGGTGGTCGAGCCATTCCTCACCGACCAGTGGTACATGAAGATGGCGCCGCTCGCGGCGCCCGCGCTGGCCGCGGTCAAGGACGGGCGCATCAAGTTCGTGCCCGAGAACTGGGACAAGACCTACTTCCAGTGGCTGGAGAACATCCAGGACTGGTGCATCAGCCGCCAGCTGTGGTGGGGCCACCGCATCCCGGCCTGGTACGACGAGGCCGGCAACATCTTCGTCGGCAAGGACGAGGCCGCGGTGCGCGCCAAGTATCGACTGCCGGTGCAGCTCGCGCTGCAACAGGACCCCGACGTGCTCGACACCTGGTATTCCTCGGCGCTCTGGCCGTTCGGGATCATGGGTTGGCCGCAGAAGACCGACCCGCGCTTCGCCGGCTTCCTCGAGCGCTTCCTGCCGACCGACGTGCTGGTCACCGGCTTCGACATCATCTTCTTCTGGGTCGCGCGCATGGTGATGATGACCATGCACTTCATGAAGGACGGCCAGGGCCAGCCCATCGTCCCCTTCAAGGAGGTCTACATCACCGGCCTGATCCGCGACGAACACGGCCAGAAGATGTCGAAGTCGAAGGGCAACATCATCGACCCCATCGACCTCATCGACGGCATCGCGCTCGACGGCCTGGTCAAGAAGCGCACCGCCGGGATGATGCGGCCGCAGGATGCCGAGAAGATCGAGAAGCGCACCCGCAAGCAGTTCCCGGAGGGCATCGCGCCCTCCGGCACCGACGCCTTGCGCTTCACGCTCGCCGCGCTCGCCGGGCCCGCGCGCGACATCAACTTCGACCCGGGCCGCCTCGAGGGCTATCGGAACTTCTGCACCAAGCTCTGGAACGCCAGCCGCTTCGTGCTGATGAACTGCGAGGACCAAGACTGCGGGACGGATGCCGCGCTGCCCCGCGAGCTCTCGCTCGCCGACCGCTGGATCGCGCAGCGCTTCGCCCATGCCGTCGCCGAGCACGACGCCCAGCTCGCCGCCTACCGCTTCGACCTGGCGTCGAAGGCGCTCTACGACTTCACCTGGTACGAGTTCTGCGACTGGTACCTGGAGCTCGCCAAGCCGACGCTCAACGACCTCGCCGCGTCGGACGCGGCCAAGCGCGGCACCCGCCACACGCTCATCACGACGCTCGAGCAGCTGTTGCGCGCGCTCCACCCGCTGATGCCGTTCATCACCGAGGAGATCTGGCAGCGGGTCGCGCCGGTCGCGGGCACCGCGGGCGAGACCGTGATGCTACAGCGCTGGCCGCAGCTGGCCGCCGCCGCCGACGCCGCGGCGGTCTCGTCCGAGATGGCCTGGGTGCAGGAGTTCGTGCTCGGCATCCGCCGGATCCGCGCCGAGATGGACATCGCGCCCAGCAAACCGCTGCCGGTGCTGGTCGACGGCGCCGACGCCGAGACCCAGGGCCGCGTCGCGCGCCAGCGCGGTTTCCTCGCCGCGCTCGCCCGGCTCGAGAAGGTCGAGCTCCTGCAGGGCGAGGCGCCGGCCGCGGCCGCCGCGCTGCTCGGCGAGGCCAAGCTGTTGGTGCCGATGAAGGGGCTGATCGACAAGGACGCCGAGCTGGCGCGCCTCGACAAGCTGCTCGCCAAGCTCGAGGCCGACGTGCCGCGGGTCGCGGGCAAGCTCGCGAACGAGAGCTACGTGAAGAACGCGCCGGCCGAGGTGGTCGCCAGGGACCGCGCGCGGCTGGCCGAGCTCGGCCAGCAGATCGCCGAGTTCAGGGCCCAGCGCGCCAAGGTCGCGGCGCTCTAGAGCCGATCAATCGCCCGCGGCGGCCTCGGCCGCGAGCTCAGCGTCGCGGTCCCAATGGCGTTCGGTGACCGCCCCCGAGGCGTCGCCGTACACGAAGAACGCGTTGTCGAGGTTGTGCTCGACGCCGATCTGGAAGCTCTGGCCGTCCTCGCTGCGCGAGTAGCGCAGCGGGTAGCGGGCGGTGAGCCCGGCGCGCTCGCTCGCGCGCTCCCAACCTGCCGGCAGCGCCGGACACGCCCCGTCCCGCGCACAGACGGCCGCCGCCTCGCGCGCGCTGTCGCGCGCGAAGCCGTCGGCCAGCTCTTGGGACGCGATGGCGAGCACCGTCGCGAGCAGCGTGCTGCCGATGACGAGGTACCGCCCGGGCTGCGCACGCCACCCGGCCGGCACGCCGGTCGCGCGGCTCGACGCCAGCCCGCTGAACGCGAACAGCGTCGCGACCCAGACCACCAGCCACAACACGGAGGTCGCCATGTCGAAGGGCAGGAAGGCGCTGCCGATGGCGAGGAGCGCCAACAGCACCGAGCCGGCCCCGATCGGGGCGCCGGCGGCGGGGGCGGGTGGGACGGGGGCTTCAGCCATTGGCGCTCCTGCGTGCAGCGCCGGCGGCGCGGCTCAACTACGCGCGTTGGCCAGCGTCTGCACCTGTTCGCGGTAGGTCGGGCTGGACTGTAGCACCTTGCCCGAGGCCATCACGAACTCGTAGTCGCCGTGGCGGAACGGCCGCATCTCGCGCAGGTAGACGAGGTTGATGAGCGTCGAGCGGTGGATGCGGAAGAAGCCGTGCTTCTCGAGACGCGATTCGACGTCGCGCAGCCGCTCGCGGACCAGCAGCGACTCCTTGCCGACCTGGATCGCGACGTAGTCGCCCTCGGCCAGCACCGCCTCGATCTCGTCGACGTTCAGGAACCGGACCTTGGTGCCGACCTTGACCACCAGACGCTTGTCGCGCCAATCGCTGCGGCTGCCGGCGCGGACCTGGGCGATCAGCTCGTTGAGCTGCGCGGCGTCGGGCCCGCTGCCGCCGGCCGCGACCGCGCGCCGCGCCCGGTCGAGCGCCTTGCGGAAGCGCTCCTTGTCGAAGGGCTTGAGCAGGTAGTCGAGCGCGGCCAGGTCGAAGGCTTCGATCGCGTACTCGTCGTAGGCGGTGGTGAACACCACGTGCGGCACCGTCCCGCCCTCGAGGCGCTCGAGCAGCTGCAGGCCCGAGAGCTCGGGCATCTGGATGTCGAGGAACACCAGGTCGGGCTTGAGCGCGCGGATCCGCTCCAACGCCTCGAGCCCGTCGCCGGCCTCGCCGACCACCTCGACGCCGCTCTCGTCGGCCAGCAGGTTGCGCACCCGCTGCCGGGCGTGCGGTTCGTCGTCGACCACCAGGACGCGCAGCGTGTTCATCGCCTCCCCTCCGCCTCGGGCTCGAACGGCATCCGGATCTCGACCCGCCAACGCTCACCGGTCGGCCCGCTGGCGAACGAGTGGCGCCCGCCGTAGAGCGTCGCCAGCCGTTCGCGGACGTTGTCGATGCCGACGCTCTCGCCGGGGTTGGCCGCGCCTTCCTGCGGCCGGTAGGTGTTCTCGACCAGCACCGTGAGCTCGTCGCCGGCGCGCTGGATCGCGACCTCGAGCCGTGCCGGCCCGCGGCTGCGCGACACGCCGTGCTTGATCGCGTTCTCGACCAGCGGCTGGAGCAGCAGGCTCGGGATGCGGGCGGCGAGCACCTCGGCCTCGGCGCCGATCCGCACCTCGAGCCGGTCCTCGAAGCGGGTGCGCTCGATCGCCAGGTAGCGCTCGGTGAACTCGAGCTCGTCGGCGACGCACACGAACGGCCGGGCGCGCTCGCGCAGGCTGGTGCGCAGCAGCTGCGAGAGGTCGGCGAGGATGGTCTCGGCGCGGTCCGGGTCGACGCGCACGAACGACGACACGGTGTTGAGGCTGTTGAACAGGAAGTGCGGGTTGAGCTGGCCGGCGAGCGAGTCGAGCCGCGCCTTGAGCCAGTCCTCGCGCAGCCGCGAGGCCGAGAGCTTCTCGTCGCGCAGCTCTAGGTAGGTGCGCAGCGAGACTATCAAGGCCATGCCGAACCAGTAGACGAAGAAGAACTCGGTGGTGGCACGGATCCACAGCGCCGGCACGAACACGTACCAGTAGAGCCAGGAGCTCCGCATCTCGAGGTCGATCTCCGCGGTAAGCGGGTCCTTGTGCTCGCTCATCGGATAGGGGTCGGCGAGCCAGCCCATCTCGACCAGCTGGCCGTGGCCCTCCAGCACCGCAGTCAGCGCCAGCCGCGCCAACGAGGCGCAGACCAGCGCGACGATCAGGTGCCAGGCGAGCGCGATCGCACGCTGCTGCTCCGGCCAGCCGACCCGCCACGCCAGGCGGTATCCGACCAGCACCACTGGCAGCAGCAGCAGGTGCTGGAGCGCGCGCTGCACCGGTAGCGCGATCGCTTCGCGCGCCACGCCGCCGAGCACGTACGACTCGTAGATGACGATGTCGTAGATGGTCAGGTAGACCCAGAACGGGACGATGGCGGTCAGGATGATCCGCCACGGCGACATCGGGGGCGCGAGCCAGCGTCCGAACTGTTCGGAGATGCGATCCACGGACGGCAGGGCCTCGCGCAGTGCCTAGGGGCGCATCCTCGCCTCGCTGCCCGCGCGTGGCAACGCGCCGCGCCGGCCGCGCCGCGGGCTGCGGCGGAACCGACCCGCGCCGCGCCCAGCCGGCCTCGCGCCAAGGTGGGGCGGTGGTCGGGGCGCGCGCCGGCGCGGTATCGTGGCCACCCGCCGAGGAGGTCCGATGTCCACCGCCCCGCTCCGCGCCGCTGATCCGGTCGCGCACCTCATCGACCGCGCCGCCGCCCAGGTCAACGAGGTCATCCTCGGCAAGCCGCTCCAGGTCCAGCAGTGCCTGGCCTGCCTGCTGGCGCGCGGCCACCTGCTGATCGAGGACGTGCCGGGGGTCGGCAAGACCACGCTCGCCCACGCGCTGGCCCGCACCCTCGGGCTCTCCTACCAGCGCATCCAGTTCACCAGCGACCTGCTGCCGGCCGACATCATCGGCGCCAGCATCTTCCACCGCGACTCCGGCGAGTTCCGCTTCCAGCAGGGCCCTCTTTTCGCACAAGTCGTGCTGGCCGACGAGGTCAACCGCGCCACGCCCAAGACCCAGTCGGCCTTGCTCGAGGCGATGGAAGAGCACCAGGTCACGGTCGACGGCCAGACCCGCCACCTGCCCGAGCCGTTCTTCGTGATCGCGACCCAGAACCCCGCCTACCAGATCGGCACCTTCCCGTTGCCCGAGTCGCAGCTCGACCGGTTCCTGCTGCGCGTCGCGCTCGGCTTCCCCGACGCGGTCGCCGAGCGCGCGCTGCTGAAGAGCGAGTCGCGGCGTGCCTTGCTGCCGACGCTCGCGCCGGTGATGCAGCCCGGCGACCTGATGCGCGTCCAGGCGCTGGTGCCGGCGGTCCACGCCAGCGACGCGCTGCTCGACTACGTGCAGGCGCTGGTGCGCCACACCCGCGAGTCCCCCGACTTCGAGGCCGGGCTGTCGCCGCGCGCGGCGATCGCGTTGCTGCGAGCCAGCCAAGCCTGGGCGTTGACCGAGAGCCGCGACGCGGTGCTGCCCGAGGACGTGCAAGCGGTGCTCGGTCCGGTGGTCGGGCATCGGCTCAAGCTGCGCGCGGAACGGGGGCTGGCGGTCAGCATCGACATCGGCCAGCGACTGCGCAACGCGGTGCCAGTCCCGTAGGTCGAGCAGAGACGAAAGGAGAAAGGAGAAAGGGGACAGGTAGAGTAAGGCACCGCTTCTCCAACCATTCACCTTTCGCCTTCCACCCTTCACCTTTCACGTTTCGCCCTTCGCGTTCAACCCTTAGCCCTTCGTCTCGACGCGCTGCCATGCAACTGATCGATCGCCTGATCTCCACCGCCCGCCGCCGCGCGCTGGCCTGGGCCGACGCGCGCCAGGGGCTGGACGCCGACGGCGTCGCGCTCCGCAGCCGCCGCTGCTACATCCTGCCGACCCGCGCCGGCCTGACCTTCGGCCTGGTGGTGTTCGCGATGCTGCTCGGCGCGATGAACTACAACGCCTCGCTGGCGTTCGTGCTGGCGTTCGGCCTGACCTCGCTCGGCCTGGTGGCGATGCACCACACCCACCGCACGCTCGAGGGCCTGGTGGTGCGCGTCGGCCGCATCGACCCGGTGTTCGCCGGCCAGGTCGCGCACTTCGCCGTGGTGGTCGTGAACGCCGCGCCGCTGCCGCGCTACGGCATCACGCTGACCTTCGACGACCGCAACCTGGCGCGTGCCGACGTGCCGGCCGAGGACGACGCGGCGCTGACCCTGCCGATCGGCGCGCCACGGCGCGGTTGGCTGCGCGCCGAACGCTTCGGGCTGCACACCACCTACCCATTCGGGCTGTTCCGCGCCTGGGCTTGGCTGCGGATGGACCTGCGCTGCCTGGTCTACCCCAAGCCGGCGCCGCCGGGACTGCGCCCGCCGCCGGCGCCCGGCAGCTCCGGCCAGGCGCGCCCCGACGAGAGCGGCCTCGAGGACTTCTCCGGCCTGCGCGACTACCGGCCCGGCGACGCGCCGCGCCACATCGCCTGGCGGGTGTTCGCGCGCCGCGACGAGCTCGCGGTCAAGCAGTTCGCCGGCAGCGCCGCGCTCGCGCGCCTCCTGGGTTGGGACGCGCTGCCCGGGCTCGACGTCGAAGCGCGGCTCTCGCAGTTGACCCGCTGGGTGCTCGACGCGCACGCCGACGGCGAGGCCTGGGCGCTCGAGCTGCCGGGCCGCTCGATCGGTTTCGGCCAGGGCACCGCGCACCGCGACCTGTGCCTCGAGGCGCTGGCGCTGTTCGGGACCGACCCGTGAGCGCCGCCGACACCGCGATCGTCCCGCTGCCGGACATCCCCGCCGAGCGGCCCGGCGTGGCGCGCCTGACCTGGGTGGTGATCGCATTGGCCGCGGTCCTGGTGCCGCAGGCGCTGCACCAGCCGCCGGCGATCGTCGGCTTCGCGGTGGCGCTCGGCGCCTGGCGTCTGCTCGCCGAGCGTCGCGGTTGGGCGCTGCCGCGCGCCTCGGTGCGCGCCTTCGGCGCGGTGGTGGGGATGCTCGGCGTGTGGGCGACGTTCCGCACCCTCAACGGTCCAGAGGCCGGCACCGCGCTGCTGATCGTGATGCTGGCGCTCAAGCTCACCGAGACCACCACGGTCCGCGACTGCATCGTGCTGGTTATGCTCGGCTGGTTCGTGGTGCTCGG
>Ga0247727_10011152_pt1 | contig 15747 bp, 13 predicted proteins | sample WisWelCaveWW1625_FD_202498 | JGI IMG/M metagenome (GOLD analysis project Ga0247727, IMG submission 202498) | Biofilm microbial communities from Wishing Well Cave, Virginia, United States - WW16-25 | ecosystem: Environmental > Aquatic > Deep subsurface > Groundwater > Cave microbial mat | place...
TGTTCGTTTTAGCGCCATCTGGCGAGAATATGCAAATTTTGAATGATGCGAGATTTGTTCCGCGCGCTTTCAGCGAAGCGGGCAAAAAAGCAACACAAAGGAAGAAATAAGTTTGATGTGAGTGAGACTGAATTCCCCATTTTTATTCCTGCCAAAATTAAATCGAATTTGCGCTTCACAAGAAGAGCTGCACAAAAGCGACTTGCAAATTTGTCGCTAATATCGTATTTTATAAACTTAAACCTGCGGATAAAAAATATGCGTCGGTTATTTTCTAGTATCATAGTAATTTTTGCCGTTGCGCCAATCAATGCGCAAGAGATCATGCCGCTTGCCGAAGTCAAGCCCGGCATGGCGGGCGTCTGCCACACGGTTTTTCGCGGCGACCGGCCGGAAGAATTTCCCATCGAAGTCGTCGATATCATGCGCAACTTCTATCCCAAACGCAATCTCATCCTCATTCGTTTGAAGGGCGAGAAAGCCGAGCACACCGGCGTCGCGGCCGGCATGAGCGGCAGCCCGATTTATATCAACGGCAAGATGATCGGCGCGCTGTCATACTCGCTTGGCATTTTTCTGCGCGAGCCGCTGGCCGGCGTGACGCCGATTGAAGAAATGTTGGAAATTATTAATCGCGAAGACACGCGCGATCGCGAGCTGGCGGCTTTTGTTGCGCCCGGCCCCAATCAATTTCTCGAAATGTCGCTGGGCCTGGCTGAGATGAGCTGGAAAAATTTTTTGCCGCAGGAACTTTTGCAGCGCCGCAGCTCGCTCATCGGCGCCATTCGCCCGATTGATTTGCCGTTGGCGTTTGGCGGAATGCAGCCTGAGTTTGTCGATCTCGCCGCCGAATTGCTCAAGCCTGCCGGATTTCAAATTATTCACGGCAGTGCCGGAGGTTCATCATTGCGGCGAGAAAGCGACGCCGGTTTTGATGCGGAAAGCGCGGCGCTGCTCCAACCCGGCGCGGCCATCGGCGCCGTGTTAATGACCGGCGATGCCGACATCGAAGCCATCGGCACGGTGAGCTATCGCCAGGATAATCGCGTGCTCGCCTTCGGCCATCCATTTTTTGACAGCGGCCCGGTGGAAATGCCGATTTCACTGGCGAAAATCCTGCTGATCATCCCGAGTGATTTTGGTTCCTTTAAAATGGGCGCGAGCTCGAGTTTGGTGGGCACGCTGCGCCAGGATCGCACGACCGGCATCTTCGGCGTGATTGGCGAATCGCCGGCATTAACGCCGATGGTCGTGCGATATACCGATGAGGCCGGCAAAACTTCTCAATTCGAATTTCGTTTTACCGAAGAGCGGACGATCAATACATTGATGCCGTTGATCATGCGTTTCGTGCTGGTCAACGCGCTGGAATCCGGACGGCTGGCAACCGGAGAAAACAGCTTGCAGCTCACCGGCAGCATTCAATTGCAAAACGGCCCAAAAATCAATTTGGATGATTTTTATCCCGGTTTCACGCCGATCAGCGGCTTTGGTTTTCTGAGCGGCATTTTGAAATCCACCGGCGAAGTGGCGGCGACGTTGGGCGCGATCATGGCCAATAATTTCCAACCGGCCAAACTCGCCCGCGTGGATTTGAACTTCGCTTCCATTCCCGGCCGGCGCAGCGCCGTTATCGAACAAGTTTGGATCGACCGCGGCGAGGTCGAACCCGGCGATACCGTCACCGTGTTTGCCCGGCTCAAAGCGTTTCAAGGCCCGGAAAAATTGCTCCACCAAAAACTCGTCATTCCGAAAAATGCCGAAAGCCGTTATCTTACTATCAACGTCGGCAGCGGTGATGACATGACCCAGCTTGAGCTGCGAAGCGCGCCGGGCCGATTTGTCGCGCGCAATTTTCAACAGCTCATGTCGATTTTGCAGGAACGCCGGCGCAATGATTTCATTTATTATCAATTGCGCCAGCCCGATCAGGGTTTGATCATCGAAGGCGAGCAGCTTTCGTCTCTGCCACCGTCGATTTATTCCATTTTGCAATCGCAAAACCTGAAAGGCAATTCGTCGTTCGCGCGCGAGCAGGTTTTATCCGAAAGCAGCCAGAAAATTTCAATTGAACTCGCGGCGGCAAAAACACCGGACAACAATTCATTTGCCGTATCGGGCTTGAAAACGCTCAGAATAAAATTGCGCTCATAAAGGTTTAAACTGGAACTCACATGCAATTAAAAAAAGCTGCTCTTATTTTTCTTCTCGTGCTGGCGGCCGCGCTTTTTGCCGGCTCGCCACAATTCAAAACGTTTATCACGCAGGATGAATTGGAAAACGGCAAAGCGCTCGGCATTTCCATCGATGCGCTCGGACAGATGCGTTTAGCGCCGGCAGTGCGCGAACGTTTGCGCGCGACCGTGCCTTATCTCTGGTGCGCCGCGAGCGATGCGCAAGGCCAGGCTTACGTTGGGGGCGGCAATCCCGCTCTGGTGCTGCGCGCCAATGAAAAGGCAAAACCCGACACCATCTTTACAAGTTCGGAAGTCGCGGTCTTTGCAATGGCGACAGCACAAAATAATCTTTATATCGCCACTTCGCCGGACGGGCAAATTTATCGGCAAACTGGCAATGCCAAAGCGCAGCCGTTTTTCAAGCCGGAGGCGAAATACATTTGGAGTATGGTGCCTCGCCAGGATGGCGCCCTGTACGTTGCCACCGGCGAACCTGGACGAATTTATCTCGTTCAACCGGCGGGCAAGGCTGACGTCTTCTTTCAGAGCGAAGAAAAACACATTCGCAGTTTGGCATTGGACAAAAGTTCGGGAAATTTGTACGCGGGTTCGAGCGGCAACGGTTATTTATATCGATTGACTGCGGCCGGCGCCGTGAGTGTTTTATATGATGCGGCTTTTCCGGAAATTCATCAGCTCGCCATTGGCCGCGACGGGCTGATTTACGCGGCTGCCGCCGGTGAAGCGACGACCCGGCCCGGCCTGACCCCAACACCAGTTGTGACTGTCGAAAGCAACGAGCCGGATGGAGAAGACGAAGGACCGGCGATTGTGATCAGCGCTTCCGGCGAAGACCAGCCAACGCCGCCGCCAACTTCGACACCGGGCCAAACCGGAAAAGGCGCCGGCGCCGTCTATCGAATCAACAAAGATGGCATTGCGAAAAACTTGTGGAGCTCGCGGCAAGATCGCATTCATTCGCTGTGGCTCGAAACGAGCGGCAATTTGCTGATTGGCACCGGCGATCGTGGTCGCGTTTATCGTCTCAGTGATGACGGCACGCGCACTTTGCTTTTTCAGTTAGAGCCGTCGCAAATCACTTCCATTATTCCCACCGCAAACGATAATTTCCTGCTGACAACGGCGAATGCCGGAACGCTGCAAACAATGAGTGCGGCGCCGCGCGAAAAAGGCGAATATCTTTCCGATATCATCGATGCGAATGTTCCGGCGCAGTGGGGCGCGGTCAACTGGCTGCAATCCGGCGAAGGACAAGTTCGGCTCTTCACGCGCAGCGGCAACACCGGCAAGCCGGATAAAACCTGGAGTGAGTGGGCCGCCGTGCCGGGTCCGGCCACCGGCGGTTCGATCACCAGCCCGCTGGCGCGTTTCCTGCAATGGAAACTCGAGCTGGCCGGCGGAAAAATTTCTGCCGTGGTCAAGCGCGTGCAGGTTTCCTATTTGCAAAAAAACGTTGCGCCGGAAATTATGGCCATCAGTATTTATAATCCCGGCGACGCCTTTCCGGAGGCAAAAGAGCAGGCTTCCAATCACGCCACCGAAGCGCAGAATGGCGGTTCACCGAATCCGCGCAGCAATCAGCCGCCGGATGGCGGGCGAAAATCATTTCAAAAAGGCGCGCAATCTATTGGCTGGCAGGGCCGCGATGACAACAATGATCGGCTCATATATCGTCTCGAAATTCGCGCCGTTGGTGAAAATGTTTGGCGCGAGCTGGAAAAAGAATATGCCGGCGCGGTTTACACGCTGGATAGCCAGGCGCTGCCAGACGGCGAATATCAGGTTCGGATCATTGCTTCCGATCGGCGCAGCAATCCGCCCAATCTCGTGCAGGAAGGCGAAAAGACGAGTGAAATTTTTGTCATCGATAACACGCCGCCGGAAGTTAAAAATTTGACGGCGCAAAAAAGCGGCGCGCAATGGCAGGCGAGCTTCGAAGCCGTTGATCAGCTCTCTCGTCTCAAAGAAGCCTGGTACACCGTTGACGCCAACACCTGGCAATTGATTTACCCCGCCGACAATGTCGCAGATCAGCGCCGCGAAACGTATCAGTTTAACATTGCAAATTCCAGCGTCACGTCAAACCCGCCGAGTATTTTGGCGGTTAAAGTTGTTGATGCGAATGGGAATAGCGGGTTTGGGAAAACACCAATAAAAAATTAAGCCGGAAGGATTCTTTGCATGATTGCTCCAGCCGCGGTTCAACAGATTCAAACGATTATTCAACCGGGCAAAAAATTTATTCTCACCACGCACGTCAATGCCGACGGCGACGGCATCGGTTCCGAAATCGCTTTGACGCATTACCTGCGCGAGCTCGGCAAAGAAGCGCATATTGTCAATCACAGTCCGACGCCGGAAAATCTGGATTTCCTCGACTCCCGCGGCGACATTCAGCTCTTCGATCATAACAAACACGGCGAGCTGGTTCGCGAGGCTGACGCCGTTTTCATTCTTGACATCAGCGATTGGGAGCGGCTGCGCGATCTCGGCAAGCTGCTGCGGCAGATCAGCGTCACCAAAATCTGCATCGATCATCATCCGCTCGAGGGCCGCTTCGGCGAAGTTGATGTTATCCTGACTGAAGCTTCGTCGACCGGAGAAATAATCTATGAGCTGTTGACGAAACTGGGCGCTCGCCTGCACGGCAAGCAGATTGACGCTTTGTATACTGCCATTCTCACCGACACCGGTTCGTTTCGTTTTTCCAACACCAATCCTGGGGCTCATCAAGTCTGCGCGGATCTCATTGCGCGCGGCGTCAAACCGCATCATATTTATCAGGAAATTTATGAGAAGCAGCCGGCCAGCAAAATGCGCTTGCTCGGGCAAATTCTCAGCAATTTGAATTTTTCCAAAGATCGCCGGCTGGTGTGGTTTTCGATCACGCAGCAGATGATGAAGGCCACCGGCACGCAGCCGCGCGATACCGAAGGCTTCGCCGACTTTCCGCGCAGCATCGACGGCGTGGAGCTTTGCCTGATGTTTTTGGAAACGGAACAGGGCAAAACCAAAATCAGTTTTCGGTCGAAAGGGAAAGTCGTGATCAACGGTTTGGCCAATCGCTTCGGCGGCGGCGGGCATCCGTATGCCTCCGGCGCGTTGGTGGAAGGCAATTTTCAACAGCTCGTGCAGCAAGTGGTGAGCGAGGCGAAGGAGTTGTTTGGGTGATATTGTGGTCCGCCATGAATTAAAATTCATGGCGGAATACCGACATAATTTCTTCCATCATTTTTTCGTAATCTCCATCATAACGCGACAGCTCGTAGCAGCCAATCGGATTTTCCAGCACGTTGACGAGACATTTATTGCAATACGTGCAGGGCTTGTCCGGCCGGTCTTTGCCCTGCGCAAAAATTTTGACCAGATCGTTGTTGGCAACGAGGCTCCGCGCGATGGTCACGGCATCGCATGACCCGGCATTGATGACTTTGCGAATATACGACGCGGTTTGAAAGCCGCCGGTGCAAAGCACGGGAATTTTGACCTGCTGTTTAATGGCGCGGGCATATTCGACGTTGAGGCCTTCAATCGTTTTGCGGCGGGCGCGATTCCACAGAAAATAAAAAATCGGCCGCAGCAAACGATACCGCATCAGCAGATAATTGCGAAAAGCGTAGCGGCCGCTTGAAATCATGGTGTCGTAGGTTCGATACGCCTGATCGACTGCCAGCGTGCCGGGAGGATTGTTGGGATGAGGAAAAAAGCTGCCGGTCGAAATATGCAGCGCCTCAACCCCGGCTTCTTCCAGCCAGCGGCAAATCTGCATCGTGTCCGCGAGGGTGTTGCCTTTTTTCTCCCAGAAGATCACCGCGTTATTATCATCCACCGCGCTGATTTTAACCTGCAAATGAAAATCATTGCCGGCTTCGCGGCGAATGGCGCGGACGATGTCGAGCCCGAAGCGAGCGCGATTTTCCAAACTGCCGCCGTATTCATCTTTGCGGTCGTTGATCGCCGAGCTGAGAAATTGGGTGATGAGATAACCGTTGGCGCCGTGCAATTCAACCCCGTCGAGTCCGGCGGCGCGCGCTCTCCTCGCGCCGTCGGCAAAATGCTGCACCGTATCTTTGATCTCGGCAATCGTCATCGCCTGACATTCGAAGCCGTGAAACGATTCGGTGCGGCTTGTCGAGCTCAACATTTTCTTGCCGAGATTTTCGACGCCGCCGATATCCTGCTGCCGGCCGGAATGGCTGAGCTGCAAAATATATTTGCAATCGTGCGCATGTATTCTCTCGCCGAGCCTGCGCCAGAAAGGAATGCGCTCGTCACGGTCTATTGTCGCATAATTCGGCAGAATGCGGCCGCGAATATGCACCGGCGCATACGATGAGATAATCGCGCCGACGCCGCCCCGCGCAAACTTTTCTTCCCAGTTAATGCGGGCCGGCGTTCCGGAACCGTCGTAGTTGTCAAATCGCCCGGAAATGTTGGAACGAAAGATGCGGTTTTTAACGGTGAGATGGCGAAATTTCAGCGGTGAAAAAATAATGTCATTTTCCATAGCACATCAAAGCTTTAGAACGCCGATGGCGCTGATATGACGGATTCCCACGAATTTTTTATTTTTGCTTTATCCGTGTAAATCCGCCGCCTCCGTGCGATCCGTGTTCGATATCTTCGCCTCTACCACGGCTTGTACTTAATCGGCTCGCGATGGCCGATCATGAAATAGCAATAAAAGAAATTTAGCCCCGGCGGAACCTGGGCATAGGCTTTACACAGAATCACCGAATGGTCGCCGGGATTGGGCAGCACGATGAAATCACGAATGGTGCGGAAAAAGAAAAAGGCGCCTTTGTTCTCCGGCAGATTATAGTCGAAGTGTCCGGTGTGGGCGTAGGGCTGAAAAAGTTTTTGCGGCGGCTCCTCCTTCACGTATGAGATGCGATAGAATCCCATGTGAGTGGGCCGGCCGTTTTTGATGAGCGTGTTCCACGCGCCATTCATGCCTTGTTTATCCTGCTGCACGTACTCGTTGTAGCCCCAGACCCTGCCGTCGGTTTTTTTCAGGAACCCTTTTTTAAATTTTTCTCCCGAAACCAACCGCGCGGCCGGCGTGAGATTCCAGCCGTTATAAATGTAACCGTTCATTTGTTCCCAATCGGGCGCCGGGCACGTGCGCAAAAGTTTTTCCAGAGCCGCCGTATCAGTTTTCGCCAGCTCTTCAAACGTCCATTCTTTTTCTGCCATGATATCACCCTCCGAAATGGTGAGTTCTTAAACGTGTTTAACAATAGCGAAATGTGTATAGAATCCGCTGTAATTTAAAAAACGGCATTTACCGGATTGCCGGGAAGCCTGATTTTGGAGTTGCCTGTGACTTGAAGCGAAGGCTGATGAAATGGTGTTATCACGCCTTTTTGTAAATCCGCCTCAGACATTTCATTTATGAGCTGTAACCATGATTCAATCGTCGTTGCCTGCGCCAGCGTCCGAGCGGCATAGTATGAGATAATTCCATGTTTGGTTTGTTTGCCATTGTATTCAAAATGATGGTTGTGCCCTCTGCACGTCAACTCAGCGCCGGACTCGGCTTTCATTACGATGGCGGAGACATTGGCTGGCACACGGCCAGCGAGCAGATTAGTATGTCAGCAATCCGGCAGCACGATTAAATTTATCTTCGCCGGCAAATCCAGAGTTGAAAATATCTCGTCCCAAAATACGTAATCCTCCGCATGATTCGATGTACCAGCTTGCAGCAGCATTCCCGCGCGAGCCTCTGAAGCATCAATTATATAGTTCCCGTCGCCGCCGTAGTAAAAGAACACCTCACCACTGTCCCAACTGACGATTTCCTTTCTGACTTCGTGAAGAAAAGCCAGCAACAATCCTCTGTGCAGGCTTCCCTCGAGCAGGAGTATTTTCTCCGGCGAGAGCCCGCGCAACGATAGCGCGTTGTATATATCTGCCACATCATTATGCATCGCCGTCTCACCGCTGAGTGGCGCGGCAATTAACAGGGCGAGGTGGTGATGATTAGATATGGAGTGATCTGAGAATATTTTTTCATTTTGCATAGTGTTTGCTCGCAATTTTTTATTCTCACCTATTTGTGCCTAAGCGAGCTTCAGCAGTTGCATGGGCGTGCTCCGCAGTCCGCTCGTGTCGTTAGGCTCAGTTTGTTTATTCGCCAATTCACGGTTGTGCTATTTTTCATCCCTGGTTAATTTAACAAAACATGTGAGTGATTCAATGCTATTTTTGTTTCGCGTGCTCAGTCATTTATTTACATTGCTATTTACCGGGGACAATCCATAAACAAACTGGGTTAAGTCGCAATTGAACAGTGATCTTACCAGGGGTTATGTAATGCGCACCATCGCCGGTCATTTCAAACTGAAAATCTTCCTCGGGTGGAGTACGTCTCGCAATTTCTAACAGCTCTGCAAATTTCCAAATCTTTGCACCGTAACCCAAATAATCGTGACCATCGCGCCACCTAAACCTAAAATGACGTCTGCCGGCTAAAGCAACAAAGTTGGGAGAACGACCACCACGAATATCGATGTCCAAATTACTTTGAAGCATTCTGACCCAATCATCGAAACTGCTTTCACTTACCCTGTCCTCATCCCAAGCTGCTACGGCCACTCCGATCATAGTTTCTGGAGGGCTTGCCGCAGCTTGACAAGGTCCCAATATAGTTTTTACAACTGCATTAAAATGACCGAAATCCGACGATAACGAGAGAGGTGGCGGACTTCTCTTGACATTATTTCCTAATCGACCGGAATTTCGAGCATCCAAAATAGCGCGGCTTGTTGATAAGCTACTCCGGTCGATACCATCGCCGTCCATTTTGGCGAAAACATTTTCAAGCTTCGGTTCATCGCCGCCACTGTCTTCTGTTCTGCGTATATCGAGTTGCGAAAAGTTTATGTCCACAGAAACAGACTCATAGCGCCGAAGTATTCTCCCACCGTATCCTCCTGTTTCCTCAATGATCTCTAACGTGCATGCATCCAAGAGACGCAATTTGAGTCTACCATACCCTCGCGCTCCACCTCTGGGAACATCGGCCCATAGTCCTTCGATTTGATCGCCATTGCGCGTGCCGATGAATACATTTGCAAAAGCCGACGGGGGGATAGGTTGTCTGCCACTTACACTAGGCACACCTGGAGCAGCAGTGGGATGTTCGGCAAACCAAACTAGCTCATGTGTTATTGGTATATCGCGAATGTAGTAGGTTCCACCATCGTCGCCCTGCCACGTCCCGCTTAAGATCTCCAAACCGCTACCTTGGAATCCCGCTGGTATTGAAGCCGAAGAAAGATTATGTACGCTTACGTCCCACGACCCTAATGGCAACGGCGGTACAGGGTCTGGTGCTTCCTCCCAACATCCACTAATAAAGGCCCTTTCTAATCCCCACACGTTTCCAGGAAACGCCGGTCTTGCCCGAACCTTTCGCAAATAACATTCGGGGAAGTCACACCAGGGAATACGTGGGTTAGATGGTACAACAAATGTCTCAATCTCAAGATCTCCAAATTCACATGTTCTACCCTTTGGGACGTCGAAAAACTTTCCCACCCAGCGATCGATACGAAAATCATGCTCACCCACTCCCACACCACGTATCAAACGTCCGAAAAAGACATTACTAAATGCCGGGTCGTTACCGAATTGCTGGCCCAACCAAAACAGTGCATTAAACTCAGCCACCTGACGCATATAATAGACACCACCGTCGTCGCATGCCATTATCGCTGTTTCCCACGAAGAACAGTCCCACGTCGTCTGAGCAATACATCGACGAGATCCTTCCAGATTGATGATGATAGCAAATATCACCATTATAAAAACATTAGCTCTAATAAGTCTATTTGTGTGCAGAATAATTAGAGTATTCATAGCTCCTCCTTTCGATGTCTTGACTCTCTACCTCCAATACTGCTTTGTCAATACTATCTCGTGGGTCTGAAATTGATGTTGATCCTTGCACGAGTAGTGCCACCTGAAAAATTCTCTGCTATCACATCTAATGGACATTGCCAAGATATTAAGTTGCTTTCATCACCACCACAAGGATTAGTAACCCTTTTGGTATATGGAAATACTAATCTTGTAGGACCTATTTCCCCTGGCATTGCGTCGAATGTTATTTTCTCTGGCGAGCCGAGAAATTCTCCTCCGGGTCGATCAGTACACTCAAAACTAACTCCACAACCCATAGAAATTGATTTTACACCTTCTGGATCTTCTGCAACACCAGAAACAATGAAAGTCCCCATTCTGATCAGATTAACTTCACCTCCGTCTTCTATCCTGCCAGTGGGGCTTGCAAATCCCTGATCAGAAACAAATAAGTAAACGGTGGGTGGTGATTGATCTTTTTCAGGAATTGTAACAGAGTCGCCGAAAAGTTCGTGAAAGAACTCAGTCAATATATCTTCACATGCTACAGTAAGAAGTAGGATTAGCACGGAGGAAATCAGCATTGACAACCTAAAAAAAGTTTTGTTCTTCATAAAATTCTCCTCACATTATGAGTTGATGTGAGCGTCCAATTTGTAATGAAATGAAAAAGAGAAATTTAACCTAAACAATACTCAACCGGCTCGCATAATCCGCCATCGCCATAATCGTGAGCTGCGGGTTGATGCGAATCGTCGTCGGGAAAACGCTGCCATCGCAAACGAAAAGATTGTCGAAGCCGTGCACTTTGAAGCGGCTGTCCACGACGCCAATGCGCGGATTGTCGCTCATGACGTTGCCGCCCTGCGGATGCGAGGAGTTGAGAATCATGGCGTCGGGCCGGCGAATATTCTTGTCGATGAAGTCGCGAATCGCCGTGCCGGATTTGAAGCCGCTCGCCTTCATTTCCAAATCGACAAACGTAGACGGATAAACCGCCTCGGCGCCGTAAGCAAAATACACTTGCGCCATCAAGGCCATGCCGCGCTTGAGTTTGGCGAGATCGCTTTTGGTCATCTCATAAACCACGGCGCCGAACGTATTGCGCAGGAACTCCGAGCGTTTCACTTTGCCGTTGTTTTCCGTGCCGATCATCACGCCGGCGCAGGCAAAGCGATGATAATTTTGCATGCGCTCAAAATGCGTGTCAAACCAACCCGGCATGATTCCCGCAAAGGCCATCGGCGGCGCGAACCAGGCTTCGAGCATCGCTTCGCCGGTGTCCACATAGCCCGGCATTTGCACGCCGTCAAAACCGTTGATCGCATCGCGAAAGCGGGCCAACATCAAACAGGCGGCATTAAAGGAGAAACGTTTTCCCACGTTCCGGCGGATGCCGCTGTTCAATAATAAAACGCTCGACGCGATCACGCCGCATGAAACCACAATCTTTTCGGCGCGCACCACCAGCTCGCGGCCGTTTTTCAATTTGCACTGCACGCCAACGGCGCGGCGGCCTTTTTTAAGAATTTTCTCGGCCAGGCATTCCGGAATCACTTGCGCCTTGTTTTCAATGGCGGCCGGAATGTAAGTTTCCAGCATCGACATTTTGCGCCCGTACGGGCAGCCGAAATTGCAATAACCGCAGCCGAGACAGTCTTTATAATTTTTTTTGAACAAACCGTATTTGAAATTTTTATTGCCTTCGCCCATTTTCACGAGGCGCTTCCAGCCGTCCAATAAAACGTCGGAGTTGCGGCTGGTGATTTTCTTTTCAATGCGCTCGACGTTGATCATTTTTTCAACGGCATCAAAAGATTTTTCGAGTTTTTTCTCGTTAATATCCGCGCCGAGCCGGCGCCATCTTTCGTAAATATCCGGCTTTTGCGTTTCATAAAGATCTTCATCATTGAGCCGAAGACAAATGGCGTTGTTGATCACCGTCGTGCCGCCGAGACATTTGCCCTGCATGATGCTCATGTCCATATCGACCGTCGCTTGCAGGCCGCCGTCTCGGTACATTTTCCCCACCATCGTGCCTTCGTGATGAACCACTTCATCCGCGGCAAAATACTTGCCTTCTTCGAGCAGAACGACTTTTTTGCCGGCCGCCGCCGCATGGTAAGCCACCACGGCGCCGCCGGCGCCGGAACCGATCACACAAATATCGGCCTCCAATTCTTTTGTGGTGGGATGATACAGTTGCAGTTTCGACGACCCAATCAGCTTCAGTTTCTTCGCCGGCGCCGGTTTAAATCGCTCGCGCCCGTCAACCGGAATGAAACGAACGCTGTCATAAACCCGCGGATCGCCGTAATAACCGGCCAAAAACAACGTTTTGATTCGCGACAAATCGCGCAGCGTGAGATTGCGCAGCGAGTAATACCAGCCTTTATACGGCAGCCTGATGCGCTTCCATCCTTTTAATTCGACGTCGGGGTTCACCAGGCTTTGCTCGATAAATTTTTTGCGCGCGGCGGGCGACATCCGGGAAAAAGGCCGATGCAGCAACAACGACGGCAAAACATATTCGATGAGAAAGAGAACCATCTTGATGCTGCCTTTGCGATTCGAATCGAGGCGCGCCAATTGTTGGTCGATATTCTCGGCAATGTCGCGTGGGGTGATAACGCGTTTGCCTTCGATAAAAACTTCGGCAAATTTTTCGACCGTGCGCATTTCGCGGCGCGAAAGAAAACCGGAATCGGGTTGGCGATTTTGCATAATGAAGGCCTATAGAAAAAGTTTTTTTCAAACACGGAGCACCAGAATTCGCGGAGCGCCACGGAGAAAAGCCCTTTAAAAATGTCTATTGATCTCCGGGCTTTCTCCGTGCGCTCCGCGTCCGTGTCAATGGGGCGTTAACGCATTGCGCTCTGGGGCGGTTCGTAATTATTGCGGTTGTGCCGCTCGAGAATAAGATGACCCATGAAAAAATTAATCGGCCCCTTGACGAAATCGCTGCGGCCGACGATGAGATCGTGATTTTCCGGATCGGGATAAACGAGATAATCAACCGTAAAGCGGACCGGATTCAGAAAAAACGTGCCGCTCCATTTGGAATAATCGATAATCAGCGCGTGCGCGCATTCTTTGAGATATCCCGGCGTGCCGGCCGGGAAAACTTTATAAAAATAATAGCGCCGAGGATTTTCTTCATTCGGCTCGGCGAGCCAGGGTTCAGTCTTGTCATTCTGCGCCACCGGCACGTTATATCCCCAGGCGTAATCATCCGCTCCCGGCTGCGCGTAAAAACCCTTTTTGAATTTTCGCGTGCCGATCAATCTGGTGACCGGCGGCACATTGTAGCCGCGAAAGTCGTAGCCGACAACCTCGGCGATCGTGGGCGTGCCGCCGGCGCGGACCAATTCGCCCAGACGCTTGTTGTCGAGTTCCGTTAGCTCATCGAAAGTATATTTTGCCATGCCAATCCTCCTTAATGTTATTAGACACTAAATTTGATTAATTTCTCACACATTTTTTGCTAAAATTTGAATTTCCATCGGCTGCAGGCGCAGGCGCAATACGCGCGTCGGCCCGTAGCTCACCTCGCCGTTGAGGCGGCGAATTTCAATGCTGCCGGCGGTTTTTTCAGCAACCGGCTCCGCTGCCGCCGGATTTTTTTTATTGCTGAATAGCGGACGATATTTCGAGCCGAGGGGATTGATGGAATAGTCGACGAGCACTTCGCCCGGCCAATCCCTCTGTGTATTGGTGTTGGCGACAACGATCACTTCCCGATCGCTTAAAATTCGCGAAAAGGCAAGAATGTCGCCGGCAGAATCGGAAAACCCGAAATGCACGCCGTCATTGGAGGCCGGACGAAAATACTGCCGGCCGTAGCGCAATGCCGGCTGGCTCTCGCGAACCTGGCTGATCTGGCGAATCGCCTGATAAAACGAATGGCGGCGATCGAACGCCTCCGGTTTTCCCCACAACGCCTCGCGCACGATTTCAAGCGTTTGGCCGGAACCGCACAGCCCCTGCTCCGTGCCGTAATACAAACACGGAATGCCTTGCAGCGCGAACAAACAGCCAACGCCGGCGGCAATCTGATCGTCGTAACGCTGCGGATCGTTCGGATCGCAGTAATAGAAGCGCTGATGCTGATCGTGATTGTCGATGAAGGTCACGAAAAATTTGCTGGCTTCGCCCTGCGAGCTGATGATGTCGCGCTGCACTTGCCGGCGATATTCAAACATTTTGGCCGCTTCGCTCGGCGCCATCCAGCCCTTGACGATATCCGGAAGTTTGTAAAACAGCGGAAAATCGAGCGCGGCATCGACGCCGACGATGTCGCAATCTTCCATGGCGTTGCGGCCGATGTAGCGCGCGATTTTTTCCTCGTCATCGTAAATTTCGCCGAAGGTGAAAAATTCTTTTTTGCCGATGCTGAAGGCAAACTCGCGGATGGCATTGGCAAACACGCGGGCAAAATCGGTTTCGATATGTTTCAGCGTGTCAATGCGAAATCCATCGACGTCGAATCTGGCGATGAGATATTGATGGACGCGAATCAAAATATCGCGCACCGGATAATAGACGCCGTACACCGCGCTGTATTCTGAATGAGTCGTGGCCAGCTCTTTCAGCGAGGCGAAGTCGCCGCGCTCGTGATAAGCTTCGCCCTGCCGGCGAAAAAAATCGTTGCGGCGCAGCTCCGCCGGCCAAACGGTGGCCTCAATCGGAGAATCGCCTGGCGGCGCATTCCAGTCCGGCCTGGCCTTGCCGTTTTCATCGCGCCAGCGAATGGCATACGGATGCTCGCGCCACGGCGCCACCGAACCATGATTTTCATATTCAAACACATCGCCGGCATGATTGAGCACGATGTCGAAAATGACATACATCCCGCGCGCATGCGCTTCGTCGATGAGCTGAATCAACTCGGCTTCGGCGAATTCGGGATGCTTTCTCGCGCGCTCCGGATCGGAAGCAAAGCGCGGCTCGATTTGCAAAAAGTTCTGAATGCCGTAACCGTGATACGAGTAGGGCGTGAACTGGCAATTTTTTAAAACCGGCGAAAGCCAGATCGCGCCAACGCCGAGCTCCTGCAGATAATCAAGCTGCTGGCGCACGCCGTTGAACGTGCCGCCCTGATATTCGCCGTGCTCGCCATTCCACGGCAATTGCCGCGGCGGCGCTTGCGGATTGTTGAAGCGATCGATCATCAAAAAGTAAATCCACCGGTCGCGCCAATCATCCGGCGAGGGAAACGGCGCGGGAATCTCGACGGTTTTATCGCCGATTTTAACGCGCTTGCGGCGAGCCGAGCGAATCTGATCGATGGCCTGTTGAACTTCGTCGCTCCAAATCGAAGTAAGCATAGGTTTCCTGGTAATTTAACTGAAACGTTGGACAGCGGAATAATTAGCAACCAAAAGGATTTTTGTATGACGGGAGATTTGAATGGGAGAAAATATAACAAAAGCGTTGAAAGGTGCAAGTGTTTTTTTGGGAAATTTCAAGTCCTGGCTTTCGCCGGAAGTTGTTGTCAAAAGACTTGAAGCAAAATAAACATGGCATGAATAAGCTGGGGATTGGGAAAACGGGGTGAAAAAACAGAGGGGATAGTTTGTATACTTATCTTTTGACGCGCGCCTTCTTTTTGCCGGCTTCGCCGAAGATATGCGGCACAAATTTCTCGTCGTTCAAAATCCGCATATTATCGCCAGAGGGG
>Ga0247727_10011153_pt1 | contig 15747 bp, 12 predicted proteins | sample WisWelCaveWW1625_FD_202498 | JGI IMG/M metagenome (GOLD analysis project Ga0247727, IMG submission 202498) | Biofilm microbial communities from Wishing Well Cave, Virginia, United States - WW16-25 | ecosystem: Environmental > Aquatic > Deep subsurface > Groundwater > Cave microbial mat | place...
CCTGCGTCTGCCTTCGTTTCAATCCTCCGCACCGTAAACCCACGATCCATCAACTTCTTTATGTTTTTCTCAATTATTTCTTTCTTCGGGGCGACTGTGACCTGCTTCCCTCCGCGAAGCTGCTTGCTCATATCACGGGAAGCTACTGCAACGTCTTCCAAGTAGTTGGCCCACTTTGCAAGAATTGCAGCCACCTTGGTGGACATGGCCTCGTATTCTGGAATGGCAAGGAACGCGTCACGACTTAACGTGATAGCCGCATCCAGGCCGCTGAGCACTTGGACCTCACCTGAAAGCCAGTGCAGGCGGCTAAATTTATGCGTGCGATCCGTGTCGAATACCGTCCTGGATCCAACTCCGACGTTGTTTAGCCTCAACTTCAAGCCGCGAACTTCAAATGGCTTGATGGCTTTCCATGGCGTGACAATGGCGTAGCGAAATTGTATTCCTTCGACCATCAGCTCCCCGCTATCAATCATCTCTCCTTCACATTGGTTTCTAAATAACTTCTCGTGCTGGAGATATATCTCCATACCGACCGGCTCAGGATACGCCAGAATCTCGTTTAGCTTTGATCCATCCGGAAAGGCCAGTGGGAGATCTTCCTGCATTTCCCACTTCAACCGCTTCAAAGCGGGCCAACTCGCTATCGAATCCTTCTTCTCCGAGGATGGCTTCTGACGGAAGTACCTCTTCGCTAAGTCCGAGATGTTGACTAACGTAATTTGAGTATAATGATTCGATTTGACGCCGGGAACCTTCCTCACTACTCCGGGGACCGGAATCTCCCCTACGTCAACAGTCTTCCCGCCCTGCTTGAAGAATCTTGAGGCGGGGATGTCAGCTGTGAAAACCTCTTCCGAGTTCTCTGTCGTTGACAGTATTCGAAGTGTTTCGCAAAAAGGTAAGATAGCCAAGAAGCCGACGCCGAATTGACCTATTCGTTTCCGCCCAAACTTAGGTGTCTCCCTCTTTTCCCTCCGTTGCCCTGCGATGCGCAGATAAAACTCGAACTCCTCTCGCGTCATCCCGTTTCCATTATCCAGTATGAGGATTTCATCCTTCTTTAGATCAATCGTGATTCGAACGCTTGTTGCATCTGCGTCGTAGGCATTGCTCACAACTTCTCGGAGAGCGTACGGAAAACTACGTTCGTAAGTGAATCTGCTCAGCAACGAAACGATGTTCTTGTCTACGGTGATATGGGATGTGAATTGCTCAGCCATGATTCGGCTCCCATCACTCCGCAATTAGAAGAACTTCGCGATTCAATTTCGCCTCGCCGTTTTGATGATTGAGAGCGTACTTGTAGTGCCGACTGTGAGATCGCACCTTCTTGCCATGTCTCCTTAACATTCTAACCAGAGTCTGGATACTGGGAATGCCAAATTTCTTGTAAGAAACCACTATGATGCTTTTTCGGAACTTCTCAAAGAGCACATCGAAAGCGTCCATGTTCTCGTCACGGCTAACCCAGGGATCCTTCCCGGTCTTTTGAAATCGAAGATTGGGGGATTCGTAGTCGATGCGCGCGCCCCAAGCATCGTAATCGCACAGGCCTTCCAGAAAGTGGTAGCAACTTAAGTAGTCGGAACTCTCGTTCGACCCCCGCTTAGTTAGATATGGTGGATCGATGTAGACCAAATCATACCGGGCGTTTGGAATCTCCAGCGCGTCATATCTGATGGCCTCACACGGTCTTATTCCTTTGAGAACCAATCTGTTCGCTTCTTCACAGAACCCGGTAAACCGATCATCGAACGGCACTTCCCAACTCGTCTTATTCCCAAAACGCCGTTTCACCTTCGCCAACCTTAAATACAAATTGTCGCGATGAAAGAGATTGAATGGTCGCTTGATTAGGCAACTTTGAAATAACGCGTAATAAAGTAGTGCCTGTTTATACGTCCGCGTTCTTGGCGCATCATTCAGAATTCGTATTCGAGCAATAGTGTTATCGATCCATTCGTTTTCTTTGTTGGTGAAATAGATGCCGTCAAACGTATCCTTCACAAAATGCCCGACAGACTTCACCAGCGGCCTCTGCACGAGTTCAATATCGTGTCTGTCTAAAGTTACATGATCGTTTTCTATGATGGCCAAGCCGATTTGATGATTGAACCGCAGAACATCATTGTATGTCACTGCCTTGCCCATCTTCTTGAAGAGGTAGCTTACAGTTCCGGTGCCTCCAAACACGTCGAGAGCTGATGAGAAATCCAAGTTCCGAAGATGATCCCAGAGCCAAGGAACAATCTTCCTCTTACTCCCTTGGTATCTCGTTGAGGGGAACGAGCGGAGACCTACTCTCCAGTCGAGATCAGATGGAAGCGTTTCGAATGTGTCTCGCTTCTTCATCGACTACACATTCAGGTTGGGGTAACTACCCAATATTTTTACGAACATGGTGTGCTTGGAGAGTTCGGCGAGCGCTTTCTTGACGCGGGCGTCGTCGCAGTGGCCGAGCACGTCCACGAAGAAAAAGTATTCCCACGCTTTCTTGCGGCTCGGGCGCGATTCGATCTTGGTCATGTTGATCTTGAATTTCTTGAACGAGGCGATGCAGTCGTGCAACGCGCCGACTTTGTCTTGCACGGCGAACATGAGCGAGGTCTTGTCGTTGCGGGTCGGGCCGGGGTATTTGCGGCCGATGACGAGGAAGCGCGTGGCGTTGGCGCTGAGGTCCTGGATGTCTTCGTCGAGGATCGTCAGGCCGTACATCTCCGCGGCCAGCGACGTGGCGAGCGCGCCGGCGTGGGCTTCGGTGCGCGCGATCTCGGCGGCGCGCGCGGTGCTGGACACTTCGATGAGTTCGGCGTGCGGCATGTTGACCGTGATCCACTGCCGGGCTTGCGCGAACACTTGCGGGTGCGAGTACAGTTTCTTGATCTGCTCGCGCGGTCCGTTGGCCAGCAGGTTGTGGCGAATCGGCGAGACGATCTGCGCGCAGATTTTGAGGTCGCTGTCCACGAACATGTCGTAGGTGTGCGTGACGGCGCCTTCGGTCGAGTTCTCGATCGGTACGACGCCGTAGTCGGCCCGGGCGCGGGTGACTTCGTTGAACACGTCGGAGACGCGCGGCATCGCTTCGTACCGGAGGCTCGCGCCGAATTTCTGCAGCGCCGCCATGTGCGTGAACGTGCCGGCGGGGCCGAAGTAGGCGACGGTGAACGGTTTCTCCAACGCCAGCGCGCTCGACATCACTTCCCGGTAAATCGCGCGCACCTGATCCTCGGTGAGCGGCCCTTTGTTCTTGGCGGCGACGCGCTTGAGCACGGCGTCTTCCCGGTCGGGCGCGTAAATCTCGCCACCGTGCGCGTGCTTGAGCTTGCCGATTTCGAGCACGTGCTTCGTGCGCTCGTTCAGCAACGCGACGAGTTTCGTGTCGATCTCGTCGATCTTACTGCGCAGTTGTTCCAGCTTGTCCTTCATTCGTCGCTTTCGCCTTCTCTTCCGCCGTCTTCAACGCCGCCGCCTGCAACCGCAATTCCGCCGCCTTCGGCATGTCGTCAATGCCGCGCAACCCGAAATGTTCGAGGAACCGCTGCGTCGTGCCGTACAACATCGGCCGGCCCGGCGCCTCGCTGCGGCCGGTAATCGTGATCAGGTCGCGTTCCAGCAACGTCTTGATAACGCCGTCCACTTCCACGCCGCGAATCGCCGCGATGTCCGCCCGGCAAATCGGCTGCCGCAACGCGATGATCGAGAGCGTCTCCAACGACGACAGCGACAGCTTGTGCGGCTTGTCTTTGTCCGCGAGCAATTTCAACCACGGCGCATACTCCGGTCGGCTCACCAACCGCCAACCGCCCGCGACCTCGACCAACTGAAAACTGCGGAACTGTGTGTCGTACTCGACCTTCAACTCCTCGAGCATCGCCACAATCTGCGCCTCCCGGACATTGCGGAACGGTTCCGTCATACCGGGGTTCTGTTCGTCCGTCGCCTCGGCAAAGATCGTCCGCAATTCCTTCACCGTCAGCGACCGGTCCGCCGAAAACAGCACAGCCTCCAAAATGTTTTTCAGTTCCAAGGTCATCAGTCGTTTGTCTTTGTTGTCATTCCGAGCTTGTCGAGGAATCTCTCTCTTGCTCAAGACGAGCCGCAACCCTACAACTGACGCCCGCCTTTTGACGAGAGACATTTTCTCACGGGAAGCCTTCGGCGTGTTTCACTGCTTGCCCAGCAGGGCACCGGGTAGCCCCTGTAAGAGATTGTCGTTAGAGAGCATAATCTTTAGCGGTGACTCGCCTCGCGTATCAGCCTTGACCAACCAATAATAACTCTCAGTTGATTCGCCAACATGCCTAGTGGCGACTGCTGCGAGGACGTAAGAGCCGGAACGCGGAATGTTGATTTGGAATTTGCCATCCGCATTCGTCTTGGTGGTTCTTAGGGGCGGCGGCAGCGAATCAAAGTAGAACCCAAAACGGTAGAATTGTAGCGATTTCTCTAGCTCGTCCCACTTAACGGCGCTCTTCAGCTTTTCGTCTGCCCACTCTTTACGCGCTTGCAACACCGCTAAACGTTCATTCAGTTCGCTTCTTCGGGCATCTGCCCGACCTTGGGCGTCATTTGGCAACCCGATTCGTTCAAGCTGGAATGGCGAGGCAACTCGCAATTCCTTTTCAAGCGCAAGCGCGGGGTTCTCTTGTATCTCACATTCTGCCTGAGCCGCCTTGACGAGAGGCTCAAGCCGTGCAACTTCGTTCGTTGCTGTCGCCACTTTCTTGTTGAGATACGGCAGGAGATCGCCGAGTGGAATGAGGTCAACAGGCACCAGCCCAAGTTTGACACTCTCTCCAGCTTTGGTAACGATGAAAACCTCTCCATCGAGCGTGATGTCCGGCAAGATTTTGTCGAGCACTGTTCCCTTTTGTGAGGTCAGTACAAGAGCCAAAAATCCCGCACAAACGACACAGATCACCACAGCGAGGGTAACGCGGAATCGCAATAACCGCTTCGGCTTGTGTGATGCAATTGGTGCGGAAGAAGCAATTCTCGCATGTACGGCTTCACCTAGACTTTGCGAGGCCGGTGCGGGATTGGTCACGTTCAGGTGTGTTGACCCTCTCGTGACTGACGTAGGAGGAACAATCAGCGACCTTCCACATTTCGGACAGTCGACGATAGTCCCACCGCCCTTTTCGTCTATGACGATTCTCTGTCCGCACATATCGCAGTCGAAAGAGATATCCATGATTTCAAGGTTTGGCTTGATGAGCTTCGCTAGAGACATACTGCTTGTCGTAAACGTCCATCTTCGTGTTTTTGGCTTCAAGCATTTTTCGCCGCTTGATCAGATCGTCGAAAACATCTGACGATTGTACGATCTCGCCATTCTCGTCTTTCGCCACCAGAGCCAACCCGATGAAGTTGTCCCCGTAGACGCTGCGGAATCGTTCTTTAACCTGCGCAAGTATTCCCTCCCAGAGGTCAATATCGCCTTTCATGAGGTTACGAAGAGCCTGATGCACTCGTCCAATCGAGGCAACGTACTCGCGAACGAGCGGCTTCAGATCGACAAGTTCGTCACCATGCTCAAGTTCCCGGAGAACCGATGCCTTGAAATTCCCCTCTTCCTTGATTCGCGCCACGCTCAGGCTTGGAGTAAGAATGAGTTTATCACGCCTATTCCCGGCTTCGCCTTCCATTTCCCAACCATAGCTCAAGTGATGCACTGGCAGCATCCGATGTTGAGCTTGGTTTCGGATAGCATCCAAGACTCTGTACGCAATCTGAGCGTCATACTCTGTCGAGAAAGCATTGCAGATCTGGCAATACTGCACAGATGTGTCGCCGTAGATTGCGCCGAAAACATGCTTCACTTGATCCACGTAAAGACGACAGGCAGAAAGTAAATTCATTAAACGTCGATTGATTGTCAAGAAGTCAGCCATCCTCGATGACCAATCAAAGTTCGTAAACAAGGAGAAGTGAACCATGAGACCAAGCAGTTCCTGCTCAAATTCCGCGTAGTTCCCAAGCACAAGCTCCAGTTTGTCTTCAACGTCGAGAGCGAGTACGAGTTTCTTCTTAGCGCTCCACGCATCCTCAAATTGCGCGCGAGACAGTTCAACAAGCTGATCACACGCATCGACTAATCGTGCAATTTCGTAACGCATTTCAAACCGATCCGGTCAGGGTCAACTTTCCGGTCAGCGTCAAATCTGCAGAGTGTAGTCCCTCTTGCGCCGCATCGCATACCGGCCTCTCGCTTCCTTGATCTGAAACCCGATGTCCTTCTTCTTCGGCGGTTCCGGAAGCGCAGGCGGATCAATGATGTCCATGACGCGTTGGAGAATGGTAACGATGGCCGCCTCGTGCACGTTGAGCCGTTCCTTGAGTTCCTTCTCCAGCGCCGCCAGTTTGCGAGCGAGTTCCCGGTTGTCCGACAACGCCGCGCGCATTTTCAGAAACGCCCGGACAACGAAGACGCTCATCTGCACCGCGCGCGGACTATTCAGCACGTTGGCCGCCATGATCGCACCGTGCTCGGTAAACGCGTAGGGCATGTACTTGATGTTATGACCGCGTTTCAAGATCACAGTTTGTGATCTTGAACGTTGTAGCCCCTGCGTCTCATCCTGGGTTAGCAAGAACATGAAATCAGATGGAAACTTCTCCAGATTGCGACGAACCGCCTGCTTCAGAACGCGCGTTTCGACCCCATAAATCTCAGCCAAGTCGGCGTCGAGCATCACCTTCTGGCCGCGGGCTTCGTAAATCAGCCGGTCGAGACTTTCCACCGGGGCCATTGATTTCGTTTTGCTCATAACAACCTCACGCCACTTTGATCACACGAATCTCTCCAAACGCCTTTTCTTGCCGGACCTTCAGCCGCTTCAGGCGAATCAGTTCCAGCAGCGCGAGAAACGTCACGACGATCTCGGTGCGCGACGTGGCTTTCTCGAACACTTCGCTGAACAGCATCTCCGACCGGTCGCGCAGAGTATAGAGGATTTCCTCAATTTTGTCGCTGACCGTGAAGCGCTCCTCGATGATCTCGCGGAAATCGTCCCGGGCGCTGGCGCGTTTGAGGATTTCGTTGAACGCGTTGATGAGGTCGAAGATGCTGAGCTCGGCCAGCGGCGCTTCAGCACCGGCTTCGACCTCGACTTCGCCGCCGCGCGCGAAGATGCGCGATTGCTCTTCCTCGCGTTGACCGAGTTGCACCGCCGCATCCTTGAATTTTTTGTACTCGACGAGTTGACGGATGAGTTCCCAACGTGGATCTTCGCCGCCTTCCTCTTCGTTGTCGGTCACCTGCTGATCGGCCGGCAGGAGCATGCGACTCTTGATGTACATCAGCGTCGCCGCCATCACGAGAAACTCGCCGGCCACTTCGAGGTTGAGCATCTGCATCAACGTCAGGTACTCCATGTACTGATTCGTGATGCGCTCGATCGGGATGTCGTAGATGTCCACCTCTTCCTTCTTGATGAGGTAGAGCAACAAATCGAGCGGCCCCTCGAACACCTCCAGCTTGACCTTGTAATCGGATTCCATCAGCTCACTTCAATCCGACCGCCTTGCGCACTTTCGCCATCGTGTCGCCGGCAACCGCATTCGCCCGCTCGGCGCCCTTGCGCAACACGTCGTTCACGTAATCCAAATTCTTTGCCAACTCCTCGCGCTTCTTCCGGTATGGCGTAAAGTGATCCGTCAACGCCGCGAGCAATTCCTTCTTCGCCTCGCCGTAGCCGTACCCACCGGCTGCGAGTTTCGCTTCGACCTCCTTCGCCTTGTCAGCCGCGACGAGTTTCAGCAAGTGCAACGGGATGTTCTCGTCGAGCTTCTGCTTCGGCGCTTCGACCGGCTGTGAGTCGGTCACGATGCCCATCACACTTTTCTTCGTCGCCTTCTCGTCGCCGAAAATCTCGATGATGTTGCCGTAACTCTTCGACATCTTCCGTCCGTCGGTTCCCGGCAACGTAGCGACCTCCGGTCGGATGTACGCTTCCGGTATGACAAACGTCTCGCCGAAAGTGCGATTGAATGCACTCGCGATGTCGCGAGAGATTTCCAAATGTTGCTTTTGATCTTTGCCGACCGGGACCTTCTCGCCCTGCACGATGAGAATGTCTGCAGCCTGCAACACCGGATACGTGAACAGACCGGCATTCGGCTTGAGTCCGGCGGCAAGTTTGTCTTTGTAGCTTACCGCATTCTCCAACATCGGCATCGGAGTCACGCAATCCAGAATCCAAGCAAGTTCCGCCACCGCCGGCACGTCGGATTGCCGGTAGAACACCGTCTTCGCAGGGTCGAGTCCGCACGCGAGGAAATCGAGCGCGACATCAAGCACGTTCGCGCGCAGTTCATCGGGATTCGTGATCGAGGTCAGCGCGTGATAGTCGGCGATGAAATAAAACGCTTCGCCCTTCTGCGCCAATTCCAGCGCGGGCCGCATCATCCCGAAATAATTGCCAATGTGCAGCTTGCCGCTGGGTTGTATGCCCGACAGGATTCTCATGAAGTTGCCACCGTATCAGAGTGCGCGCTTGATGTTCCAGCCGAAACGGACTAGTCGTCGCCGCGCTTCGGCTTCGCTGCAACGGCGTAGCGTCGCGACGATCCGGCAAGCACGCGCCCGGAGTTTCTCGTTCGTCGGTTTCACGTCCACCATCAAGTTGCTCACGACTTTGCCCAACCGGATCATCGAGATCGTCGTCAGCATGTTCAGGACGAGTTTCGTCGCCGTGCCGGCTTTGAGGCGCGTCGAGCCGGTAATCACTTCCGGGCCGGTATCGAATCCCAACGAATCCGTCTTGCCGGCAAAACTCAGCAGGAACGTTTTCGCGCCCATACGCTTCGCCTCGTCGAGCGCGCCCAGCACGAACGGCGTCCGTCCGCTCGCGGCGACGCCAACGACAACGTCCTTGCCGGTCATGCCGCGCTGACGAATCGCGTCCGCGCCGGCCAGCGGATCGTCTTCGGCGGCTTCGACGGCGCGATATAATGCCGGTGCGCCGCCGGCAATGATCGCCTGCACCATGTCGGGATCGGTCGAGAACGTCGACGGACATTCGCTGGCGTCGAGCACGCCGAGCCGGCCGCTCGTGCCCGCACCGACGTAGAAGAGTCGCCCGCCGCGCCTGAACGCGGCAACGATTGTGTTGATCACGCGCTCGATGGCGCGTTTGTTCGCCCGCAAGGCCGGTATGACGCGAGTTTCTTCTCGAAGCAAACTGTCGATTAGTTGCGGGACGGAGCGCCTGTCCAAATCCATCGTGCGCGGGTTGCGAAGTTCAGTGGACGGCAGAGGAGAAACGGAGTGATGGAGTAATGGGGTGATGGAATGAATACCGGCAAGTTTGAGTGCGCCGGTGGCGGTGTCGCCACGAAACACTTTGACGTGAGCACCCGGCAACATCGTGCGGATGCGATTGGAGACAAGCGTGGCGAATTTGCGATGATGCGTGAGGACGCCGCCGACAAGCGCGACAGCCGGCTTAGTCATGCCGAGCTTACCGGCGACGGCGTGACAATCTTGCGCGAGGAACGAGGCGGCCTGCAACATCAAGCCCGGTTCCATAAATTCGGAAGCCAGACCGGCAATTTCATCTTTGCCGGCGTCTTGAATCCAGTCAACGAGTTGATCCATCGAGTTGAGGCAGAGGCGGCGCAGGATGCGCGCGTTCGCACGACCGTGCCGATCGTATTCGCGGATGGCGTGACGCAGGCCGGTCATCGCGATCCAGTAGCCGCTGCCGTGATCGCCGAGTAGATGGCCCCAGCCACCGGCGCGGGCGGTCTTACCGGCTTCGTTGCGACCGAAGATGACGGAGCCGGTTCCGCTGACGACGAGGATGCCGGGTTTGTTGACGCCGAAGGCGGCGGCGTGACCGGAGTCGAGATCGTTGCCGACGAAGACCGGCACGTTTCCCCACACGCGGCCGGCAAGTTGCCGGATGCGTTGCCGGTCGGCTTCGGTGCGGCAGCCGGCAAGGCACACGGCGATAGCCGATGGGCGATAGCCGATAGCCGAGCGGCGGAGGACGTCGAGGATTTGCCGGTCGGATGCGAGTTTGAGGTTGAGCGGGCCAAAGACTTGCCGGCGGCCATCGGAAGTGAGGGCGACGGTTTTCGTGCCGCCGCCTTCAATGCCGAGCGCGACCGGGTTCTTTAGTTTGCCACGGCGCATTGCATCTCAGGCGCGAGCGGCAAGTACACGCTAAAAGTGGTTCCTTTGCCGGCTTCGCTCTGCACCGTGATGAGTCCGCCGTACATGCCGACGAGTTCGGCGACGACCGACAAGCCGAGGCCGGTGCCCTCGGGTTTGCTGGTGAAGTAGGGCCGGAACAATTGCGGGAGATTGCCGGGCGCGATGCCGTGGCCGTTGTCGATGACGGAGAGTCGGACGAGTGGTTTGGTGGCGTCGAACGTCGGCGACCGGTAGGCGCTGGTGGCCGGCGGGGTGCCGCGCTCGGCGGTGAGCAGCAATACACCGCCGTCCATCGCCTGAAGGGCGTTGATGCCGAGGTTCATGAGGATTTGCGTCAACTCCACGGCGCGGCCGCGCACGCGGAGGTCGCGCTCGCCGAAGCTGGTGGTGACGACGGTGCCGCGGCCGGCGGGGTGCGCTTTGAGCAAGGTCGCCGCCTCGGTCAACACGTGAGCGAGGTCGAGCACGTCGGCTTCCAGATGCGCGCCGCTGCGGGCGAATCCGAGGAAGCAGGTGGCGATTTCTTTGCAACGCTCGATCTCGTTCTGGATGCGGCCGACCTGCTCGAGCATTTGCGCGGAGACGGGTTGACCGGTGGCGCCGAGCGCTTGCAGGTCGCGGCCGAGCATGTGGGCGTAACCGGCAATGACGGCGAGGGGGTTGTTCATCTCGTGGATGACGCGCGCCGAGATGGCGTCGGCGGTGGCGAGGCGATCCCGGTGCGCCAGAGTCCGCGTGAATTCCTCGTTCATGCGCTGCAAGGCGCGCAGGTTCTCGGCGGCGGCGCGTTTGCTGTGCCGGCGGGCGAGGCATTTGTCGAGCAGCTCGCGCATGGTGAAGACGTCGAACGGTTTGCTCAGGTAATCGGCGGCGCCGTAGCGGACGGCGGCGCGGGCGGTCTCGATGGTCTCGTAGCCGGTGAGCATGATGCACTCGATGTCGGCATCGAGTTGCTTAAGCTCGCGCAAGACGTCGGTGCCCTGCATGTCCGGCATCGCGATGTCGAGCACGGCGATGTCCACCGGATTCGCGCGCGCGAATTCGAGCGCGGCGCGACCGCCGGTCACGATGTGGCACTGATACCGGTCGCGGAAGACGATCTTTAACGACTCGCGGGGACCGGCTTCGTCGTCGGCGATGAGCAATGTGGGGCGCGATGCTTCCATGGCGTCTCCGTGACTACGCGTTCGGCGCGGCGCTTTCGCCAGGTGCCGAACTTCCGTCGGGCTGCCCGTCCGCCTCTTCTTTCTGTCCGCGGGCGGCCGGGATGCCGAGTCGATCCATCTTGTACCGCAACATGCGGCGCGTGATGTTGAGCGTGCGCGCGGCTTCGGTGATGACGCCGTCCGACCGGCGGAGGGCTTCGACGATGGCTTTGCGCTCGATCTCGTCGGTGACTTTCGTGAGATCGAAGGTGCCGTTCTCCATCTCGGCAACGTCCATCGGCAAGGCTTCGCCGAATTGCGCGCGGTCGGCCGTCGCGACCATTTGCGCGGTGGCGCTGGCGGTGGTGGCTTCGGCTTTCGCGATCACGAACGGGAGGTTCTCGGCGCTGATGCGCTCATCGTCGCACGTGACGAGCAAGCGTTCGATGGCGTGTTCGAGTTCGCGAACGTTACCGGGCCAGGGATAGTTGACGAGCAACTCCATCGCCTGCTCGCTGAACTGCGGGATCGCACGGTTGAGTTCCTTCGAGAACCGCGCGGTGAAATGCGTGACGAGCGTCGGGATGTCGTCCTTGCGGTCGCGTAACGGAGGCAACGGGATCGGCACGACGTTGATGCGATAGAACAGATCCTCGCGGAACGTGCCTTTCTTGACTTCGAGCTCGAGGTTGCGGTTCGTCGCGCAGACGAGGCGGACGTTGATGCTGATGGTTTCCCCGCCGCCGACGCGACGGATCTCGCGCTCCTGAATCGCGCGGAGCAGTTTGCCCTGCGTGCCGAGCGGCATCTCGCCGATCTCGTCGAGGAACAACGTGCCGCCACTGGCCGCTTCAAACATGCCGATGCGACGTTGCATCGCGCCGGTGAACGAGCCTTTCTCGTGGCCGAAGAGTTCGCTCTCGAGCAATTCGCTGGGGATCGCGGCGCAATGCACCGGGATGAAGGCGCCTTCTTTGCGCGGGCTGTTGTAATGCAACGCGCGGGCAACGAGTTCCTTGCCGGTGCCGGTCTCGCCAAGGATGAGGACGCTGGTATCGGCGTCGAGCAACCGTTGGATGAGTGCGTACACGTGCTGCATCGTGCTGCTCGAACCGATAATGTTCTCGAACTTGTAGGTGTTCGTCAGTTCGCCGCGCAGATGCACGACCTCGCGCTGGAGTGCGCGCTCTTTGAGCGTGCGATCGACAACGAGGCGGATTTCCTCGACGTCGAACGGCTTGCACAAATAATCCGCCGCGCCGAGCTTCATCGCTTGCACGGCATGCTTCGCGTCGGTGACCGCCGTAACCATGATGACCGGGGTGCCGGGCGCGAGCTTCTGGATTTGCTGCAACGTATCCAAGCCGTTCATGCCGGGCATCATCATGTCCAGCAACGCCAAATCGAACGGCGTTTCGCCGCGCAATGCCTCCAGCGCCGATTTGCCGTCGGTGACCGCCTGGATCTCGTAGCGGTCCTTCAGAATGAAACGCAATGACTCACGCGGACTCTCCTCGTCGTCCACGATCAGAATTCGTGACTTCGCCATACTTCCTCCTTGTTACCGCGCCGTCCTTGTTTCCCCACGGACGCCGCGGTGGCCGGCGACAATGCGCCGACCGGGTTTTTCTTATCTTCGTTTGACGGTTGAATCCTCCGCCAACGCCGCCGCCCCGGCCTCTGCGGGCAACGGCAACACATGCAACGGCAGCGTCGTGACCATCGTCGCGCCCCGACCGGGCGCGCCCTCGACCGTCAACCGTCCGCCATGCCGCTCGATGATTTTCTTCACGATCGTCAGGCCCAGCCCGACGCCGATGTTGCGCGTCGTCACGAACGGCTCCGTGACGCGCCGCAAATTCTCCGCGGCGATCCCCTCGCCGGTATCCGCCCATTCGATCCGCACCGCTTCGCCCACCGGCAACGTCGTGTCACCGGTCGTGATCGTCAGCCGGCCGCCCTGCGGCATGGACTGCACCGCGTTGCGGATGATGTGATCGAAGGCCTGCTGCAACCGAATCTTGTCGCCCTCCACCCGGGCCACGTGATGCGTGAATTCCCGGCGCACCTGCACGACCGGGATCGCGACCGCGCCTTCGGGCGCCTTCTCACCGACGTTGATGATGTGCGCGAGCTGTTTCCGGCTAAACTCGTCGCGCAGATTCGCGATGCACTGGTCAATCAGCTCACCAAGCGCCAGTTCCTCGCACACCAACGTCAACGGCTGACCGAAGAACGTCAAATTGTTCACGAGCGCGTCCACGCGATTGACCTGATTGACGACGACGTTGCTGAACTGCTCGCGAAATTCCTTGTCGCTGAACCGCTCCGGCAGCAGTTGCGCGAAAATTTTGATCGAGACGAGCGAGTTCTTGAGTTCGTGCGACAGCCGGGCGGACAACCGCGTGAAGAAATCCTGGTCGGCCACCGCACGCGCGTGTTGCGCCTGCAACTTGATCTGCGTCAGATCCTCGAACACCGCCACCACCGCGTGTCCGCCGCCGGTCGCCGTTGCCGCAAATCGCGTCGCGCTCACGCTCAGCGGAGCCCCCGTGCCCGGCAGCGTCACCTCGTGTTGCCGGATTTCCTCGCCGGTCTGAAGCGCTTCCATCAACACATCCATCACCACCGCCGGCACCTGTCCTCCCAGCAATTCATTGGCGCGCGCGTTGATGCTCACGATGCGACCATCCTGACCGGCCACGATAACCCCGCTGCTGACGTGCGCCAGCACTTCACTCATGAAGCGCTGCTGCGCGACGACTTGCGCCTGCAAGTGCAGCGACCGCACGGCCTGCGCAACCTCGGCGAGCAAATGATAGACGAGTTCCAGTTCGTCGTTCGAGATCGCTTCGCCGGTAACCCGTCCACTGAATGCGACGACGCCGAACAATTGATCGTTGTCGAACATCGGCACGGCCACGTCCGCGCCGAGCAACTCGAATTCACGTTGAATCTGGGCATCGCTGTCCACGGCGTGCCGGTCACGACGAAGAATGCGCGCCTCGGTGGCCACCACGCCGCCGATGCCGGCACCCAGCGACAACCGGAGATGCGAAGACACGCTCGGCGCGATGCCGATGCCGGTCGCCAACGAACAATGGCTGCCGGCGGGAGCGAGTTGACCGAACAAATCATTCGCAAACGGTCGCGTGAAGATCGCGATGCGGGCGATGCCGAGCCATTCGCACAACAACCGGGAAAGCTCTCGCAACAGCGTCGCCTCGTCCCGGCTTTCGCCGAGCACGCGCGAAACTCCCCGGAGCGCCTGACGATGCCGGTAGCTCTCGGAGCCGGACGGCGCGGCGGCCGGAATGGGCGCGGGTTGCCGTTGCCGGGAAATGATGGCGTCGGCGCGTTGGAGTTTGGCTTGCGTGTCGCGCAGCTCGAAGAACGCGCCGAGCGATTCGCGGAGTTGATCCGCGGCGTCGGTGTCGGCGGCAATCATCCAGTCGGCCGGCAATGAAAGTGTGGCGCGCTGCGGCCCGGTGACGCGAACGACGATGGCTTGCCGGGGATCGCGGCGCAAGGCAGCGAGTGATTCGATCCCGGCCCGGGCGATGTCGCCGAGGCTGGCGGCGTCGAGGATGACGGCGTCGGCCAAACGCAACCACGTCGCGAAGAGCGCGTCGAATTTTTCCCGCGACGCTTCGGTCGGAGCGGGCAGGAGAACAAGGTTGGTGTGTTGACCGAGGACTTCGGCGAAGAGTCGGTGCGTCGGCGCCGAGTTGGTGAGCAAGAGCGCGGTCTTCATCGCGCCGGCCCGCTGACGATTTTGTTCACAAACTGCATCTGTCTGTTTTGTAGGAAGCAGTTGCGGGGCGGTGCCGGCGTCTTGCCGGTGCCGCCCTCGAGAGGCTCCCCACGAGCAACACGATATACATTATCGTACAGAAATAGTAAAGAGACTTCTTGCCGGGCGCACGTTTTTGCGCGCGGCCGGAGAGTTTAGTTCAGCGGAAGGCTGACGGTAAAGGTCGTGCCCTGCCCTTCGGCACTGACGACCTTGATGAGACCGCCGTGGTCGCGCACGATCTTCTGCGAGATGGACAAACCGAGGCCGGTTCCGTCCGCTTTCGTCGTGAAAAACGGATCGAATAACCGCGGCATGAGATTGCGCGGGATGCCGGGACCGTTGTCGATGACCTCGATGACGGCGCACGGCAGGTTATGCTGGCCGTTGAGCCAGCCGGCTCCGGTCGCCACGGTGATGCGGCCCTGCTCCGGCAAGGCATCGCAGGCGTTGCTGAGCAGATTGATCAGCACCTGCAGAATTTGTTGCTTGTCCACCCTCACGGCCGGCTGCTCGTGGAATTGCCGCTGCAACTCGATGGATTTCCGCTTCAAACGCGGTTTGACCAACAGCGCCGCTTCCTCGACCAACTCGCCTACCGTGTACGAATCCACGGTAACCTGACTCGGCCGGGCAAACGC
>Ga0247727_10011154_pt1 | contig 15746 bp, 11 predicted proteins | sample WisWelCaveWW1625_FD_202498 | JGI IMG/M metagenome (GOLD analysis project Ga0247727, IMG submission 202498) | Biofilm microbial communities from Wishing Well Cave, Virginia, United States - WW16-25 | ecosystem: Environmental > Aquatic > Deep subsurface > Groundwater > Cave microbial mat | place...
CGATGACGGCGGCCGACTCGCGCGCAGCGCGGGTCACAATGTGGTAAGGTTTCTTCACGGCGGTAGGCTCCTTTTCGGCGATTCTTGTTTGGCAACCGGATTCTATCGAATCGGCGCCAACCGCCGCCTACCAACCTTCAACTAAGCTCGGGACGCCCTCCGCGCGGGCACGGACTGAATCTTATCGAGATCTTCTCTTTCCCCGCCTCTCCCGTTTCGCTTCCTTACTCAGTTAACCGGCGTTCGCGCATCCGACTGCTTCCCGGTCAGTCGGTCCCATGCATGTTGCGGGCCTTGCCCCCGATGAAGGATTCGTCTACCTCGACTTCGCCGGAGAGCTTGGTGAAGGAACCGGAGTGCAGAGCCAGCCTGATTCTGTGGTCCATGAACCATGCGGTCTTTTGGGTAACGCGGATAGCCCGGTGAATCTCGTAGGAACTGACGCCGTTCTTGCAGTTCACGACAAGCCACATGGCGGTAAGCCACTTGTCCAGGCTCACCGGGGAGTCCTCAAAGATGGTCCCGGTCTTGGCGGTGAACTGCCGGGCCTCATGGGGCTTGCTGCATTGCCAGCGGTTGTACTTCTCCAGGAAGGCTACCTTGTCGCTCCCACAACGCGGACAGAGCACGCCGTTCGACCAGCGCCGACGAACCAGGTAGGTCCGGCAGTTCGCCGGGTCGGAGAAGTAGACAACCGCCTCTTGAAGGGTTCTGGGTTCGTGTGCCATGCTTCAAGAGTAGCCGATTTAGCCTGATTTGTCAAGTGATTTATTACCCAAATTTGCACTCAGCACGAGATGCCGGTTGCGGGTCGGGCTTTTCTGCAAATTTGCAATCAGCACGGTCCGGCGCCGCGCTCAAAAATTGAACCGCGCGCTCACCACCACGATGCGGTTGCCGCCGATGGTGTTCATGATCCGGCCGAAGCTTGTGTTGCTGATCTCGGTGATCGGCGGCGCGAAGTTGGGGCTGTTGGTCACGGCGATGGCGTCGGCGCGCAGCTCCAGGCTCTTGCGCTCCGTAATCGCGATGCGCTTGCCGAGGCTTAGGTCGAGCTCAAACAGACCGGGACCCTCCAGGAACCGCGGCGCGAGGCTGCCCGCTACGCCCGGCGTGGGGTTCACCAGCAGGAGGCGGCCCGAGGCGTGCAATGAGCGGGCTGCTCAGGGACGTAAACGGTGCTTCCAATACCCAGGCCTGCGGTGCTGATGCATGACAGCCGCAATGAAGATCCGATTCTCACGCTTTTCGTAGAGAACCGTAAAAGGGAAGCCAGCGACGAGCCGCCTGCGAACGCGGGCTTTTTCCATTGGAGCCGCATCTGGGAACTGCTGGATGCGGTTCGTGGTCTCTTCGACCGCCGCCAGAAAATCCCCGCCGAGGCCCTCGGATCTTTGTTCATAGTAACGCGCGGACTCGAGCATCTCGTCGTAAGCCTCGGGGTGGAATTCTACCGTCACCGTTCGAGAGCTTCATGTGCCTTCCGGAAAGCTCCTGCGGCATCGATGCCGTTGACTCTGCCCGTCCGAAGCTCTTCGAGCCGTCGTTCTGCCTCCGCTGCCCAGAGTGCTTCAACCTCGGCCTCAAGCCGATCGTCGAGACTGGAGACCAGACGTTGAGCCAACCTCACGCGATCCCTCAGGGGTAACTTCATCGCATCAGCCACGATTTCATCGAAGATTGTGTCCATTGCCACTTGCCTCCGCGCGCGCTTCCCGCCTAGGTCCAGCATAACAGAGCGAGGGTCTCGCTCGCCGTCCCATTCCCGCGAAGCATGCGTGCGGAACGAGTTGACTTATCGCAAATTTGCAATCAGCACGGTCCGGCGCCGCGCTCAAAAATTGAACCGCGCGCTCACCACCACGATGCGGTTGCCGCCGATGGTGTTCATGATCCGGCCGAAGTTCGGGGTGCTGATCTCGGTGATCGGCGACGCGAAGTTGGGGCTGTTGGTCACGGCGATGGCGTCGGCGCGCAGCTCCAGGCTCTTGCGCTCCGTGATCGCGATGCGCTTGCCGAGGCTTAGGTCGAGCTCAAACAGACCGGGACCCTCGAGGAACCGCGGCGCGAGGCTGCCCGGTACGCCCGGTGTTGGGCTCACCAACAGGATCTGGCCCGAAGCGTCAGCGATCGCTTGGAGCCTGCTGAAGCCGCGGATGCCCTGCGCGGTGGTCAGCCCGGCGATGGAGGGGTCGGGGACCTGCCGGTACCCCTCGAAATAGACCACGCCCTCGCCGGTGCGCCGAGCGCTGCCGGCGCTCTTGGGAAACGCCGCCACCGCCGCCGGAGTGTTGTCCATGGCAATATTCAACGAGGCCACGTTCGCGAGCAGGCTGAGCGGCTGCCCGGATTGAACGATCAACGTCATCCCGGCGTCCCAGCGCCCGACCAGCGCGGCGAGGACGCCGCGGCTCGATCCGGCCAGCGGCTTGCCCGGCCCGAACGGCAGCTCCCACATGGCGACGCTCTTCAGCACGTGGGTGCGGTGGAAACTCATCAGCCGCTTGTCTAGGCGGCGGTTGCGAACGGTGCGGTAGGTGTCGAACATGTCCGGGATGTCGCCTTCTTCCTCGCCCAGGGCACGGCTCCAGGTGTAGTTGCCCAGCCACATCCAGCCGGCCGCCGGCCGGCGGATCACCTCCACTTGCAGCGAGTGATACGTGGAATTGGCGAAATTACCGGTGAGGCGCGCGGTCAAGAACTGGGGATTGGCCGTGATCCAGTTAACCGGCTGGCCCGCCCGGCGCGCCAGCGTGCCGCGCTCCCCGAACTGCGTAGTCGTGTTCAGATAGTTTGCAAAGCCTCCGACCTGGTGCTCGGCCAACTGCGTTTGGGTGTTTTGCATGGCGCGCACGGCGTCCGATCCTGTGAAGCGTATCCCGTCCACGACCTGGCCCTGAATGTTCAACCCCATGAACATTTGATTGAGCAACGGCGAGCTGCCGCCGGCCTGGGTGATGCGAAACGCCTCCAGGATTCCGCTCTCGAAAATGTTCACCTCGTTGATGTCGGTGCTGCGAATCAGTCGAGTGGCCTTGCTGCCGACATACCGCGCGTCGAGCAGCGTGTTCCGCGTGAGCTGCCGCTGGAGGCCGGCGTTCCAGTTTTGGATGTAGGGCGTCCGCAAGCGGTCATCAAAACCGCGGAGGTCCTGGGTGCGTTCGGTCAGCGGCACCACGTCCAGCGGGCGGCCCAACGGCTGGAGCGGCAGCCGCAGTCCGGAGAGGTCCAGGTAGGTACTGGCGGTGAAATTGCGCTGTTCCCGCAGGCCGGGCTGGTCGCCGGAAACCGTAAGAGGGAGCTGCAAGGCGTTGCGCTCATAACCGATGCCATAGCCGGCTCGCAGGATCGTTTTGCCCTTCCCGAGCCACGGAACCGCCCAGGTCAGCCCCACCCCGGGGGCAAAGTTGTTGTTGTCGTTCTGGTAAAGCGCGATGCCGGGGTTCTGAGATCCCTGACCTACTGTTTGCAGGCGCGTGAGGGAGCCGGCCGCGCGGCCCGGCTGGAACAGATCGGCGAAGCCCGAGCCGCTGATGCCGAAAACGCCCGCCGCGCCGCCTACCGGCGCCACGGACTTCCCGTTGACCTCGAACGGCACGCCGTACCACTCGTAGCGAATCCCCAGGTTGAGGGTGAGGTTGGGGGTGAGCTTGAAGTCGTCTTTGAAAAACACGCTGAACTCGCGCTGTCGAAAGGTGCGCTGGTTCACTTCGCCGGCGAGGAACCGGGGATCGGCGCCGCCGGGAGAATTGAAGGCCTGCACGACGCTGCCCACGGAGCCGGCCAGGGTCAGGAGCAGATTCGCGGCGTCCTGTTGGTTCAGCTGGTTGCCGGGAATGGTGTTGATGTTCTGGACGGGCACGCTGCCGGGGCCGATGTTCGCCCGCGGCGTGGTGTTGAGCGCCGAGGCCGCGTTGACGCTGGTGAACCGCACTTCGCCGCCCGCTTTGAAGGCGTGGCGGTCCTTCAGCCACGTCAGCGTGCTGCCATATTGATAAACAGGCGCGGTGCGGGCTGTCGCGTCGTTATTCGTATTCAGCGGATTGGCGAGGCCGCCGCCTATGTTCACGAGGTACGATTCGTTGCCGGCGCGCGCCAGCAGGGAGGCCCCCGCACCGTCCCAGGGGGCAGTGTCCCGCTCCTGAAACCGCGACGCGCCGGCGCGAAACTCGTGGAGCAAGTTCGGCCGCAAGGTGGAGCTGATCGACAGGGTGTAAAGGCGATTCCACCTGACGATGTCGCCGCTCGGGGCGGCCGGGAAGTTGCCTTGCAGATATACGTCTTGGTTGTTGATGTTTTCCCGGGTGTAGCTGAAGGCCAGGCGATGGGCGGCGGTGAGGGGATGGTCCAGGCGGAGGCTGAACTGGTCGAAGTCGTTGCCGGTGCCTCGTTTCCAGGTGTAGGCCGCGGTGTTCAATCCGTCGCCGCCGCGAAAGTTGTTCGGCAAGGGCATTAGTTCGAGCACTCGGCTGATGGCGCCGCTGCGGTCCGCGGCCAGCCGATTGGGGTCGCGGCCGAACACGGTCACCTCCTGCAAGCCGCCGGTGGCCCCCGGGGGACGGACCGGGTTTCCGCTCAGATCCACGGTGGGCGGCAGCGTTGTGGAACCGGCGTTGGCGTTGCGGGCGCCCGGGAAAAACCGAAACAGGCCCTGCCGGGCGGTTGCCGTATAGGTCAGGCTGTTTACGGAGTTCTTCTGGCGTTGGCGCTGGGCGTCCCACAAAGCGTGAAAAAACGTCTTGTTGCGGATGAGCCGCCCGCCAAGCCGGCCGCCGTACTGGTTGCGGATCAAGATATTGCGCGGCGAGATTTGCTCCCGCGTCACCGGGTCGAGGCCGGTCTGGTTGTTGAACCAGGTGTTGGCGTTCAGCACCGTGTTGCGGTGAGACTCAAAGAGGCTGCCGTGAAACTCGTTGGATCCCGAGCGGCTCAGAATCTGGATCTGCGCGGAGCCGCGTCCATATTCGGCGTCGGCCGGCGAGGCGATGACGCGAAACGCCGCGATGCGATCCACGCTGGGAAACAGCACGGTGACGACACCGAGGTTCAGGGACGGGTTCTGGGCGTTGATGCCGTCCTGCGTGATATTGATCATGCCGCGGCGGGCGCCGTTGAAGTTCGCCGCGACCGCGCCGGCCTGGAATAGGGCCAGCGGCAGAACGTTGCGGTCGGGCAGCGGCAAGTCGAGCGTCGAGAGCGCCGCCCCCACCGAGCTGGACGCCCCAGCGAGCAGCGTCGCCTCTTCGGCGTTCACCGCCACCGATTCGGTCACTTCGCCGACCTGGAGCGAGAGATTCAGGCTGAGGCGGGCGCCGACTTCGAGCACCAGGTCGTTGTAGACCAGCTTGCGAAACCCGTCGTGCTCGGCGGTGAGGCGATAGGCGCCGGGGGTCAGGGCGGCGAACCAGTAGATCCCCGACTCGCTGGAGGTGGTCTTGGTGACCGTGCCGGTCTTGAGGTTCTCGGCAGTAACGGCGGCGCCTGGAATGACCGCGCCGCTGGCATCGCGCACCGCGCCGGACAGCGCCGCGTCGGTCTGGCCGGGCAGTGAAACGGCCCCCAGCAGAAGGTACGCCAGAAACGAGCCGGCACGCGTCATCGGGGCACCTCCCGCCGAGACTGTGCGTCTATTCTACCAGGAGCGGCTGGGCGTCCGGGTTGCCCGGGCCGAAATGTTTCAGCATCACCAGGTCTTCGCGGTCGCTCGAATTGGCGACGACCACGCCGGATTGGGCGGCTTCGGCCGTCACGAATAACTCGTCCTTGGTCAACTGGCCGTAGCGGATCAGCGTCGGCGTCTCGACCGCCAGGGGGCCGACCTTGCCCCAGCCTTGCGTCACGATCAGCCCGTAGGCGGCGGCGTCGCGGATGGTCGCCGTGCGGCCGGGAAAAACGGTCAGCTCCTTGGCGGAAAAATAATCCGTCGAGTAACAGACCCAGCTCTCGCGATACCCGGCGTCGGCCATCGCCGCCGGATCGCGCACCGGCTTCGGCTCGAAGTAGCGGTGCTTCATGAACTCCGCGTCGACGTTGGCGTCCCAGTCGAGCATTCCGATGATGTAGTCGAGGTCGTGGTGATGCTCAGGCGGGACGTCTTTTACGAGCAAGTCCCAGGGAACGGCGCGGCCCTCCACCATCGACTGGAACATTCCGAAGACGTCGGAGTTTACCTGCGGCTCGTAGGTGACGAGCGACCCCGGGGCGTGCAGGATCCCGGCCGGGATGTGCCAGCCCGAGCCGGGTTTGAGGCGATATGCCTTCGAGTGATACAGAATGCCGTTGTCGCCCTCGTTCCAGCGCTCGAGACACCGCCGGACGTCGTCCTGGGTCGTTCCGGGTTCGAGCCCCATGAACGTGTAAGGGAAGGTGTTGTCTTTGAAGTTGTACTGCGGCGGGAAATAGTAGGCCTCGGGTTTGCCTTTGCGCCCGACCTTGGCGGCGTGCTGCTCCATCTGGTGCATGTGGTGCGGGATGGGGCCGAGGTTGTCGAAAAACTTCGTGAGCACGTTCCAGCCGCCCTGCTTGGCCATGACGCCGGCTCCCAGGAAAACGTCGCCCAGGGTCTCGATCGCCTCCTTCAGCAGGACCCTGCGGGGCTCGGCGCCGTTCTCGATGACGATGTGGCTCAAGCCCTCATCCCCGGGAGTCCCTGGTCCGTTGTCGGCGTTGGTGGTGGAGGAAAACCAGCGCTCGTCAATGCCTCCGCGGTGCGCCCCTAGCGCGTAAAGGTCTTGTTTTGCGAGCTTTAGCCGCCCCCCGGGCATCAGGAACGAGCGCGGTACCCAACAGGGGGCTAGGCGGACGATCCCTTGGCCAGCATCCAACGCCCCGCGTACCAGCTCGGTCTTGTTCGCCATGTCCGCAAAGTTTAGATGAGGGGGCTGGCGGTGTCAAGCCCCTGGGGGCAGATCAGTACTTGACATAATTGCACTAAGATTTTATGATTGTTATGTGATAAGGATGCCTGGCCGAAGCCGGACGAGATCCCGGCCGATTATGACAAGGGGGAGTCGCGGCTGCCTCTTACTTATATGATCCGATTCGACAAGTTTACCGAGAAGGCGCAGGAAGCGGTGCAGCAGACGCAGACGGTGGCCTCCTCGCACGGCCACCAGCAGGTGCTCCCGGTTCACCTGCTGATCGCGCTGGTCGAGCAGGCCGGCGGCATCGTCGAGAGCGTGCTCGCGAAGTGCGACGCGCAGCCGGCCGCGGTGCTGCACGAGGCCAATCGGATGCTGGGGGCGATCCCGCAAGTGAGCGGGGCGCAGCCGGGCATCTACCTTTCGCCTTCGCTCAACGAGCTGTTCGAACAGGCCCAGCAGGAGGCGGGGCGGTTCAAGGACGACTATGTCTCAACCGAACACCTGCTGCTGGCGATGGCGTCGCTCAAGAACGACCCGGCGGGAAGCCTGCTCGACCGCGCCGGGGCGACGCACGAAGCGATCCTGAAGGCGCTGGTGACGATCCGCGGCACGCAGCGGATCACGGATCCGCATCCGGAGGCCAAGTACCAGGCGCTCGAGCGATACGCGCGGGATGTGACCGAAGCGGCGCGGAAGAGCAAGCTCGACCCGGTGATCGGGCGCGACGAGGAGATCCGCCGCGTGATGCAGGTGCTGTCGCGGCGCACCAAGAACAACCCGGTGCTGATCGGCGAGCCGGGCGTTGGCAAGACGGCGATCGTCGAGGGGCTGGCGCAGCGCATCGTCGCCGGCGACGTGCCCGAGCTGCTGAAGGGCAAGCGGCTGGTGGCGCTCGACCTGGGCGCCATGGTGGCGGGCACCAAGTTCCGCGGGGAGTTCGAGGACCGTCTCAAGGCGGTGCTCAAGGAGATCCAGGAGTCCGACGGGCAGATCATCTGTTTCATCGACGAGATGCACACGCTGGTGGGGGCCGGCGCGGCCGAAGGAGCCATCGACGCGGCCAACATGCTGAAGCCGGCGCTGGCGCGCGGCGAGCTGCGCTGTATCGGCGCGACCACCCTCAACGAATACCGCAAGCACGTCGAAAAGGACGCGGCATTCGAGCGGCGGTTCCAGCCGGTGATGGTCAGCGAGCCGAGCGTGGAGGACGCCATCGCCATCCTGCGCGGGCTCAAGGAGCGCTACGAGATCCACCACTCGGTGCGCATCAAGGACGCGGCGCTGGTGGCGGCCGCTTCACTGTCGCACCGCTACATTAGCGACCGCTTCCTGCCGGACAAGGCCATCGATCTGATCGACGAAGCGGGCTCGGCGCTGCGCATCCAGATCGACTCCATGCCGGTCGAGATCGACCAGCGCGACCGGCGGATCGTCCAGCTCGAGATCGAGCGCCAGGCCTTGCAGAAAGAATCCGACCAGCACGCCCGGCAGCGGCTGCGGACGCTCGAGAACGAGCTCGAGCGCCTGCGCGGGGAGGCCGCCGGGTTGAAGGAGCGCTGGGCGAAGGAGAAGGGACAGATCCAGCGCGTCCAGCAGCTCAAGAAGGAGCAGGAAGATCTCCGGCAGCAGGAGGAGAAGGCCACGCGCGAAGGCGACCTGGGCAAGGCCGCCGAGATCCACTACGGCCGGCTGGTGGCGGTGGAGCGCGATCTCGACCAGGCGACCAACGACCTGGAGGCGGCGCAAAAGGAAGCGCCGCTGTTGCGCGGCGAGATCGACGAGGAGGACATTGCGCGGATCGTGGCGAAGTGGACCGGCATTCCCGTCACGCGGATGCTGGAGGGCGAGATCGCCAAGCTGATCCGCATGGAGGAGCGGCTGCGGCAGCGGGTGATCGGCCAGGAAGAAGCGCTGGTGCGGCTTTCGAACGCCATCCGGCGCAACCGGGCCGGCCTCGGAGATCCCAAGCGGCCGATCGGCAGCTTCATTTTCCTGGGGCCGACCGGCGTGGGCAAGACCGAGCTGGGGCGCGCGCTGGCGGAGTTCCTGTTCGACGACGAGAAGGCCGCGGTGCGCGTCGACATGAGCGAGTACATGGAGAAGCACTCCGTGTCGCGGATGATCGGCGCGCCGCCGGGCTATGTCGGCTACGAAGAGGGCGGGCAGCTCACCGAGCACGTGCGCCGGAGGCCGTATTCGGTGGTGCTGTTCGACGAGATCGAGAAGGCGCACCCGGAGGTCTTCAACGCGCTGCTGCAGATCCTCGAAGACGGCCGGCTGACCGACGGCAAGGGCCGCACGGTGGATTTCAAAAACGCGGTCATCATCATGACCTCCAACGTGGGGTCGCAGGCCATCGGCGAGATCGGGCCGATCGGCTTCTCGGTGACGCACGACAGGCGCAAGGAGAACGAGGACGGGCGCAAGCGTTTGCTCGACGCCCTGCAAAAGAGCTTTCGGCCGGAGTTTCTGAACCGCATCGACGACATCATCGTGTTCAACAAGCTGGGAAAGGAAGAGATCGCGCGGATCATCGAGCTGCAGTTGCGGACGCTGCGGGCGCAGCTTGCCGAGAAGCAGATCACGCTCGAGCTGACCGCCGAAGCCCGCGAGCTACTAATGACTGAGGGATACGATCCGCAATACGGGGCGCGGCCGATGCGCCGGGCGATCCAGCGGCTGATCCAGGATCCCATGGCGATGCGGCTGCTGGCCGGCGATTTCCAGCCCGGCGATACGGTGGTGGCCGAGGCCGCGCCGAAAGGCAAAGAGCTGCGGTTCGAGAAGAGAGTGGCGGTGGCGGTTTGAGCCTTAGTTGACTTCGGTTTTCGGGTTCCCGGCGCTCTCTTGAGAGACGGATGGCCAGCGGACAAGCGATCCAGGGACGGGTCGATCGGGTTTCGCTCCCAGGCCAGCCGAAACTGTTCGACGAGTTGTGCCCCACGAAGTTGGGGAAACGTGACCAAAACAACCGAGAACTGGGGATAGCGACGGAGTGCGCCTCTTGCCGGTCCGCACATTCAGAATGTGCGAGACGAACCGGCCTTCCTGCCGGTCATTGAAAATGACCTCCTCTTTGGAACCCGGCAGCCACTGCAACATGCATCCTTGGTGCCAGCTCCACGAGCGGCTCTCGCCGAGGTCGATCCAGCGATCGTTGTCTCGCAGGTCGACCATGCCGATGCGGACGGTGTCTTCGGGGGCCGGCAGGCGGATCGAACTGTAGCTTGTCGTAATAGCCGAACCAGTGGAATCGCGGTCCCCGGGTGATGGCGCGAACGGGCGGAAGCTGGTCCGCGGCGGCGATCCGCAGTGCGCCGCCGCCCAGCGCGGCCAGAACGCAGCGCCGGTCGATCACGGCCTCATCATACGCCTACTACCCCCTTAGAGGCGAGGTCAGGCTTTTGCCCGATAGATGCGCGCGGCGGCCGGCGGCTACGATCAGAAGTGCCATGACATTCGCCCGATTCCATGCGCTACTGGCCCTCGCCGCGGCGCTGCTGCTGGCGCAGACCGTGACGGTCTACACCGTGAAGGAAGACCATCACCCTTTGCGCGCCGGCTGCGCGGAAGCCGACGAGGAAGTCGCCCGCTTGCGGAAGGGGGACCCGGTGAAGATCCGCTACGCGCTGGCGGCCGGCGAGCAGCCTTGCTACGCGGTGACCGTCGAGACCGATGGCAAGACCGCGCGCGGCTTCCTCCACGCCGACGCGCTGGCCGGCGTCGCGGAGTTCGACAAAGCGCGGCGCGAGGCGCTCGCCGCTTCGGCGGGGCGGCTTCCGCCGATCACGCGCGGCGCACAGACCCCCGTCCCGGCCAGCCCGCCCGTCCCCCATCCGCGCGCCGCGCCGCTGGCGGCCGGCCAGCCGGTTCCGGCTTTCTCGCTGGCCGCCCTCGACCAGCCCGGCCACAGCTACGGAAACCATTCGCTGCTTGGCAAGACCTACCTGATCGACTTCTGGGCGACCTGGTGCGGACCCTGTCTGGCCGAGATGCCCCACCTGCACCAGAGCCACGAAAAGTACAAGTCGCGCAACTTCGAAATCCTGAGCGTCTCGTTCGATCGGAAGCCCGCGGACGCCGCGAAGTTCCGCCAGGACCGCTGGAAGATGCCGTGGCTCCACGCTTACGCCCCCGGCGGATTCGCCAACGAGACGGCGCGTCGCTTCCAGGTCACCGGAATACCTAGCGCCGTGCTGGTGGATCCCCAAGGCCGTGTCCTGGCGCGGGGCGGCGCGCTCCGCGGCGCCAATCTCGACCGCACGCTGGCCCGCGCGCTGGGCGGCGAGTAGCTAGTGTGATCTCGGGCCGCGGTGGGGCGGCTTTCAAGCCGCCGCAGCCCGGCTTCAGCCGGGCTTGCCGCGCAGCGTCTCGAGCGCCCGCGCCGCCAGCATCTCGACCAGCTCGGCGCGGCCCTGCAGCGGCTCGCCGCAGCGGATCTCGACCCCCGGATGCCGGCGCGCCGCCTCGGCCACCAGCCGCGGCAGGTCCCGCTGCAAGTGCAGGCCGAGGGTGAGGAAGTAAGGCACTACTAATATACAGGTAGCGCCGCCGGCGGCCAGCTGGTCCACCGCCGCGGCCAGGTCCGGCCGGCCGCCTTCGAGGAACGCCGCCGCCCAGCGCTCGAACCCGGCGCGACCCGCGGCCGCCCGCGCCGCTTCCCGCACCCCGTCGTTGGCCGACTCGACCGGCGAGCCGTGCGCGAAGAACACCACCGCCGTTCCCATGGCAGCCGCCTCAGCCCGGCACGATCAGCGGCGAGGAAGGGGGCGCCGGCTGCCCGCTCGGAAAATGGTCGTGCAGAAAGGCGAGGAAACTGCGGCCCCGCTGCCGGCCGTTGTCCCGGTCGATCGCCATGCGCAGCAGGAATACGAGGATGCCCAGCACGTCGGCGTCTCGCGTCCGCGCGAATCCGGCGCGCTGCTGCTGGTCCTTGCGAAACTCTTCGAGCAGCGCCCGAAGCTGCGCCGCGACGGCCGCCGCGATCGGTGAATCCGGCAGGCTCTCGTAGTAGACCCCGCTTTGCAGCGATTTGAAGGTGCGCACCAGGGCGTCCAACGCGGCGCGCACATCGCTGTCCACCGCGCCGGGCGTGCCGAAGGCCGACCGCAGCACGAACCGACCCGCCGCCGTCAGCAGCTCCTCCCGCTCGCGGAGAAACGTGTCGCTGATGCGGATCTCCTGGTGCGGAAACCCGTCCGGGTTGAGCCCGGCCCTCTTCTCGTGCCCGCGGCTCTCGACCAGGAACGGACAATCCAGCGGGCAGTCGATGGTCTGCTCGCGCCCATCGCCGCAGCATTGCGGGCAAATCTCCGACCGCAGCGCCGGGCAATGACGCTTCGCTTTGCGGCCCTCGCAGATCGAGCAGGTCATGGCGACTTCCCCTATTATATGTTTTGCCGCCGTGGACGCATCGCTGGCATCACCTCGGCCTGGCCGCGCTGCTGGCCGCGTTCCTCGCCCGCATTGTACTTACTTATACCGTCTTCAACGACACCTTCGACGAGAACCTCCACATCCGCGGCGGGATCGAGATCCTGCAGCGCGGAACCTACACGCTGGAGGACAATAATCCGCCGCTCGGCCCGCCGGTGATCGCCGCCTTGCCCTATTTTCTGGGCGGACTGCGGCTCAACGAGCACAACGAGCTGTGGCACGGCGGCGTCTGGTCGACGAGCGAGCCGGCCTACTTCTGGAAGACGCTAACGCTGGCCCGCGCCGGCAATCTCGTTTTCGCGGCGATCATCTTCTTCCTGGTCTGGCGGTGGAGCCTGCGGCTCTACGGACCGCGAGCGGCGCTGGGAGCCTGCTTTTTGCTGATCTGCTCGCCCACCCTGATCGCCCACTGCTCGCTCGCGACGCTCGACGCGGCGGCGGCGGCGACGTTTCTCGCGGCCGCCTACTGCTTCTGGCGCTGGAGCGAGCGGCCGCGCCTGATGTGGTGCGCCGTCTCAGGCGTCGTTTGCGGGCTGGCCTGGCTCGCGAAATACTCGGCGCTGATCTTCGTGCCGGCCCTGGCCGTGGCTTTCTTTCTGGCGGCCCGCCGCTTTCCCGGCCGGAGAGCCGCGCGCGCGATCCTGCTGCAAGGTGCGATCTTCGCCGGGCTGGCGTTCCTCACGGTTTGGGCCGGCTATGGCTTTGAAATAGGCACAATGGTCCCGTCCGGCCATCGTTACGTCAGCCGATTCGACATGGGCGGCCCGCGCAGCGCCCCGAACCTGCTGCTCGGCGCCGCCGGCGCGCGCCGCCTGCCGGCCCACCGCTATGCCCAGGGGCTGATCGAGCTGCTCGCCCACAACATCACCGGCCACCGCGCCTACCTGCTGGGGAAGCTCGATCAGCACGGGTGGTGGTACTATTTTCCTTTCGCCGTGGCGGTCAAGACCACTCTGCCACTGCTGATGCTCGCAAGCCTCGGCGTTTGGCTGTGGCGCAGCGGAGTCGTGTATCCGGCGCTGGCCGTCGCGGTCGTCATCGGGTCGAGCATGCCGGCGAGCCTGAACATCGGCGTGCGCCACATGCTGGCGGTCTATCCGTTCTTTGCGATTCTGGGTGCGGGCGCCCTGGCGAGCGGCCGCCGGTGGCTGACCGCCGCTGCGCTCGTCCTGGCCGCTTGGCACGGCTGGGAATCGGTTCGTGCCCATCCGGACTACCTGGCCTACTTCAACCAGATCGCCCGCGGACGCGAGGAAAAGTTTCTGCTCGACAGCAATCTCGACTGGGGACAGGACCTGGCACGGCTCGGCCGCTTCGCGCGGGAGAAGCGCATCGACGCCATGCACCTCCGCTATTTCGGCACCAGCAGCCCGGCCAAGATGGGCGTGCCGGCGCGCGAGCCCTGGTCCGGACGTCCGCAGTCGGGCTGGGTAGCCGTCAGCGTCAACTACCTCTACGGTCTGGCCAACGATCCGGCTGAGTTCGACTGGCTGCGTGCCCGCCAGCCGGACGCGCGCGTCGGGAAATCGATCTGGGTGTATCGCCTGCCATGACGCCTGCGAGGAGCTGGGCTGCCTACCTGATCGCCATCCTCATCAGTCTTGCTCTCAACCTCAACCTGCGCTTCGCCGGCGAGCTGGGCTTTTACGACGGTGATTCCCGGACCAACCTCTTCCGCTACCTGCTCACCGACGATCCGCTGGGGTCGGCGCGTCGGTGGGGGGCGTCCTGGGGCAACTAAGATGATCACAGAGCAACGGCCGCCGCGGATCGTCTGGGCCGCGCACCTCCTGGCGATTCTCCTCAGCCTGGCGCTCAATCTGAATCTGCGGTCGGCGGACCAGCTCGGCTTCCAGGGCGACGACTTCAGCCACATCGGCACCTTCCTCGATTCCGAGCGCGCGCTTCGCCACAACTGGCGAAACCTCGCTAGCTACGTGCTCACCGACGAGCCGCTCTTCAATCTCTACCACGGCCTGCGCTACCACTGGCTCGGCGACAACCCGCGGCGCCATCACCTGCTGCAAGGCTTGCTGCTGGCGGCCAACGCCACGCTGGCCTTCGCCCTGGTGTGGCGGCTTTCGCGAAGGTATTTGCTTTCGTTCGTGTTCCTGTTGCTGTTCCTGACGTATCCCAATCGTGGCGAGGCGTGCTACTGGCTGGCGGCGATCTACGTGCCGATGCTGCTGCCCTTGCTGGCGGCGGCGCACTTGTTTCTGAGCTGGATCGAGAGCGGCGCGCGCCGCGCTTACATCGCCTGCTGGTTGAGCTACTCGGCGGCCATCTTCACCCACGAGGCGGCGTTCGGATTTCTGGCGGTCTTCGGCGGTCTGTGGTGGCTGAAGCGCGGCTCGGCTTCCTGGCGGGGCGCGGCCCGCGCCCTGACGCCGCTCGCCCTGAGCAACGCCGCTTACCTCGTAGTACGTCAAACACAGTGGCTCGGGTTCGGCGAGCCCGGCTTCCTGCACGACCGGCCGCTCGAGCCGGCGCGGGTCCTGGCGAACTTTCTTCATGTTATCGACGCCAACTTCGGGGACCGATTTCTGACGCAGTCCGAGCACCTGCTGCGCGCGGGGTCCGCGGCGCAGAGCATGGTCGTTCCCTTCCTCGGCGTCCTCGGGGTGCTACTGGCGGCCGCCTGGCTCGCCGGCCCCGCCGTGGCCTGGCGCCGCCGTCTCGAAGGCGTCGTTCTGTTGATGGCGCTGGTGGGCGTCCTCGCTCTTTACACCGGCCAAACGCCGGTGCCGGATGCGTTCCTGGTGATGCGCTGGGGGCTGCGGGCCGTCGTGTTCACCGCCCTGGGGACGTTGATCCTGGCGCGGATTCTGGCCGCCCCCGCGGACGCGCCGCTTCTCCGGCTGGGCGCCTTCGGAATCCTGTGGTTCCTCGCCGCCTACGCGCCCACGCTCGTGTTGCACGTCGCCGATCGCCACAGCTACATTCCTTCGCTGGGGCTTGGCGTCACGCTGGCGTGCGCTCTGTGGCTGCCCTCGAGCGCCATGCGCGACGAGCGCCGCCGCGGATTGCTGGAAGGGATGGCGGTGGCGCTGGCCGCCTACATGGGCGTCGCGTTCTACGGGACCGCTCTCGGCGAGCGGACCTGGTGGGTCGACGCGGCTCGCTTCGTCTCGGGCCTGCGGTCGCAGATGGCGCGGGCGCGGCCCTCGCTGCCCCCGCAGGCCCGGGTCGTGGTTCTCGACGTCCCGGCCGTTCGCAACAGTGTTCCCTTGCTGGCCAGCTACGCGCTGGGAACGGCGTTGCGGCACTGGTACCGCGCGCCCGCCCTCCCCGCCGCCAGCGAGTTCGTCGCGCGCCAGAAGGACTTCCGCTTCGTGCACTCCAAGGAGCCGCACCATTATGAGCAGCTCCTGCTCTTCGCCTATAAGAACGAGGTATTAACGCCTATCGGCGAGCTCGTCTTCGAAGACGGCGCCAGGGTCCGGCTGG
>Ga0247727_10011155_pt1 | contig 15744 bp, 11 predicted proteins | sample WisWelCaveWW1625_FD_202498 | JGI IMG/M metagenome (GOLD analysis project Ga0247727, IMG submission 202498) | Biofilm microbial communities from Wishing Well Cave, Virginia, United States - WW16-25 | ecosystem: Environmental > Aquatic > Deep subsurface > Groundwater > Cave microbial mat | place...
ACTTCCTGCCGCCGCTGTTGCAGGCATTCGACTTCCCGACGCCGTTCACCACCATCGGCCGGCGCAGCGTGTCGAACGTGCCGGCGCAGGCGCTGGCGCTGATGAACGATCCCTTCGTCGCGGAGATGGCGGAGTCGTGGACCGAGCGGCTGCTCGCGCTGCCGCTCGGCGAGGACGAGCGCATCCGGCGGGCCTACCTCGGGGCCTTCGGCCGCGAGCCGGACCCGCGCGAGGCCGGGATCGGCCGCGCCTTCTTCGCTGCGGAGGGCGGCAACTGGCGCGACTATCTGCACGCCCTGCTGCTGACGCAGGAGTTCCAGTATGTCCGCTGATCTCCAGCGACCGCCGCTGACGCGCCGCGAGGCGCTGCGACGCTGCGCGATGGGCTTCGGCGCGGTCGCCTTCACCGGCCTCTTCGGCGCGCCGGGGTCGCGGGCGCAGGAGCCCGCGGCGCGCTTCCCGCGCAGGATCGCGAAGCGCGTGATCTTCCTTTACATGGACGGCGGCGTGTCGCAGGTGGACTCCTTCGACCCTAAGCCGCGCCTCGCGCTCGAGGACGGCAAGCCGATCGGGATGAAGATCCCGAAGACGCAGTTCGCTGACGTCGGCGCGGTGCTGAAGAGCCCGTGGGAGTTCGCACAGCACGGCCAGAGCGGGCTGTGGGTCAGTTCGCTGTTCCCGCAGGTCGCGCGACACGCCGACAAACTCGCCGTGATCCGCTCGATGACCTCGAAGTTCTCCGAGCACACCAGCGCGAACTACTTCCTGCACACCGGCAACGGCCAGCAGGGTCGGCCGAGCATGGGCGCATGGGCTTCGTACGGCTTCGGCAGCGGGAACGCGGATCTTCCGGGCTTCATCGTGATCAACGGCGGGTTGATCCCGGCCGGCGGGCTTGACAACTTCGGCGCGGGCTTCCTCCCCGCCTCCTTCCAGGGCTCGGTGTTCAAGCCGGGTCCGCAGCCGGTGGCGAACCTGCGCGCGCGCGAGGACCCGGCGCGCCAGCGGCGCAAACTCGACCTCGCGCGCGCGCTGGATCGCGCCGGCCAGGAGCGCGAGGGTGCGAGCCCGGAGATCGAGGCCGCGATCGCCAACGCCGAGACCGCCTTCCGCATGCAGACCGCGGTGCCGCAGGCCGCCGATCTGCGCGGCGAGAGCGACGACATCAAGCGCGCCTACGGCCTGGAGCACGAGTACGAGCACACGCGGACCTTCGGCACTTCCTGCCTGCTGGCGCGGCGCCTGGTCGAGCGCGGCGTGCGCTTCGTCGAGTTGACGCCTCCCGCGACCGGCCACGACCGCTGGGACCAGCATTCGAACCTCAAGCAGGGCCACGAGGACAACGCGCGCGCGGTGGACCAGCCGATCGGCGCGCTGCTCGCGGACCTGGAAGAGCGCGGCCTGCTCGACGAGACGCTGGTGGTGTTCGGCACCGAGTTCGGCCGCACGCCGATGGCGCAGGGCCGCGACGGCCGCGACCACAACCCCTTCGGCTTCTCGATCTGGCTGGCCGGCGCCGGCGCCCGCGGAGGCACGGTCTTCGGCGCAACCGACGAGTACGGCTACTACGCGGTGGAGGATCCGGTCGAGATCTACGACCTGCACGCGACGATGCTGCACCTGATGGGGGTGAACCACAAGGAACAGACCTTCCGTTTCGACAGCCGCGACATGCGTCTGACGGACGTGCACGGAAAGGTGGTCACGGCCGTGGTCGAGGCCTAATGCCCGGCCCAGAGCGGGATTCCAGAGGGAAGAACCCCCCCCTGGCCTTGCGCAGGCGGATGGGTAAGATGCGGGCATGGTGGCATCGCCCCTAGCCCGCCTCCGCGCCGTGCTGAACAAGAACGGCTGCGTCCGAATGCCCTCCGCTGCGCGAATCCCGGAGGGTCACGCCGATTACAAGAAGGGCTGGGAGGTGCGCATCGTGGTGGATACGCGCCGCGAACTCTCCGAGGTGCGCAGGCTGCTGAAGGCGCTCAAACTGCTTCCCGGCAAACCTTACGTCAAGGGCCCGCGCTGGGTGCAGCCGATCTACGGTCGCCTGGCGGTGCAGAAAATCGCCGGCCGCCGGCCTGCGCCGGGACGCAAGGCGAAGCGCGTCGCGCGCCGTAAGCGCCGCTGATCCCGGCTTCCTGGCGGGGGATTACAGCGGCGCCCGCTGTCCCGGAACGCGCTCCCATGCCCCCCCCCTCGGCGACGGTGACGACCGCGTCGAGCGGCAGGCCGCGGATCACCCCCGTCCTCTCGGCGAGACTGCCGGCGCGCGGCCAGACGATCTCCACCCGATCAAGCCAGTCGGCCGCGCCCAGTCCCATCTCCATTTGCAGCGAACCGCCGCCGAACGACGCGCCGGGGCCGCAGATCGTCCGCACCGGGCGCTCGGCGCCGCCTCCTCGATCCACGCGGTGACGCGCGCGCCGATGCCGAAGCGGTTCGAGCGCGCGCCGCGCAAGCGCAGCGTGATCCAGCGCCCGCCGACTGCGGGCCCGTCGTTCCGGAACAGGGCGTTGAAAGCCTTGTCGTCGGAGAACCAGCCGCCAAGTTGCTGGTAGAGATCCGGGTCGCCGTCCCCGTCCACGTCGCCGAAATCCGCGCCCATCACGGAAACGGTCTTCAGCAGCCCGGCTTCTTCCGTGACGTCGCGGAAGCCGCCGCGACCGTTGTTGAGCCACAGGCGACAGGTCTCTTCGATCGGCGGCTCGCCGAAGAGGCTCGCGGCCGGGCCGTCCACGCTGCCGCCGGTCCCGCCCAGCGGATAGGACGCGGAAAAAAGGTCCAGCCAGCCGTCGTTGTCGAAGTCGAAGAACCAGGACTGGAAGGAGCGCTGTTTGTGCGGATCGGGCGTCTGCTCGGCCACGCCCAGCGCCGGCGCGACGTCCTCGAAGGTGCCGTCGCCGCGGTTGCGGTACAGGCGGTTCAGGTCGCCGAAGTTGGAGACGTAGAGGTCGAAGTCCCCGTCGTTGTCAAAGTCGCCCCACGACACCCCGCGCGCGAAGCCGTCGTTGGTCACCCCGGCCGCCGCCGCGACGTCGCGGAAGGTGCCGTCCCCGAGGTTCTGCCACAGTTCGCTCGGCGCGAAGTCGTCGCGGCGCAGGCGCTCGTTGCCGATGTACACGTCGAGGTCGCCGTCGAGGTCGTAGTCGGCCTGCGTCAGGCTCAAGGATCCGGACAGGCGGTCCAGCCCCGACTGGCGGGTGAGTTCCTCGAAGCTCCCGTCGCCCCGGTTGCGGTAGAAGACCGCGTGGGTATCCATGCGCAGGCAGGTCGCGACCAGGTCCAGCAGCCCGTCGCCGTCGAAATCGTCCATCACCGAGCCGCCCGCAACGTCGAAGCGGTCCACCGTGCGCCCGACCGCGACGTTCAGGAAATGCGGGCTGGGCGCGCTTTTGTCCCAGGCCTCCGCCGGCAGGCGGAAGCGCGCCGGCACGCCCTCGGGGAAGGTGCCCGCCGCCATGTGCGCCACGTTGAGCAGCCAGCGCACGCCCGGGTTCTCCGGCTGGATCTCCAGGAACTGCAGGAAGGCCTCCTGCGCGCGGATCGCGTGGCCAGGGTTGCGCCAGATCCCGGCGCCCGCGAGCGGGAAGATGCACGATTCCGCGCTGGGCGCGCGCAGGCAGTACCCCACCTCGCCGGTGCGGAGATACGCCACGCCCAGCCAGCGCAGGAACTGCAGCCGGTGCCGCGTGGTGGCGCCCGCGCGTTCGCGCTCGACCTGCTCCCGGTTCGCGTCCAGCAGGGTCAGCGCCCTCTCGAAGCAGCCGACCGAGTTGTGCACCCGGCCGATCCGGAGGTAGTAGTCGCCGAGCCGCTCGTAGGACTCGCAGGCCTCGCGCGTCAGGTCGGGCTGGCGTTCCAGCCGCGCCACGAAGTCCTCCGCCCACGCGAGGGTCTCGGGGGTGGCCTCGAACCGCTCCGAGCCGTTGCGCCAGTAGGCGAAGCGCTCGAAGGAGCCGAGCCCGACCCGCGGCCAGGCCGAGGGCCAGCGCGCGGCCGCGACCCCGGCCGCTGCCAGCACCGCGAGCGCGGCGAAGCCGGGCCGGCGGAAGCGGGGGGAGAAGGCCGCCGTGACGGCCGCGGCGCCCAACACCACGAGGCCGGCCTGCGCGCAGACCACGCCGGTCCAGAACGCCGCGTCGTAGGGAACCTGCTCGTTCCAGCGCAGCCGATGGAACAGGGCATCGAGCGGCACGAGGCCGATCGCGGCGGCGGCAATCCCGCCCGCCGCGAGGCCGAGGAAGCGCAGGCGCATGGCGGCGCCAGGATATCACGAGAATAAGGTCTGGATATAGGCCAAGCCTTCGGATGCCATTCGAGGACCTCCGCTTCCCTTGGCTCCGCGCTGCGCGTAGTCGGCGTGCGCCGCGGCGTTGACGATCGCCTCGCGCACCGCCGCGGGAGGCAGGCTACAGCGCTCCTTGCGGCGCACGGGGAGCGAGCGGATCTCGGCGCGATCGACAACGCGACTCTTCTCGGTGCCATCGAAGCGGCTGGCCTGGATCCAGGCGTCCGGGAAGTGGCGCTCGCGGACCTTCCCGAAGAGGAGCATCCCGCCCACAGTGGGAACCTTGCGGCCCTGGTGGTCCGTGAGCAGTCGTAGGGTCTCCAGATCGCGGCGGGCGAGCTTGCGGAAGGCGGCGAACGACTCGGAAGCCGCTCGGAAGTCGAGGGCTTCCGAGTCGAGCGCGGGCATGGGCTGCTCGTCGAAGCCCTCGCCGCGCGCGAAGCGGCGCAGCTCACCGATCAGCGCGGCGTCCGCGCGGCGGTTGGTGGAGCCGACCCGGACGTAGACGCCGCCGGCCGGCCCTTCTCGTGACAGGCGATGCGGCCGGCTCGGGCTGGGATGGACGTGTAGCGCCAGCACCAGCGTCCGGCGCCAGGGAAGGATTGTCTCGCTAACGCCCCGGTTCAGCGGCGGGCCGCGCAGTGGACCGTCGGCTGCAACCGGTTGTTGGGTGCCTTCGTCGCCTTCGAATGTTTGCCTGCGCTCATCTCCGTCACACCCCAAGCACCACTTGCTCGTCGATGGTCGGCGAGAGGTAGCCTGAGAAACTCACGAGCAGGAGGCTCGCCAGTGTGACGTCACGCGTCGCCAGGTCGCGACGCACGCCGGCCGGATCACCTGCATGCCGGATGCCGGGGTAGTCCGAGCAGAACTTGTAAAGGCTCTTCAGTGCCTCCCGCACCTTGTCATGCGGCCAGTCCGTGAGTTGATCGCAGAGCGCGCCCAGAGTTCCCGCCGTGCCGCGTGTCGCCGAGGCCAGACCTTCTGCGTAGTTGCTCGCCTTGGCAATGCAGGTCTTGAGATCGGTCGGGTCCTGGGTTCGCACGTAGCGGTCGAAGGCTTTCTCGAAGTCGGCCAGCAAACCGGCGAGGTGCCCGTTGGCCGTGTTGAGACGATGCAGCTCGGCGTAGAGATTGGTGAATGAGCCGGGGAGCAGGAAACGCAGGATGAAGGGCTCGTCGAGGCGGTAGCGCAGGTTGAACTTGCGCAGCGCGTCGCGCAGCAGGCGGCGATAAAGGTCCTCAAAGCCCGAGATCTCGTAGTCCGCGATCACGTCACGCGCCGATTCAAGGAAGTGCACGATGGCCGACTCGCTAACGAAGTCGGTGCCCTTGAGCGCGAGGAAGCGCTGCCAGGCTCTGCTGGGGTCGTTGCGCGCCTCTTGCAGCTCGGCGTCGGTCGGGCGCGGGGAGAGGAACTCATCCGCAGTGGCGTAAAGGTCGCTGAAGAGGTCCGGGGGTGCGGCGCTGTTCTTGGCGGAAAAGTCGGCAAGCGGTTCCCAAAGTTCCGCCGCGAGATACTCCCAGGCGTGGCGAAAGTTGCCGCTCATAGCTCACCCAGAAATGCCTGTTGCAGCAGGGCCTGGAACAGGCCTTCGAGTCGTTGGCGGCTGGCGAATTGAGCGGCGTCGATTTCGCGCGCTCCCGCCACCAGATTCGCGAACTCGTTTTGCAGTTGAAGCGGCGGAACATGCAGCGTCAATTCTCGGATGATGGTTGAATTCCAGCCCTCCATAATGGCGCCGACGCCGACGGACGCAGTCTCCTGGCGTATGGCGGGATCGAACAGCAGAGCTGCCCAGAGAAAGCGAGGATGCACCTTCGTTCGATCTGGTGTGATGACGCAAAGGTGCTTCGTGCTCATGCAAAGGAGCAGTTCATCGGGCGCGACGCAACATCTGCCAACCGTGCCCATGATGGTTACGAGAACATCTCCAGGAAACACTCGAAACCGTTCAAACTGCCGGTACTTCCCGAGCGGGATACAGCGTTGTGGGGTCCACCGGAATTCGTTTGTAACTACGTTCTCAATCCCCAGTACTGGGACACCAGTCTCAACAAACTCGGAATGCAGCAGCTGACTGCCAAAGGGGCCCGTGCGAATTGAGCCATCGCGTTGCTCCGCCAGGCTGCTGATGGATTCCGCGGTCCAGGACTGGCGATTCTCTCCCTGGCAGAACATTCGCAAGTAGAGGCTTTCGATGAGTGCCGCTGATTTGGTGTCGGAGTCCCGACGCAGGCGGCGCAGCGCGTCCGCCTCGTCCAGAATCCGCACGATCCGGTCCTGCTCGCGGAGGGGCGGAACAGAAATCCGGATATGCGGAACTGCGGCAGACGCGTGAAGGATCGTGACTCCAGTCGTGTGGCGACGAATCGTCTCTTGGACTGACGGGGACATGAGACTGTACCGCAGCCACGAGAGGGACGTCGTATCTGGATCAAGACGCTCGACCTTTCGAAGGCCGGAGCTGATTGCGCCTTCAAGCCCGCTGCTCACGTGCCCGGGGGAGCCGTCCAGTGTCAGCAGAAGGTCAGAGGCGTCAACACGAACCACTTGAGAGGAATCCGTGTACACCGGGTTGTCGGTCTTCCCGGTGACATCGCCCACACGCAAGAAGCGCACGCCGCGAGAAGCGTCCGTATAGCTTGCACTGCCCGGCTCAGTCCCGCGTGTGAGGCGTGCCACATCGGTAAGGGGAAGCTCAGGCCAGCTGCTCATTTTGTCTTCAGCTCGTCCATCAACGCCTTCGCCCGCTCGGCGATCTGCGCCTCCATTCGGATCACGTCGGCCAGGATCTGCTCGGGCCGGTCGTGTTTCACAGCGTCGAGCCGCACGGGCTTGTAGCGACCGGGCATGAGCTGCCAGCCGTTCTCGCGAATCTTCTCCAGAGGCACGCGGAAGCTGTTTGGGCCTTCGTCTCGGCCCGGCCATTTGGCGAGAATGTCGGGGATGTCGTTGGCCTCGATGGGCGTGCGCTTGTCATCGAGGGAAAAACCATCGGTGGTGAGTTCGTAGAACCAGACCGACCCCGTAGCCTTGCCCTTCTCGAAGATGAAGATGGCGGTGCCCACGCCCGAGTAGGGTTTGAATACGCCGGACGGGAGGGCGATCACGGCCTGCAGCTCGCAGGTCGTGAGCAACAACTCGCGCACCCTGCGGTCGGCCTTGCCGGAGCCGAAGAGCACGCCGTTGGGGACGATGACGCCAGCGCGGCCGTTGTCGGCCAGGTGGTCCAGGAACCACTTGAGGAAAAGCAGTTCGGTGTCGCGGGTGTCCAAGTTAATGTCGGCGAGGATGCTCTCCTTCTGCACGCGACCGGCGAAGGGCGGGTTGGCGACGATGATGTCGTACTTCGGGCCGGGGTACTGGCCACCTTGCGTCGTGGTGAGCGGGTTGTGGTGCCGGACACTCGAGCGCTCGAGCTGGTGCAGGTAGAGGTTGAGAATGGAGATCTTCACCATGTTGGCGTCGTTGTCGAAGCCGGTGAAGGCGTGCTTCTCCAGGAACTCCCACTGCTTGGGCTTGAGCAGGCTGCCGTCCACGATGCCGCGCGCGAGATCGGCGGGCTTCGTGTGCTGCCGCAGGATGTGTCTGTAGGCAGAGATGAGAAAACCCGCCGTGCCGCAGGCGGGGTCGCAGATGCGGAGGCCGGGGCGCGGATCCACCAGCGCGACGATCAGGTCGATAATGTGGCGCGGCGTGCGGAACTGGCCGTTGGTGCCGGACTGCGAGAGCTTGCTGAGCAGGTACTCATACATGTCGCCCTTGAGGTCGTGACCGTCCTGGGCCGCGAGGTCCATCTCGGCTATGGTCTGCACGACGGCACGCAGCGTCGGTCGGTCGTAAATCTTGAGCGTGGCGTTGCGGAACAGCTCGCGGCCGGTATTGGAGAGGTTGGGCAACTCGTGGAGCTTTTCGATCGCGCCGCGCAGCGTGTCGAATAGCTCGTTGCCCGTGAGGGTGACAAAGTTGCCCCAGGCGTAGCGCGCCCATTCACCCGAGAAGATGCGCTGGTACCCCTTCTCGATGAGGGCCGCCTGCTCGTCACGCTCGGAGAGCAACCGCAGGAAGATGAGGTAAGAGAGTTGCTCGATGGAATCCATCGGGTTGTTCACGCCGCCCGCCCACAGCACGTTCATGAGCTGGTCCACCTTCTGGCGAAGGCCGGAGGCGAAGAAGTTGGAGCCGTTGCTCTGGCTCAGCTTGGCGACGGAATCGCTCTGGGTCTCGGGTTTGCGCATGCCTCAGGAAGCCTCTCTCAGTGCCATCCGGGTGCACTGGACCAGCGACGACTGGCGCAGTGCCTCGAAGACCGCATCGCGCTCGTTGAAATGGGCCAGCGCATCCAGCCCGCCCAGGGTGCGGAACTGGCTCCGGGTGAATAGCCGCTGGTAGCGGCCGGCCATGAAGTCGGCGAGCGCCTGAGGGTCTTCGCTGACCAGCTCAGCGGTGGCGCTAACCCACTTCTGATCAGCGTAACGCAGGTTGAAGCGCGCAGCGACGGAGTCCACCGTGTCGGCGACGATCTTCTCCTTGGTGGGCAGCGGGCGCTTGCCGAGCGCGTTGTAGACGAAGGCCGGCGTGGGGGCCGGAACGCCGTAGGAGATGATGAGCTTGTCCGGCGCGTAGTACATCTCGGGGCGATGGTAGAAGCGCTCTTGCACAATGGTTTCGATCGCGTCATCGTCCTCAGCATCCACGGCCTCGTTGAGGTCCGGGTCGGCCTCGGCGAACTCCATCAGGTCGCGCTCGAACGCACCACGGAAGGTCATCACGTCCACCTTCTCGCCGTTCGGGCCGATGATGCGGATTTCCTGGCTGACGATGCGGTCGGTTCCTTCCCAAACGGGGATCTCCCGCCGCTTCTCGTCGCCTTCGCCATAGTGCCCGTCGGGTGCGGGTTCCCGCACGGCGCCGCCGCCCTCGCCGGGCTCGTACCGCACGGGTGCTGCGCGTCGCCCATCCTGAACCGGCAACTTCAGGGGCGCCGCGTAGTCATACTTCTCCTCGAAGAACTCGGCGACGGCGCAGAAATCGAGGAGAAAGAAGTGCCGCTTCTCATACTCAGTGTTGCCGACGATGAAGGTGAAGCGCCGCGTGCCCCGTCCCTTGATCTGGATGTACTCCGTAGGCGAGAAGATCGGACGCATCAGCACAACGTTCAGCAGGTCGCGGCAGTTGTAACCGGTGGAGAGCATGTCCACGGACACGGCGATGCTCTCGGGGCGCTTGCCGTCGCGGAAATCTTTCGCGAGAGAAGAAGCGTCGGGAATTCGCGACGTGATCGTGAGGGCAATCCCGGGCTTAATCTCGTTCAACACCTTGGTCAGCGCCGTGGCGTGAGTCTGGTTGACCGCGAAGATGATGGACTTGCCGAGCTCGCCGGTCGGTTCGCGCTGCGCCTCGCGCAGGAATGCCTCGCACATAACGCGGTTGCGATGGGGTGTGAAGATCTTCCGCTCCAGGTCCTGGATTTTGAAGTTCTCCTCCTGCTCGTTAATCACGACAGTCCAGCCCGCCTCCAGCAGGGCCTGGGTCGTGATATCCGAGCGGCAGTCGATGATCTTCGGCAGGCATAGGAACGGACCCTCCGGGTCCTTTACCGCATCGATGATGTCGTAGCGAAAGGTGGGCTCTCCGGGCTTGCAGCCGAAGTAGTGATAGGTGTCGCGAAGCTGCCGCGCTTCCAGCGCTTTTGGGTCTTCGGTGGCGAGCTGGTCGATGTTGACGTTCTTCAGGTAGGCCTTCGGCGTGGCCGTCAGACCGATCCGCGTGGCCTGGAAGAACTGCACGGCCTCGCGCGCGTCGCCGTATATGGAACGATGAGCCTCGTCGTTAACGACGAGGTCAAAGTAGAAGGGCGTGAACTCCTCGCGATAGCGGCGGTCGGTCATGAGCGACTGGATGGTGGCGACGACGACCGACGAGCCGAGCAGTTCTCCCGTGCGGCGAGCCGTCTTGTAGATGACCGGCTTGTACTCGCCGAGGACGACGTTGAAGTCCTCCATTGTCTGCTTGGCGAGCTCAATGCGGTCCACGATGAATAGCACCCGCTCGGCGTTTCGCGTGACGAGGAAACGGCGTATCAGGGCGGCGCAGAGCAGCGTCTTGCCCGTTCCGGTTGCCATTTCCAACAGAAACTTGCGGCGGCCAGCGTCATCGTAGCCCTTGGCGATCTCCTCCATGGCCCGAATCTGGTAGCCGCGCAAGGTCAAGTCGGGGCGCAGCGCGTGGAGGTACTCGGGGCGAATGGCTTCGGTCTGGAGAGGGCACGGCGGTTGGAGATTCTTTAGGCGGACGCGTTCGAGATCCTCGCGAGAGGGTAACCGCTCAATCCGGTAGGCGTCGCGCTGGTCCGCCCGTTCGTAGTTCCAATACCAGTGCTCGCGGCCATTCGAGAGGATGACAAACGGGGCCTTCAGATTCTCCGCGTAGCCTCGGGCTTGCTCCTTGGCGTCGTAGGGGTCGAGGTCCTCGCGTTTAGCTTCGAGGACACAGAGCATCCGGCCAAGGCTGTCCTTGAGGAGGTAATCCGCGCGGCCGTTGGCGGTGTTCAGCTCGAACTGCACCTGCTGAGGGTTGAGCAAGTCCCAGCCGCTTGCTTCAAGCGCCTTGTCGATGAGGACTCGGGAGAAGGCTTCGCTCTGGCCAGGTGTCACGGGCATCCTCTATTCGTAGTTCTACTCGCGTTCATGCAGGAGCCTCGCCGAAGGCGCCCAACGTCTAGGCCGTTCAGCTGCCGCGCGCAGCGAGGGCAGCTGCAATGGCGTGTTAGCTGTCGATTTCGACACGGACCAGGTCTCCGGTCTTGAGCTTGAGGAGCGTGCGGTAGTGGGAATCGGATGCAATCTCCAGAATGCTAGGCGGCACGGGTCCGTGGCGGAGGTTGTTCGGCTCAGTCCGGATGATAACGCCGCGACGTCCTTCGACAGTGCAAGAGGCCAGCAGCGCGTCGTGGGGTCCAGACCACTCGTGAGCCCGAAGCCTCCGGCAGGTTGATGCCAGAACAACCTCGGCATCGAGCTCGACGTTGAGCGTTCCGGGGATGAGTTCCAGACCCGAGATGCAGCGATAGTGCTGACGCAACTCGGTCTTCCATTGCGAGCAGTGTCCTTGGCCATCTCGCACCCGCCCACGTACCTCCATGGTCGTACAGCTAAGGAAGCGCTGAACAAGTGCTTTCGTTCCGGCGCGTGGATTCGCGTCCGGGATCCAGGAGCCGGGTTCTGCGCCTATTGGTCAATAGGCGCGGGTTCCGGCGACGCCGAGCCCGGGCGCGAGGACCGCGTCCGGGACGGAATGACTTGTTCAGCGTTGCCCTAACGCTCCCGCTCAGCCGCCAACGGAAGCGGGCGAAGCTCGCTGAAGTTGGTCGGCTGCAGCGGGTTGTTGGGCGGCATTATCACACCGCAGGGATTGCCAGCCGCGAGAAGGCATGAGCGATCAACCAACATGCTTTCCTGCTGCAACGGGTGTGCCGGGGCCATCTGCCACTCGCCCAAGTACATGTCGTGTCATCGCGAGGGCAAGCTCGTGCTCTCCCATGAACACCCGCCCAATTCTCTCCTTCTGGAGTATCGCTTCTTCTTCTTCGGTGTGAACGCGCACGACCGCTGCGATGTCTGGCTTGATCATCCGCGCGATCTCGATTATCTTCCGTGCCCGAAACGTATCTGGAATCGCGATCACCAGCATCCGAGCGCGCGCGACATGTGCCTGAATCAGTACCGCGGGATCGGCAGCGTCCCCGGAGACTGCCGGGATGTCTTTCTGACGCAGCTGCTCCACTGTTTCACGGTTCTGCTCGGCAACAATTATTGGGATGCCTTTCGCCATCAGAGCTTCACCGATACGCCGGCCGACCCGGCCGTATCCGACAAGGAGGATATGCTCCGTCAGGAGATTCTGGCCGACGGTTGTCGGAAGCTCCGCTAGCGGGTCGCCGGGGCGCTCCATTGCGCGGGCGAGCTTGGAGCGAGAGCGAATCCACGCCTGCACCGGCTCGATCGCGTGGAACATCAGCGGATTGAGCGCTATCGAAATGAGCGCGCCTGCCAGGATGAGATTCTGGCCCTCTATCGGCAGCAGGTTCAGAGACACACCGAGGCCGGCGAGGATGAACGAGAACTCCCCGACCTGGGCCAGGCTGGCCGATACCGTCAGCGCGGTGTTGAGCGGGTAGCGAAAGCCGAGCACCAGCAGAAACGCGGCCAACGTCTTGCCGAGCATGATGATCGCAACGACGACGAGCACCCGAACCGGCTCCTGAATCAACATCGCGGGATCGAACAGCATCCCGACCGAGACGAAGAACAGCACGGAGAACGCATCCCGCAGGGGCAGCGACTCCTCCGCGGCTCGGTGGCTCAGCGCGGACTTACTGAGGACCATCCCGGCGAAGAACGCCCCCAGCGCGAATGAAACGCCGAAGATCGCCGCCGCGGCGTATGCGATGCCTACTGCGGACGCGATCACACACAGCGTAAACAGCTCCCGCGAGCCGGTGCGCGCCACCTGCCACAGCAGCCAGGGAAGGAGCCGGCCGCCAGCGACAAACATTATCAGAGCAAATACCGCGACCTTGCCCAGCGTGAGCGCGAACGTGGCCAGCAAGTCTAAGCCGTTCGATGCGCCGGAAGCCCCCTGTCCAGGACCGACGAGCCAGCAGGATAGGGGCGGAAGCAACACAAGAACGAGCACCGTCACGAGGTCTTCGACCACCAGCCAGCCGACTGCGATGCGGCCGTTGAGGGACTCGAGCAGGCTGCGACTCTCCAGCGCTCTGAGCAGGACCACGGTGCTGGCGACCGAGAGCGCGAGACCGAACACGATGCCTGCGCCCAGGCTCCAGCCCCAGAGGACTGCGACGGTCGCCCCGAGCGCGGTCGCCGCGGCAATCTGGGCGATCGCACCCGGCAGGGCAATCCGGCGAACCGCCAGCAGATCTTCCAGCGAGAAATGCAGCCCGACACCGAACATCAGCAGCATCACGCCGATCTCTGCGAGTTGTCCTGCGAGCTCGACGTCCGCGACGAAACCCGGCGTGGCCGGCCCGATGATCACGCCGGCGATCAGGTAGCCGACGAGGGCTGGAAGCTTCAAGCGTACGGCGACGAAGCCCAGGATCAGGGCCAGCCCGAGCGCGGCGGCAATAGTCGTGATTAGGGGAGCGCTATGCGGCACCGCCCCTTTATACTCCTATGCTCATTCATATCACGCTCAATGCCGCCCAACGCTCCGGTTCAGCGGCGGCGCGTTAGGGCAACGCTGAATAAGTAGCACGATCCTGGTAGGTTGCTCCGATGAAGCAGCCGACCTTCGCGCAGGCCTCCGCTCCGGGCTCCGGATTCGAGCCCTACCGCAAGCCGACGCGTCGCGACCTGTTCCTGGAGACGATGAATCAGCTGGTTCCGTGGCGGGAACTGGCCGCCTTGATCGAGCCGCACTATCCCAAGCAGGGCGGTGGCCGTCCCCCGGTCGGGGTGGAGCGGATGCTGCGGATGTACTTGGTTCAGCACTGGTTCAATCTGGCCGACGTGGCCTGCGAGGAGGCCTTGCTGGACAGCCCCAGCCTGCGCGGTTTCGTCGGCATTGACCTGGGCCGGGAGCGGGTGCCGGACGGCACGACGCTGCTGAAGTTCCGCCGGTTGCTGGAGCGGCACGATCTCGCGCCGAAGCTGTTCGCGAAGGTCGGCGCCATCCTGCAGGCCCGGGGGGTCAAAGTGGGCACCGGGACGATCGTGGACGCGACGATCATCGCGGCTCCGAGCTCGACCAAGAATGCCGAGCAGGCTCGCGACCCGGAGATGCACCAGACGTGCAAGGGCAAGCAGTGGCACTTCGGGATGAAGCTGCACATTGGAGCGGACAGCCGGACCGGAGTGACGCACAGCGCGGTGGTGACGGCGGCGAATGTCCACGACAAGCATGCGCTAGCGGAGCTCCTGCACGGCGACGAACGGCGGGTTTACGGTGACAGCGCCTACGCCAGTCAGCAGGACGTGATCGCGGAGACGGCGCCGGCGGCGAAGGACTTCACGCAGAAGAGATTGGAAAAGAAGCGGGCGGACGGCGACGAGATCAAGCGCGGAAGGAATCGCAACAAGTCGAAGACGCGAGCGCGGGTGGAGCACGTCTTTGCGGTGGTGAAACGCCTGTGGGGCTTCACCAAGGTGCGCTACCGAGGGCTGGCGAAGAATCTCACGCGCGCGCTGGTCGCGCTGGCTCTTGCCAACATCTATCTCTGCCGCCGGCAGCTTGCGGCGAAGGTGCCGGCATGAGGGTCGTAAACGGTCCGTGAGAGGTTTTCACGGCCTCGCGAGGTCCCGAGCGGGACTTCGAAGAGGCTGTGAGAGGGGGCAACCGCCAGAATCTCGGCTCAATCAGGGCGTGGTTGCCCGTTTGAGCACTTGATCAGCGTTGCCCTAGAGTGGGCCTGCGGGGTGCTGAACGCGAAGCCGCGGGCTTGCTTGGACTGGAAGAGCTCCGACCAGGCTTGCGCAGATTTTCTCTGGTGGTACAGTCGAGTGAGTCGTGATGAGATCTACACAGCGGTGTGCGCTGCCCGGCAACAGGCGGTGCAAGGCGTCAAGGGCAAGGGTGCCCAACGCAACGCGGAGCGCGAGGCGACCCTCGTGGTCCTCGAGCAGTTTCACATCATCAAACGGTGGCGAGGACGGACGGTCTGACCATGCGCGATACCGGAAGGAATTTCGTTTACGTTACAGTGGTGGCGATTCTCAATGATGCACTTCCGCAAAGGCCTCTGGATTCCCATCAGCGCGATACTGGTATTCTTCGCGTTTGGCATTTTCATCTGGCCGGGCCTCTACCGCTATACCAAGGTGGAATACACCGGTGCAGGCTCTCTCCCGGTGCGCATTAACCGAGTCACCCATTCCACTTGGATTCTAGGCCTCAATGGATGGGTCTTGATGAAAGAGTCTGACCACCCTGATGAGCACGGTACTACCGCACTCGACACAGATCCTTCAACTGCATTACAGAATAGAGCAAGTCTTTTCGATGGATGGCGAGGTGGATACTTCCCAATCGGCTGCTGGCGGATGACGTCACCTACTGGGCATCCTGGGTCAGACAGTGAGCCATTCGTGTGGTTGGGTGAGATCTTTCCGGCAAATATGGAAGTCACATTTACCACTAGAGAAAGTGGCATTGGCAATACTAGAATAAGTGATTTACTTCCTCGAAGCACAGAAATAAAGATTACCAATAACTCGAATCACGTGATTCGCAAAATCATTTTGTCTGTGGATTGCAAGCTAGTTGACAATACAACTGACATCAAGTTTTGGGAAGAATCTGTGTATATTCCACCAGTGTAACGTACACGAAATTCCTTCCGGTATCGCGCATGGTCAGACCGCCCGTCCTCGCCACCGTTTGATGATGTGAAACTGCTCGAGGACCGCGAGGGTTGCCTCGCGCTCCGCTGCGCG
>Ga0247727_10011156_pt1 | contig 15742 bp, 9 predicted proteins | sample WisWelCaveWW1625_FD_202498 | JGI IMG/M metagenome (GOLD analysis project Ga0247727, IMG submission 202498) | Biofilm microbial communities from Wishing Well Cave, Virginia, United States - WW16-25 | ecosystem: Environmental > Aquatic > Deep subsurface > Groundwater > Cave microbial mat | place...
ACCAAGACGTAACAAAAAGGCAATCCTCCTCAGCGGCAAGGAAACATATAGCGACACGCTCGTGAAAAATATTTTCTCAAGTCCGACAGGCTGCTAGTGCGACTTGCTCATCTGAGATGATGCGTTCTTCAGGGCGGCCGTGAGCGTTATCGCGGATCGCCTGTACCATCCGCGATGCCATGTGCAGAACGCCGAGCGAATGGTCGAAGCGCGTGTGCAGTGCAGTTGGATACACCAAGTGCGCAAGGCCCAACTGGCGTATACCGCGTAGCCGCTGGAAATCGGGCGTGTCCAAAATCTGGCGCTCCGCTTCAGTGACCAATACCCCGCCGCTCACCGCGATCTGCATCGTCTTCTTCGGCTTGAGGTAATCTGGGATTTGACCGCGGTCAGCCACCGGTTGAACTTCGGAAATCAGCTGGATTTCAGCTTGCTTTGAAATTGGTTCGCTCATAGCGGGGATGGTAGCACGCTTGTGCAGAAAAACAAACACGCGACGCAGCCCAAGCAGTCGGCGCAGGGTGTCGGCCCAGATGCCTTACTCGCCGGCGATTTGTTCCTGGAGTTCGCGCAGCCGGTTGGTTTCTTTCCAGTCGCTCATGATGATTCCTTTCTGGCGGGTCACAATGCGCGCCACGCCGCCGCCATCGTCGGGCCGGCGCGCGCTCTTTCACAGTTGTTGGATGAGAAAGAGTTCGTCGTCGCTGATGAGGGTGAGGCCGGTTTGTTCCTGCAATTGAAGGAGACGGGTGAGCAGTTCGCGGCGGGCCTCGATGGTGAGCGGGCCAGGGCCGTCCGTGCCATTCTTGCGTTTGAGGTCGCGTTTGCCGTTGGCCGGGTTTTGGTAAAAGAGGAGGGTCTCGCGGAATTCGATGAGTTGCTCCATGCGTTCGTCGCCGCTGGCGAGCAGGCCCTCGCTGGCTTTGTCGCGCTCGACGACAGTGCAGGTCCAGCAGCCGAAGCGGGAGTTGCCGCAACTGGGCGTGCTGGTGTCAATCTGGATGGGACATTCGCCGTTGGAGGCGCTGGCGTAGAGTTTGTAGAGCGGGCGGTTGTCGCCGCCCCACGGGTTTGGCTTCTGGAGAAGATAAGCCCAGACTTCTTCGGTGGTGAGGAATTCGATGGGATTGGAAACCCAGACGCGCGGAAGGTCGGGGTGGCGGTTAAGGCCGTTTCGCTTTTCGCGGCCGGCCATCGTTTGAGCGCGGGTGGAGCTTTCGGCGCGACGTGCGCCCAGGTGGAGGATGGCTTCGCTCCAGTGGCCGTTTTGGAGGCGTTGTTGGACGAAGGTGGTGACGGGATCAATTTTGAGGCGTTGCGTACACCAGCGGAAGACGCGATTGGGCGGCGGGTAGCCGCGCCCGATGATGTTGACCCAGAAGGATTGCTCGGGCGGCGGTTTGAGTAGCTGCGCTTCGATGTTCAGCCGCTGTTGCTGGGAGAAGCGGCGCATGCGGTCGAGCGTGCTTTCGACGCCTTCAGAGATGGCCGGTATCTCGACGCGGGTGTCGGTGCAAAGGACGGTGACCGGTTTGGTGCGTTGGTCGGGCGGGATGGACAGGACGGCGTCGAACACGAGCGAGGCGACCATGGTGCTGTCCTTGCCGCCGCTGAAGCCGACGAGCCAGGGGCGCGCGTCGTCCAGATAAAGCTGCCGCAACGAATCTCTGATTTCCCGGTAAGACGTAGATGCCATCGCGGGCGACGGTAGCGCAGGCGGGAAAGGGTGAGAAGTGGAAATTCGGCGGCTGATTTTTGCAGCGGTGCAGAGATCCGTCAACCGGGCGGGCCGTTTGTTTGGTTGCGTTTGCGGCAATTGATGTTGAGCCGTCCTTGCTTCGGCACAGACCTTCCGCCGAATCAGGCGATGGTTACGTCTGGCGGTTCCTCGACGCGCGTGGGCGTTCTCTGTAGTCTGTCGCCATGAAGTCTGGCTTCATTCAACTGCCGCTGTGCGCAGCGCTGTCTCTCCTGCTGCCTTCGTGCGGGAAGCCAGTCACCACGAAATCCGACCGGACGGAAAGCGCGCCCCGCCCCGTCCGCGTCGCGCGCGCGGAACTGCGCCCGATGGAACGCACGCTGGCCGTGGTCGGCACGCTCGCAGCCCACGATGAAGCCACCGTGGCCGCGCAGGTCGCCGGACAGATCGAAAAAACCGCCGTGGACGTCGGCGACCGCGCCGCGGCGGGGCAGGAGTTGGCGTTGATTGACACGGCCTCTTACGACGCGCTCGCCCGCCAGTCCGCAGCGAACCTCGCCAAGGCGGTGGCCAGCGCCGCCAATGCCGCGCAGAATCTCAAACGCATCGAGGAGTTGAAGCGGGACAAAATCGCCTCGGCCAGCGAACTGGATCAGGCCGTCGCGGAATCCGAGCAGGCGCGGGCAGAGGTGAAAGCCGTCGAGGCGGCCGACGCCATTGCGCGGCTCAATCTCGAACGTTCCCACGTGAAGGCCCCGTTCGACGGCGCCGTGGCCGCCCGCATCGCCAGCGCCGGGAATTACGTCGCCATCGGCTCGCCCATCGTCCGACTGGTGCGCACCGATCCGCTGCGGTTGCGACTCGACGTGCCGGAGCGCGAGTCCGCGGCCGTGCGCGCCGGCCAGGGGGTGCGCCTCACCGTGGAGGGCGACACGAATGTTCACACCGGCCAGATCGCGCGCGTCGCGCCCGCCATCCGCGAATCGGACCGCATGTTGCAGGTGGAGGCGGACGTGCCCAACCGCGGCGGATTGCGGGCCGGGTTGTTCGCCCGCGCGCAAATCGTGGTGAACGCACGCGACCAGGGTGTGTGCGTGCCGTCCGGCGCATTGATCACGTTCGCGGGTCTGGAAAAAGTGGTGCTGGTCAAGGACGGCAAGGCGGTGGAGCAATCCGTGACTACCGGGGCGCGCGGGGGCGGCTGGATTGAAATCGTTTCCGGTTTGGCGGCGGGCGAAACCATCGTCCTCGACCCGGCGGGAATTCGCACGGGACAGGCGCTTGCGATCCAAGGTTCGCCGGAGTCGCCGGCCAGTCCAACGGGGGCGCAAGGCGGCCATGCCCGCTGAGGGCCGCTCCTTGTTCTTAATCATAATCTTAATCTCAATCGTAATCCCGATCATGCTCCCCGAGGCAACGCTTGGATTAAGAGTAAGTGAAAGATCAGGATCAAGAGGCCGGAGAGTGTTGGGGCCGCGATAGGCATCATGCAAAAGCTCGCTGAAATCTGCATCCGCCGCCCGGTGTTCGGCACCATGATCGTGCTGGTGCTGGTCGTCGTGGGGGCGGCGGGTTACCTCAAACTGGGCGTGGACCGCTCGCCGCCCGTGGACCTGCCGCAGATTTACGTCAGCACGCGGCTGCCCGGAGCGTCGCCCATGGAAACGGAGTCGCTCATCGCGCAGCCCATCGAGGAGCAGGTGAACACGGTGGAAGGCATCACGGAGATGCGCTCCATCTGTGGGGTCGGCAGTGCTTTCGTGATCATCCAGTTCGACCTGAGCCGCCGGGTCAACGAAGCGCTGGAGGACGTGCGCAACCGCGTCTCCACCCTCGGCAGCGAGCTGCCGCGCGATGCCGACCCGCCGCAGGTGACCAAGTTCGACACCGAACGCGGCGGCGTCATCACCATCTCGCTTTCCGGTGAGCGTTCCCGGCGGGAGCTGACCGAACTGGCGGACAAGATCGTGAAGGTGCAGCTCGAACGCGCCCTCGGCGTCGGCGAAGTGGAAATCATGGGCGGACTCTCCCGCACCATGAACATCTGGGTGGACCCCGACCGGCTGGCGGCCTACAAGATTCCCATTACCGCCGTGCGCGACGCCGTCGCCCGCCAAAACGCAAACATTCCCGGCGGCAACGTGATCTCGAACTTGCGCGAGTCCACCCTGCGCACCGTGGGCCGGTTGACCGACGCCCGCGAGTTCAACGACCTCGTCGTTACGACCCTCGAGGGTTCGCCCGTGCGCATCCGGGATCTGGGCTGGGCCGAGGACGGCACCAAGGAGGAACGCACGGTCTCGCGATTGAACGGGCGGCCGGCGGTCACGCTGATGGTCAAACGCCAGGCCGACGCCAACACCGTTGAAGTGATCGAAGCGATCAAGGCGAAGCTGCCCGGCATCCAGGCACAACTGCCAGCCGACGTGCAGTTCGAAGTGGTCGAGGACCAGTCTCGTTACATCTACGAAGCCCTGCGCGAAATCAACGTCCACCTGCTGCTGGGCAGCATTCTCGCCAGCCTCGTCGTGTTCGCCTTCATGCGCAGCTGGCGCGCGACGTTCATCGCGGCGGTGGCGATTCCGTGTTCCGTGGTGTCCACCTTCGGGATGATGTGGGCGTTGCACTTCACGTTGAACAGCGTGACGATGCTGGCGTTGGTGCTGATGGTCGGCATCGTGATTGACGACGCGATCGTGGTGCTGGAAAACATTTTCCGGTTCGTCGAGGAAAAGCGGATGCACCCCTTCGAGGCGGCGCGGGAGGCGACGCGGGAAATCGGCCCTGCCGTGCTGGCCACCACCTTGAGCCTCGTAGTGATCTTCGTGCCGGTGTCGTTCATGTCGAGCGTGGCGGGACGGTTTCTTTACCAGTTCGGCATCACCGCGGGGGTGGCGGTGCTCGTGAGTTTGCTGGTGTCGTTCACGCTCACGCCGTTGATGAGCGCGCGGCTGTTCAATCTCCGCGCCGTCAACCGCGCCGGACCCGGCGGGCCGAGATCGCGCGCGGGACTTTACGGCTGGCTCGAGCGCCACTATCTCGCAGCGCTGGGGTTCTGCCTGCGGCATCGCGTGGCCGTGCTCGTGCTGGCGGCCGGCGTCATGGCGTCGTCCGTGCCGCTGTATCAGGCGCTGCGCCAGGAGTTCACGCCCGGCAACACTGACGAGGGCGAGTTTGAAATCGGCCTCACGGCGAAGGAGGGCACCAGCCTGACGCAGATGAATGAGGTGGCGCTGCTCGTCGAGCGGGAGTTGCGCGGCATGTCGCAGATTCGCCTGGTGCAGGGCGGCGTCGGCGGCGCTCGCATGAGCGGTCCGAACTATGCGCGGTTTTACATCCGCCTCGCGCCGCACGAAGAACGGGTCTTCCGCTGGTCGCGCCTGCTCTCGCTGAAACCCTGGGACGCGTTTCGCGGCAACTATTCGCAGCGCGACGTGATGCAAGCCGTCCGCGCCAGGTTGCGCGAAGTTCCCGGCGTGCGCGTTTCCACGCGCGCCGCCTCCGGCTCCATCAGCATGGGCGGACCCAACTACGAAATAGATTTTTCCATTCTCGGCCCCGACCTCGAATCGCTCGCGAAGTATGCGGAGGCATTGCGCGCGCGCTCCGCGGACCTCGGCCTGGCCGACGCCGACACCACGCTCAAGCTCGACAAACCGGAGTTCCTGGTGCGCGTCAACCGCGAGCGCGCCGCGGCGCTGGGGGTTTCCGTCGAGGACATTGCCGTCGCCTTGCGCATCATGGTGGGCGGCGACGAGCGCGTCTCGCGCTTCCGCGATCCTGGCGTCGGCGACGACTACGACGTGCAATTGCGCCTCGCCGAAGGCAAACGCAACGACCGCGAAGCCATCGCGCGCCTCTACGTGCCGCGGCAGGGCGGCGGGCTGGTGCGGCTCGACAACGTGGTGGACATTGTCGAAGGGCAGACCGCGTCGCGCATTGACCGGTTGGACCGGCAAAGGCAGGTAAGCTTGCGCGGCAGCATCGCGCCGGGTTACGCGCTGAAGGACCGGCTCGAAGCGTTGCAGACCGCCGTCAAGGAAATGAACCTGCCCGCCGCCTACACCACGAAAGTTTCCGGTCGCGGCCGCGAACTCGAGCGCACCTTCAAGGAATTTCTCTGGGCCTTTCTGCTTTCGGTGATTTTCATGTACATGATTCTCGCGGCGCAATACGAGAGTCTCATCCACCCGTTCACCATTTTGCTCTCGCTGCCGTTGTCGCTGCCGTTCGCGCTGTTCTCGCTCTGGGTGACGAACAACACGCTGAATCTTTACTCCGCCCTCGGCCTGCTCGTGCTCTTCGGCGTCGTGAAGAAAAACGCCATCCTTCAGATTGACCACATGAACAAGCTGCGCGTAGCCGGCGCCGAACGCCTGACTGCCATCCTGCAGGGCAACCGCGACCGGCTGCGGCCGATTCTGATGACGACGCTGACGCTGGTGGCCGGCATGATTCCGCTGGCGCTGGGCAGCGGCCCGGGCGCGGAGGAACGGCGGGCCGTGGCGGTGGTGGTGATTGGAGGCCAGTCGCTGTGTCTGTTGCTGACCTTGATCGTGACGCCGGTGGCGTATTCATTTCTGGATGACCTCGCGCGGCGGTTGCCATGGCGGCAAGGGCGGATCGAGGCGGACACGGCGGTGGCCGGGCCGGCGCCGCAGCCGCACGGCAAGTGACTGCGGGCCGACCGAATTCCCGAAGTTCGAGAGGAATCCGAAGTCCCGCAATTCAAAGAAGCGATCCTGGTTGGTCAACGACCCGCACTTTGTCTGGTGCGTGCCGGAACCAAGTTCAGGTCTTCGGATTTCGGATTTCAGCCTCAATCGCCCGCTCAAGCCGCCTTCTTCGGTTCGGCGCCGGTTCCTTCGAGATGGACCGCCTTGTAGCCGCCGATGGCCTTGAAGTAAACGAGTAACGCCAGATAGATCAGTGCCATGACCGCCGGGATGGCCGCGTCCGCCACCAGGGTCTTGCGGTCGCCGGCGATGCTGGCTTCGGCGACGGCTTTCTGATCGGGGGTGCGTTTGCCGGCTGCGACCTTTTGTGCCTCGGCCAGTTTCGTGCCGTCGAACGCAGTAACCTCCGAAAAGAACAGGAACTTGCTGGGCTTGTCTGATTTGAAGGCCTCCAACGCCGCTGGGTTCGACTGGCTCAGGGCCTCGCTGGCAAAACGGTCCTTGGCGTACCCGAGACCCGGCGAACCGATCATCCCGGCGGACAACATTCCGATGCCCCCCATGATGCTGATGGCGATGGCGCCCGTGCGGGGGAAGCGGTCCGACGCGACTGCCAGCATGGTCGGCCAGAAAAACGTCTTGCCGACGGCATAGACCGCCAGCGCCAGGAAGGCGACGCCGATGCTGGTGATGTTGCTGGCCAGGACCAGTCCGATGCAGGCGAGAGACGCGCAGCTCAGGAGTATCCCCACCGGCGGAATGCCCAGCCGCTTCTCGATGAAGTTCGCGCAGAAGCGCAGGCTGAACATGATCAGCGACGTCCACATGAAGAGATACTTGCCTTCCGCAGACGTAAACAAGTTGCCGGTGATGTTCTGAATCCAGCCATCCGTCCCAAGTTCCACCGCGCCCACGAGCGCGTGCGCGATAAACAGCATGAACAACAGGAAAGAACCGATGGAGAATCTGGTCATGATCGAAACCACGATGAGCAACGCTCCCGAAACGGCGTAAGACACATGTGCGGAATACTTGGCCAGGTCCGCGGAAATCAGGCCAAGCAAATTGCCCAGAACTCCGTTGAGGAACAGCGCCAGGAGTGCGCAGACGATCAGCGCTCCCAGGATGCCCACGTCCTTGAACATCTCGGCAAAGCTCAAGCCCTGCTTGGAAGCTTCGGACTTCGGCATGTGCTGGCCAAGGAACATCGCGCCGTAGGCGAGTGTGGGGAGGAGGTAGAGCGAGAGTTGAATCTGCCAGCTCAACTTCATCGCGTCATCCAGCAGCCAGCCGAGCGCGCTTCCGGCCACCAGGCCCGCCGGCCAGCTTGCGTGGAGGATGTTCAGGAAGTGCGTCCGGTTGTTCGGATACAGCGTGGCGACGAGTGGGTTGGCCACGGCTTCCAGCGTTCCGTTGGCGTAGGCAAAAATGAACATGCCCCAGTAAAGACTCGTGTAGGCGCTGGCGCCCTTGGCTGTGAACGTGACGAAGGCCGACAGCATGTGAAGCGCAAAGGCCAGGATCACCAGCTTGCCGTAACCAATCTTGTCGCAGGTGACACCGCCGATGATGATGCCAAAGCAGAATCCCGAAAAGCCCGCGCCGCCGACCGCCCCCAATTGCGCCGCGGTGAAACCGTACTCGGCGCCCCAGTTGTCGAAAATGCCGCCGCGGATGGCGAAGCCGACACCGGCCGCGAAGATGGCCATGAAGCCGGCCCACAGCAGCCGGCTGGCGTTGGGCGCAATCGCTTCGTTGCTGACCTGAACGTTGCTCATAGTGATTTAGGGTTTTGGAGTGGCTTGGTTTTTGGGTTTGGGTGCTCGCGTGCGGTTCAGAGCGTGAACGCCGGCAGTTTCACAATCGCGCCGCCTTTGAGCGCGGACGCGTGGGCGCAAAGGCCGACGCACGTCCAGTTGGCCGATTGTTTCGCGTTCGGGAACGGGTCGCGGTCCTCGACCAGCGCCATGGCGAATTCGTGGGCGAGGTGCGGATGCGAACCGCCGTGGCCGCTGCCTTGCGTGAAGCTCAGGTGCGTCTTCTTGCTCGCGTCATACACACCGTGCGTCGTGTACTTCGCAATGCTCCGGGGAAGGCGGCTCGCGAAATCGGGACACCTGACCGGTTTGGGGATCCTCGGCTCGGGACGCTTGGCGGTATGCACGATAAGCGGTTCGTGCTCCACTAGCGGCCACTCGACGGCCCGTTTGGTGCCGTACACGTCAATGCTCTCGCGATACTGGCGCGCGGTGTCGAAGAGACTGCGGATGATGCGCGCGCCCACGTCCGTGCCTTTGAACTTGACGTGCGCGGTTTCGACGGCGAACGGCGAGCCGTAGCACTTGATGAGCGGCTTGCGGATCGTCCCGCTGCCGAAGCAACTGACGTATTCGGCAGGCTTGCCAATGAGACCGGCGACCGGGCCGACGCAGTGGGTCGCGTACCACATCGGCGGCAGGCCAGGCCAGTAATCGGGCCACCCGTCCATGTCCTGCTGGTGCGAAGCCTGCACGAACTGGAGCTTGCCCAGTTCGCCCCGGTCGAGCAGGTCCTTCATGAAGAGATACTCCCGCGCATACACGACCGTCTCCATCATCATGTATTTGAGGCCCGAGCGCCGCGCCAGGTCCACGATCTTCTTGCAGTCCGCGATGCTCGTGGCCATCGGCACCGTGCAGGCGGCGTGCTTGCCGGCCTTGAGCGCCGCGAGACTCATCCAGGCGTGATCGGGGATCGGGGAGTTGATGTGGACGACGTCAACCTGTTTGTCCCTGAGCAGTTTCGCGAAGTCCGAATAACGCACCGCCACGTCGAAGTAGTCGCCCACGGCGTTGAGCTTGTGCTCGTTGCGTTGGCAGATGGCGTAACAGTTGGCGTGCGGATGCTTCTGCCAAAGGGGGATGAACTCCGCGCCGAAACCCAGACCGACGATGGCGACGTTGATTTTTTTCGCGCTCATTCCGAGATGACTGGTTCTGAATCGCGCCGCGTCCGCCGGGCTTTTCGAGCAGCGGGGGACGCGGCAATGCGCGCAATACACCCGCCCGCCGCGCAACTGTCAACGCAAAATTCCCGGGAGAAATCCTGCGCGAGGCACCTGGCACGGACACCAGCGTAGTGGGGCAGTCCGGCCCGGCTGTCTGAGTTCCGGCGACCGTCCCGGTTGCCGTTCGGGCCTGCAGGCGGGACGCCCGCAGGGACGGCCACAGGCCGGAGGCACTGCGCCACTTCAGAGGGAGTGCCGGGACGCGCTGATGCTTACGGGGCGGGTTGCGGTGCCACTGCAGTTGCCGCCGGCGCTTGGAGGGTTTCCGGGGACGGCGGTGGCGGTCGGTAAGGTCCAATGCGTTCGAGACGATGCCGATGCCGCGCTTCGTGCAGCTCGAACTCGATCTCGTCGCCCACCTTGTGGCCGAGCAACGCCTGCCCGACGGGCGAGAGGTAACTGATGATGCCCTTCTCCGCGTCGAAATCCCACGCGCCGAGAATGGTGAACGTCTCGGTGCGGTTGGACGCCAGATCGGTGGCTTGGATGACCGTGCCAACGCTGGCGACATCGGTGCGCGGGTTGGAAAAATCCGTGCCGCGTGCGCGCACCAGGGCGGACTCCAATTCCGCCTTCCGGCGCATGAGCATCTTCTGCATTTCCTTGGCCGCCTTGTATTCGTGGTTCTCGCTCAGGTCGCCATAGCTGCGGGCGATGGCGATTTCCTTGGAGTTGGCCGGGATTTTCTTCTGCACCAGTTCGGCGTATTCGTTTTTGCGCCGTTCGAGGCTGTCCCAGGAAACGATGAGCGCGGAATCCTGCCGTGTCTGCTCGCCCGAGATGAGGGACTGGACGGAGGGATGGCTCTTGACGATGCGCGCGAGCAGCGAGCGCTTGTCCATGTCGTCGAACACCGGCGAAAGCTGGAGGGCGCGGGTGAGGTCTTTGATGACTTCGATGTCGGCGGAGCCGGTCAGGTCGGCCAGCAATTCCTGGTCGTCGAGCACGAATTCGCGCAGGCGGTTGGAACGTTTTTCGTTGAACTGGTCGCGCTCCATCGCCGTGAGCATGGCGCGGAAAACCTCCGGCCCGAGAATGTCCGCAAAGGCGTCGCTGCGGTCCTTGCCCAGCCAGAGCAGGAGTTCGCTGCCGGCGGCGTGCTGGCTGACCAGCCGGGCGAGGGTTTCTTTCAGTTCCGAGGATTTTCCCTCCTGCACGAGCAGGCTGGCGAACTCGCGGCAAAGTTTGGCGGAAACCAGATTGAGAGCGGCCAGCAGTGTTTCGTGCCAGCGCCCGGCGGCGGCGGCCTTGAAGGATTCGAGCGCCCGCCGGTGCTTGACTGCCGGCAGGGCCTCCATCAACGCGCCAAACTTCGGCTCCTGCGACCAGAGGAGCGGGGCCGTGATTTCGCCGTCCACCGCGGCCAGCCCCGCCGACTCGCGGAGATCGTCGCGCGCGAACACGCCTTCCAGTGCCACGGCGGGCTGCGTGCGCTGGTGCATCGGAATGTCGGCGTTCAGCGCCGGAATGACTTCATGCGCGGCGGCCTGCTTGTCCGCGAGGTCGTTGGCGTTTTTGGTGATCTCCATCGCGACGGCGACGCGGGCTTTGAGTCCCTTGGCCGCGCGAAAATCGGCCAGCAGCCGGTCCTGGAGCGATGTCTCCTTGGCCTGGTAAACGACCGGCTCGGTTTTCTTGAGCGGCACGACGAAGTGGCCGTCCTTCTTCATCTCGCGCCGGGCCGTTTCCCACCATTTCTTCCAGTCGTCGCGGATGACGTCGGGCACGAGGGCCTGCTGAATCTGGTCCAGCGTGGCTTTGCCGCCAAAACTCGCGAGGACCACCCTGATCAGATCGAGGTGGTTGATCGCGGCCAACTGGCGCAGTCCGTCGAGGTCGCTGGCTTTGCGGGCGAGGATGTGGTCCTTGGGAATCGGCTTGAGCGACTCGGCGGCAAACGACAGGTCCATCGCGTGGCCCGGTTTGCCGGGGAAATCAATCGTGAACCGCGCAAATACCGTGTCCACGGTCTTGATCTTCCCGAAGCCCCAGCTCCGGTGCATGCAATACCCGGTGGTCGCCAACTGCACGAGGGTTCCCACGTGGCGTCCCTCGATCTTGCCGGACACCGCCATCTTTTCGAACTCTTCTTTCATAAGATTCCGTTCCGCCTCGCTTCCTGCGCCGTAATGCCGATATTAAAAGCCGTGGACGGCCAAAAACCAAGAGAAATTGCGACCCGCGTCCTGGCCCGGCGCGGGGCCGGCGGCGAGTTCGTCGAAGCCCTGCTGGACCACGCGCTCGCGCAGAGCCGTCTGTCCGGAGCCGACCGCGGCCTGTGCTACGAATTGACGCTCGGCGCCGTGCGCTGGCAGGCGACGCTCGATTGGTTGATCGCGCGCAAGGCGCCGGGGCGTACGCAGAAGGCGGGATTGCAGAACCTGCTGCGTCTCGGGCTGTACCAGATTTTCTGGCTCGACCGCATCCCGCCGCACGCCGCCGTCCACGAAACCGTGGAACTGGCCCGCCAGAGCGGTTTCGGCGCGCAGGCCGGGTTCGTCAACGCCGTGCTGCGTGGGTATCTGCGCGAGGCGGACACGACGCGCGCGCTGCTCGCCGGACTCAAGACCAGCCAGCCCGCACTCGGATGGTCCCATCCCGAATGGCTCGTCGAACGCTGGCGCCAGCGCTGGGGCGACGAGCCGACGCGGCGATTGCTCGAATGGAACAACAGACCGCCGGCCACCTTCGCGCGCGTCAACACACTCCGCACGACCGCCGGCCAGCTCGTCGAGCGGTGGCGGAGCGAAGGCGTGGATTACGACTTCAAGACGTGGGACTGGACGGGCGAGAACCTGGTCTTCCAACTCAAGTCTCATCCGCCCTTGCCGACGTTGGGCAGCTTTCGTGAAGGGGGCTTTTACGTGCAGGATCCGAGCACCCTGTTGGCTGTGCGTGCGCTCGGTCCGCAGCCCGGCGAACAGGTGCTCGATAGCTGTGCCGCGCCCGGCGGCAAGACCGCCTTCATTGCGCAGTTGATGGAGAATCGGGGCCGGGTGGTCGCCGAGGATAGTTCGCCCGCGCGATTGAAATTGCTGGCGGAAAACTGCACGCGGCTCGGCGTGACCTGCGCCGAGACGCGGGGAAATGAGGAGTCGTCTGGCCACGTTGATAGCCGCGGCCCCCATCATCGCGTCGCAGGGCCGGCTGCCACCGAAATGTTCGACAGGGTATTGCTGGACGCGCCTTGCTCAAACACGGGAGTCATGCGGCGCCGCGCCGATCTGCGCTGGCGGCTCAAGCCTGCGGAACTCGGACGGTTGAGAGCAATGCAACTTCGCCTGCTGGGTCGGGCCGCGGCGGCGGTGAAACGCGGCGGCCTGCTCGTTTACAGCACATGCAGCCTCGAACCGGAAGAGAACGCCGGGTTGGTGAAGGACTTTCTCTTGGGGCGGGCGGATTTCTCCCTCGAATACGAGCACGAGTTGTTACCGTTCAAGGACGGCGTGGACGGGGCGTTTGTCGCGCGATTGAAACGGACGGCGTGACGGGGCTTGAACCGTTCCCGTGGCGTTCACGCAGCTTGACCCCGCCTCCTGCCTGGCGGAGACTATCACCGCCGACGATGGGGGCGTACTGGTTTCGACCAGGTGAACACGCCGGAGGCGGCATGCCGAGGACGATGCGTTGGCCTCGTTAATCATCGCATCAAAACAAACCGCTAACGAAGAGTTGGCTCTCGCGGCCTAAACGTCCGCGAGCGTTCGCCGGTGGACACCTGCTACGCCGGAGGAACGCCACAGCAGGCATGGCTGACGGCGGAGACCGCGCGCCCAGGCCGAGACTATTCCATGCGGACTAAGCAGTGGGACTCGAGTTCGGGCGCCATCCCATAGCCGACAAAATATCCCGGACTAAGCATGTAGTCGCGGCTGGCAGGTTGGCTTGGGACGCGGGTTCGACTCCCGCCGCCTCCACCATTTTGAACATTGCGCGGAAAGGTCGTGCGTGAGGCGCACGGCTGCGTTTGTTTCTGCCAATAAATCAAAGGGTTTTCTGAACGAAACGGTTAAGGTTTGAGCGCGTAAAAGGCGGTTCGAGCCGACCCTTTGCAGAAATGATTTCATTTCTAACCTGTTTCCCTCTTTAACCCATTTATCGGCTTGATTTGCCCCGATTACGAAGCTTCGCAAGGGTTCGAGCCGATTTGCCTTGCCGACCTCAAGGGCAACGATTTGTTGCTCCAAGTCGGCCTTCTTCGGGATAAGCGGGTTCTTGAGTTCTTTGAACTCTTTCAGGTCCAGCGCCCCGTCGGCAAAGGCGTTGTTGACCCGCTCAATCTTGCCTTTAACGACCGTGAGGTCGTTTCTGAGGCGGTCAATCCGCGCTTGCCGTTCGTGGGAAGCCTCGGTTTCCCACGTCTCAATTCGCGCTAGAAACCGCTCCTGCCAATCATCGGGGATGGTAGCGAGTTGGACGTTGCGCTTCACTTCTTGGGCGAATTGCTCCTGTCGAATGAAGTGGCGGTCGTCGCAATGCTTTTTCTTGTTCTTGTGCGTGCAACGGTAATAGTAATAACAGCGACCGCTCTTTTTGATTTTGCGCTCTGCGGTGATGCAATAACCGCACGATCCGCAGGTCGCAAAATTGAGGAACAAAAAGCCTTTCTCGGTGCGCTGTTTGCGTCCTTTGCTGACGGCAACCAGCGCCGTTTGAATGGCGTCAAACGTCTTCTTGGAAATCATGGGAACATGCGTTCCCTGATGAGCTTCTTCTTTGTGGAGAAACACGCCGTAATAAAACGGGCAGCGAAGCAGGTTGCCAATAGAGGACAGCGGCAAGGGTTTTTGGTGCTTCTTCGTCAGAATTCCCATTGCCGCCATCTCGCGTTGGATGGCGGTAAGCGTGTATTTCCCCGTCGCGAAAAGCTCAAGGATGCGTTTCACCTTCGGGAACGTTTCCGGGTCTGGCTCGATGGTGCGGAGCTTCGGTTCGTTGTAATATCCTAAAGGCGCTTTGCCGTGAAAAATGCCGCGTCGTATCTTCTCGCGGATGCCACGGCGGATGTTCACTGACAGGTCGCGAACGTATTGATTCGCCATGCCCAACTCGACCACGATCATTACGACGTTATCATTCGGCAAATACGTTTTCTCGAACGTGCGGATTTCCTGAATCGTGCCGCGTTGAAGCAAGCCGATGATTTTGCCGCCGTCGTCGAAATTGCGGGCGAGCCGGTCGAGTTTCCAAGCAAGGATTGCATTGGCCTCGCCGCGCTCGATCCGGCAAATCATTTCAGTGAATACTTCGCGGCCCGGGTCTTTGGCGCTTTTGCTCTCGGTGAACGTGCGAACGATCACGAGGCCATTCTGCCGCGCGATGGCGTTCACCTCCGAAAGCTGCGCGTCAATGGAGAGTATTTGACGGTCTTCATCCTCGGTGGATTTGCGAGCGTAGATGAAGTATTTAAGCATGGACACAGTATAGCAGATGACATAATTCATTGCGAGAACAAAATGCCACACGGGTTAAAAACGAAACTGACAAAAGACGCGCTCAAGACTCTGCGCGGCAATTCGTCACGGGAACGGGTTCTTCATCGGCTGCATAGCGTGGCGCTTGTATTGGCGGGATATTCGGCCAGTGAAACCGCGCGAATCTACGGCGATTCGCCTCGTGCGGTTGCGTATTGGGTCACGCGCTTGAAAAAGCATGGTCTTGAAGGTCTGACGGATGAAGCGCGGCCTGGCCGTCCCTCGCGATTGAATCCCGCGCAGTGGACACGGGTGCAAAGATTTGTGAACCAGCAAACCAAACAATCGAAGCCAGTGAATGGCGATGTGCTCGCCGGCTTCTTACAGGCTGAATTCAAGATTAAACTGACTCCCCGCCAGTGCTGGCGGATTCTGAAACGATTGCGGGCGTGAGGCCGTGTGCTGTCCACGATGCTCGTCGGCTCGGTCGCTGATAAGCGGCAACGAGTGTGAATGAGTGACCGCCTTTTACGCGCTCAAACCTTAACCGTTTCGTTCAGAAAACCCTTTGATTTATTGGCAGAAACAAACGCAGCCGTGCGCCTCACGCACGACCTTTCCGCGCAATGTTCAAAATGGTGGTGTCTTTTATCGTCTGCTCGAACTTTTTTCGATGAAAATCCGTCGGCGTAAGGTATCCCCACACCCTTCCCCGCAGCGGGGAGACCCTTGAACCTGAGTTCACCCGCTACCTGCAAGGGTATCGTCGAGGTTTACTCGCCTCAACCCACCCCCGACTTCGGTCGGTTTCCCCCGCTCACGCGGGGCTTCGGGGCTGCGCGTGGTCTAGCGACCATGCTCGCCCTAAACCTCCCTCGTCGCTCACGCTCCCGACGGGTTCACACAC
>Ga0247727_10011157_pt1 | contig 15740 bp, 16 predicted proteins | sample WisWelCaveWW1625_FD_202498 | JGI IMG/M metagenome (GOLD analysis project Ga0247727, IMG submission 202498) | Biofilm microbial communities from Wishing Well Cave, Virginia, United States - WW16-25 | ecosystem: Environmental > Aquatic > Deep subsurface > Groundwater > Cave microbial mat | place...
GCGGCGGCGAAAAACAACGCATCGCGCTGGCAAGGGTGATCCTCAAAGACCCGCGCATTCTTGTGCTTGACGAAGCCACGAGTTCGCTCGACAGCGAATCCGAAGCGCTGATTCAAGATGCGTTGAAGCGCGTGATGGCTGGCAGGACGAGCATTGTCATTGCTCACAGATTGAGCACGATACTTGCCGCTGATTTAATTTTGGTAATGGACCGAGGGAAGATTGTCGAACGCGGCACGCACGAGCAGTTACTCGCGTCGGGCGGGTTATATAGTCAGTTGTACGAGACGCAGTTTCGAGGGGAGAGGGTGTAACTTGTGTCAGGTCTCACCCACCCATACCCCACCAAAAAGACCAGGTTGCGAAGCCTGGTCTTTTGATTTTCCAAACAAGAGTAAAATACAGCCATGCCCAGAAGAATCCCCGCGCGCATCAGGAAACTGATGAAAGAATTGAAGGAAGGACTTGCCCAGATTTACGGGGACAAGTTAAAAGCCGTCTATCTTTACGGCTCCTATGCGCGCGGGGATTACCGCGAGGACTCGGATGTAGACGTGATGATTTTGTTGAAGAGTTACAGGAATTATTTCAGGGAGTTACACCGCTCTGGTGATTACGTCAGCGACATTTCGCTCAAATATGATGTGACAGTAAGTTGCATCATCATCAAAGAAGTTCAATGGAAGCAATCGGAGATGCCCGTCGTTCGCAATATTCGGAGAGACGGCGCGACTGCATGAACATGCAAGAGCGAGGCTAAAGCCGCCTGCTCAGTACATGGAAGTCCTTCGGACTAGCGCAAGGAGTCCGCTTTGAGCGGACTTCCACGCCCTGAGGCAGGGCTTCAACCCGCCGAACCCTCACCCACCAAAAAGACCAGGTTGAGAAGCCCGGTCTTGCCACTTCATCCGGATCGTCGCCGAACTTCTGCTTCAGGTATTTTGAACACTTAATAAGCGCTTATGCTTGGCTGGAGATAGGTCGGGTATTCTCAAACGGAGCCGCCAGATCAACCCAACAGCCCCATTTCACGCAGATATGGCACACAGCTTTTGATACCTTCGTTCAGTCCAATCTGCGGCTGCCAGCCAAGCAGTTCGCGGGCTTTGTCCATACGATACCTTCGATAACTCGTCAGAAATTCAAGAGAAATTCAAGCGCCTGCGGCATATCCTTGAACCGCGTCTCACTTGGGGCGAATACTGCCACCAACGGAGCGACAGTTTTGGGCAGCGCTGGAGGTATCCCAAACCAGCGGTTATGACCAGCCAGTGCCGCATATGCTCCTAGAAATTCGCGCCATGTCGGGGCCGGATCAGGTGTGCAGTTGAACACCTGTCCTGCCGCCGCCGGGTGAACCGCAAGCACAGTCATCAGATCCACGACATCGTCAACATGTATCGCTAAGACTGACCCACTGCCATCGCCAAGAAAAATCGTCGGGTTGCGGCGGGCGATCTTGAACACTCCCGCCGTCCATACCGTGCTGCGCGGACCGTAAATAAAGCCGGGGCGGATGAGGCTGTATTCCAGCTTGTGGTCCTGCGCGAGTTTTCGTACCACATCTTCAGCTTCTTTCTTTGAAACCCCATACGCGGCGCGAGCGGGTTCGAGCGGCATATCTTCAGAAATATCACCGCGCGGGCGGAATCCATACGCTCCTGCGCTGCTCACATGGACAACCCGGCGCACACCTGCCTGGGCGGCTGCCAGCATCACATTGCGCGTCCCCTCCACGTTCACCTCACGCTGGGTCTTGAGGGAGCCGCTATCCACACCGGCAGGGTGGAAGACGATCTCACAACCCTGAATCACGTCGCGCATCCGGTTCGCGTCGGTAACGTCTCCCTGGATGATCTCAATGCCGTCAATATCACGGAGGAATCGATTACCCTCCGGGTTTCGAGCCAACGCCCTCACTTGCACGCCATCGCCTGCCAGCCGCTTTGTCAGCGCGCCGCCCAAGAATCCCGTCGCACCGGTGACCAGCGCTGTTTTGCCGAATAATGTCATACCTGTTCCTCTCTCTTTTTCTCGAACTGCTGCCGTCTCATGACATCGCGGATCGAGTAGAACGATTTGTTGTGCCGCTGATTAATGAAACAACACCATGCTCACGCTTAAAATAATTTTGGAATAAATCTCTTCACCGTGTTGGCGTAGTGACGGTACGAATCTCCATACCTTCTCTCTAATTGCGGCTCCTCTACCCTGATGGAAACTAGGGCGCTGACGGGAAGTACCAACATCAGATAAAAAATAGTGCCCACGATTGAAGCAACATTACCTCGCCAAGCAGCATGAGGTATATCCCAACAAGCTGTGGGTTTCGGATGTAATGGTAAATCCCATTCGTAACAAGTTCATGAGGTTCTGCCGCGAGAAACTTTATCTCGCTTTTTAGCCACTGCTCTGGTTTATAAATCTGCCATTGCGCTGGAAGGAAGATGACAAGACCAGCAAGGAACGCAAGTACGGCAACATACCACTGAGGCTGAAATGCGTCCATCGAAAATGGAGCAAAAAGCAGAATAATCCAGGGCGCGACTACGACCATTATCACGGGACGGATATGAAAGAACAGGTATGAAAATCTCATGATCTCTCCTTTGTTGAGCGCAATATCCTTCGGCTTCAGAGTATGTTGAATTGTTTGGCGAGGTTTTCGAGGAGGAGAGAAGGCATATCTATTTGCTTACAAACTCAGCCCGACTCTGTTTCCCGTCGCGGTATAACAGGAACCCCAGGACCGCTGCCGCTATGATTGGAAGGATGGATGTGTACATGCCGGAGAAATAGCCAAAGTGACCCTCCGCCAGGAATGGGAATACAAAGTGCGTGGGTTCGCCAAGCAACATTGCCACCACAAACACCCATGCCAGCCAGTTCCCAATCTCAGTTCGGAGGTGGAGCAACGCGAGTCCTGTCAACCAAAAGATTGGCGCGATGGCAGCCGCAACAAGAAAGAATGTCATTTCCGACATTGGTTGTCCCAGTCCGGAAAAACCAATCCAAATTTCGGTGAGATACTCTTCTCCAACGTGAACCATAAAGAGCATGACCGTGATGAGATAAGGAACGACAATTGGGTTTGGATCCGCAGGCCGTCCATACGTCGTGAGCCGCCAAGGGATAAAGCTGACGAGAAAGACGACACAGATAGCGGCGGCAATGGGTCCAAGGAAGGGGAAACCGATCGCGACAAAAAGAATCGCGATCACAGCCGCGAGAATCACGGTGCGCTTTGCATTCCTGTAATTTCTTTGATTGTGGAGGTCCGTAGTTGATGTTTGCATAGTCATTTACCTTTCTATTTACCTTTCTTAGCGGGCTGGTGATCAGCCCAGCAATCCTTTTTCACGCAGGTACGGCACGCAGCTAAGGTGCGACGCACCCTCTGCATCCTCACCGCGCCAGCGAAATAAACACATCCTTCAGCCGTAAGTATGAGTGCGTCGCACCGCACTGAAATGGACTCAACTGCTCGATGAGTCAAATCCGATTAAGAAGACTCGTCCACCCGTAAGGTGCGACGCACCCTCTGCATCATCGGACTAACGAAATAAACACATCCTCCAGCGTCGGCTCGCCAACGACGATATCTTTCACATTCACATTTTTCCCCTTCAACGCCTTCAACAAAACTTCCTTCTTCACTCCTCTTTCCGTGATCGTCCTCAAATGATCGCCTGCCAAACCCACTCGTAACACGCCATCAATTTCAGGCAAAACAGCCAAACCATCCTGCAAAGGTTCGGCGTATACTTCCCACACGTCGCCAGAGATAATATTCTTTTTTAGGTTCAACGGCGTATCCATCGCCAATAATTTTCCATCGCGCATGATGCCGACGCGTTCGCAGTATTCGGCTTCGTCCATGTAATGTGTCGTAACTAAAATCGTCACGCCAGTTTCGGCGAGTTCGTAAATCAAATCCCAGAAGGCGCGGCGCGCGGTGGGGTCAACGCCAGAGGTGGGTTCGTCGAGGAATAGTAGTTTCGGTTCATGCACCAATGCGATGCCCAGCGCGAGTCGCTGACGCCAGCCTGCGGAGAGAGTCCGTGTCAGTGTGGAGTCATGCCCGATGAGGCCGACCAGTTCAAGGGTATGTTTGATGCGGGCTTTGTCCGTAATCCCATACACGCCGCCGTAAAACGTCAAATTTTCCAGCACGGTCAAATCATCATAAATCGCGAACTTCTGCGACATGTATCCTGCGCGTTTTCGCACTTCTTCACTTTGTTTGAACGCGTCGAAGCCTAATACAGTCGCTTCGCCCTCGGTGGGTTCAAGCAAGCCCAGCAACATACGGATCGTCGTCGTCTTGCCTGAACCGTTCGGACCGAGATAGCCGACCACCTCCCCCTCGTTCACTTCGAAGTTGACATGGTCCACAGCGGTGAAATCACCGAAGCGGCGCGTAAGATTCTCAACGTAGATGACTGGCAGACTCATAAGATTTCCTTTTGTATAATTCATCCATGTCACCCTGAGCGACACTTGCACCTGGCGCAAGTGCAGGTGTAGCGAAGGGTCTCCAAGATAATCGTAGGGGTTCTTCGCTCCGCTCAGAACGACATTCAAAAACTATCCTTTTTCCAAAACAGATTTCAGGCGGGCGAGATTCTCTTCCATCATGGATTTAACCCGACCCGCCATTACGCCCTCCGCCAGCTTGAAAATGCCAGCGGGGTTGCCTTGCGCATTGAGGCTGAGTTTCGTGCCCGTGCCAACGGTCTTCAACGTAAGCGTGAGGTTGACTTGCATCGGTCCAGCGTTCATTTGGAAACCGCATTTGCTGTCTGGCTCGTAGGCGGTGACCTGCATTTCGCCTTCGATACGCCGCCCCAGCATTTCGCCAATATTTTTGAATTTTGTGCCAACGCCCACCGCGCCAGGAGTGACCTGTTGAATGCTGACAACCGCCGAGTTCCATTTCGATAAGTTATTGGGGTCGGCAACAAACGTAAAGACATCCTTCATGGGACGGTCAACTAATGTGCTAAAGTCGAGGTTAATCATGATTTTTCCTTTCATCCATAATCCGTTGGTCGAGACGCAAGCAGTCGAGACCAACGTGTACGTATACAAAATCTTGTAACAAGAGTTGCTTTGCTTACTGGTGGTTTCGATACAGGGCGGGAAGACCCCGCCCCTACTCAACCACCGAGGTTTCGGATAATGCAATAAAGACATCTTCGAGGACGGGAGGCACAGCGCGCAGTTCATCCACTTGACCGCCTGCGCTTCCTATCTCCGACTTCAACCTGTTGAGGACATCTTGAACCTTACCCTCCCGGACGCGGATATGCAGTCTATCGCCAAATGCCTGAACGTCTTCGACATCTTCATCCTTATGCGCGACATGGCGGAGAAGACCAATTGGTGACCCGCGCAATTCAAGGACGCGTCCGTTGAGCCGCGCCCGTAAATTCGACGGCGTATCTTCCGCGATGAGTTTTCCATCTTTCATGAACCCCACGCGATGACAACGTGAGGCTTCGTCCATGTAGGGCGTGGAAATAATTACTGATACTCCCTCACCCTGTCCTTCGGACACCCCTCTCCCGCTGGGAGAGGGGGATGTTAATTTGACAACCAACTGCCAGAAATCCTGGCGCGTGACGGGGTCAACGCCCGTTGTTGGCTCATCGAGAAGAAGAACTCGCGGCTTTGTCACAAGCGCGGAGGCCAACCCAAGTTTTTGTTTCATGCCGCCAGAAAGTAAGCCCGCGCGGCGGTCGGTGAATTTTTCGAGACCGACGAATTCAAGGATTTCCATGCAACGCGGGAGCCACTCATTCGGCTTGAGTCCGCGCACTTCGGCGAAGAAACGAATGTTTTCGAGTACCGATAAATCTTCATACATCGAGAAGCGTTGCGAGAGATATCCGAATTGTGAGCGCGCTTGTTCAACATGTGTGTTGAGGTCGTATCCGCAAATGGTCACGTCGCCCGCGTCCGCTTTGAGCGCGCCGACGAGCAGGCGCATCGTGGTCGTCTTGCCCGCGCCGTCTGAGCCGACGAGTCCGTAGATCTCGCCTGCCTTGATTTGGAAGGAGACACCGTTCACGGCATGTGTATCGCCGAAGGATTTTGAAATATTAGTGGCTTGAACGAGGTAATTGTTCATAATAGGTTATTGTGTGTTTGCTTGCAACAGGTGGTTTCGATACGGGCTGAGAAAAACACTCAGCCCTACTCAACCACCGATTTATTCTTGTTATTTTTATGTTCGGTGGTTGAGTAGTCCCGCGTGCTTGTCGCGGGACGTATCGAAACCACTAATTGTTACTTGAACACCACATCCGCGGGCATACCGATCTTCAACTTATCTTCGAGGTCGGTCACCTTCAACTTGATGGCATAGACTGTTGAACTGCGACCTTCAACCGTCTGCACGTTGCGCGGGGTGAATTCGGCTTCAGCGGCGATATGAATCACCTCTGCATCAAAGGTTTCACCTGGGAAGGAATCCACCGTCACAGAGGCTGATTGCCCAAGCGAGATATTGCCGTATTGGTCTTCGGGAACGTAGACGGTGATGGTGAGGTTGTTCAAGTCCGCCATGGTGAGCGCGACCGCGCCGGGTTGGACAAATTCACCAGGTTCGATGTTTCGGGTAAGGACAATTCCATCCATGGGAGCGTAGATGGTTAGTTTTGCAATCTGCGTATCGAGCAAGGCGAGGTTGGCTTGCGCTGTTTTCACGCTGGCTTGCGCCTGTTCCAACGCGGCATTTGCCTGGTCAACGGCTTTGCCTGCCGTGATGACCTGTTGCGAATCCGCGCCTGTTTGTAACAATCGCAGATTATCAACCGCAGTGTCGTAAATTTCCTGTGCGATAACGACATCGGCGCGGGCTTCAAGGATATCTGCCGCGCCCTCTGTTGACAGCGCGTCGTCGTAATCCTTTTGCGCCTCGTCCAGGTCCAGCTCCGCTTCGTCGAGGATGACCTGCGCCGCGTCGCGCAGATCCTGGCTGTCTGACGCGCCGCTGGTTTGATCCAACACGGCTTGGGCATTTTGGAACGTGAGCCGCGCCTGCGCGAGTTTTGCTTCCACTTCAAGGAAGTTGGAACTGCCCGCGCTGTTTTGCCTTTCTTCAAGTTTTTTGAGGGCATCTTCCAGGGCTTGCGCGGTTGCATCCACTTCGGTTTGCGCGGCTTTCATGCGCTCTTCTTTGGAGAAGTACCAAATGGGCTGGTCAAATTCGCCCGGCTTTGTATCGCTCCAAACAGTGATACGAGTTGTCCGTTCAGCGGCGAGCGCGGTCGAGAGAGTCGTATTGAATTGCTGCTGGGCGGTCTCGTACGCAGATTGAGCGGTGTTGAGCGCGGCGTTGGCAGAGTCGGCTTGGGCGGAGGCGACGGCGCGTTGGGCAGTGAGCAGGCTTCCGTCGAGGGAAAGAAGCGGGTCGCCCGTCGTGACAAGTTGTCCCTCTTCAACGAGGACTTCCGCCACTTTGCCAGCCAGCTCAGGCGAGACGTTGACCGTCACCGATTCAATCGTGCCTGAAGCCTTGAGCTGTCCGTCATCTGTGGTATTCAGCGAACGAAAACCGAAATAACCAATTGTTGAAAGCACGATCAACAGAAGAAGGATACGAACGGGAAGAGGTGGTTTATGCATATTGAACTCCTTATCGGGAACTATGCGCTTCGTCTGCGTGCGGACAACGAGCACGTCCGCACTCCGCTCAGCGCGAACAATTTCTTAATCCAAACGTTTTCTAAATCTCAGCGCGGCGGCGGTCATGATGATGATGCCGAACAGTGCGAGCGAGATAATTTCGGTTTGAAGCGCGGCAAAGCCGACTCCTTTGAGCAATAGCGAACGGACAATCACGAGATAGTAGCGAAGCGGAATCGCGTATGAAACGATTTGCAAAAATCGCGGCATGGCTTCGAGCGGAAACAGAAAACCAGAAATGAACACGCCAGGCAAAATGGTGACAAAGACCGTGAGCAATGCCTCTTGTTGCGTGTTCGCAATCGTGGATGCAAACAAGCCGATGCCGAGACTCGAAAGCAAAAGCAAACCTGCCGTTCCAACCACGAGAAAGAGATTGCTCCGCACGGGGACGCCGAACCAGTAGTGACCGATGAGCAGCACTTCGGCTAAATCGAAAAAGCCGAGAATGACATATGGCATAACCTTGCCGACAATCAGTTCCCAAGAACGAATCGGCGTGACGATGAGTTGCTCGATGGTGCCGCGCTCACGTTCACGCACGACCGCGGTGGCGGTGAGCATTGCCATGATGGCATACAACACCATGCCAATCACGCCTGGGATCATGAAGTAGGCGGATTCAAGATCGGGGTTGTACCAAACCTGTGTGCGGACATCGAGCGGCGGCTGGCGCGCGGCTTGCTCTGTTTGCACTTTGACGGAATGTGATTGCCCGATTAATCGTGCCGTTGCCAACGCGGTCGAACCGACTGTGGCATCTGAGCCATCGAGAATCATGGAGACTTGTGCCTTGCCTTCGAGTAATTTCAACGAATAATCGGGCGGGATGACCAGCGCGCCGCGCACATCGCCGCCTTCGATGAGGGTTTGAATTTCCTCGTCAGAATACACTTCGTAGGCAAATGTGAAGTAATCCGCGGCGCGGAAGGCATCCAGCAGGGCGCGTGATTCGGGTGAACGGCTTTGGTCCCAGACGGCAATGGGAACGTTTTTCACGTTCGTGGTCGCCGCGTATCCGAGCAGAAATAATTGAATAATCGGCATCACCAGAATCAACGCCAGCGTGCGCGGGTCGCGGAAGATTTGGATGAATTCCTTGCGGATGATGGAAAGTAATCTTGTATTCATAAAGTCTCCGAGAAAATCTTGAACCGCCAAGCCCGCTAAGGTCGCCAAGAAAAATCTTTAAAAATTTGCGTTCTTGGCGTGCTTCGCGGTGAAATGTTATGTTTCAGGTTTGAGAATGCCATGCAGGTAGATATCCACGTACACATCCAGCGCGTTCTTTGGCATGAGTTTGCTGATAATTGAGTTTGCAGTGATCATTCCCGTAATATAGTAGGACATAATCATGCCAGCGAACGAACGCATAAGTATGGCGGGGTTGGTCACGCGCAAACTTTTTCTTGATTGGATCACCTTCTCGAAAACAGGTAATATCTTCGGCACGATTTCCTTCAGCAACAGCGCTCCGTGTTTGCCTTTGAATTCAACCAGCTCGATGAACAGCAAATTGACAAACTCGGGTCGTTTATCCAACTCGGAAATGACGATATGGAAGGCGTTCTTGAAAAACTCATCCGCCGTTTCCCCTTGCGCGGCAAGGATAGCGGGAAGGATTTGCTTATATGGATGTTTGTCAATGATGATGCCGGCAAAGATTTCATCCTTGCTGGAAAAGTGGTTATAGATACCGCCCAGCGCGAGTTCGGCGCGTTCGGCAATCTGCCGCATGGACGTGGCATGGTAGCCTTGTTCCATGAACAAACTGAGAGCGGCATCTTCGATGGCAAGGCGGGTCGCCTCGCCTTTTTTTATTTTTTCTTTTTTCACGAAGTCTCCAGTCACGAAATGAACGAACGTTCGTTTTTATTTTATGCAAACTGTGAATTTTGTCAAGAGGAAAAAGACCCAAATTATGATTTTTGCAAGGGGAAAATATCAACCAACGGGAATACAAAAAAGCTGCAAACCGTAATGGTAGAATCAAAAAATGCTCCCCCTCACAAAAGTCGAACAATATGCCCGCCAGCATTTGCGTTTCAACTTCAGCGCGGGTCTTGCCGATGGCGGACTCTTCGGAATGGCGCTTGGCTTCGCATCCTTCGGCACCATCCTGCCGCTCTTCGTCGCTTCGATGACTGATTCAGCGACGCTTATTGGGCTCGTCCCCGCGATTCATTCGGCGGGCTGGCTGCTTCCGCAGTTGTTCATGGCAAGCCACACCGCGCGCCTGCGTCGTTATAAACGAACAGTCTTGATGAACACGATTCACGAACGGATTCCGTTTTTGGGATTCGCCATCGTCGCGTTGTTAATTCCGAAAATCGGCATCCCCTTAAGTCTCGCGCTCACATTCATCCTGCTCACCTGGCAGGGACTCGGAGGCGGCTTCACCGCCAACCCGTGGACGAGCATGGTCTCCAAAATCATTCCGCCTGAAACGCGCGGCACGTTTTTTGGATTCCAGGCAGGCGTGGCGAATCTCTTCATCAGCGGCGCGGCGATTGTGGCAGGCTATGTGCTGGATGGCTACGATTCATTTCTTGGATTTGCTGTCTGCTTCTTCATCGCAAGCCTTTTCTTCACCCTATCCTGGTTCGCATTGGCGCTCACACGCGAGCTTGAAGATACAGAAAAAGTCATCGAGGAGAATCAGCCTCCGTTTTGGAGCGAAGCGAAGCGCATCCTGCAACGCGACATCAACTTCAACTGGTTCCTCGTCGCGCGCGTCCTCTCTCAATTTGCCACGATGGGCTTTTCGTTTTACATCGTCTATGCCCTGCGCCAATTTCAAATGGACGAAATCACGTCGGGCTATTTCACCGCCGCGCTTACGCTCACACAAACCATCGCCAACATCGGCATGGGCTGGCTCGGCGATAGACTCGGTCACCGCGCCATGCTGATTGTCGGCGCGGGCGCGGCGGCGTTGAGTTCGCTGTTCGCGTGGTTTGCAACATCGCTCGCGTGGTTTTATCCCGTCTTCATTCTTTCGGGCATCGCCAATGTTTCCATCTGGACCATCAGCATGACAATGACGGTTGACTTCAGCGCGGAAAAAGATCGCCCGTTCTATATCGGTCTCGCGCAGACGCTCACCGCGCCCGCCACCATCATCGCCCCGCTCATCGGCGGCTGGATCGCAGACACGGAAGGCTTCGTGCCAACCTTCAGCATCTCAACGATTCTATCCGTCGTGATGATGTTGATATTATGGTTCATTGTCAAAGACCCGCGCAAACACGTAGTAACGACTTAAGTCGTTACTACCATTAGGAGACCAACATGACCCTCATTCAAGAAAAAGTTAATCAAGCTGTTGACATCCTCAAAGAACAAAACACCGACATGTGGCTGACGTTCGTGCGCGAGACCTCGGGCGTGCGCGACCCTGCGCTCGATTTGCTCATCGGCGCCAATGACCTCACCTGGGAATCGGCGTTGATATTTACACGCGCTGGCAATCGCATCGCCATCATCGGCAATCTCGAAAAGGATGCAGTGAGTCGACTCGGTGTCTTCGACGAAATTTTAGGATACGACAAATCAGTCCGCGACCTGCTGCGGACGACCATCACCCGCCTCAACCCCGACCGAATAGCGGTTAACACCTCCCATAACAACGTCCACGCTGACGGTTTGACTCACGCCATGTACGAGATGCTCCGCGATTATTTGAGCGGCACACCCTACGCAGATCGACTCGTCAGCGCCGAACCCATCATCAACGCCCTGCGCGGACGAAAGACTCCCGCCGAGTTGGCGCGCATCCGCAAGGCTGTCGAGATCACAGATGAAATCTATAAGAAGACATTTGACTTTATCAAAGTCGGTATGACCGAGATCGAAGTCGGCGAATACATGCAAGCGTTGGCGCGCGAACACAATGTTGGGTTTGCATGGCCCGCAGAAAACTGCCCTGCTGTCAACTCTGGTCCCAACTCCCCTGTTGGACATAATGGCCCCACAAAAATCAAAATTGAACGCGGACACATCATCCACTTTGACTTTGGCGTCAAATACGAGGACTATTGCTCAGATATTCAACGGATATGTTACGTGTTGCGCGAAGGCGAGACCGAGGCGCCAATTGAAGTCCAACGCGGGTTCATCACGATTCGCACTGCCATCGAAAAATCACGCGAAGCGATGAAAGCAGGAGTCACTGGCAACTTCATTGATACGATCTCGCGTGAAATCGTCACCGACTCGGGTTATCCCGAATATCCTTACGCCCTCGGTCATCAACTTGGACATGTAGCGCACGATGGCGGCGCGTTGCTTGGTCCTCTTTGGGAGAAATATGGCGAGTCGCCGAATCAAAAACTGGAAGTGGGTCAGGTGTATACAATTGAGCCGGGCTTGGCCGTTTCAGGTTATGGGTATATTGGAGTGGAAGAAGATGTAGTGATGACCGAAAACGGCGCGGAATATTTCACCGCGCCGCAGAGGGAGATTGTGTTGATAACAGGATAAAGTACGAGAGCCAAAGGCAAAACCTTTGGCTCTTTTGTCTCTTAATTACCACCTTTCGTTGCAAAGACTCCCCTCACCCCGTTGTGGACGAATTTTCTCGGGACGACTTCCCCCTCTCCCGCTGGGAGAGGGCAGGGTGAGGGCAATTTACATGCTGCCCACAAACGGATTACTCCTCTTCTCCTCCCCTACCGTTGTCTCAGGTCCATGACCTGAAAGCAAGCGTGCATCGTCAGGCAAGGTAAATATTTGATCCTTGATACTCTTTACAAGAGTCTCCCAATCGCCCCCTGGTAAATCCGCGCGGCCCACAGAACCTGCAAAGATCAAGTCGCCGCAGAAGCAGACGCTTCGATTCGCCCTGAGCGGAAGGCTGAGCGATTGTTGCGAAGCCTGTAGACGAAGGGCATTCTCGTCAGCGGAGGCAACGTATAAGATGCAATGACCAGTTGTATGTCCTGGCGTGAAGCGGATTTCAAATTCCACATTCCCAAGTCGCAGAATTTGTCCGTGATAAAAATCAATCGTCGGTTCGGGACCGGGGTCAATGTCAAATCCGAATAACGCGCCGCCACCGCCTGCCCTCCACAACACATGATCGTTCGGATGCAATGCCACCAACGGCAAAGGATTCAGGGCATCCGCAATTGCAGCCGCGCCGCCGATGTGATCGAAGTGCGCGTGCGTATACCACAGATGACCAATGCGCCAGCCGCGTTTTTGCGCGGCTGCGAGAATGATATGCCCATCCCATGATGGGTCAATCACTGCGGCTTCTTTGGTTTCAGAATCCGCAACGAGATACGCGTTGGTTTGCGCGGGTCCAAGGGTGAAGGAAACTATCTCAAGCATAAAAAATTATTGCTCCTCTTAATAGACCTCTTGCGAAAGTCTCAAATTTTTACCACGGAGACACGGAGTTTTCCTTGTTTTTCTCTCTCCGTGACTCAGTGTCTCCGTGGTTCAAAGCAATTTACGTCTCGTTGTTACTCACTTATACAAGAGGTCTAATAAACACAAAGGCTTGTACTGACGGTTCGTCTTTCGCTCACCGTGTCGAAGTGACATTACGGACACGAAGGAAAACCAATTAAATCAAGGTTCTTTTCCCCTTTGTGTACTTCGTGTCTTCACCTGCACTGGCGTGCGGCGCAAGTGTCGTGTTAAGGCTTTTCCTGTTTACGGCTCATGGGTGAGTTCGATGTGTTCAGGCGGAAGCCGCTTTGAACGCGGGACAAAGACCAGGCTGATGATCAGACCAATCGCTATGGCAACCAATCCAATGGGATATACAAGAAACGGATCGCGCGAAAACAAATATCCCGCGATCGGCGGCGCAAGCCAGACTGTCGCTGAACCAACTGTCTCTGCGATTCCATACGCCAGGCCCATCTGCGATTCATGCACGAAAGGCTTCACGAGCGCGATGCCAAGACCGCGCGCCACGCGGAATCCGCCGAGTAAAAAATACGCAAGCGCAAACCATCCAAAGCCTGTGCCTTTCCACAATAGGAACGCGTAAGCCATGACTCCCAACTGCCCAAGCAAAAAGCCTGCGCGCGCGTCCAACATGCCGAGCAGGAAATTGAACACTGTATTCCCAATACCGCCAATCGAACCCAGCGTGCCGATCTGTGTCAGTGAAAGGTTGCGCTCGCTCTCCAAAAAGTTTGGCGTGAGAGGCTGTGGCAGATAAGTCACCAGCGCAACGATAAAATAGATGGAAAGAAAACTCATGAAACGCCAGTTCGTCGTCAAGCCTGCAGGCGGATCAGCGGGATCATGATGATCGCGCGGCTGTGACTCGATCAGGAAAATAAAAAATGTCGAAAAAACAAAAATGCCCGCGACAATGAAATACACCGTCTGCAAGCCGTAATGATCGCCGATCCATCCGCCCGTGATGGGCCCGATCACCGCGCCCGCGTTGAAACAGATTCCGCTGAACGTGATCGCCCGCGCCACTGACCAGTTTCCGCGCGCCGCCGTGAGATAACTATCGAGCGGCGAAATCACAAACGCCGTGAACGCGTACAGCAATACGCCGATGATGAAGACGGTCAAATTTTTTGCCAGCGCCATCGTCAGCGCAGAAAATATGCCCACGATCCACGCCGCGACGATCATCTGCTTGCGCCCCCACCGATCAGAGAGATGCCCCGATGGAATGTGCACCAGCGTCATCACCAGCCCAGCCGCGCCGAGAATGCCGCCGATGGCAAGCGGGTTCGCCCCCAACTGCTGTAAATAGATTGGCTGGAACATCATAAACATCGCCTCGCCGATTCCCCATGTAAACAAGGCCACACCCAGCCACATCAATGACCGATTCATTTGGATTGCGACTCCACACGCTTGATAAATTCCACTGCGGATTCAAATACTTGATGACGAGCCGCATCGCGCGTGACAACGTGGCCTGATCTCGTTATATAAAGTTTCGTCTTGTCCAACGCGTTGACAAGATCCGCATAGATGCGCTCCATATTTTCAGGCAACACATACCCATCATCTTTGGAATGAATGAGCAAAACAGGCACATTGACTTTCGGCAACGCGGCGCGCATCTCGCCCAATAATTTATTCAACTCGCCAATCGAACGGATAGGGTTCTGCGGATACGAAACATGTTCTTTCCACGCCTCTTTATCAAACCAACTTGATCCTGGTTCCTCATCGCTCTTCGGCATAAAGGGTATGGTCCTGCTGATCAACTCGATATGCCTCAAGCGCGGGTCATCGGGAAGTTTATATGGCGTGGATATCGCCACCACACCCTTCACACCCTGCGCGAGCCGCGTTGACATCAACAAAGACAATATTCCTCCCATCGAAAGCCCAACGAGAAAAATATTATTGGAAACGCCGCGCAAAAGATGATAGCCATCTTCAACAGATGCGATCCAGTCCGTATAATTTGAGCGGATCATATCTTCGGGTTGCGTGGCGTGTCCTGTATTCCGCATACACAAACAAGCAAAGCCCTGCTGATTCAAATACTCCCCCATCCAACGCATTTCCTTGGGCGCGCCAGTGAATCCGTGAATCAGCAGGCAGGCAGGTTTTGACGGATCGCCTAAAAAGAAGAAAGGTTCCGCAGTTGGAATAATTTGGGACATACAATGAATTATAGACTACTTGTGCGTAAGCATCCACGCGGGACGAAGCGACGCAACTTTCTTGTAGACAGGACAGTTCTTGTCATGCGCGCCCTGCAAATACCCCGTGGACAGAAGAAACTCGTTGACAATCTCCCCGCCCGTGAAGACAAACGTCCTCTTGAAAAGTTTTGTCCATTCTTCTTTAGTCAGTGGATGCTTTGCGTGTGCGTCGAGCCAGCCTTTGAATGAACCGTATTCATTTCGCAGTTCGATAATCTTTTGCGCGTTCAGGATCGCGGCGTTGACCTTGAGGCGGTTGCGAATAATGCCCGCATCAGCAAGAAGCCGCGCGCGATCCTTCTCGCCATATTTCGCAACCTTTTCGATTTTGAATCCGTGATAGGCTTTGCGGAAGTTATCGGCTTTCTTCAGAATCGTGATCCACGAAAGTCCAGCTTGATTGAT
>Ga0247727_10011158_pt1 | contig 15739 bp, 14 predicted proteins | sample WisWelCaveWW1625_FD_202498 | JGI IMG/M metagenome (GOLD analysis project Ga0247727, IMG submission 202498) | Biofilm microbial communities from Wishing Well Cave, Virginia, United States - WW16-25 | ecosystem: Environmental > Aquatic > Deep subsurface > Groundwater > Cave microbial mat | place...
GTCCGGCGAGGGCTGACGCTCGGCCTCGCCTCCATCGAGCTTCCCGACCGTGCGCAGGTGATCGACCTCGACGATCCAGTCGTTCTCTCTGCGCACGAACTGCGACCCTCGCTCGTTGCCACTCGGCACCGGAACGTCACCCAGCCGCAGGCGCTAGCCCTCTATCGCAAGCATCGCTTCACTGCGGGGCTGCGCTGGTGGTCCGTTTACGAGGCGCTCTGGACGAACGTCACGGTCTTCGATCGCGCTGTACGCCGCCTGACGCTCGACCGGGTCAGGCGGCTCACGCTGGACGATCCTGCAGTCGTGGATGCAGCAGCCTTCCTCGGCCTGGCGGCCTGAGGCCGGAAAGACTGCAACAAACGGGACCTGACCCCGCTTGCACCGGTCTTCTGCGGGGCGATTGGTGCAGAGCCGCCACACAGTGCGCCGAAAAGACCCCTTCCAGGGCCGCGGTCATTGTCGGTGGAACGTGGAAGACCTGACCCCGGTTCTAGTGCACAGATCAAGACCTGACCTCGGTCTTAGGAACTGGGTGTCGAGGTCTCCTTCGCCGAAGGCGAGCGTCTGCGCGTCGAAGTGAGCACGAAGTTCCAGCGAGACCGGTTCGAGGCAGAGCTTCGCGACGCCGGGCTCGAACTCGTCGCCTGGTGGGCGGATCCTCAGCGCGACTTCGCGCTCTGCCTCGCAACCACCCGCTAGGCCGGACTCCGCGACGCTGCCGGACGCCGTGCGCTAGAGCTCCGACTCGCCGGTGTACGAGAGCAGGCGCTCGGCCAGCGCTTGCATCACCTTTCGCTCGACGCTCGGGCTCTCGTCGAGCACCCGCCGAAAGTCACCCCTCGTCAGGATGAAGCAGCGGAGCGGGGTCTTCGCGATCACCGTCGCAGTCCGCCTCGTGGTCGTGATGAGGGCGATCTCACCGAAGAACTCGCCGCTCTGTCGCGTGGCGAGGCGCTTTCCACCCTTCGTCACCTCGGCGACTCCATCGACGATCACGAAGAACTCGCGGCCCAGGCGGCCCTCGCGACAGAGGACCGTTCCGGCCTCGACCGCGAGGTCCTCGGTCGCCCGCGCGAGCTGGGTCAGCTCCTTCTTGGAAAGCCCCTCGAAGAGCGGTACCCGCTTGAGTGCCTCGACCTTCACGTTCTGCTTGAACAGACGCACCGGCGCCAGTCTAGTGCTCGCGCAAGACCGGAATCCGCTCGCGCGGATTCCGGTCGCGCAAGATCCCTGAAGGCGGCCGCTCCGCGGCCGCGGCGCCGGTGTCCCACATCAGGCCTCTAGGTGTGAGACTTGCGGCATGCACGACGACACGAGGTATGCCAGGAGCGGAGAGCTCTGGATCGCGTACCAGGTGGTCGGCGACGGCCCTGTCGATCTCCTCTGGGCCCCGGGGTACATGTCCCACCTCGAGCAGAACTGGACCTGGCCGCCGTACGCCGCGATGCTCGAGAGGCTGGCGTCGTTCTCGCGCCTCATCAAATTCGACCGACGCGGGACCGGCCTCTCCGATCGCTCCTTCTCGCTCGGGTCCTTCGACGAGATGATGGACGACATCGCGTCGGTGCTCGACGCCGCGTCGTCCAAACGCGCCGCCCTGTTCGGCGGCGCCGAGGGCGGCCCCATGTGCGCCCTGTTCGCGGCGACGTACCCCGAGCGAACGGCGGCGCTCATACTCGGCGCTTCGTACGCGCGGCGAATGTGGGCTTCGGACTACCCCTGGGGCCTCGACGAGCAGGTGAAGCAGCGGGTTCTCGCCGCCTACGAGACCCGCTGGGGTAGGGAGCCCTTCGGAGTCCGCACCATGGCTCCCTCCCTCGCGGACGACGAACGTTTCTTACGGTGGAACGCACAGGCGTGTCGCTTCGCGGGTACGCCCGCATCGGCCCGCGCCTGGTTCGAGATCACGATGGAAATCGACATTCGCGACGTCTTGCCTGCCATCCGCGTCCCGACGCTCGTGCTGCACCGCACCGGAGACCGCGTGATCCCGATCGAGGCCGGTCGCTACCTCGCCGAGCACATTCCGGACGCGCGGCTCGTGGAGCTGCCCGGGGAGGATCACTACCCGTTCGTAGGGGACTACGAGGCGATGGTCGACGAGGTCGAGGAGTTCGTCACCGGCTCCCGGCGGTCCCGGGAGGCCGACCGCGTGCTCGCGACGGTGCTCTTCACTGACATCGTCGGCTCGACCGAGCGCGCTGCCGAGCTCGGAGATCAGCGCTGGAAAGCGCTCCTCGGCGATCACCATCGACTCGTACGGGCGGAGCTCGAGCACTCCCGGGGGAAGGAGGTTCGGATCGCGGGCGACGGGGTCCTAGCGACGTTCGACGGCCCGGCCAGGGCGATCCGATGCGCGTGCGGGATCCGGGACGCCGTGCGAGAGCTCGGAATCGAGATCCGCGCCGGCTTGCACACCGGCGAAATCGAGCTCGCCGAGACCGGGATCGAGGGCATCGCCGTCCACATCGGCGCCCGCATCGCCGCGCTCGCCGGGGCGGGCGACGTGCTGGCATCCAGCACCGTCAAGGATCTCGTCGTGGGTTCGGGGATCGACTTCGCGGAGCGTGGAACCCATGTGCTGAAGGGCGTGCCGGGCGAATGGCACGTCCACGCGGTCACGGATGCCGGCCCCGAACGTTGATGGGAGTCAGCGCATGAGGGCCGCAGCCTCGGTCAGAACCTCGCCGAGGATCCCGACGATCTCGTCGAACTCGCTCTGGCCCGCGACGAGCGGGGGCGAGATCTGGAGGACCGGGTCGCCGCGGTCGTCGGCGCGACAGATCATCCCGGCGTCGAAGAGCGCGTTCGAGAGGTAGCCGCGCAGGAGCTTCTCGCACTCCTCGTCCGAGAACGTCTCTCGCGTGTCCTTGTCCTTGACGAGCTCGATCGCCCAGAAGAACCCTGTCCCGCGCAGGTCGCCGACGATCGGAAGGTCGAGCAGCTGCGCGAGCGTGTCGTGGAAGGCCTGCTCGTTCTCGCGCACGTGCTCGACGATCCGCTCCCGCTTCATGATCTCGAGGTTCTTGAGCGCGATCGCGGTCATGACCGGGTGGCCGCCGAAGGTGATCCCGTGCGAGAACATGGAGGTCGCCTCGAGGAACGGCTCCATCACGCGGTCGGTCGCGACAACTCCGCCGATCGCGGCATAGGACGACGACAGGCCCTTCGCCATCGTGACAATGTCGGGCCGGATGTCGTAGCGCTCGGAGCCGAACCAGTGGCCCAGGCGGCCGAAGGCCGTGATCACCTCGTCGGCGGAGAGCAGGATGTCGTAGCGATCGCAGATCTCTCGCACGCCCTGCCAGTAGCCCGCGGGCGGGGTGAAGCAGCCACCTGCGTTTTGCACGGGCTCCATGTGCACGAGGCAGACGGTGTCCGGTCCCATCGCGAGGATCGCCTGCTCGAGCTCCTCGAGCAGGAAGCGCGTGAACTGCTCCTCGGTCTCCTCGGGTGGGCGGTGGTAGCGGTTCGTGTTCGAGACATGCCGTACCTCTGCGAGGAGAGGCTCGAACGGCGTGCGTATCGCCGGGATGCCGTTGAGCGAGAGCGCACCGAGCGTCGTTCCGTGGTAGGCGATGTGCCGCGCGATCGCCTTGTAGCGGCGAGGCATCGGCTGCGCCGCGGCCACAATTGCGTCGTGCACGACCTCGGGCTCCTGTGCGCCCGCGCGGGCGCCGGGTGTCACGAGGCCGAGGATCCGCTTCTCCCCGCGTGCGAGGTAGTACTGCCGCGCAAGCTTCCACGCGGACTCCACCGCCTCGGAGCCGCCGTTACAGAAAAAGACGCGGTTCAGGTCGCCGGGGGCGAGCGAGGCAACCTCGGCCGCCAGCTCGATCGCCCGCGGGTGCGCGTATGACCAGTTCGTGTAGAACGGCAGCTCGCGCATCTGCTCGAGCGCGGCCTGCCCGATCTCCTCGCCGAACGAGTAGCCGATGTTGACCGAGAAGAGCCCCGCGAGCGCATCGATATAGCGCTTCCCGTTCGAGTCCTCGAGGTAGCACCCCTCGCCGCGAACGATGATCGGCACGTCGGCGGTCGCGTACTCGCCCATGCGCGTGAAGTGCATCCAGAGGTGCTCCTTGGCGAGCCGTTGAAGATCGAGCGAGATCGGCGACGTGGTGGTCATGCCCCTCCTTGGGTTCTCTTGGCGCTGCGGTACTGCCAGAAGACGTTAGCGAGAGCCAGCCCGATCGCGACGAGGAAGATCGCGCTCGCCACGACGTTCACCTGCGGAGGCACCGAGACGCGCGCGATCCCCCACACGAAGACCGGGAACGTCTGCGTGCCGCCGGCATTGAAGTACGTGATGACGAAGTCGTCGATGGAGAGGGCGAACCCGAGGAGCGCGGCCGCGAGCATCGCGGGGGCGAGCAGGGGCAGCGTGATCTTGCGAAACGTCGTCCACTCGTTCGCGCCCAGATCCATCGCGGCCTCCTCGAGATGGCGGTCGAGCCCGATGAGGCGCGCTTTCACAATGACCACGATGAAGCTGACGATGAACATGACGTGGGCGATGAAAATCGTCCAGAAGCCGAGCTGCAACACGGTCGTCATGTTCAGGAACAGCGTCAGCAGCGACGCGCCGAGCACGATCTCCGGCGTCGACATCGGGAGGAACACAAGCACGTTCGACGCGCCGCGACCCCGGAACTGGTAGCGGACGATCCCCATCGCCATCAGCGTCCCGAGCACGGTTGCCATGGCCGTCGCGAGGAGGCCGATCTCTAGGGACCTCACGACGGCCTCGCGCAGCCCGAGCACGGAGTCCCACTCGATCCAGTTGTCGAACGTGAACCCCTCCCAGACGTAGTTGAAGCGTCCGGCCGGGTCGTTGAAGGAGAAGAGGATCACGACCGCGATCGGCAGCATCAGGTAGCCGACCACCAGGAGGGCGTATACCGTCAACCCGTGGCGTTTCGTGAGCCGCCAGACAGCGGTCATCCGGTGAGCTTCTCCGAGCCGACGATGCGGGCGTAGACGAGGAGTGCCGCGAGGATCGTCGCCATGAGGATGAAAGACAGCGACGCCGCGGTCGGATAGTCGAGCGACTCCAGGAACTTTCCCTGGATGACGTTGCCGATCATCTGCTGCTTCGGCGTCCCGAGGAGCTCCGCGTTGATGAAGTCACCGGCTGCGGGAATGAAGGTCAAGAGGGTGCCGGCGACGATGCCTGGCGCGGACAGCGGCAGCGTCACCCGCAGAAACGCCTGTGTCGAGCTCGCGTAGAGATCCTTTGCCGCCTCGAGGAGCCGAGGGTCGATCTGCTCCAGCGAGACGTAGAGCGGGAGCGCCATGAAGGGGAGGAAGTTGTAGGTGATGCCGGAAACGACGCCGAACGTCGTCGCGAGCAGCCGGCCGTCCTCGTCGAGCACGTGGATCCCCCTGAGGAAGCCGACGACCGGGCCCTCGTCGGCCAGGATGTTGAGCCAGGCGAGCGTGCGGATCAGGTACGTGACGAAGAACGGCGCGACGATGAAGAGGAGAAAGAGGTTCCGCCAAGGTCCGGCTCGGAACGCGATCCAATAGACGAGCGGATACGAGAGTAGGAGCGCGGCGACGGTGGCGATCCCCGCGTAGAGGAACGAGCGCAGGAGCTGCTCCTGGTAGTCGGAGAGCGCCTCCGTGAAGTTCGAGAACTCCCAGGTGAACTCGTAGGTCGGGAAGAGCCCCGACTGAAGCGACTGGTAGCCGAGGAACGCGAGCGGGACGAGGAAGAAGATCGCGAGCCAGGCGAGCCCCGGCGCGAGCAGCAGGTAGGGCGTCAGCCCCGGATGCCGGTGGAAGAAGCTACCCAACCAAGCTCGTTCGATCGTCTGTGCAGGAGACGCTGCGGCCTTGGGCACTCTGTTGCGGGCGGAGCCGGGCTTCGCCCGGCGAGAGCCCAGACGCGAGACCTCCCATGAAGAGCGGAAAAGGAGGGGGCCCGTGGGGGAACCACGGGTTCCCCCACGCTGCTACTGGCCGAGGACCTTCTGCCACTTCGTGATGTGGTCGTCGTTGTTGAGCGCCTCCGAGTCGTATTGCCGCAGCTGGGCGAGCAGGGCGTCGTCCGGGAAGATCAGCGTGTTGTTCGCGGTGTCGGAATCCGTCTTCGCGAGCTCCTCCTTCGCTCCCTTCACCGGTGTCACGTAGTTCACGTAGGCGGCGATCTTCGCCGCGACCGCGGGGTCGTAGACGAAGTTCATGTACGTCGATGCCGTCGCCACGCTCCCCCCTGTCGGGATGAGCATGTTGTCCGTCCAGATCATGCCCCCGTCCTTCGGGACCCCCCACTTGAGCTTCGGGTTATCCGCAAGGAGCTGGATGACGTCGCCCGACCAGGCGACTGACGCGGCAAGGTCGCCACTGGTGAGCTGCGGCGCGTAATCGTTCCCGGTGAACTTCCGGATCTGACCCGAGTCGACTGCCGCCTGAATGCGGTCGACCGCTCGGTTGAAGATGTCGTCGTCGACCGTGCCCGGGTCGTCGCCGTTGGCGAGCATCGTGAGCCCGACCGAGTCGGCCATCTCCATGAGCATCGTGATCTTGCCTTTCAGCTTCGGGTCCTCGAGCAGCTGCTCGATCGACTCGACCGGGCCCGTCACGGCCTCGTTCCAGGCGATCCCGGTCATTCCGGACTGCCACGGCAGCGAGTACTCGCGCTCCGGGTCGAAAGGCGGGCTCGCCTGGACGTCGACGAGGTTTTCGATGTTCGGGATCAAGTCCTTGTCGAGCTTCTGCACCCAGCCTTGCGCGACGACAAGGCCGGGGAAGCGCGAGTTGTCCGTGAGGACGAAGATGTCGCGGTCGATGCCCTGGCCCTGCGAGAGCAGCCCTTGCACCTTGGCGAAGTACTCGGCGTTGTCGTTGATCTCCTCGAAGTAGTTGACCTTGATCCCGGTCTCGGCCGTGAACTGATCGAGGGTCGGGCGCTTCTTCGTCTCTTCGTCGACGTCGATGTAGAGCGGCCAGTTGGCGAAGTTGAGGACGTCCTTGAGATCGTCCGCACCGCCGCCGCCATCCCCTCCGCCGCACGCGGCGAGCAACGACGGCAGCGAGAGCAGCGTGACTCCGGCCGCCCCGCGACGAATCAGCTGGTCTCTCGTCATCCGTGGGTTCATGCGCCTTCCTCCTCTTCCCTTGCTTCTTCACGGGCGACGACGAAGGTCGCCTCTGGACTCCAACTGAGCGTGACCTGCGACCCCCGCGAGGGAACGTGCCCGCGGGAGTCGATGTTCTGGGCGAACACCTGCACCGTGCCCACGGGGGTGCGGACTACGACCTGCGTCGCGACCCCGATGTAGGCCGTCTCCATGATCGTCCCCGCGAGCTCGTTGGCGCCGCCTCCGGCGCCGAGTTGAATCTTCTCGGGCCGAACGCCCGCAGCGACCGCGCCCGAGCGACCGCCGACACGGGCACGCACGATCGTCCCGCTGTCGAGCCGTACCGAGTCGGGGCCATCGACCACTCCGGGGAGGAGGTTCGAGACTCCGAGGAAGCCGGCGACGAACGCTGTCGCCGGTCGTTCGTAGAGCTCCTGCGGCGGGCCCAGCTGCTCGATCCGCCCGCCGTTCATCACGGCGATCGTGTCGGCCATCGTCATCGCCTCTTCCTGGTCGTGCGTGACGTGGACGAACGTGATCCCGATCTCGTGCTGGATGCGCTTGAGCTCGAGCTGCATCTGCTTGCGGAGCTTCAGGTCGAGTGCGCCGAGCGGCTCGTCGAGCAGGAGCACCCGCGGATGGTTGACTAGCGCCCGCGCCAAGGCGACTCGCTGTTGCTGGCCTCCCGAGAGCTGCCTCGGCTTCCGCTTCCCGAACCCCGAGAGGCCGACGAGCTCGAGCATCTCCGCGACGCGGCCCTTCACCTCGTCCTTGGGCACGCCCTTCCGCTCGAGCCCAAACGAGACGTTGTCCTCGATCGTCATGTGCGGGAAGAGCGCGTAGCTCTGGAAGACGGTGTTGACGTCGCGCTTGTACGGGGGCAATCCGACGACGTCCTGGTCGCCGAGGAAGATCCGGCCTTCCGTCGGCTCGTCGAAGCCGCCGATCATCCGGAGCGTCGTCGTCTTCCCGCAACCCGACGGCCCGAGCAGCGCGAAGAATGATCCTCGAGGAACCTCCACCGAGATCCCGTCCACTGCGACCGCGCCCTCGAAGCTCTTGACGACGCCCTCGAGCCGGACGTCGGGGGTGGGTGTCCCCGCCATCAACCCGCCAGCTTGACGACGACGTGCTTGATGCGCGTGTACTCCTCCATGGAGTAGATCGACATGTCCTTCCCGTACCCCGACTCCTTGAAGCCGCCGTGCGGCATCTCGGGCGTGAGCGGGAACAGGTGCTCGTTCACCCAGACGGTGCCGAAGTCGAGCTTTGCGGCCACCTTCATGGCGCGCCCGACGTTCTCCGAGAAGACCGACGCGGCGAGCCCGTAGCGAACGCCGTTGGCCATCTCGATCGCCTCGTCGTCCGACGCGAACGGCTGGACGGTGACGACCGGGCCGAACACCTCGTTCTGGACGATCTCGGCGTCCTGGCCGACGTCGGTGACGATCGTCGGCTTGACGAAGAAGCCGCGGTCTCCGAGGGCCTCGCCTCCGGTGACGATCGTCGCCTTGGCGTCGGTCGCCCGCTCGAGGAAGCCTAGGACGCGCTCCTGCTGCTCCTGTGAGATGACGGGGCCCATCTCGATCTCGTCGTCGGTCGACGGGTCGCCGACGCTCATCGCGTCGACCGCCTTCGCGGTCTTGGAGAGGACGTCGTCGTAGATCCCCTTGCTGACGAGGATGCGCGAGGACGCCGTGCAGTCCTGGCCGGAGTTGAAGTAGCCGCCGATCTTGATCGCCTCCGCAACCGTGGCCGGGTCGGCGTCGTCCAGCACGACCATCGGCGCCTTCCCTCCGAGCTCGAGGTGCAGTCGCTTGACGGTGTCGGCTGCGTTCTTCGCGATGATCTTCCCCGTCGCGGTGTCGCCGGTAAGCGAGACGAGGCGGATGTCCGGATGCCGCACGAGGGCGTCGCCCGCGGGGATGCCGTCGCCTGTCACGACCTGCAGGACTCCAGCCGGGATCGCGTCCTGTGCGAGCTCCATGAAGCGAAGCAGCGTCATCGGTGTTTGCTCCGCAGGCTTGATGATCTGCACGTTCCCTGCCGCGAGCGCCGGGCCGATCTTCCAGATCGCCATGTACAGCGGGTAGTTCCAGGGGCAGATGCCGGCGACGATGCCGAGCGGCTCGCGCCGGATGAGCGACGTGTACCCCTTGACGTACTCCCCGGCCGACTTGCCCTCGAGATTCCGCGCGGCCCCCGCGAAGAACCGGAGGCAGTCGGACATCGCCGGAGGCTCGTCCTTCGCGACCCACCAGGGCTTGCCGACGTTCACGGACTCGAGCCGCGCGAGCTCCTCAGCGTTCTCGTCGATGACGTCCGCGAGCGCGAGCAGGAGCTCCATGCGGTCCTTCGGCGTCTTGTCCCGCCACGCGACCCAGGCGTTCCTGGCAGCCGCGACCGCGCGCTCGACGTCCTCCGCTGTCCCGCGCGGCACTTCGGCGATCACCTCGCCGGTCGCAGGGTTCAAGACCTCCATCGTCTCGCCTGACGTCGAGTCGACGAACTCGCCGCCGATGAACTGCTTCTGCTGGGTTACCGCCACGCTCACGTGCAACCTCCATTTCGGGGAAACGGGGTGAGCCTAGCTCCCTGGCGTGAGCAGGACAACTGCCCTCGGCCGCCGGGTCGATGTGCGCCGTCTACTACGATCGGGCTATGGCAGTTGTGAGGCTCCGGGCCCCGCTCTCCGAGCTCGCGGGCGGCAAGAGGGAGCTCCGTCTAGCGGGCTCGACCGTTCGCGACGTCCTGCGCGCACTCGAGCACGAGCATCCCGCCATCGCCGGCTGGATCCTGGACGAGCGCACGACGATCCGCGAGCACATCAACGTCTTTGTCAACGGCGAGCGCGGCCGAGAGGACACCGTCCTCGGAGCCGACGACCGCATCCACGTGCTTCCCTCGATCAGCGGAGGTTAATGTGCTCCATCCAGCGCCGTCCTTGAAGTCCCTGGGTGGCTGCAAAGCTGCGCGAGGCGTCGTCCTCAGTCGCGCCCATATGTCCAATATGGGCGCTCCCTGCGTCCTAGCCCGACTTGCTTTTCGCGCACCAGGAACTCCACAACGGCACTAGAAGGAGCACTCATGACCGAGCTTCTCGTCGGCACCAAGAAGGGCCTCTTCGCACTGCAGGGCGATAACGGAGGCTCCTTCGAGATCAGCGCCCGTGCGTTCGCCGGCGAGCCCGTCGAGTTCGCGATGCGTGACCGCCGCAGCGGGCGCTACCTCGCGTGCGTGACCTCGGCGTTCTACGGGCCGAAGGTCTTCGTGACGGACGATCCCGCCGGCGAGTGGGAGCAGGCCGAGGGACTGGAGTTGCCCGAGGGCGGCGACCAGGCGCTCGTTCGCCTGTGGACCGTGGTGCCGGGCGAGGAGGACGGGCTCCTCTACGCGGGCGGCGATCCTGGCGTGCTCTTCGAGAGCCGCGACGGCGGGACGACGTGGGAGCTGAACCGGGCGTTCTGGGAGCAACCGACCAGGCCGGAGTGGAATCCCGGCGCCGGCGGCATGTGCCTCCACTCCATCGCCACCTGGCCGGGAGATCCCATGCGGCTCGCACTCGGGATCTCGGCCGTCGGCGTCTGGCTCTCGGACGACGGCGGCGCGACGTGGCGTCACGGGAACGACGGGCTCGTCGCCCGCTATGTACCCGAGGAGTCGCGGGAGGAGACGCTCGCGCTCTGCGTGCACAACCTCCACCGCGCGCCGTCGCGCCCCGAGCGCCTCTTCATGCAGTTCCACGGCGGCGTCTACCGCTCCGACGACGCGGGAGAGAGCTGGCTCGACATCGGCACGGAGACCGGGCTGCCGTCGGACTTCGGCTTCCCGCTGGTGCTCGACCCGGCGGATCCGGACAACGCTTACGTGATCCCGCTGACCGCCGACCTCGACCGGGTAACGCCCGATGGCCGTGTCCGCGTGTACGAGACGCGCGACGCCGGAGCGACCTGGAGCGCGCGCGGAGACGGCCTTCCGGCCGAGGACGCGTACCTCACGATCCTCCGTCAGGCCTTCGACCGCGAAGGCTCAGGAGGGAGCATGGGACTGTACTTCGGCGCGACGTCGGGCGACGTGTTCGGTTCGGGAGACGCCGGTGCCACGTGGTTCACCGCGGCGTCGAAGCTGCCGCCGGTGCACTCGGTGCGAGTCGCGTAGAGACATTCGGAAACGAGGCGCCGCGGCCGCGAAGCGGCCGCCTTTAGGGGGCTTCGCGCGGCCGGAATCCGCGCGCGACCGCGCAGCGGGCGCCTTCAGGGATCTTTGCGCGAGCGGAATCTGCACTCGTAGATTCCGCTCTTGCGCACTGAAGAGTATTCCGGTCTTGCGCCAAGCTCAGTCGAGCCCGCGGCTTTCGATTCTCGTCGCGGTGATCCGGACCGTCACGCGCTGCTCGTCCGGCGCGCGGAACGGGTACGTGTCGGCGCCGATGTACTTCTTCGCGAGGCGGTCGATCTGATCGTCGGCGCCCTCGTCGACGAGCGTCGCCGTCCCCGACACGCTCAGCCAGCGGTACGGGTCAGCAGGATCGACGACCGTGAGCGAGACGCGCGAGTCGCCGGCGATGTACCGCGGCTTCGCGCGCCCGTGGGCCGTGTTGAACGAGACGCCGCCGTCGCCGTCGACGTCCACCCAGACGACGGTCGTATGTGGAGATCCGTCGGGCCGGAGGTCGGTGACGGTGCCCACAAAGGGATTCGAGAGAAACTCGCGCTCCCCCGCAGTGAGCGTCCTCAACTGATTGCGACCATCCGGTCGATGGCGCCGCGCGCCCGCGCCGCGATGTCGTCCGGCACCGTCACGAGGTACTTCCAGTCGCGCAGCGAGTCGCGCAGCTTCTCGAGCGTAATCATCTTCATGTAGCGGCAGATCGCCTTCTCGGAGACCGCCTCGAAGCGCTTCTCCGGGGCCTCCTTGTTCAGCCGGTGGATGATCCCGGTCTCGGTCGCGATCAGGAAGCGCTCCTTCGGCGACTGCCTCGCGAAGTTGATCATCCCCTCGGTCGAGAGGATATGCGTCTTGGAGTTGCCGAACGCCATGCACTGGCTCGCGCACCCGCACTCGGGGTGGACGAGGAGCTCGGCATCCGGCGCCTCGTCCTGCCAACGCTCGATGTCTGCCGGGCGGATGCCCGCGTGCACGTGGCACTCGCCCATCCAGATGCGGAGCGTGCGGCCCGTCACCTTCTCGAGCCACAGGCCCAGGTACATGTCCGGGAGGAACAGGATCTCCGTCTCCTCCGGGATCGCCTCGATCACTCCCTTCGCGTTCCCGGACGTGCAGCAGTAGTCGCTCTCCGCCTTCACCTCCGCGGTCGTGTTCACGTAGGAGACGACGACCGCGCCGGGGTTTTCGGCTTTCCAGACGCGGAGCTGATCCGCGGTGATCGAAGCAGCGAGCGAGCAGCCGGCGTCGAGGTCCGGGATGAGGACGGTCTTCTCCGGGGCGAGAATCGCCGCGGTCTCGGCCATGAAGTGGACACCGCAGAAGACGATCGCATCCGCGTCGGTGCTGGCGGCCTCGCGCGAGAGCCCGAGCGAGTCGCCGACGAAGTCGGCAACGTCCTGCACCTCGGGCACCTGATAGTTGTGGGCGAGGATGACCGCGTCTCGCTCCGCCGCAAGCGCGCGGATGTCCTCCTGCATCGTTGCGATCTCGAGTGTGGTCATTCGAGCTCCAGGGAGACGTCGAGGGAACGGGCTGAATGGGTGAGCGCGCCGACCGAGATCTCGGCGACGCCGGTCTCGGCGATCGCGCGAACGTTCTCGAGCGTGACGCCGCCGGAGGCCTCCAGGCGGGCGCGCCCGCCCGCGAGCACGACCGCCTCGCGGAGCCCGTCGAGGGTCATGTTGTCGAGGAGGATCGCGTCTGCGCCCGCGCCGAGCGCGTCAGAGACCTGCTCGAGCGTGTCGCATTCGACCTCGATCGGGAGGTCGGTCGTCGCTCGCAGGCTCTCGACCGCCGCCCGGATCGAGCCCGCGGCGCGTAAGTGGTTGTCCTTGACGAGCACGCCGTTGTCGAGGCCGAAGCGGTGGTTCCGGCCGCCGCCGCAGGCGACCGCGTGCTTCTCGAGCAGACGGAGCCCCGGGGTTGTCTTGCGCGTGTCGAGGATCGCGACGCCCGTCCCGGTCACGGCGTCGACGTACCGCCGGGTCAGCGTGGCGATGCCGGAAAGACGCCCGAGGAAGTTGAGGGCCGTCCGCTCGCCGGTGAGGATCGCGCGTTCGGCGCCCGTGACGCGAGCAGCCGCGGTCGGACCGTCGACGACGGCTCCCTCCGCGAGGAGTGGCTCGAAGAGAACGTCCGGGTCGAGCGCGCGGAAGACCGCCTCGGCTGCGGCGAGACCGCAGACGACGCCCGACTCCCGCAGCAGCAGCTCGGCGCTTCCGAGCGCATCGGGGTCCACGGTGGCGTCGGTCGTGACATCGCCGTCCCCCACGTCCTCGGCGAGCGCCGCAGAGACGATCCGCTCCAGCGTATCCGGGCCAAGTAACAGTCTGTTACTTGGAGTCGGCACGCCTGCTGCTACCGCCATGTTTCGAGGGCGGGCTCGGAGCCCGGTCGGAGGACGACGTGCCCCGAGAACGCCTCGCTCTCGGCCGGGAAGTCGACGCGGAAGTGCGATCCGCGGCTCTCCTTCCGCGTGAGGGCGCTTTCCGCGATCAGTCGCGTCAGCAGATGAGGCGCCGTCCGAAGCCGCTCGAGACCGGCGGCGTCGCGGATGAGTCCGCAGTCGCGCCACAGTCGCCACCGTAACTCTGATGTCACGTGCTCTACCGGAGAGAGGGCGGACGGAGCGGGCAGACGACCCGGCAGGCCGGGGTCAGCGAGGGCGGCGAGTGCTGCGCGGCGCCCGAAGACGAGGCACTCGAGCAGCGAGTTGGACGCAAGCCGGTTCGCACCGTGCACGCCGGTGGCCGCACACTCACCCGCGGCGTAGAGACCCGACAGCTCGCAGCGGCCGTCGACATCCGTGAGCACCCCGCCGACGGTGTAGTGCGCCGCGGGAGCGACCGGGATCGGCGTCTCCGCGGGGTCGTATCCCCTCTCTGCGAGTCTCCCCATGAGCGCCGGAAAGCGGCCGCGGTCGATCTCTCGCAGGTCGAGCAGCACGGTGCCACGGGCAGCAATCTCGCGCGCCACGACGTCGCGTGGGGCGAGCTCGTCGGTGAACCGGTGACCCTGCTCGTCGATCAGAACGGCCCCCTCGCCACGCAGCGCTTCCGAGAGCAGCAACGAGGAGTCGACCAGCGTCGTCGGATGGAACTGGACGAACTCGAGATCTGCGACCGCCGCACCGGCCCGATGCGCGGCCGCGATCCCGTCGCCGACGGCGCCGCGTGGGTTCGTCGTTCGCTGCCAAAGCGCTGCCGCGCCACCCGTGGCCAGCAGCGTCGCGCGCGCAGGAACGAGGCGCCGGTCCGTGATCGCACCTACGCAGCGGTCGCCGGCGCGCCAGAGCGAAAGCATTCGCTCGCCTTCCGCCACCCGAATGCGCGGATGGGCGAGGACGCGTCGGGCGAGCGTCGTCGCCACCAGGTCGCCGGTCGCGGCACCGCCTGCGTGGACGACCCGCCTGCGGCTGTGCCCACCCTCGAGTGAGAGGCCGTCGTCGAACTCGATGCCGAGCTCGACGAGATCCTGGATCCGGGCGGGCGCTTCGTCCGTCAGAACCGCGACGGCGCTCGGACGGGAGAGGCCCCGGCCCGTGTGCAGTGTGTCCTCGGCGTGCAGCGAGGGTGTGTCGTCGTCCCCGACCGCGGCTGCGATACCGCCCTGCGCGAGCGAGCTCGTCGAGGCGAGAAGCGGGCCCTTCGCAAGAACGAGGACGGTTCCGTCGGCGGCAGCGCACAGGGCCGCAAAGAGCCCGGCGACGCCACCGCCGACGACGAGGACGTCGAGCTCGTCCTCGGGGTATGTCGCCGGTGCCGCGCTCATGCTAGTTTTCGCCTCTGAGTCAATAACCTCTTGGCTGAGTCTAGCACCGCACCCAACCTCCCTGCGCACGACGCTCTCGCGGTCGTGTTCCAGGTACGCGAGGACGCGCTTCAAGTCCTGCTCTGGGAACGCGCCCGCGAGCCCTTTCGCGGCGCGTGGTCGCTGCCCGGCGGTGCCCTGGGCCCGGGCGAGACGCTCGAGCACTCGATCCTGCGTCATCTCGCGGCCAAGGTCGACGTGCGTGAGGTCGCGCATCTCGAGCAGCTGGGGACCTGGAGCGATCCCGCTCGCCACTCCGATCGCTGGGAGCTGGCCACGGCATATCTCGGTCTCGTTCCGCTCGGGATCGACCCCCGCGTCCCGCCCGACACGCGCTGGCACCCGGTGGACGTTCTGCCGCCGACGGCATTCGACCATGGAGCAATCGTGCTCGCCGGGCGGGAGCGCCTACGTGGAAAGCTCTCCTACTCGAACGTCGGCTTCGCACTCGCACCGGAGACCTTCACGCTGGCTGAGCTTCGCGACGTCTACGAGGCCGCCCTGGGATACGACGTCTCGGCGACGAACTTGAAGCGCGTGTTGCTCCGGCGCGGTGTGATCGAGCCGACGGGGGAACGTCGTGCCCATGGTCCCGCGGGCGGCCGTCCGGCGGAGGCCTTCCGGTTCGGGGTGCGCTCGCTCGAGGTCACCGACCCCTTCGCGGTCCTGCGCCC
>Ga0247727_10011159_pt1 | contig 15739 bp, 15 predicted proteins | sample WisWelCaveWW1625_FD_202498 | JGI IMG/M metagenome (GOLD analysis project Ga0247727, IMG submission 202498) | Biofilm microbial communities from Wishing Well Cave, Virginia, United States - WW16-25 | ecosystem: Environmental > Aquatic > Deep subsurface > Groundwater > Cave microbial mat | place...
AGCGCCTCGATGTCCGCGACAGAGTGGATCGGCGCGTCCCAGGTGACGCGATCGGCGTGCGGCTCGAGGATCGGGATCGTCTCCTCCGTCAGCGCCGGGTCCTCGAGCCACGCCTCGGGAAACGCCTCGATCGCGCGCCGGTACAGATCCGGGTCGGGCGGGTTGTCGACGCTCGTGCCGCTGTAGTGCCCCTTGAAGTCGATCGAGTCGACGCAGCCGAGCTCCTGCAGCTCGGCCAGAATCTCGTCCGTCCAGTCCGGTCGCGCGTCGAGCTTGAAACGCAGTGCGGGGTTGACCGAGAGAAACGCCCGGAGGCGCGCCGTCGACGGCGGCTCGCCGAGCCCGCCCGAAGCGACGAAAGTGACAGGCCGTGGCCTACGCGCGACCGCGTCACCGAGGGACAGCCCGGCCTGCCGCAGCGCCAGGTCGAGCGCCGCGCTCTCGAACGCCCAGCGGCGGTAGTCGAGGTAGGCATGCCGCTCGGGCACCTCGGGAAAGAGGGGGAGGGCCGCGATCTGCGAGGAGAACGTGTCGAGCGTCCATTCCCCTGCGAGCGGTAGCACGGGCCCCCGCTCCTGCTGCGCGTCCTGCAGCTCGCCGTCGTAGGTGACGTCCTCGCCGACACCCTCCTCGCCGAAGCCGTGGAGGCTGATCACGGTCGTCTTGCGGATGAAGTCGGCGCTCACCGCGTGGTCGAGCCCGTCGAGCGTGTAGCCCTCGACGACGAGCGGCAGGTCGCGGACGCGGTCGTAGAGGCTCACAACGCAGCGAACGCTACGGCTATCTCCCCGGCCAGCCGCGCGTTCTCGACGATGAGGTCGCGGTTGACGCGGCGGGTCTCGCCGCCGGAGCGCTCGTGGAGGAAGGTGAGCACGAACGGGGTCACGCCCTGGCCGGTGACGCCCTGTCGGCGCGCTTCGGCGACGCCCTCCTCGATCAGCGCTGCCACGTCGAGGCTCTCCGTCGGCAGTCGGCCGACGAGGAGCGTGTTGCCGCCGAGGCGCCAGTGGGCGTCGGCGACGCGCGCCGCCTCCGCGGCGCTCTCGACCCGCGCAGACACGGGCGGCCCGCCGGCGGCGCCGTAGAAGAGCGGCAGCGTGTCGGTGCGATAGCCGAGCATGGGCACGCCGAGCGTCTCGAGCACTTCCACCGTTGCGGACACGTCGAGCAGCGACTTGACGCCACACGAGACGACGAGCGCGGGGACGCGGGCGCAGGCGCCGAGGTCGGCGGACACGTCGGGCGGGTCGGGGAAGCCGCGGTGCACGCCGCCCAGCCCGCCTGTGCCCATGAACCGGATCCCGACCGCGGCGGCTGCGACGAGGGTGCCGCCGACGGTTGTGGCGCCTGTCGCCTGCTGCGCGGCACAGGCGGCGAGGTCGCGAGGCCCGAGCTTGCGAGCCTCGGGCGTGAAGCGCTCCAGCTCGTCCTCGTCAAGCCCGATACGGACGCGCCCGTCGAGGACGCCGACGGTGGCGGGCGTCGCGCCGGCCGCGCGCACCGCCGCCTGGCTCGCCCGCGCGACGGCGACTCCGTCCGGTGCAGGGAAACCATGGGCCACGAGCGTCGTCTCGAGTGCGACGACCGCGCGCTGCTCCTCGAGCGCCGTCGCCACCTCGTCGGCGACGTGGATCAGGTCGAGCACCGGACGAGCGTAGTCGCTCGCCGGGCGCCAGGGTCGGCTTCAGAGTGCTTCCTACGGCATCGCGCCCGGCTGCAGCACGCAACGGGCTGCCGCCTCGAGCGCGCGCTCCGGTCCGTCGACCAGCCAGCCCGCAGCGAGGGCATCGCCGGCACCGGTCGTGTCGATCACGCGCTCGACGGGCAGCGCCGGCCGTTCGTCGCCGTCGAACGAACAGCCGTCGGCGCCGCGCTTCTCGATCCAGGCGGCGCCGGGCGGCGGGCCGCCGATCAGGCGTGCCTCGTCCTGGTTGGCGAAGACGACGTCCGGCGCGATGACCTCGAGGATCGCCCGGAACGGCTCCACGCCCACGTCCCTGATCCCCGACCAGGACGCGAGGTCGACGCTCACGCGCGCGCCGGCCGCGCGGGCGACCTCGACGGCGTCGAGCGCCGCCGAGCGGACGTGCTCCACGAACAGGGCATACCCGGAGACGTGCAGCCAGTCGGCGCCGGCGAGCCAGGCAGGGTCGAGCTCGTCGGGTCGGAAGTCGACCGCCGCACCGCGGTCGGGGCACATCGTGCGCTCGCCGTCAGGGTCGACGAGGGAGACGACGACGCCGCCGCGTCCGGTCTCGGCCACCGGACCAAACAGCTCGACGCCGTAGGCCGCGAGCCGGTCGGCCGCGAGCCGGCCGCCATCGTCGGTCGCACGCTTGCCGATCCACCGCGAGCTGCCGCCGAGCACCGCGACCCAGGCCGCGACATTGGCTGCCTGCCCGCCCGGCTCGATCGTGATACGCGAGGTCGCATCGCCGCCCCTCGCCAGCGGCTGCTCGAGACGCACGACGACGTCGAGCACGAGATCGCCGAGGGAGCAGACGAGCATTGCGTACGATCCTCGCATGGACGGCGACGATCGTCGCGGCGGGAAGCGACTTCGATCGTTCCTGATCGGGAGTGTGGTTGGGGCGTCCGCGGCGGCCGCCGCGCTCCGCCGTGACCGCCGCCGCCGCGGCCGGGAGACCCCGAGCGGGCTGGGCGCGTTCGAATCGGCGCCGTGCTACCGCGAGCTCGCGGAGCGCGAGAGGCACGACGGCTGACGGCGAGCGGGCATGCGCCCGCCGCTTGAGCGCACGGATTCCGGCATACCCGCTGGTAGATTGGCTCGTCATGCCGATCTACGAGTACCGGTGCCCGGACGGGCATACCTTCGAGATCTTCCAGCGGATGGCCGACCCGCCGGTCGAGCACTGTGAGGTGTGCAAGAAGGGGCCGGTTGAGAAGGTGCTGTTTCCAGTGGCGGTGCACTTCAAGGGCTCGGGCTTCTACTCGACCGACTACGGGCGCGGCGGGCGCAAAGGCACCGCCAAGGACGGCGACAGCCCCGGGGGCGCCGAGAAGAAGGAGTCGACGACGTCGACGAGCGCCGACGCCTCGACGGCGTCGAAGGGCGACTCGAAGGGCGACTCGAAGAGCGACTCGAAGAGCGACTCGAAGAGCGACAGGTCCGAGTAGCGTCTACAGCGAGGCGCGGCCGTCATAGGCGGGCCGCGGCTTTCCGGCGACGACGATGAACCGCATGCCGTCAGGGCCGGTTACCGCCTGGCGTGTTGAGGCGGGGTCGACACGCAGGTAGTCGCCCGCCGCCACGCCCACTACCTCGCCGTCGACAGTGAACGCGCCTGCTCCCTCGACCACCAGGTAGACCTCCTCGTGCCCCGTCTCGGTCTCGTCGTGCTCGAGACCCTCGAAACCCGGCGGCATGCGGAGCTCGTTGATGCCGAACGCCGTCGTCCCGAGCGCCTGCCGCATCTTGAAGAAGACGCCACGAAACGACTCGATCGCAGGGTCATCGGCGCGGAGGTGCGTGTAGGCCACGGCGGCTGACGATACCCGTCACAGTGCCCTGTCGCCCACGACGCAGCCGGGGGCGTACGGCAGCCCCTTCGGCGGCGGGAGCGGTGCCGAGCGACCCATGAACATCGCGACCGCGGCGACGTTGTCCTCGGATCCCAACAGCACCGACTCGCCGTCGACGGACGCCGGCTCGCCGCCGAGGCGACAGTGAAGCGCGCGCGCCGCGTCGGCCCGGAAGTACGCCCAGCCGAGCTGCATCAGCTGCCCCGCGCTGAGATCTGTGGCCAGCGGCCGGGCCATGTCGTCTCCGACGAACGGAAGCCGCACCGCCGTGCCGAGGCTCGTGACCTTGGCCGCCGTCGCCTGCACCACCTGCTGCTGGCGCCGCGCGCGGTCCAGATCGGTCTCGGACAGGTCGAGCCGGTTCTCGCGGATGCGCGAGTACACCAGTGCCCTCCGGCCGTCCATGTGCTGCGATCCCTGCTCGAAACGCCAGCCGTCCCACTCCGCGCAGCGCTTCGGAGACGGATAGGGGCAGTCGAATCGGTTCGACTGGATCGGCTTCAGGACGTCGACCTCGATGCCCCCGACTGCGTCGATCAGCTCGCGGAACCGATCGAAATCGACGATCGCGACGTGGTTGACGTCGAGGCCCGTGAGGTCGCGAATGGTGCGTAGCGCCAGGGTGGCGCCGCCGTGCTGGAACGCGGCGTTGGCCTTTGCCGTGCCGATGCCGGGGATCGGGACGCGCAGGTCGCGCGGGATCGAGAGGAACGCGAGACCCTGCCTCCGCGGGTCGCTGCGGACGAGCATGATCGAGTCCGACCGGTTTGCGTCTCCACGCCCGCCGGCGACCGAGCCGTCGGTGCCGAGCACGAGGATCGTCGTCGGCGTCGACGTAAGCAGCCCGTCCTGCTTCTCCAGGAGCTGTGCGGCGCTGCCGGGGATCCGCTCGTTCGCCTCGCCGACGCCGGACCGAAACGAGAGGTAGCCCGCGACCCCCCAGACGACCGCCAGGACGATCAGCCCGAGGAGCCCGAGGACGATCCACCGTCCGTATCGGCGTCGCGGGCGCGGTGGGGAGGCGGGTGGAGTGGCGGTCGTGCCGGGTCCGCCGTTCTTTGTTTCGCCCTTCTTCGGCGGCGCGTGACGTTGCAGGGGGACCCGGCCCTTCGCCCGTCCGCCGCGGTAGATGCGGTACGGCTTCTCTTCCTTGGGCATCGGGGCGGATATCGTAGCCGCGCCGTGAGTGGAGACCGGGTGATCGGAGTGGACGTCGGCGGGACGAAGATCCTGGCCGGGCTCGTCGATCGCGCCGGCTCGATCCTGCGCACGGTCGAGCACGACACGCCCACCGACTCGGAGGAGGCGATCCTGGCGGGAATCGCTGCGGCAATTCGCGTGCTCGGAGACGGCGAGCCGCAGGCGATCGGGATCGGAGTCCCGTGCAACCTCGATCCGGTCACAGGCATCGCGTACCGCGCCACGAACCTGCCGCTCGACGACGTCGACCTCGGCCGCTGGGCGCGCAACGAGTTCACCCTCGCGGTCGGGGTCGAGAACGACGGCAACGCAGCCACTCTCGCCGAGTGGCGGTTCGGCGCGGGCCGAGGCGCGCGGGATCTGGTGATGCTGACGCTCGGCACCGGGATCGGCGGAGGCCTCATCCTCGACGGTCGCCTGTACCGCGGCTGGGCGGAGCTCGGGCACGTCGTCGTCGACGCGGACGGGCCCCCCTGCCAGGGGAGCTGCCACGGTCACGGTCATCTCGAGGGAGTCGCCTCGGGCGAGGCGGCCGGGCGCGCCGCACGCGAGCTGTACGGCGCCGACGGGGACGCGCGGATGCTCGTGGAACGGGCGCGGGCGGGTGACGAGGCGGCGATCGCGGCGCTCGAGCACATAGGGCGGCTGCTCGGCGTGGCGGTCGGCTCGTTCGTGAACATGTTCAACCCCGATGTCGTGGTGGTGGGAGGTGGGTTCGGGGCAGCGGCCGGGGAGTTGGTGTTGGAGCCCGCGCGCGACACGGCGCGCCGTGAAGCGATCCAGCCTGCCGACGCCGGCGTCACGATCGTGCCCGCCGAGCTCGGCGGGCACGCAGGGCTGATCGGTGCCGCGCTGGTCGGCTTCGAAGCGCTCGACGGCGCGCGTTAGAGATGCCCCTCGCTGTCTGCGCGACCCCGATCGGCAATCTCGCCGACATCACCTTGCGCGTGCTCGACGAGCTTCGCGAGGCCGATCTCGTCCTCTGCGAGGACACCCGCCACACGGGCGTCTTGCTCGCGCGCCACGGGATTGAGGTGCGGGCGCTGCAGAGCTACCACCGGCACAACGAAGCGCGCCGGATCGCCGAGCTGCTGCCCCGGCTCGCGGCCGGAGACCGCGTGGCTCTGGTCTCGGACGCGGGGCTGCCCGGGGTCAACGACCCAGGGCAGCGTCTCGTTCGCGCAGCGCTCGACGCCGGCGTCCCGGTGACCGTGCTCCCCGGGCCCACAGCAGCCGCTGCGGCGCTCGTGCTCAGCGGCTTCGAGGCGGAGCAGTTCCGGTTCGTCGGTTGGCTGCCGCGCAGGGCTGCAGAGCTCGAGGCGCTGTGGGCGGAGCTCGCCGGCTGGGAGCACCCCACGATTGCCTTCGAGTCGCCGCAGCGTCTTCCGCGTTCACTTGCGAGCCTGGCAGCGGTGGCTCCCGAACGTGAGGTCGCCGTCTGCCGCGAGCTCACGAAGCGGTTCGAGGAGGTCGTGCGCGGCACCGCCGCGACGCTCGCCCATCGATTCGACCGCCCGGCGCGCGGAGAAATCACCGTCGTGATCGGCCCTGCGACGGTCGGCGCCGTCGAAAGGGGCGATGAAGTCGCGGTTGCGGCCGTCGCCGAGCTGACGGCGGCCGGGGCACCACGGCGAGTGGCGGCGGATGTTGTCGCTCGTCTCACCCGTGCCTCTCGCAACCAGCTCTACCGCCGCTCTCTGTAGCCCGATTTGACAACCGTCCGATGTGTCCTCTACGCTGTTCGATCTGTTGTCATTTCGAGCAACGATGAGGTGTTGGAGATGAGACGAGTTTTCGAGCTGAGGCGGCTGATCGTGGTGAGCGCGGCAGCGGCGGTCGCGCTCGCCATACCGAGCGTGAGCGCGGCGTGGTCGTGGCCGGCGAGCGGCGCAGTGTTGCGCCCCTTCGTCTTCGGCGCCGATCCGTACGCCGGTGGCCAGCACCGCGGGATCGACGTCGGCGCGGAGGCAGGCGAGCGCGTCGTCGCAGCGGCAGGCGGGGCGGTGACGTTCGCCGGCACGGTGCCGACTAGCGGGAGGACGGTCACGATCCTGACGGGAGACGGGTACTCCGTCACGCTGACGCACCTCGGCGAGATCGGCGTGCGCAAGGGAGATGCCGTCGCCGAGGGGCAACCCGTCGGTACGGCGGGGAGCAGTGGCACGCCCGAGCACGATCGACCGTACGTCCACCTCGGGATTCGGGTTGCGACGCAGCAGGAGGGATACGTCGATCCGCTCGGTCTGCTGCCGGCGCGGACAGCGCCGGCGCCCGAGCCTGCTCCAGCGCCGGAACCGGCACCCGCGCCCGCTCCTGCTCCCGCCCCAGTTCCGACGCCCGAAGGCGGCGAGGCGCCTCCACCTGCTCCCGCTCCTGAGCCGACACAGAGCGAGGGGTCTGAGCAGCCCGCGGAGACCCCTGCGCCTGCTGTCGAGCCCGTCGACGTCGGCGGCGATGTCGAGCCACCCCAGGCGGCAGTGACTGACACGGAAGCGACTGCGCCAGAAGCCCCTGCTGCGGGTTCCCGCGGAGGTGTCTCCGAGGCCCCGAGCCATCGTGACCGGAAGCGCGCAGCACCCCCGCCGTCGCGTCGGACGGGTGGGACGGAGCTTGTACAGACGGCACGCCGGGCGCCGCAACCGGTGGCGGCTCGCGGGACTGGCGCCGGCGCCGTCGACGCGCGGCTGGATCCTCCGGCGCGGCCTCGACACGACCTCACGCGTCGGCCTGCGCGAGCTCGAGACGCAACCGTGCCGGTGACCTACGTCCCGCGCGGCACCGGTACCGCGACGGGTGCGTCGCTGTCACATGCCTCGAGTTCTGGGTCGTGGATTCGTCGTGGCCTGCTCATGGCGCTTGCGTTCGCTGTCGCCACGGTCCTGGCAGCCAGGCTCTCCCGGGGACCTTGGAGGGCGGCTCGTATGATGACCCCCGATGTTCACCCCCCAGAAGATTCTCGTCGCAGTGGCGTGGCCGTATGCCAACGGCCCCCGCCACATCGGCCATGTGGCGGGGTTCGGCGTTCCCTCCGACGTGTTCGCGCGCTACCACCGGCTCCGCGGCAACGACGTGCTCATGGTCTCCGGCACCGACGAGCACGGGACGCCGATCATGGTCGCAGCCGACCGGGAAGGCGTGTCTCCTCGTGAGCTCGTCGACCGCACCAGCGCAGTCATCCGCGACGACCTGCGACGCCTGGGGTTGTCATACGATCTCTTCACGCGGACGACGACCGCCAATCATCACCGGGTCGTCCGGGATCTGTTCCGCACGCTGTCGGAGAATGGGTTCATCTTCGAGCGCACGGCGCTCGGCGCGTTCTCCGCCGCGACGGGGACGACGCTCCCCGACCGGTACATCGAGGGCACGTGCCCGAACTGTGGCTTCGCCGAGGCGCGGGGCGACCAGTGCGACAACTGCGGGAAGCAGCTCGACCCCGTCGACCTGATCGACGCGCGGTCGAAGGTCGACGGGCAGCCGCCTGAGTTCCGCGAGACATCGCATCTGTTCATCGACCTGCCGGCGTTCAAGGAACAACTCGCCGCCTGGATCGGGAAGCAGTCGCACTGGCGTGCCAACGTCCGCAACTTCTCGCTCCAGCTCGTGGACGAGATCAAGCCCCGCCCGGTCACCCGTGACCTCGACTGGGGCGTCCGCATCCCGGTGCCCGGGTACGACGAGCGGGACGACAAGCGTGTGTACGTCTGGTTCGACGCCGTCATCGGGTACCTCTCCGCGGCGGTGGAATGGGCGGCCAACCGCGGTACGCCGGACGCGTGGCGCGACTGGTGGCAGAACCCCGACGCCCGGCATTACTACTTCATGGGCAAGGACAACATCGTCTTCCACACCGTTATCTGGCCCTCGCAGCTGCTCGGGTACGGGAACGGAGGAGAGCTCGGAGCCGGACGAGGCCCCCTCGAGCTTCCCTTCGACGTCGTCGCGAGCGAGTTCCTCACCATGGAGGGGAGGCAGTTTTCGACCAGCCGCAACGTCGTCATCCACGTCGGCGACTTCCTCGATCGCTATTCGCCGGACAGCCTGCGCTACTTTCTCACCGCGGCCGGGCCGGAGACGCAGGACACGGACTTCACGTGGTCGGAGTTCGTCCGGCGGAACAACGACGAGCTCGTCGCCACGTGGGGGAACCTCGTCAACCGAACGCTCCAGAGCGCCTACAAGAACTTCGGCGGCGTTCCGGAGCCCGGGCCCCTCCTCCCGGGCGACGAGTCGGTACTGACCGACGTCGGAGGTGGGTTCGAGACCGTGGGCGCGCAGATCGAGCGCGCTCGGTTCAAAGCGGGCCTCGCCGAGGCCATGCACCTCGCCACCCGTGTCAACCAGTACGTGAGCGAGCAGGCGCCATGGGCCGTGATCAAGGACGACCGGGAGCGCGGCGCGACGATCCTGAACGTTGCGCTGCGGTGCATCGACGACCTCAAGATCATGTTCGCTCCATTCCTCCCGTTCAGCTCGCAGGCGCTGCACGAGATGCTCGGCCACGAGGGCTGGTTGGCCGGCCCGCTCGAGCTACGCGAGGTCGACGAGGAGGACGGCTCTACCCACACGGTGCTCACCGGCGACTACGACACCTGGGTCGGCCGCTGGGAGACCACGACCCTCCCGGCCGGCCGTGAGCTCCGCGAGCCGCACCCGCTCTTCATCAAGCTCGACCCTGACACCGTGGTCGCGGACGAGCTGGAGCGGATGCAGAAGGCCGCCACGGCGTGACCGACTCGCACGCGCACCTCGACGCGTGCGACGAGCCCGCCGCCGACCTCCTCGAGCGCGCTCGCGCCGCCGGCGTGACCACAGTGGTCACCATCGGTACCGGCATCGACTCGTGCCGCCTCGCACTCGCGATCGCGGAGGTCGAGGACGGCGTCGTCGCGGCACTCGGGATCGACCCGCACCAGGCAGCGTCCCCCGAGGCCGGACGCGTTGGCGAGCTCCACTCGCTCCTCACGCACCCGAAGGCGGTAGCGGTCGGCGAGACAGGGCTCGATGGATACCACCGCTTCGCCACGATCGCGCAGCAGCAGGAGCTGATGGACGCCCAGCTTGCGCTCGCCGACGAGATCGGCCTGCCGGTCGTGATCCACAGCCGTGAGGCCGCGGCCGAGACCGCCTCGGCGCTCGCACCCTTTGCCGGCACGGTCGTCCTGCACTGCTTCTCCTCGCCGGGCCTGCTCGAGACCGCGCTCGAGCGGGGCTACTACGTCTCGTTTGCGGGCAACGTCACCTACCCGAAGGCGGCGGATCTGCGCGAGGCTGCGTCGCGGATACCCGCAGACCGCATCCTCGTGGAGACCGATTCGCCGTACCTCGCCCCCCAGCCCGTTCGAGGCCGCCGCAACGAGCCCGCACACGTCGTTCATACGCTCGCCGTGCTCGCGGAGGCTCGTGGCGACGACCCCGTCGAGCTGGGGCGGCGAATCGACGCGAACGCGCGAGCGGCCTTCGCGTTGCCATGAGCCCGTTCACCCCGAACAAGGCGCTCGGCCAGCACTTCCTCGCCGACGACAACATCCTGCGGGTGATCGACCGTCTCGCAGGGCTCGACGCGACGGACGTCGTGCTCGAGATCGGGCCGGGGCTCGGCGTGCTTACGCGGTTCCTGTCCGATCGCGTCTCCCATACGCACGCGATCGAGATCGACCGTGGCCTCAAATCGTCGCTCGAGGAGGCACTCGCCGATCGCGAGAACGTCGATCTCGTCTGGGGCGACGCCCTCACGCTCGATCTCGGCGCCCTCGACCCGGTCCCCAACAAGCTTGTGGCCAACCTCCCCTACAACGTTGCCACCCCGATCGTCGCCGAGACGATCGTCGGGCTCCCCGGGCTGCGCCTGTGGTGCGTAATGGTGCAGCGCGAGGTCGCAGACCGCTTCTTCGCCACGCCGTCGACGAAGGCATACGGTGCCGTCTCCGTCCTCGTGCAGCTCGCGACGCGCCGCACCGGCTTCCATCCCGTGTCGCGGCACGTCTTCCGGCCGCCGCCACGTATCGACTCGGCGCTCGTCGCGTTCGAACGTGTCGAGACCCCGCCCCGCCTGATCGAGGTGCGCGCAGTGGTCGAGGCAGCGTTCGCTCACCGCCGCAAGACCCTCCCGAACTCGGTATCGCTCGCAGGGCTCTGCGACCGCGATCGCGCCGTCGCCGCTCTGGCTGCGATCGGGCTCGAGCCACGGGTACGGGCGGAAGAGCTCGCCCCGGCGCTGTTCGTCTCGCTCGAGGAGGCGCTGCGGTCATGCTGACGGTCGCCGCACACGCCAAGCTGAATCTCGCCCTCGTGGTCGGCGGCCGGCGTCACGACGGCAAGCATGAGGTCGTGACGGTCGTCGAGAAGCTCTCACTCGCCGACACCGTCACGGTCACCCAGGCCGACGCGCCGACGGTGGACGGGTTCGCAGGAGACACGATCGTGGGCGCCGCGCTCGCCGCCCTGACCGACCGGGCGGGTGTCGAGCCGCGTTTCGGAGCGACGATCGACAAGCGGATCCCCGTCGCAGCTGGTCTCGGCGGGGGCAGCTCAGACGCCGCAGCTGCGCTGCAACTCGCAAATCAGCTGCTCCCTCGGCCCCTGGCTCAACACACTCTCGACGAAGTCGGCGCCATGCTCGGAGCGGACGTGCCGCTGTTCCTCCGCCAGGGCGTCGTGCTCGCGACCGGCGACGGCTCGACGGTCCAGACCCTGTCGCTGCCGCGGGACTACCACGTCGTGCTCTGGCTTCCTGCTGGCGATCACAAGCGGTCGACGGGTGCCGTGTACCGCGACTTCGACCGGCGCGACGGTGCTGTCGGCTACGAGGCGCGGCGGTCCGCGCTGATCGAGGGCCTCGCTGCTGTCACGGTTCCCGCCGACCTCGCCCGCCTGCCTCTGAACGACCTCGCGTCGTCGTCACGCACGTCCGAACTACTCGCGCTCGGAGCGTTTCGCGCAGACGTGACGGGCGCAGGCCCCGTCCTGTACGGCCTCTTTCACGACCCGGCAGCGGCTGCCGGTGCAGCCACGGCACTCTCCTCGCTTGGCCACACCTGGCTGACGGCACCCGCCGACGACAGGTGAGCGGTGCCGCCGGTACACTCGTCTTCCCGATCTATGGGGCGTGGCCAAGCGGTAAGGCAACGGGTTTTGGTCCCGTGATCCCAGGTTCGAATCCTGGCGCCCCAGCCATCGAGCACCCGTGACCCGATCGAACTTCGGAGCAGTCGTCATGGCCGGCGGCCTCGGCACGCGAATGCGGTCGGGTCTAGCCAAGCATCTCCATCCGCTGCTCGGGCGGCGGATGGTCGATTGGGTGGTCGAGGCTGCCCGCCCGCTCGGGCCGGTGCCGCTCATCATTGTCGCCTCGCCGGACACGGCCGCCGCGCTCGACGGTGACGGCATCGTCGTCACCGTCCAAGAGCACGCTCTGGGCACCGGCGACGCCATACGGTGCGCCCGGGAGGCGCTCGACCAGGTTGACGAGGTGCTCGTGCTCTCCGGTGACACGCCCCTGCTCACCGGCGATCTCCTGCGGGAGCTCGTCGCCGCCCACAGGGCTAGGGGCGCGGCCGCAACGGTGCTCTCGTTCGTTCCCGACGACATCCGCAGCTACGGCCGCGTGCTGCGCGATGCGGACGGCGACGTGCTCGCGATCGTCGAGGCAGCCGATGCCACGCCGGAACAGCTGGAGGTGCGTGAGGCGAACTCTTCCATCTACGTGTTCCAAGCGGACGCGCTGTGGCCGGCTGTGGAACGGCTCGAGCCGGTGAACGCGCAGGGAGAGCTCTACCTCACGGATGCGGTGCGCGACCTCGTCGGCCGAGGAAAGCGGGTCGCCGCGCACGTTGCGCCAGACCCGGCCGAGGCCGAGGGAGTGAACACCCGCGTCGAGCTCGCGACCGCCACCGCCGCGCTTCGCGACCGCATCGTGATCGAGCACATGCTCGGCGGAATCACCGTCGTCGACCCGTCGAGCACCTGGATCGAGCCCACCGTCACGCTCGAGACCGACTCGGTCGTGTATCCGTTCACGATGCTGCGCGGTTCGACCGTCGTCCGCACTGGAGCCTCTGTCGGGCCGCACGTCGTCGTCGATTCGGGCGAGATCGGGCCGGGCGCGGTGGTCGGCCCGTTCTGTTACGTTCGCCCCGGAACCGTGCTCGGTGACTCAGCCAAGGCAGGCACGTTCGTCGAGTTGAAGAACGCGCGCGTCGGCGATCGCGCCAAGGTGCCGCACCTCTCGTATCTGGGCGACGCCGAGGTCGGCGACGACACGAACGTGGGAGCCGGCTCGATCACCGCGAACTTCCCGCACGAATCCGAACGCCCTAAGGGACGCACGACGATCGGGCACAACGTCAGGGTCGGGGTTGACACTGTGCTCGTTGCTCCGGTCACGATTGGCGACGATGCTTGGACGGCTGCCGGGACGGTCGTCACCGACGACGTCCCCGCGAACGCCCTCGTCGGCTTCCCGCCACGACAGACGATCAAGGAGGGAAGAGGTGGAAAGCGGGACGGTTGAGCAGACGCTGCCCGGTCTTGGGGTTCGGGTGCCCGAGACGACCGAGCCGCTTGCTTCAGGCCATGTGATCGGGATGGCGCCGCAGAAGCGGCTCACCCTCGTCTCCGGCCGCTCTCATCCGGAGCTCGCGGGACGGATCGCGGAGCAGCTCGGCTGCGAGCTCGGCAAGGTCACCCTGAAGACGTTCGCGAACGGGGAGACGTACTGCCGCTACGAGGATTCGATCCGCGGCGCGGACGTCTTTATCGTCCAGACGTGCTTACCGCCCGTCGACCAGCGCCTGATGGAGCTGCTGATCATGGTCAACGCAGCGAAGCTCGCGTCGGCGAAGCGGATCACGGCGGTGATTCCCTGGTACTTCTACGGCCGTCAGGACAAGAAGTCCCGGCCGCGGGAGCCGATCACGGCAAAGCTCGTTGCCGACCTGCTGCAGACCGCCGGTGTCGACCGCGTCCTCACGATGGATCTACACGCAGGTCAGGTGCAGGGCTTCTTCGAGATTCCTGTCGACCACATGACCGCGGTCACGATGTTCGCGCAGTACGTTCGCGATCTGAACCTCGGCGCCGAGCTCGCCGCCGTCTCCCCGGATACGGGGCGCGCCAAGCTCGCAGGCAAGTTTGCCGAGATGATCGGCGGTGACCTCGTGATCCTCAACAAGGTGCGGCCGGCGCACAACGAAGCGGCGGTCAAGACCGTGATCGGCGACGTCGAGGGCAAGGTCGCCGTCATGACCGACGACGTGATCGACACTGCCGGCACGCTCGTCACGGGCGCTGCAGCGCTGAAAGAGGCGGGCGCCCTCAAGGTGTACGCATGTGCGACACATGGTCTTTTCAACGGTCCGGCGTTGGAGCGGATCGCGGACAGCGAGATCGACAAGCTCGTCGTCACGGACACGGTGCCGGTCGACCCGCTGACGAAGCCCGACAACGTCGAGGTGCTGTCGGTGGCGGGGATCCTCGCGGAGACGATCCGCAACGTGTTCTCGGACGACTCCGTGTCGGCGATCTTCGCCGGCGAGAACCAGCTCTTCTAGTCAGCCGGCGCAAGACCGGGATCCGCTCGCGCAGGGGGTCAAGCTTCAGCTTGACCCCCTTCCTTCGCGCGAAGATCCCTGAAGGCGTCCGCTTCGCGGCCGCAGCCCTCCTTCACATCCAGCCTCGACATCGGACGCGGTCGCCTCTTCTACCACCGGCGAGATGGAGCTTCGCTACCATTCGCCGCCGTGTCCGAGGACAGGATCACCCTCGAGGTCAGGGAGCGAGGCTCCGGCGAGCTCGGCTCCCGGAATGTGCGCCGCCTGCGCAAGCAGGGGTTCGTTCCGGGTGTGCTCTACGGGAAGGGCCACGCCCGGGCGTTCCTCGTCGGCGAGCGCGATCTCCGCACAGCCCTGAGCGGCCCATCCGGCTTGCACGGGATCGTGGACGTCTTGATCGAGGGGCAGAAAACCCCGCACCACGCGGTGCTCAAGCAGTACCAGCGCCATCCGATCCGCGGCACCGTCACGCACGTTGACTTTCACGAGGTTCGGCTCGATCAACCGATCCAAGCGACGGTGGTCGTACACCTCGTCGGCGAGGCACCGGGCTCGAAAATGGGCGGCGTCATACAGACGGTTGCGCGCGAGGTTCGGCTCGAGGCGCTTCCGGCGCTCGTCCCCGAGTACATCGAGGTCGACCTCTCGGCGCTCGAGGTCGGAGACATTCTCCGCCTCGAGGACATCTCCGCAATCGAGGGCGTGACGTTCCTCGACGACCCACACGAGACTGTGATCGCCACCTGCTCGGCACCGCGCGGCCTCAGCGAGGCCGAGGAAGCGGAAGCCGCCGCGCTCGAAGCTGCCGAAGCCGCCGAGGCTGAAGCGGGCGAGCCGGCGGACGAGCCCGCGATCGAGGAGTAGCTTGTGCGGCTCCTCCGTCGAGGCAGCGAAGCCTCGACGCTCGACCTGCTCGTCGCAGGGCTCGGCAACCCCGGGCCGGAGCACACGGGCGACCGGCACAACATCGGTTGGATGGTCGTCGACGAGCTCGCACGGAGGCACGACGGTTCGTTCCGAGTGAAGTTCAGCGGCAAGCTGTCCGAGCTGCGCGTCGGCGGCTCCCGCGTCGCGCTGCTGAAACCGGAGACCTACATGAACGACTCCGGCAGGTCGATCCAGGCAGCCGTGCGGTTCTTCAAGGTTCCACTCGACGGGCTTCTGGTTGTCCACGACGACGTCGACCTCCCAACCGGACGCCTGCAGGCGAGGCTCGGCGGCGGCCTCGCCGGTCACAACGGTCTGCGCTCGATCGCCCAGCGGCTCGGCTCGGCCGAGTTCCTGCGCCTGCGTGTCGGCGTCGGTCGACCGGAACGCGGCGATCCCCGTCCGGTCGCGGACTACGTCCTCTCCCCGTTCGTCCCCGAGGACGACGCTCGAGCGATCGCGAGCCTCGTCGGAGACGCCGTCGAGTGCCTTCTCGCCGAGGGCCTCGAGGAGACGCA
>Ga0247727_10011160_pt1 | contig 15739 bp, 10 predicted proteins | sample WisWelCaveWW1625_FD_202498 | JGI IMG/M metagenome (GOLD analysis project Ga0247727, IMG submission 202498) | Biofilm microbial communities from Wishing Well Cave, Virginia, United States - WW16-25 | ecosystem: Environmental > Aquatic > Deep subsurface > Groundwater > Cave microbial mat | place...
GCCATCCGTCGCAACCACGGGGTTGGTGATGAAAAAGTTCCCCGCCCACGTGTCCTGCTCCGGCGTGTCGCTGCCGAGCGCGAAGTCCGGCGGCTGATGGTCGCGCGTCGGGAGCGCGTTCCACGCAAGAACGTTGTTGCCGTTGTAATTCGCGACGTAGAGCCGGCCGTTCGCCAGCACCGCGTCGGGCCCGTCGCCGTTGCGATAAGCCGGCGGCCGCAGCATGACGTCCGCGTCGGAATGCTCGTCGCGCGGCGGTTGATTCCAGACGAACAGCTTCGACATCCCGGCGAGCACGAGTTTGCGGTCGGGCGTGAACGAGCCTTTCATCCACTCGCGCCACGTGAAGTCCGCGGGTTGCTCCGCGCTCGTCGGAAAGCTGCGCCACACCATCGTGGCGGGACGGGAGTCGTCGCCGAAGTTGTGGTCGCTCACGGCGAAGAACGTCGCGCCGTCACTCGTGATGTTGCGCGGCGTGCCGGCGCCGCGCGGGCGAAGCGTGAAGTCAGGCGGCTGATTGTCGCGCGCCGGCATCGAATTCCAAATCAGCACGGAACTGCCGTGTGTCGCGACGACTGCGAGTTTCCTGCCATCGGTCCACACGCCCCACGGCCAAGCGAGCCGACGACCGACGCCGAAGTTCGGCCGGTTTCCCACCGACGCGTCCGCCTTCGGAGCGCCGAACTCCGGTTCGGCCCGACCCTTTCTTGGTGGAGCGCCCTCGGGCCGATCAGGAGATCGGCGTTCCGAAGCTTTGCCAGGCCGGGCCGGGTTGGAGCCCGGCGCTCCGCCGGATGAGAGCGTGGACAATTCGAGAACGAGATCGGCCGGCTGCGCGTGCTTCGTCGGGAACGAATTCCAAATCAACACGCGGTCATTGTCCGTGTCGGCTACGACGAGCTTCATGCCGTCTGGCGAGAGCGAGACGTTGCCGGGCCAGTTCAACTGGTGACGACCCGTGCCGGGGTCGTTCGATTTGAAATCCGGCTGGCCGAGCACGAGATCGGGCGGCGTGTTCTTTGCGGGCGCGGATTTCCACACGAGCACGCGGTTGTTCCAACGGTCGGCGACAAGCAGCGACTTGCCATCGCTCGCGAGCCCGGTCGGGTGGTTGAAGAGCAGCGGCCCGCCGGTGTCATTGAACCCGCGAGCCGCGAGCACGATGTCGGCGGGCTGGCCCGTGGCGAAACGGCCGGGCTGGCCCGCGGGCGCGACGGCGTATTTGGAACCCGTCTCGATGGCGCGGAACCGCGACTCGTTTTGAGGCGGGCGCCGTGAACCGCCGCCCGCTGGCGGCTGCTGTCCGTGCAGAAATCCGCACGCGAGCCCGAGCGCCGCGACCGCGAGAAGCGACTTCATGGGGACTAGCGCGCCTCGGGACGGCGCGGTTCGTTCTGCGGGTTTCCGGAGTCGCGCGGCGCACGCTGCGGTTGCGGCGCCCCTTCATCTCCACCGCGATCGGGGCCGAAGTTGCGACGGCCGTCGGCGGGCGGACCCTGACGATCATTCTGCGGTCCACCCTGCGGCGGGCCGAAGCGCCGGCCTTCGCCGGATTGGAATCCACCTTCGCGGTTTCCGCCTTCGCGCTGGCCGCCGCGGAATTGCGGTTGCGGCCCGTCCTGTCGCGGCCCGCCTTGCGGTGCGACACCGTCACGCCGGAACGATGGGTTGATATTGCCGGAACCCTGTCCGCCGCGAGGACCGGATGGATTGAAGTTGTCGCGTTGCTGTCCGCCCGAGCCGGGGCCCTGCGGCGAATTCAACGAACGCTGGCCGTCCGGCTGGGCACCGTCGCGCCGTTGCATCGGTGGGACAAAATCGGGCCGGCCTCCCTGCTCGCCGCGTGAGTTGAAGCGCTCGAAGGGCGGGACGAAATCACTGCGTCCGCCACGGTCGCCGCGGTCGAATCCGCCGGGGCCCTGCGGGCCGGGCGGACGAATGTTCTGCGGTCCGACGCCGCGGCCGGAACCTTCGCCGGGCGGGCGTTCGCCGCGCTTCGGGTCGAAGCTGTGTTCGAACTGCGGCTGGCCTTGCGGACGGTCTCCGCCCTGCCGGTCGCCGCCCTGAAGTTGCGGCCCGCGTTGCGAGCCTCCACGGTCATTCAACGAGCCGCCCGCGCGCGGAGGCTGGCCTTCGCCGCCCGGTCGCCGCGATTCGTCGCCGCGCGGGCCGGCCTGCGGACCGCCCTCGCGCTGCGGGCCACCCTGCGGCCCCTGCATGCGCGCCATCGGAGGCGGACCGACTCGTTGGAGCGCCTCCTCGACGTGCTTGAGTTGCTCGGGCGTGAGCTTGGAGCGGAGTTCGTTGAGCAGCGAGGTGTTGAAGTCCCTCGGCGCGCCCGGTCCGCCTTCGCGCGTTTCGCGGGGTTGCTGGCCCTGGGCTTGGGGCTGTCCCTCGCGGGATGGTGCGGCATCGGGGCCGCGGCCTTTCTTGGGCGCGGGCTGTGAGCCCTGTTTTTGATCCTGCGCTTGCAGGGTGGCGGTGGCGAGCGCGGCGCAAAGCGCGCCGGCGGTCGTGAGCGTGGTGAGTGTTTTCATGGGCTTGTGTGGTTCATCTTTGCTGGTCTGGCGCGAATGTAACAAGGATCGAAGTTGCGGCAACGGATTCGGGACGAGTGCGGCCATTCGTGTGATGAATCGCGGCCGGCGCGGGATGAAGCGCCCGCGTTCAGCGCTCGAAGAGCCTCGCCGCTTCAGTGAAGCCGCTGACCTGTGCCCCAGACTTGCCGGGGAAACACTCGAACTTGAGTTTCCGATCCGGCAGCACTTGCGCGAGGACGACGCCTTGCACCGTGTCCGCGTCGTGACGCACCTGCCGCTGACCGGAGCTGCCGAGCTGGCCCCAGATGAGTTCGTATTTCACGAGGCCGTCCTTTTCGCCGATCTTCGCGGGGTCGGGCGCGTTGCCCTTCACCCAATACTGCGCGGGGCGTCCGCCGAAGTCGCCGATGCTGACGACGACTTTCGTCGGGTCAACGTGATGAGGCGCGAACGCGAGGTGGCCCTTCCAGTAGCCGTGCGGGTCGCGGTGGTTGCCGGCATAACCGCCGGTGCCCTCGAGGAACCAGTTGCCGATGAGCTTTCCGTCCACGTCGTAATCAATCTTGCCGAAGAAGGGCTTCACCTTGCGCGCGTTCAGCGCGAGCAGTTGCGACTTGAGCGGCTCGTCGAAGAATTCGAACGGGTCCACGATGTGAATCCGCCAGGCGTAGTGACCGTAGAGCCTGGGCGTGAGAAAGCCGGCGAGCTTCACCTCGGTGTTCACCACGCCGAAATCAAGTGAGCGCCCGGCGACCTTGCCCACGACCTGCCCGGCCTTCACGGCGATGCGTGCTGGAACCGGCGGCCCCATCTGCTTGCGTGCAAAGCGCTCGCGCACGGACGCGTCGAGCGGGTCGAGGACTGACTTGTCGAGCTGGGTGAGCAGGTCGTATTGCGTGTAGAAGGTGCCGCTGTGCTCGATCGTCAGCGCGTAGTCGTCGTGAGCGCGGCCGCGCTCGCTGTCGCCGGTCATCAGCGTGCGGTGGCCGACGACGACGATGAAGCCGTCCGCCGGCGACATCACATCGAAGTGCGGCTGGCCGGGACGGAGTTGCTTTGGATAAAAGTAACCGTGATCAATCGGGCAGACGTGTCCGCCCACCATCAAACCGTATGGCGTGACACTCGCGATGTCTTCGAGCTGCATCGGCGAATGCGTGAAGCGCACCGTGCCCTTGCCGACCGCGCGGCCCTGGCTCCACATCATCGCGAGGTCAAGTGTGCCGTCGGCGCGCGTGGTGCGGTCGGGGCCGCGCTGGCCGAAGCCGCCCTGCTGTGGACGCTGGGGTTGTTGCTGTCCGTAAACTGGAATGAACGAAGCGAGCGCAGCAACAAGCGCAAGCGTGGGAATTCGCAGGGAAGTGAAGTGGAGGCGCATTGGCGGGACGTTACCACCCGTGAAACGACTGGCGAGCGCCGAAAGTTCGACGGAATAAACTTCGACGCCAGTCGCGGCTGGATCACGGCCGAGTTTGAATTTGCCCGCCGGGCCGCTTCGCGGTATCAACAGTGTCGCCCGCACCGGCATTGGTCGCCGCCGTAGCGTGCGGCCCGGTCCGTTCACCACAATGAAACTGGACGTCAAAAGCGGTTCGCTCGCCGGCATCGGGCTGGTCTTCCTTTTCCTTGTCGCCGTCCTGGTGCTCTTCGGCTGGGTGTTCGACATCTATGCGCTGAAGAGCCTGCTGCCCGGACTCGTGACGATGAAGGCGAACACGGCGATCGGGTTCGTCTTCGCGGGTTTTTCGCTGTGGCTGCTGCGGCAGGATCAACTGGAATCGCGCGACCGCCAGTGGGCGCTGGTGCTCGCGCTCGGGGTGTTCGCGCTGGGGGGGCTGACGCTTTCGGAGCATCTGTTCGACTCGGATCTCCGCATTGACCAGTTGTTCTTCCGGGATGCAGATCCGGAGGACAAGCTGCATCCGGGGCGGATGTCGTTGAGCTCGGCCGTGGGGCTGATGCTGAGCGGCGCGGCGATCCTGCTGCTGGGCCGGGTGGCGACGTTCCGGTTGCGGCCGGTGATCGCGGGGTTCCTTGCGGCCGCGGTGCTGGCGCTCGGCGCGGTTGCGTTCGCGGGATTCGTGATGGAAGTGCCGGTGGCGGTGGGATGGGGAAGTCTCACGCGCATGACGGTGCACACGTCGGTGTGCTTCATGGTGCTGGGATTCGGCGTGATGGCGATCGCCTACCGCGAAAGTCGCGAGCAGACCTCGGACGTGTTTGGCTGGCTGCCGTTCCTCGTCGCATTCGGCGTGCTGCTGGCGACGCTGCTGCTCTGGCAGGGCTTGAGCGCGGAGGATCTCCGCCACATCCGGGGGACCGTTGCGTTGGTCGCGCGGAACACGCAGTCGCAGATCAAGTCGCAGCTTCAAGTGCGCCTGCAATCGGTCGAGCGGCTTGCGCGCCGCTGGGAAACCCAGGCGGGCGCGAACCGGCAGGACTGGGAATACGACTCGCTCCTGCTGCAAAACCACTACCCGGACTGCCAGAGCATCGCGTGGCTGGACGCGGCCAACCGGGTGCAATGGATCGTGCCCGGCGAGGGCAACGAAGCGGTGCAAAACCTCCAACTGGACGCCGACAAGCTCCTGATCGCCGGACTCAAGCGCGCGCGAATCCAGCGCTCGCTCGCGCTCACTCGCACGCTTGATCTCGTGCAGGGCGGGCGCGGGTTCTACGCCATCGTGCCGGTGTTCGTCGAGGACCAGCCGCGGGGTTTCATCGTCGCGGCGTTCCGCTGGGGCGAGATGCTCGACACCACACTGGCGGAACCGCTGAAAGGTTACTCGGTCAAGCTGCTGGACGGCGGCGAGGAAGTTTACCGCCGCTCCGAGGCCGACCGCGAACTGGAGGAATGGACGCAGCCCGTCGAACTTTCGCTGCGCGGCATGCAGGGCTTCAGTTGGACGCTCCACGTCTGCCCGAAGCCCGAAACACTCGAGGACTCGCGCTCCGGATTCCCGACCATGGCGCTCGTCGCCGGCGCGCTGCTCGCGTTGCTGCTGGGCCTCGCGGTGCAGTTCGGACGCACGGCACGACTGCGCGCGCGCGAAAGCGAGGCCAGCAACCGCGCGCTCGAGGCCCAGATCGTCGAGCGCAAACGCGCCGAAGAAGCCCTCCGCGTCAGCGAGGAACATTTCCAGCTCGCCGTGCGCGGCTCCAGCGACGGGCTGTGGGACTGGGACCTCACGCGCGGCGCGGTCTATTATTCGCCGCGGTTCAAGGAGCTGCTCGGATTCGCCAACCACGAGATGGCGGACGACTTCGCGGCGCTCGAGACGCGGCTGCATCCCGACGACCGCGAACGCGTGATGCTCGCCGTGCAGGACCACTTCGACCGCTCCACGCCCTACGATGTCGAGCACCGGCTGCGCACGCGCCCGGGCGACTACCGCTGGTATCGCGTCCGCGCCGAGGCCACGAGGAACACCGCGGGCAAGCCGCTGCGCATGGCCGGCTCGCTCATTGACATCCACGACCACAAGCTCGCGCAGGAAGCCCTGCGCGAAATCCAGGAACGCCTCCAGGCAGTCCTCGACAACTCCTCGGCCGTCATCTACCTCAAGGACACCCAGGGCCGATACCTCCTCATCAACCAGCGCTTCGAGCGCCTCTTCAACATCACACGCCAGAAAGTCGTCGGCACCACCGACGCCGCCTGGTTCCCCAAGGACATGGCCGACGCGTTTCGCGCGAACGACCTCAAGGTCATCGAGACCGGGCAGGTGGTGGAATTCGAGGAGACCGCGCCGCACGAGGACGGGCCGCACACCTACATCTCCATCAAGTTCCCGCTGCGCGACCCGGCGGGGCAGGTTTACGCCGTGGGCGGAGTCTCGACCGACATCACCGCCCGCAAGCGCGCCGAGGACGCGTTGCAGCGCGCGCACGACGAACTCGACCACCGGGTCCGCGACCGCACCGCGCAGCTCCAGCGCGTGAACCAGTCGCTCGTCGAGGAAATCACCGAACGCAAGCACGCCGAGGCGCTGCTCAACGGGCAGAAGCGCGTGCTCGAGATGATCGCCACGGGCTACTCGCTCAACTACATCCTCGACGGCCTCTGCCGCGTCATCGAGGAACACTCCAACGGCATGCTCTGCTCCGTGCTGCTCCTCGATGAAGACCACCGCCGCCTCCATCACGGCGCCGCGCCGAGCCTGCCCAAAGATTACTCGGACGCCATTGACGGCCTGCAGATCGGCGAGCGCGTCGGCTCGTGCGGCACCGCGGCGTATTGCGAGAAGCTCGTCGTCGTGAGCGACATCGCCACCGACCCGCTGTGGGCGAACTTCAAAGACCTCGCGCTGAAGGCCGGCCTGCGCGCGTGCTGGTCCTCGCCCATCTTTTCCGGCGCGGGCAAGGTGCTCGGCACGTTCGCGTGCTACTATCGCGAGCCGCGTTCGCCGGACCCGGCGGATTTCCACCTGATGGACATGGCGATTCGGCTCGCGGCCATCGCCATCGAGCGCAAGCGCGCCGAGGCCGACCTCAAGGAGCTCAACGAGGAACTCGAGGCCCGCGTGACCGCGCGCACCGGCGAGCTCGAGTCCGCCAACAAGGAACTCGAGGCCTTCTCCTACTCCGTCTCGCACGACTTGCGCGCGCCGCTGCGGCACATTGACGGCTTCATTGACCTGTTGCAGCGGGGCGCCGGGCCGGCGCTCGACGACAAGAGCCGGCGGTATCTCACCGTCATCGCCGAAAGCGCGCAGCAGATGGGCAAGCTCATTGACGACCTGCTCGCCTTCAGCCGCATGGGCCGCGCGGAGATGCGCTCCACCCGCGTGGACGTGGGCGAACTTGTCGAAGCCGCGCGCCGGGAATTCGAACTCGAGACCCGCACCCGCGACATCGAATGGCGCGTCGGCCCCATGCCGGAAGTGCAGGCCGATCCCGCGCTGCTCCGCCTCGTGCTCATCAACCTCGTCGGCAACGCCGTCAAATACACCCGCACCCGCGCTCGCGCGGTGATCGAGATCGGGGCGCTCGCCGGAAACGCGGAGGAGCACATCCTCTTCGTTCGCGACAACGGCGTGGGCTTCGACATGCGCTACTCGGACAAGCTCTTCGGCGTGTTCCAGCGCCTGCACCGTGCCGACCAGTTCGAGGGCACCGGCATCGGACTGGCCAACGTGCGCCGCATCATCCAGCGCCACGGCGGCCGCACGTGGGCCGAGGGCGCGGTGGATCACGGCGCGACCATCACGTTCACGCTGCCCAAGCAGCAGTCCGTCACGGAAGAAATGTTGGTGAAATCCGCCGCCTGATCCCGTATCATGAACCCGGTGAGGGAACGCCGACACGAATCAGCTCCAAGCCGGCATGACCAAGCCGGGCTGAAGCGCATACTGCTGGTCGAGGACAACCCCTACGACGTGGAACTCGCCCTCGCCGCGCTCGAGGAGCACCAGCTTTCATCGCAGGTCACAGTCACGCACGATGGCGTCGAGGCGCTGGACTACCTGCACGGCCGCGGGCGCTACTTCGGCGCGGGCCGCACGCTTCCCGCCGTGGTCCTGCTCGACCTCAAGATGCCGCGGATGGACGGGCTCGAAGTGCTCTGCCATCTCAAGAAGGATCCCGAACTGAGACGGTTGCCCGTCGTCATGCTCACCTCGTCGCGCGAGGAAAAGGACCTGGCGCGCAGCTACGAGCTCGGCGTCAACGCCTACATCGTCAAGCCGGTGGACTTCACCGAATACGTCCGCACCGTGAAGGAACTCGGGGTTTTCTGGGCCGTGCTGAACGAGCCGCCGCCGCACGCCAAGCCCGCGCCCGCCGCCGAGGCCGACTCGCCCTGAAGATGAGCGACCCCTTCCCCAATCGAGTTCTGCGCGTGCTCCACCTGGAGGACAATCCCGCCGACCGCCGCATGGTCCAGGCGCTCCTCGACAACGAAGGCGTTCGCTGCGAAGTCAAACACGTCGAGACGCGCCCCGAGTATCTCGCCTCCTTCGAGCGCGACCGCTTCGACCTCATCCTCTCGGACTACGAGCTTCCTGCGTTCGACGGACTCTCCGCGCTCGCGCTCGCGCGGGACCGTTGTCCGGAGACGCCCTTCATTTTCGTCTCTGGCATCATGGGCGAGGAACAGGCCATCGAAAGCCTCAAGGCGGGCGCGACGGACTACGTGCTCAAGCACCGCCTCGAACGCCTCGGCCCCGCGGTGCGCCGGGCGTTCCGCGAGATCGAGGACCGCTCGCGCCGCCACGAGGCCGAGCACAACCTCCGGCAGTCCGAGGCGCTCTTCAAGCAGATCACCGACAACGTCGCCGACCTCGTCGCCATCCTCGACCTCCAGGGGCGCCGCCTCTACAACAGCCCGTCCTACCGGAAACTCTTCGGCGACGTCGCGATGCTCCCCGGCACCGACTCCTTCATCGAAATCCACCCGGCCGACCGGGAGCGCGTCAAACGGCTCTTCGACGAGACGGTGGCCACCGGCGACGGGTCGCGCTGCGAGTTCCGCTTCATCCTCCGCGACGGCAGCATCCGTCACATCGAATCGCACGGAACCGCCATCCGCGACGCCAACGGGAAGGCCGTCAACGTCCTCGTTGTCTCGCGCGACATCACCGGACGGCGCGTCGCCGAGGAACAACTTCGCGACCAGGCGGCGCTTCTCGACAAGGCGCAGGATGCGATCGCCGTCTGCGACCTCGAATACCGCCTCAGCTATTGGAACAAGGGAGCCGAGCGCGTTTACGGTTGGACCGCCGAGGAAGTGGCCGGGCGCGACATCATCGAGCTGCTGCACCCCGGCGAATCGCCCGCGCTTCACCAGGCGCGCTCGCAGGTCATGGAGAAGGGCGAGTGGATGGGCGAATTCAAGAACCGCACCAAGCCCGGACAGGAAATCACCGTCCAGAGCCGCTGGACGCTCGTCCGCGACCACGACGCAAAGCCCAAGAGCATCCTGCTCATCAACACCGACATCACCGAAAAAAAGATCAGCGAGGCGCAGTTTCTCCGTGCGCAACGGCTCGAGAGCCTCGGCACGCTCGCGGGCGGCATCGCGCATGACCTCAACAACATGCTCGCCCCCATTCTCATGGCGTCCCAACTTTTGCGGATCAAGGTCGGCGACGGCGACGGCCAGAAGTATCTCGACACGCTCGAGACCAGCACGCAGCGCAGCGCCAGCCTCATCAAGCAGGTGCTGGCCTTCGCGCGCGGCGTCGAGGGCGAGCGCGTCGAACTCCAGCTCCGCACGCTCATCAAGGAGGTCCAGAAAATCCTCGCCGAGACCGTCAGCCGCTCGATCCAGATCCAGACCTGCGTGCCGCAGGATTTGTGGCTCGTGCTCGCCGACACGACGCAAATGCACCAGGTGCTGATGAACCTTTGTGTGAACGCCCGCGACGCCATGCCCAAGGGCGGCCTGCTAGAAATCTCCGCGGAGAACCTCGTGATCGAACCGCTGGGCCTCCGCATTCATCCGGTGGAACGCCCCGGACCCTTCGTGGTTCTGACCGTCACGGACACCGGCATGGGGATTCCGCAGCACATCCTCGACAAGATCTTTGACCCGTTCTTCACCACCAAGGCTCCGGGCAAAGGCTCGGGCATCGGCCTCACCACCGTGCAGAACATCATCAAGAACCACGGCGGCACCCTCACCGTCCACAGCGAGACCGGCAAGGGCTCCCGCTTCAAGTTCTACCTGCCCGCGCTCACCGCCGTCGCGCCCGCGGCAGGCGAACCCGCCATCCAGCACAAGGCCCGGCTCCCGTGGGGCCACGGCGAATGCGTGCTCGTCGTGGACGACGAGGTCGCCATCCGCGAGATCATCCAGGCCACGCTCGAGAAATACGGCTACCGCGTCCTCACCGCCAACGACGGCACCGAGGGCCTCTCCGTCTATATGCGCCACCGGGCCGAGATCAGCGTCCTCATCACGGACATGATGATGCCAATCATGGACGGCGCCGCGCTCATCCGCGCCCTGCTCAAGGTGGACCCGACGACAAAGTTCGTCGCCATCAGCGGACTCATCGAGAACGAAAAGGTCGCCGAGCTCGGCCGGCCGGGGCAGATCGTGTTCATGCAGAAACCGTTCACCACCGAGAAGCTCCTCGTCACGATCACCGACCTCATCTCCTCGCGTGTCCGTCCCGTGGCCGCGGGACCGGCTTGAGCCCGCTCAAGCCACGAGTCTCTGGAACAGCTCCGTCAGCCACCGCTCGCCGAAATGCGCCGCGAGCCACGCCAGCGCGATGCCGGCCACAGGCGTAAAATCCACACGGCCCGCCCGCAGCGGCAGACGATGCAACGGCCCGAGCAGGTTCTTCGCGCTGGCCTCCACCCATCTCCAGCTCGCCGCTTCGCCGAAGTAAACGTAGGAGCTCACGACATACGCCAGCAGCACGGCGGTGACGGGCCACTTCCACGAACAGACCGCGCCCATGCCCAGAACCAGCCCCTGCATCCAGATTTGTGAAGCAGACAGCGCGGCCGGCACCGCGCCCGCCTTCGCGAGCGTGTCATTCGCGAGCCACCACACTAAGGCCACCCCTGCGAGCGCCGCGGCCAGTTTCGCCAGCGAGGGCAGGCGGTCGAAGTGACCGAGGTGAAGCCGCACGAGCCTCTGCACGGTGTCGTGCGCGGGCAGCTTCGCGTTCACGATGGAGAACAACACCAGCCAGAAATGGAACACGATCCAGAACAGCGCGAAGCCCAGCACCGAGCACCACAGGCTCGCGGCCGGCGAATCCACGCGCAGGTGGAGCACGATCACTCCGAGGCGGAACTGCGGCGCCCATTGGACGGCCGGGCCGAGCTGCAGGTAGAGGAACGCGCGAACGAGCAGGATCGCCACGATCGCGATGAGCCACGACCAGCGTCGTCGCTCCGGCGAGTCCGCGCGCCGCAGCGTCGAGCGGAGCGTCACCCCCGATTCGGAATCGGGACGGGGCCCGGCGGGAAACCAAGACGCACGAAACCCAATCCAGAGGAACAGGCAGGCCAGGTTCAGCAGGAAGTCAATCAGTCCCATGGACGCCGCCATGGTGAAGTGCCCGCGGGGAATGGTAAAGCGTCCCGATTCCGAATCGGGACTCAGCGCTTCGGTCCTGTGAGAACCGGAAGCGGGTTCGCGGGTTCGCCGAAGCCCGGCGGGAGCGGAGGCATCTGCGTGAGCATCTTTCGGAGCAGTTCCTTTTCCGCCTCGGAGAGCTTGGCCCAGCGGTCGGCGTTCGAGAAGAACTGGAGCTGCTGATCCGGCGACATCTTTGAGAAGCGCTTCAGCGCGTCAATGCACAGCGTGCGCTGCTCGGCTGGAAGCTTTTCAAACGCGAGCAGCGTCTTCTCGACCTGGTGCCGCTCGAGGCCGGGCACGGACTTGAGGATGCGCGACTTCTCCCTGTCGTTCAGCTCGAAGAACTGGTTGAAGTTCGCGAGCATGCGCTGGCGCTTGTCCGGGTTGAAGCCGTTCCACTTGGCGAGGTCGCGCTCGAGCCGCCCGCGGCGGTCGGCCGGCATCGCGTCGAGCATTTCCTTCTGCTGCGCGGGCGTGTTGGACTGGAACCGCGCGACGGTCTGCACCAGCCACTCGTTGTCGCGCACTTCGCGCTGCAGGCTGGGCGGAAGCTTGTCCCATTGTTCAAGGCGTTCCTCGACGAGCTTCCGGTCCTCGGACGGTATCGCCTCGAGCTTTGCGGCGCGTTCCTCGGGCCGCTTGTAAAGCAGCGGCATCAGGTAGAACCGCAACTGCGTGACCTGCAACCGCAACTCGCGGTCCACGGGGCTCAGCGCGTCGTATTCCTTCAGCTTGCCCGCGAGGAAATTCCGCTGGCCATCGGATTTCTCGGCGAGGGCGTTCTGCCGTTCCTCGGGATTCATCGCGAGGAGCTGGCGGAAACTGTCGAGCGGCGATCCATCGCGTTGCGAGTTGCACGAGCCCGACGACGACTTGCCTCCTCCTCCGCCCCGGCCGCCGGAGCTGCGCGAGCGCACGTTGTCCCGCGCGGAAGCATCCGCAACGGTGGCGGCGCCGATGAGGAGCGTGAGAAGTGCGAGGCGGGCTCTCATCCGGAATCAGTTCGGTTCGCGGTCGAGTGCGTTCAACAAGTCCACATCCGCCGAAGGCGTCACCGGGCCGAGGCCGTTGATGAAATCGAAGTCCTTGAGCATGTCCACGCTCGGCAGCTTGGCCACGGAGGAAACGGCCTGCAGGTCGGTGGCCAGCTCGAATCGCGACGACTGGTCGTAATGCCGGTGGCTGAGCACACCCACGCCGAGGACGATCACGGCCATCGCCGCTGCGCGGGCCCATTGCACTTCGCGGAACCACGCAGTCCACGCAGCCCAAATGGCCGAAGCCACGCTGACGCGTTCCGGCCGGCCCACGCCCGCCAGCACCCGCCCGGTGAAGTGGCTCGAAAGCGGCGCGTCGGGAAGCTGGCGCAGCGACTGGTGAAGCGCGAGCTGCTCCTCCCAGTTTTCCTGCGCCTCGGGATGAACCAAGAAATACGTCCGCAGCCGCGCCTCCTCGCAGGCGTTCAACGGCCGGCGCAGCGCGCTCTCGAGCAGGGATTGGTATTCGTGTTCGCTCATCTCGCCTCTCAGGTCATCACCATCTTCACTTCAAAGTTGCGTTCATTCTCATTCGTGCCACACGCCCGTGCGCAGGTAGGGCTTGAGCCGCGCGCGCAGCGTCTCCCGCCCGCGATGGATGAGCGACTTCGTCGCAGACAGCGAGCAGTCGAGGATGCGCGCAATCTCCTCGTAAGCGAGGTCCTCGCGGAACAACAGGATAGCCGTGCGCTGGTTCTCGGGCAGATCGGTGAGCGCCGCGCGGATTTTCTCCTCGAGTTCGGAATGCAGCACCGAGTCCGGCGGCGCGCAGGTCCGGACATCCTCGAACTGCCGCAGCGGTTGGTCGTCGTGCTCCGGGTGCTTCAACTCGAGCGACTCGGCCGGATGCCGCGAGCGCCGGCGGATTTCATTCAGGCACAGGTTGCGCGCGATGGTGAAGAGCCACGTGGTGAACCGGGCCGACACTTCGTAGCGCTCGCGCGACTTGTAAACCTGGATGAACACGTTCTGCGTGAGATCCTCAGCCTCGGTGGCGTCCGGCAGCGTGCGGTAGATGAGGTTTGCGACCGGCTGCTTGTATTTCACGACCAGCGCCTCGAAAGCCCGGCGGTCCCCGCGCTTGACGCGCAGCATGAGGGCAGCATCTGGATCGTGCGGCGCCGCGGGCATGGCGCGCGCAATGTAACAGAGCACCTACGCCCGACAAGCGGGGATTCACTGTAGGCGCCCGGTGGGGCGAATTTCAGTTTCTGGCAACGGGATGGTTGTGTCCCTTGTCTCCCTCACCCCTGCCCTCTCCCGCTGGGAGAGATTCCACGGCCCGCAAAAAGCCGCGATTTATTCCCCTGAACCTGACAGGGTGCGGGCGTATTCGTCTGCGGGGTGCAGTGTGACCGCCCTGCCCTTTGGCGCGCGCAAGCTGCCCGTGGGAGAGAATGGTTCTGATCCGCGACACTTGGTTTGTTTGGCGACGCCGCGAGTGCGGTGTTCCCGTTGGGTAGGTTTGTCCTCCTCAAGCACGGATCGGGCACGCCGGAGGCGAGTGGAAAGATCACGCCTATGCAAGCTCTGCCTGTTCTCGACCCGAAGGCTGCCGGCATTGATGTCGGCAGCGAAACCCTCCACGTCTCCATCGCCGGTGACACGCCGAAAGTCTTCGGCACCACCACCGGCCAGCTCCACGCCCTGCGCGACTGGCTCAAGGAATATGGCGTCCGCTCCGCGGCGATGGAAGCCACCGGCGTCTACTGGCTCTGCGCCTACGAGGTGCTGGAGAACGCCGGACTGGAAGTGCTGGTCGTCAACGGCAAGCACGTCAAAAACCTCCCCGGTCGCAAGACCGATCTCAAAGACTGCCAGTGGATCGCCACGCTCCACGCCCACGGTCTGTTGCGTTCGGGCTTCGTGCCGCCCGAACACATCCGCCGGCTGCAGGACTATCTGCGGCTGCGCGCGGACCACGTCACGATGGCCGCCAGCCACGTGCAACACCTGCAAAAAGCCCTTGAACGCATGAACGTCAAACTGCACGACGTGATCAGTTCGGTGGTGGGCGTCAGCGGTCTGAAGGTCATTCGCGCCATCCTGGATGGACAACGCGACCCGCTCACGCTGCTCGGGCTGTGCGACGCGCAAATCCAGAAGAAGAAAGCCGGCGCGGTGAAAGAGGCGTTGCGTGGCACGTGGAAGGCCGAACATCTCTTCGCGCTCAAACAGGCGCTGGAGTTGTGGGAGTTCTACCAGCAAAAAATCGGCGAGTGCGACGAGCGGATCGAAGTGGTCCTGCGCGAACTGGCCGGGCCGGAGCCCAAGGACGGCGCGCCCAAAGCGGGCGGCAAGCCCGGCGGGCGCAACACGCCGCAGATCGAACACCTGCACACGATGCTGGTGCGCCTGTGCGGGGACAAGGATGCGACCGTGTTGCCGGGACTGGCCGATCACACGTTGCTGTCGCTGGTCGGGGAAGTGGGCACGGACCTCGCGCGCTGGAAAAGCGAGAAACACTTCACCGCGTGGTGTGGGTTGCCGCCGGGCAGCAAGCAAAGTGGCAAACGCCGGGGGAACACGGCGCGGCAACGCAACCGGGCGGGACGGCTCTTCTGCGTGATGGCGCGCAGCGTGGGGCGGAGCGTGGACAAGGCTTTGGGCGGGTTCTACCGGCGGCTCAAAGGGCGGCGTGGCGGACTGGTGGCCAATCAGGCGCTGGCCCGGAAACTGGCGGTGCTGTTCTGGCGGTTGATGGTGCATGGCAAGGACTACGTGGAGGAAGGTCTCAAAATCTATGAAACGAAAGTGGCTGAGACCGAGGCGCGCTGGTTGCGCAAACTCGCCAGGAAACACGGCCTGACCCTCCTTCCCAACCCAGCCTGACTTCCACAGGTTCATGGGTAGGGCGGGCTGCTTGGTAAGAGTTAAGCGCCAGCCGCCGTGCGCCGGTCACTTGCTCTGAAACAACTGGCTCTGCACGATCTCGTGGATCAAAGACTTGAACCCGTATTTCTGGTCGCGGAGGTGACGGACGATGGTTTCGATCTCCGGCTTGTCCGCCTTGGTCGGGGCCGCGCCGGTGGAGTAGGCGAGAAGTTTCTCCGTCAGCGCTCGCGCGAGCTGGTCTTTGTCGGCGAGCAGCAACTTCTTGTAGTCGTCAATGTCGCGGAATC
>Ga0247727_10011161_pt1 | contig 15739 bp, 16 predicted proteins | sample WisWelCaveWW1625_FD_202498 | JGI IMG/M metagenome (GOLD analysis project Ga0247727, IMG submission 202498) | Biofilm microbial communities from Wishing Well Cave, Virginia, United States - WW16-25 | ecosystem: Environmental > Aquatic > Deep subsurface > Groundwater > Cave microbial mat | place...
ATCAACGTGGACCCGGGCACCATGTCGCCGTTCCAGCATGGCGAGGTCTTTGTCACCGAAGATGGTGCGGAAACCGACCTCGACCTGGGCCACTACGAGCGTTTCCAGTCCTCGAAGATGCGGCGCTGGAACAACTTCACCACCGGCCAGGTGTACGAGTCGGTGATCAAGAAGGAGCGCCGCGGCGACTACCTGGGCGGCACGGTGCAGGTGATCCCGCACATCACCGACGAGATCAAGCTCAACATCAAGCGCGGGGCGGGCGAGGCCGAGGTCGCCATCATCGAGGTGGGCGGCACGGTCGGCGACATCGAATCGCTGCCCTTCCTCGAAGCGATCCGGCAGATGGGCCTGGAACTGGGCCGCAACAACGTTTGCTACGTCCACCTGACGCTGGTCCCGTACATCGCCGCGGCGGGCGAGATCAAGACCAAGCCGACCCAGCACTCGGTCAAGGAGCTGCGCGAGATCGGCATCCAGGCCGACGTGCTGATGTGCCGCACGGACCGGCCGCTGCCGGATGAAGAGAAGCGAAAAATAGCCCTTTTTTGCAATGTCCAGAAGGAAGCGGTGATCTCGGCCTGGGACGTGGATTCGATCTACAAGATCCCGATGATGCTGCACGAGCAGATGCTGGACGAGATCGTCTGCCACAAGCTGCAGATCCTGGCGCGCGCCGCCGACCTGTCGGCCTGGCGCACGCTGGTGCACGCTCTGGAGAACCCGGAGCACGAAACCGACATCGCTTTCGTCGGCAAGTACGTGGATCTGCAGGATTCCTACAAGTCGCTGAACGAGGCCTTGACGCACGCGGGCATCCATACCCGCAGCCGGGTCAAGATCCATTACTTCGACTCCGAGGAGATCGAGAAAAGCGGCACCGGTCCGCTGGAGAAGATGGACGCCATCCTGGTGCCCGGCGGCTTCGGCAAGCGCGGCACCGAAGGCAAGATCCGCGCGATCCGCTTCGCGCGCGAGAATGGCATCCCCTACCTCGGCATCTGCCTGGGCATGCAGCTGGCGACGATCGAGTTCGCGCGCAACGTCTGCGAGCTCGCGGGCGCCAACAGCACCGAGTTCGACGCCGACACGCCGCACCCGGTGGTCGCGCTGATTACGGAATGGCTGGACCGCACCGGCCGCATCGAGCGCCGCAACGAGGCTTCCGACTTCGGCGGCACCATGCGCCTCGGCGCGCAGAAATGCCCGGTCGAGGCGGGTACTCTTGCTTTTTCCATTTATGGTTCTGAAGTAAACGAAAGGCATCGGCATCGTTATGAAGTGAACAACGTCTACGTGCCGCTGCTGGCCGCCAGGGGCTACCGGGTATCGGCGCGCACGCCGAGCGAAAACCTGCCCGAGATGATGGAGCTAGCGGGCCACCCGTTCTTTTTCGGCGTGCAGTTCCACCCGGAATTCACCTCTACACCGCGGCACGGGCATCCGCTGTTCAAGGCGTTCGTGAACGCGGCGCTCAAGTATCGCGCCAATGCCAAGCGACCCGGCGGTGTCTTGTCGGTGGTCGCGGCATGAGCCGCTTAGCAGTGGTCGCAGCGTGAAGCTCTGCGGGTTCGAGGTCGGTCTCGACCGGCCGCTGTTCCTCATTGCCGGACCGGACACGCTGGAGAGCGAGCAGCTCTGCCTGGAGGTCGCCGGCCGGCTGAAGGAGCACACCGCCCGGCTGAAGATGCCTTACGTCTTCAAGGGGTCCTTCGACAAGGCGAACCGTAGCTCGGGCAGGAGTTACCGCGGTCCAGGCATGGAAGAAGGTTTGAAAATACTTGCCAAGGTAAAACAACAGATCGGCGTGCCGGTACTCACCGATGTCCACGAGGACACGTCGCTGGCGGAAGTGGCCGCAGTCGTGGATGTCATCCAGACACCCGCGTTCCTCTGCCGCCAGACCAATTTCGTCCGCAATGCGGCGCAGCAGGGCAAACCCCTGAACATCAAGAAGGGCCAGTTCCTCTCGCCCTGGGAGATGAAGAATGTCGTCGAGAAGGCGCGCGATGCCGGCAACCAACAGCTCATGGTCTGCGAGCGCGGCTTTAGTTTCGGCTACAACAATCTTGTCGTCGACATGCGCGGCCTGGCGGTGATGCGCGAGACCGGCTGCCCGGTGGTGTTCGATGCGACGCACTCGGTGCAGCTGCCCGGCGGCCTCGGCAAGTCGAGCGGCGGCCAGCGGGAGCATATCCCGGTTCTTGCGCGCGCCGCCGTCGCCGCGGGCGTGTCGGGTGTTTTCATGGAAACGCATCCGCAGCCGGACGCAGCGCTCTGCGACGGACCCAATTCCTGGCCTCTCGCACAGATGCAGGAACTGCTTGAGACCTTGGTGGAGCTCGACCGCACGGTGAAGAAGAACGGATTTTCTGAAACGAGGATGAAAAGCGCATGAGCTCGATCGTTGACATCGTTGCAAGAGAGATCCTCGATTCGCGCGGCAACCCGACCGTCGAGGCGGATGTGCTGCTCGAATCGGGCGCCATGGGGCGCGCCGCGGTCCCCTCGGGCGCATCCACCGGCAGCCGCGAGGCGATCGAGCTGCGCGATGGCGACGCGAAGCGCTACGGCGGCAAGGGCGTGCAGAAAGCGGTGGAGTCGGTCAATACGGAGATTTCCGAGGCCATCGTCGGCCTCGATGCTTCGGAGCAGGCCTTCATCGACAAGACCTTGATCGATCTCGACGGTACCGAAAACAAGTCGCGCCTCGGCGCCAATGCGACGCTGGCGGTGTCGATGGCGGCCGCCAAAGCTGCCGCCGAGGAGTCCGGCCTGCCGCTCTACCGGTATTTCGGCGGCGCGGGCCCGATGCAGATGCCGGTGCCGCTGATGAACGTGGTGAACGGCGGCGCGCACGCCAACAACAACCTCGACCTGCAGGAATTCATGATCGTGCCGGTGGGCGCAAGATCGTTCCGGGAAGCCTTGCGCTGCGGTGCTGAGATTTTTCAATCGTTGAAGAAAATAATCAATTCCAGGGACATGTCCACGGCGGTTGGCGACGAGGGCGGCTTTGCGCCCAGCCTGCCGACCCATGCGGCGGCGATCGAGCTGATCCTCGAAGCGGTGGACAAGGCGGGCTACAAGGCCGGGCAGGACGTGCTGCTCGCGCTGGACTGCGCGGCCACGGAGTTCTTTCAGGATGGCCGTTATGTCTTCAAATCGGACGGAAAAACCTATACGTCGAAGGAGCTCTGCGACTATCTCGCGAACCTCGCCGACAAGTATCCGATCGTGTCGATCGAGGACGGCATGGCGGAGAGCGACTGGGAGGGCTGGAAACTGCTCACCGCGCGCCTGGGCAGGAAGCTGCAGCTGGTCGGCGACGACGTTTTCGTCACCAACACGAAGCTGCTGCGCGAGGGCCTGCGCCAGGGCGCGGCCAACGCGATCCTGATCAAGGTCAACCAGATCGGCACGCTGTCGGAAACCTTCGCCGCCATCGAGCTGGCCAAGCGTTCCGGCTGGGGCACGGTGATCTCGCACCGTTCCGGCGAAACCGAAGACACCACCATCGCCGACATCGCGGTGGGCGCCAACGCGCTGCAGATCAAGACCGGGTCCCTCTCGCGCTCGGACCGCACCGCGAAGTACAACCAGCTGCTGCGCATCGAGGAAGACCTCGGCGATTCGGTCAGCTATCCCGGGCGCGAGGCCTTCCTGCAGCTCAGATGAAAGTGCGTGCCGAATGAAGGCACTTGCGGGCGTCCTCGTCGCGCTCATCCTCGCCATCCAGTTTCCGCTCTGGCTGGGCAAGGGCGGCTGGTTGCGGGTCTGGGACGTGGACCGGCAGCAGGAGGCGCAAAACGCGAAGAACGAGCGGCTCGAAATCCGCAACAATGCCCTCGCCGCCGAGGTGAAGGACCTGAAGCAGGGCTCCGATGCGATCGAGGAGCGCGCGCGCTACGAGCTCGGCATGGTCAAGAACGACGAGGTGTTTTTCCAGGTCTCAGGGCGGTGACGCAGCGCATCGCGTTCCGCAACGCGGCGCTGTTCGACAGCCGCAAGGGCGTCATGCGCCGCGGCGCCACGGTCGTGGTCGAAGGCGGGCGCATCGTCGAGGTCGCCGGCCGGTCGCTTGGGGTCGGCGGGGCGAAGGTCTACGACCTCAAAGGCAAGGCGCTGCTGCCCGGCCTGATCGACTGCCATGTGCATGTCACGGCCGTCCACCATGACGTGTTGCGGCTGTCGATGCAGCCGCCTTCGCTCATCGCCGCGCAGGCGAAGGACGTCCTGCGGGACATGCTGCTGCGCGGCTTTACCACCGTGCGCGATGCCTGCGGCGCGGATTTCGGCCTGCAGGAGGCGGTCGAGCGCGGGATTTTCGACGGCCCACGGCTGTTCATCGCCGGCCGGCCATTGACGCAGACCGGCGGTCACGGCGATGCGCGGCCGCAAGGGGCGCAGGCGATGATCTGCACCTGCGCCGGGCTGGGCCTCTTTGGCGCAGTCGCCGACGGCGTCGGCGAAGTGCGGCGCGCGGCGCGCGAGCAGCTGCGCAACGGCGCCAACCACCTCAAGGTGATGGCCGGCGGCGGCGTGATGAGCCCCACCGACCCGATCGAAGGCAGCCAGTACTCGATCGAGGAATTGCGCGCGATCTGCGAAGAGGCCGAGGCCGCGAATACTTATGTGATGGCGCATGCCTATTCGCCGCGCTCGATCGAGCGCGCGGTCGGCGCCGGCGTGCGCTCGATCGAGCACGGCAACCTGCTGGACGAACGCTCGGCGCGGGCGATGAAGAAAGCGGGCGCCACTCTGGTGCCCACCTTGGCGACTTACGCGGCGCTGGGCGAGGCAGCGCTGCAATTGAATTTGCCGGAAATAACAGTTCAAAAACTGGCACGCGTCAGGCGCAAAGGAATCGAGGCGATCCGCATCGCCAAAGCCGCGGGCGTGCCGATCGCCTTCGGCACCGACCTGCTGGGGCAGATGCACGCCCGCCAGTCGTCGGAGTTCGGCCTGCGGCTGCCAGCCATGTCGCCGACGGAAATCCTGCAAAGCGCGACCAGCGTCGGCGCCGCTCTGATCGGGCAGTCAGGCAAACTCGGCGTCATCGCGCCGGGCGCGGCTGCCGACCTGCTGGTGGTGGCGGGTGACCCCACCCGGGACCTCGCGCCGCTGCAGGCTCCGGCGCGGGGCCTGCTGGCGGTGATGAAGGCCGGGCGCTTTTACCGCAACCGGCTCTAGTCCGCGCGCGCGAAGCGCGACTCGGGAAAATCGTTCGCCCGGTGCAGGGTTGAGACGTTCTTCTTCATCGCCCAGGGCCGCAGCTGGTAGTGCAGCGGCACGTAGTAGTGCTGGTCGCGCACCGTCACCAGCGCCTCGCGGATAAGGGCGTCGCGTTTCTTCGGGTCCATCTCGGTCTTCATCGCGTCGATCACGGCGTCGAGCTTGGGGTCGCTGATGCGCCCCTGGTTGAAGTTGCCGTCGGCGCCGGTGGTCTTGGTGCGCACCAGGGATTGCAGCATGAAGAGCGAGTCGAAGGTCGCCACGCCCCAGCCGAGCATGTAGGCGCTGGTGTCCATTTTGAGCAGCTTGGGAATGAAGCCGGCGAACGGCATCGCGTTCAGTTTCACCTTGATTCCCGCGCGCGCCCACATGCCGACCAGCGCCTGGCAGATCTCCTCGTCGTTGACGTAGCGGTTGTTCGGGCAGTCGAGCGTGAATTCGAGGTTCGGCACGCCGGCCTCGGCGAGCAGTTTGCGCGCCCCCTCGACGTCGAGCGGCATCACCTTGTCGATGTCGTTCGAGTGGCCGTGCACGCCGGGGGCGACCATCAGGGCGGCCGGGATCGACAGGCCGCGCATGGTGACGCGCTTGATCGCCTCGCGGTCTACCGCCATGTTGAGCGCGCGCCGCACGCGAACATCCTTGAACGGGTTCCTGCCCTTGACGTTGGCGTACTGCAGCTCGTTATTGTGCTGGTCCATGCCGATGAAGATGGTGCGCACCTCATGCCCCTCGAGCACCTTCAGCCTGGTGTCGCTGCGCAGGCGCGCGACGTCCTGGGTCGGCAGATCGGTGACGATATCCACGTCGCCGGCAAGCAGCGCGGAGACGCGCGTCGAATCCGACTTGATCGGCGTGTAAGTCACCTCGGTGACGTTGCCGTCGCGCTTGTCCCACCAGGCGGGGTTGGCGGCGAACACCACCCGCTTGTCGGGTTCCCAGCCCTTGATCAGGTAGGAACCGGTGCCGTTGACGTTGCGCGAAGCGAAGGTTTCCTCTTTGTCCTTGTAGTTCTGGACGTTTTGCGACTTGGTTTTTTCCGCCCAGGTCTTGCTCATGAAGAGGATCGGCTGGAGTCCTGCAGCCATATCGGCGACTTCTATTTCCGACGATTGGCAGAAGCTCGTCTCGAATCCTGAAATCGACATCATCATCGAGGCAACCGGCAACCCCATGGCTGCAGTCGAGCACATCCTGGGGGCGTTCAAGCACGGCAAGCACGTCATCAACGTGACCGTGGAGGCGGACGCCTTCTGCGGGCCGGTATTGGCGCAAAGGGCGAAGCAGGCAGGCGTGGTCTACAGCCTCGCCTACGGCGACCAGCCGGCGATCATCTGCGACCTGGTGGACTGGGCGCGCGCGGCCGGTTTTCCGGTGGTGGCGGCCGGCCGCGGGCACAAGTGGCTGCCGCACTACGCGCAGTCCACGCCCGAGACGGTCTGGGGCTACTACGGGCTGACGCCGGAGGAAGCGAAGATCGGCGGCCTGAATCCGAAGATGTTCAACTCCTTCCTCGACGGCTCCAAGCCGGCGCTCGAGTCGAGCGCGGTATGCAATGCGACCGGCCTCACGCCGGCGCCCGCCGGCCTTGCTTTTCCTGCTTGTTCGATTGACGACCTTCCAAGCATGATGAAACCCAGGGACGAAGGCGGCCAGCTGCATCACAAGGGCCAGGTCGAGGTGGTGTCGTCGCTGGAGCGTGACGGCAGGGTCATTCCCTACGACATCCGCTTCGGCGTCTGGGTGGTGTTCGAAGGTGAGAGCGAGTACATCCGCCGCTGCTTTTCCGAATACGGCGTCAAGACCGACGCGTCGGGACGCTACGCCTGCATGTACAAGCGCTGGCACCTGATCGGCCTGGAGGTCGGCATCTCTGTCGCCTCGGTGGGATTGCGCGGCGAACCGACCGGCTGCGCGACGGGGTGGCGTGCCGATGCAGTTGCAGTGGCGAAGAAAGATCTGCATAAAAGCGAAATTCTCGACGGCGAAGGCGGCTACACGGTGGTCGGCCGGCTGATGCCGGCTGCAGATTCACTCGCGCAAGGCTGCCTGCCGCTCGGCCTCGCGCACGGCTGGAAGCTGCTGCGCCAGGTCCCGGCCGGACAGCCGCTCAAGTGGAGCGACGTGGCGTTCGAAGCGAACGTTCCCGCGGTCAAGCTGAGGCGCGAGATGGAACAGCTGCTGGGCGAACAACTGCGCTCGGCCGCATGATTCCGTTCTGGTTCCTGAACAGGCGGCGCTATCTGCCGCTCATCGAGCGGCCCTCGATCGGCCGCGCGCTGTCGAGAGCGGCGGCCCTCATCGTCCTCCTCGGGTCTTTGCACGTGCTGGCGATGATGGCCTACGAGGAAATGCCGGCGTTCGACGGCCTGTGGCTGACGCTGACCACCCTGTTCACGGTCGGCTACGGCGATCTGGCGGCGAAAACCGTCCAGGGACGCTGGGCGACGATCCTGCTGCTCTATCTGGGCGGCATCTTCACGCTGGCCAACTTCGCCAGCCAATGGTTCGAATGGCGCGCCGATGCGAAGGACCGCAAATGGCGCGGACTCTGGAGATGGCGAATGAAAGATCACCTGCTCATCCTGAACGCCCCTACCGACCATCCGGCCGCATACTTCGAGCGGCTGTTGCAGCAGCTCCGGCAGACGCCGCGCTTCGCCGACTGCCCGATCCTCCTCATCACCCGCGCTTTCGAGCAGGGCCTGCCGGAGCCGATCGCCAGGCTCGGTGCGGCGCACATCGCCGCGTGGGGACTGGATTTCTATGCGCTGCGCGATGCTGCTCCGGGCGAGGCGCGCGCGGTCGCGGTGCTGGCCAAATCGGAGAACGACCCGGCCTCGGATTCAATCACGCTGGACGCCATTACGCGCCTGCGTACGCTCAGCAGCGCCGTCTACCTGGTGGCGGAATGCCTCGACGACCGCAACCGCGAGCGCATGGTCAAGGCGGGAGCGAGCGCAGTGGTGCGACCGACGCGCGTCTATCCGGAAATCATGGCGCGCGCGCTGGCGCATCCGGGCTCGGAAAAGGTGCTGGAGGAAATTCTCGATGCCGGGGGCGCCGAGTGCACTCGAATCGACGTGGCGTGGGAGGGCTCGTGGAACGACCTCGTGCAGCGGCTCACCGACGCAGATGTCGGCATCGCGCTCGGCTACGAGACCGCCGACGGCGTGGTCAAGGTCAATCCATCGCGTGCCGCGCGGATCAACGCACGCGCAGTGTTTGCGCTGGTCAGCGGCGAGTCCGCCGCCGCGCAGATGAAGGTGCACGCCGCCTTGCGCGCGGTTTGAGCCCAGCTTCCGGCCGCAGCCTTTTCAGGTAGCGGTAGATTTCGGTGTGGTCGGCGCGCGGGCGCAGCTTGCGCTGCGCGTCGCGCCAGATTCTCAGGGTGTTATTCAGGTAAGGGGTTTCGATGCCAACTGCGCGGGCAAGCTCCCGGGCAATACCCACATCCTTCGCCATCAGTGCGAGCTGGAAGCCGGAGGCGAACTTGCGGGTGAACACCTGCTGCGGAATTTTGCGCTCGGTGGTGCTGTTCCTGCCGGTGGATGCATTGATGACGTCGATCAGCGTCTGCGGATCGAGGCCGAACTTCTCGCCGACCAGCAGTGCTCCATGCCCGCGACGGTGCCCGCAGCGCCCAGGTAGTTGTTGAGCGCCTTGGTGGCGTGGCCGGAGCCGAGACTGCCGGTGTGGAAGATCTCGCTGCCCATCTTCGCGAGCACGGGGCGCACCCTTTTCAACAGTTTTGCATCGCCGCCCACCATCAGCGCGAGCGTGCCGTCGGCGGCCTTCGCCTTGGCGCCGGAAACCGGCGCATCGAGCATGTGCACGCCCTTTGTCTTCAACAGCGCGCCGAGCTCGCGCGTCGTGCCGGGATCCGAGGAACTCATGTCGATGACGATCGAACCCGGCGCGAGGCCGGGCAGCGCGGCGCCGATGGCCTTGCGCACCGCCTTGCCGTCGGGAACCATCGTGATCAGGATTTGCGCTCCCGTCGCCGCTTCCAGCGCGGAACGGCAATTCCCTGTGCCACTGATGTCAAAGGACTGGACCGCGTGGCCGGCCTTTTCCAGATTGGCGGACATCAGGCGGCCCATGAGCCCGAGGCCGATGAACCCTACCTTCATACGCCGCGCGCCTTGAACACCTCTTTGGCGCAGCGGAAACTCACCATCGCGGCCGGCACGCCGCAGTAGATCGCCACCTGCAGGAATACTTCGCGGATCTCCTCCTTGGTCAGGCCGTTGTTGAGCGCGCCGTCGATGTGCAGCTTGAGCTCGTGCTCCTTGCCGAGCGCCGAGAGCATGGCGAGATTGAGCATCGAACGCGTTTGCCGCGGCAGCCCGGGCCGGTTCCAGACGTCATTCCAGCAATAGGTATTGAGCAGATCGGTGAACGGCCGGTTGAAATCGTCCACCGTCGCCATCGATTTGTCCACGTACTCCGCGCCCAGCACTTCACGGCGCGTCTTCAGGCCGGCTTCGGCCCGTTCCTTGTGGTTTCGTTTATCCATTGAAAAAATTCTCCAGAAGAGCAGAGCAAAAAGAACTAAACCAAATCTTCGTAACGAATCCCGGCGCGCCGCAACAGGCCGTCGAATGCCATGCCGCCGGGCCGCGGGCCCGAGCGGAACGGCAGCGTGCGCGCCGGGGTTTCAGCCAGCACCTGCGGCGTGATCGGCAGGTTCTCGCCGGCCATGGCGTCGGTCGCGACCTGGATCTCGCAGGCGCGCTGCAGCGTCCAGTAGGTAGTGAACGCTTCCGGAATGCCGGGGCAGGCGACCAGCAGACCGTGGTTGCGCAGGATCAGGACCGACTTCGCGCCGAGGCTCGCCACCAGGCGCGACTGCTCCGTGGTGTCGGTGGTGACGCCTTCGAACTCGTGGTACGCGACCTCGCCGTGCAGGACGGAACTGTAGAAATTGTCGTAGCGCAGTCCGTCCTTCTTGCAGGAAACGGCGCTGCCCGCCGTGCTGTGCGTGTGGATGATGCAATGCGCATCCTCGCGCGCCGCGTGGATCGCGCTGTGGATGATGAAGCCGGCGACGTTGACCGGGTACTTGGAGCCGTCCACCGCCTTGCCCTCGAGGTTGACCTTGACCAGGTTGGAGGCGGTTACCTCGTTGTACCAGAGGCCATAGGGATTGATCAGGTAAAGGCGCTCGGGACCGGGAACGCGGGCCGTGATGTGGTTGTAGATGAGTTCCGTCCATCCCAGCCAGTCGAAGGCGCGGTAGCAGGCGGCCAGCTCCAGCCGCACCGACCATTCCTCCGCAGTCATGCCCGCGGGCTTGCGGCGCAGCACTTTTTCGCTCAAATCCATGCTCTCTTCCCCAAAAGAAGATTCTAACTAATCCTGCTCCTGCGCCCGGTCTCCGGCCGCGCGCCTTGCGCTTTTCCCGGCCTCCTTGTGTTGCGCCGCAGACAGAACGCTGCCGGGATCGAGAGTTTTCACGAGGTAAACCAGCGGGGCCTCGGCGCCGGGCGCGATCTCCCGCATCAGCGTGCCCGCTTCGCCTTCGAAGATCCCGGACAACAGCAGCGACGCCTGCGGCCGGCTTGCGGGCGCCTTGCCCTCGGCGGCGAGCAGGGTCAGCTTGCGCACCCCGACCAGCGTGTACTTTTCCATGCCGATGCTCACCACGTTGCCGGCGGGAGGCGCCTGCGCGCCGGCAGGAAGAGGGCGCAGCAACGCGAACCGGCCATCGCCTTCTTCAAGCAGGATGGGTGCGCCCGACGCGTCTTCCAGCAGGTAGCGGATGGTTCGCTGGCCGCTCGCGCCTTGCATCAAGGTCATGCCCGCGACGCGCAACGGCCGGCCCGAGTAGAAGACGGTTTCGTCCAGCATGAAGGTGGTGACCTTGCCTGCCATCAGGCGGTCCTGGTCTCGACGGGCTGGTCGCCGGGGCCGACGGCGGCGACGCGGCCGCGTCCCGCCGCCTTGGCAAAGTTGAGCGCTGCTTCGGCGCGTGCGACGACGAGCCTCGTGTTCTCTCCCTTCAGGTGCTCAGCCACTCCGAGCGTGCAGCTCAGGTGCCGCCGGCCCCGCACTTCGGGCAGGGGTTCGCGGCTCACCGCCGCGCGCAGCCGTTCCGCTGCCACCACCGCTCCCTTGAGATCGGTATCGGGCATCAGGGCGAGGAATTCCTTGCCGCCGTAGCGGCCAAAGACATCGACGTCGCGCAGCGCAGCGGCCGCCGCCAGCGTGAAGCGCTTCAGCGCGATGTCGCCGGCCGCGGCGCCGTGCGTCTGGTTGACGCTGCCCAGCCAATCGAGGTCTACCCGCGCTATGGACAAAGGCTTGCCGATCCGCTCGGCGCGCGCAATCTCGCGCTCCAGCGCCTCCATCAGGTGGCGATGGTGGTAGACGCCGGTGAGCGTGTCACGGCTGGCGCGCTGGTTCGCGTCCAGCTCCAGGTCGTGCAGCCGGCCGTACGCTTCGGCAAGCCTGGCGCGCAGAGCCAGCACCGTGCCCGCCGCATAGACGAACCACGCAAGCGCCATCGCCAGCGCGCCGATCTGCGCCCAGGCAGCCGCCACGCTGAGCTGGTAGCCGCTGTCGATGAGCATGAACAGCGCTGTGCCGTGCGTCACCAGCGCGAGAGCGGCCAGGATCACCAGCCGCGTACGGTCGAGTCGCAGTACGCCGTAGATCATCGCCACCAGATAGAGTGCCACGACGGCGGCGGGCACCGCCTGGGCGAAGTAGCTGAGCCAAGCGAGGAGAAGGAAAGCGGCCGTCAACCGCCCGCTGGCGCCCAGCAGCGCTTTCAACTCGGTTTCTTGCCCGAGAGGGTGTCGAGCAGGTCACCCATGGTCTGGTCGGCCCAGTATTCCGGGTCCTTGTCGATCACCGCTTCGCCCTTGGCGACCAGTTCGGCGCTGATTTTGCGGCGCTGGCAGAAGCCGCGCCAGAACTGCTTGATTTCTTCCGCTGACATGTCCATTGAATTGCCTTGAGGAGTAATTTACGATTTCGGCGAACGTTCGTCCAGCAAAGCACGAAGCTCGGCAATCGCTTCGAGATCCTTCGGCCGTCCGGATGCGATCTTGGCGGCGATCAGTGTCGGCAGATCCAGACAGCGGCAACGCGCGCCGAACAATTCAATCTCAACCGTGTGGCCGATCAGAGCGTCGTAACTGCCTGCGCCCGCGATCTCGCCCAACAGGTCTATATCGCCGGCCGACGTGGTGAGTGTGAAGTTGAATCCGGCGGCGAGCGTCTGCGTGTCCAGGCTGAACGGTAAGCCGGGCGGAGCGCCACGCACGTACGGACGCAGAGGTGCGAGCGCCCGTGCCGTGCGTGCAAGGTTTTCGCTGTCGCGGGCGTACACGATATCCACGTCCTGCGTCAGTCGCGCCGAGCCATGCAGGGTCGCCGCTACGCCGCCTACCAGAACGAACTTGACTTCGGCTGTGCAAAGCGCCTGAATAAGGGCGCCGAAGTCCGTCACCCCGAAGAATCCCGCCGAATGGATTTTCCGGCGCGGCGCAGCTCGTCCGCGAACAGCGCGAGCTTCTGAAGCTGGTCCAGCCGTTCCTGGGGGGTCAGGGCGAGATTGCGCCGCAGGAGCGAGCGGTCCACGTCGCGCATGTAGCGCTCGATGACGGGATCGCCACGGGCAATAAACTCAGGAACCGCCATGAGCGTCATTCTACGCCGGCGGTAACTGGAGTCGTTATTTGGAGTCTGGCTCCTCGACCTGGACTCGAACCAGGGACCTGCGGATTAACAGTCCGACGCTCTACCAACTGAGCTATCGAGGAATCGTGCGAAGGGGCAGGATTATATAGAAAATAGCCCCGAAAAGCCTACTTGCGTATGACTTTTGCGATCGCATCCGCGACGTAGTCGATGTTCTTGGTCGTCAGCGCGGCGACGCAGATGCGGCCGGTCTCGATGGTGTAGATCGAATACTCGCTGCGCAGGCGCAGGACCTGCTCCCTGGTGAGGCCGGAGTAGGAGAACATGCCGCGTTGGTTGAGGATGAACGAAAAATCGGCGCCGGCAATTCGCTTGTGGATGCCCTCCACGAGCGCCTTGCGCATCGCCTTGATGCGATCGCACATCGCGCCCAGTTCCTGCTCCCAGAGCGCGCGCAGTTCGGGTGTGGTCAGCACGCGCGCGACGATGTCGCCGCCGTGCGTCGGCGGGTTCGAGTAATTGCTGCGCACGATGCGCTTCAGGTGCGACAGTACGCGCGCAGCCTCATCGCTGCTCCCGGCCACGACGCTCAGGGCGCCCACGCGCTCGCCGTACAGCGAAAACGACTTGGAGTAGGAACTCGACAGGAACACCGGCTGCATCGCGCCGGCGAAGAGACGCGGCGCGTAGGCATCGTCATCCGCGCCGTCGCCGAAGCCCTGGTAGGCGAGATCCAGGAACGGCAGCAGGCTGCGCGCTTTGACGACGTCGAGGACCTCCCCCCACTGCGCCTGCGACAGGTCCACCCCGGTGGGATTGTGGCAGCAGGAATGCAGCACCACGATCGACCCGGGCGGCAGCGCCTGCAGGGCGGCTTTCATGCCCGGAAAGTTCAGCCCGTGGGTCGCGGCGTCGTAATAGGGATACGACTTGACCGTGAAGCCGGCGCCCTCGAAAAGCGCGCGGTGGTTTTCCCAGCTCGGGTCGCTGATCCATACCGTCGCGCCCGGGGCGATCTGCTTGAGGAAGTCCGCGCCGATCTTCAAGCCGCCGCTCCCACCCACCGCCTGAACGGTGACGATGCGGCCGCTCTTGAGAGCAGCGCTTTCCGGGCCGAATACCAGGGCTTGAACGGCTTTGTTGTAGGCCGCGAGGCCGTCGATCGGCAGATAGGCCTTGGGTGTCCCGCTGCTGACGCGGGTGTCTTCGGCTTCGCGCACGCACTCGAGCAGCGGCACCTTGCCGTTGTCATCGGTGTAGACCCCCACGCCGAGGTTGACTTTGCTCGGGTTCTTGTCGGCGACGTAGGCCTCAGTGACGCCGAGAATCGGGTCGCCGGGCGCCATCTGGACCGAGGCCAGCGGGGAGGGGGAATGAGGAGCGTTCATCTGCTAGACTCGAAGGTTGGTTTTTGCAGTGCAATAGTTTACTCGTGGACCTGACTTTTCCCAACAGCCCGTTCAAGCTGCACCAGCCGTTTCTGCCCGCGGGCGACCAGCCCGAAGCGATCGCCAAGCTGATCGAGGGGATCGGCGACGGCCTCGCGTTCCAGACGCTGCTCGGCGTCACCGGCTCGGGCAAGACCTACACGATGGCGAATGTCATCGCTCAGCTCGGCCGTCCCGCGCTGGTGCTGGCGCCCAACAAGACGCTGGCGGCGCAGCTTTACGCCGAGTTCCGTGAGTTCTTCCCGGAAAACGCGGTCGAGTACTTCGTCTCCTATTACGACTACTACCAGCCCGAGGCCTACGTCCCGTCGCGCGACCTGTTCATCGAGAAGGACTCGTCGATCAACGAGCACATCGAGCAGATGCGGCTGTCGGCGACCAAGTCGCTGATGGAGCGGCGCGACGTGGTGATCGTCGCCACGGTGTCGGCGATCTACGGCATCGGCGACCCTTCCGAGTACCACGGCATGATCCTGCACCTGTGTCCGGGCGAGAAGGTCTCCCAGCGCGAGGTAATTGCGCGCCTGGTGGCGATGCAGTACGACCGCAACGAACTGGACTTCCGGCGCGGCACCTTCCGCGTGCGCGGCGATGTGATCGACGTCTTCCCGGCGGAGCATGCGGAACAGGCGATTCGAATCTCCTTGTTTGATGACCTGGTTGAAAAACTGGAAGTGTTCGACCCGCTCACGGGGCGCGTTCAGCACCCGATGGCGCGCTTCACGGTGTACCCGTCCAGCCACTACGTGACGCCGCGGGAAACCACGCTGCGCGCCATCGAGGCGATCAAGCTGGAGCTGCGCGAACGGATCGACCATTTCCAGAAGGCGGGCAAGCTGGTGGAGGCGCAGCGCATCGAGCAGCGCACGCGCTTCGATCTCGAGATGCTGGTCGAGCTCGGCTTCTGCAAGGGCATCGAGAATTACTCGCGCCACCTGTCGGGACGCCAACCGGGTCAGCCGCCGCCGACGCTGATCGACTACCTGCCGCCCGACGCGCTGACGATCATCGACGAGAGCCACGTCACCATCGGCCAGTTGGGCGGCATGTACAAGGGGGACCATTCGCGCAAGTGGAACCTGGTCGAGTACGGCTTCCGGCTGCCCTCGGCGCTGGACAACCGGCCGCTGCGCTTCGATGAGTTCGAGGCGGTAGTGCGGCAGACTATCTTCGTTTCGGCCACGCCGGCAGACTACGAAGCGAGGAAATCCGCTCAGGTGGTGGAGCAGGTGGTGCGGCCCACCGGGCTGATCGACCCGCCGGTCCAGGTCCGGCCCGCCGCGACACAGGTTGATGATTTGCTTTCAGAGATTTCAATTCGCGTTTCACGCCATGAAAGAGTCCTGGTAACAACCCTCACCAAGCGCATGGCCGAGGAACTGACCGAATACCTGGGCGAGCACGGG
>Ga0247727_10011162_pt1 | contig 15738 bp, 14 predicted proteins | sample WisWelCaveWW1625_FD_202498 | JGI IMG/M metagenome (GOLD analysis project Ga0247727, IMG submission 202498) | Biofilm microbial communities from Wishing Well Cave, Virginia, United States - WW16-25 | ecosystem: Environmental > Aquatic > Deep subsurface > Groundwater > Cave microbial mat | place...
AAGATCAGACTTGCCGAAGAGACGTCATAGACCGCTATCGAATCAACGTTTGCTGCACTGCGTATCTGAAGTACGGCGTACCTTTCGTCAGCATCCACAGACAGCACATTTGGAACAGGACTCTGATTGGAAAAAGGAAGATAAACAACACCTGTCGTGCGGTCGATGATTTTTAACCCGGCGCTTGCGCAGGCCAAAAATACGTACTTCGAATTCACGGCAATATCTTCAGCACCTGTTGTACCGGGATATTCAGTTACAAAGAACGTCGTCGTTTCAATTGACTTTGCGTTTCCCGTTCCGTTTGCCACATACACATAATTACCGCGCACTTTTAGCCTTCGCGCATCTTCCATCGGCACGGAATTCAGCAGCGCGGCATTGTCCGGCACCGTGATATCCACTACGTGCACGCCTCCGCTTCGGGCGGCAACAAACAACCGGTCACCTTCTGCGTCAACATCGGAAACCGTGCCCGCTGTTATAGGAACACTTCGAACAGGCGTGGGCGAAAACTGTTCTACGGCAACCGAGCAAACTGCTGTAAGAGTTGAATTGCGCGCCGTTATGTTTGCTGTGCCGGCACTCACTGCAGATATCAAACCCTGCGAATTAACGGTGACTTTGGAGGTGTTGCTTGAAGTATATGAAGTGCCCCGTGTCGTAACGTCAATGACCGTACCGTCCTGAAGCGTTGCCAGCACTTTTAGCTGTTTCGTAATTTGAGGCAATACCGGAGTAATACTCAGTTTCGTTACGTTGGGAACAACGCTAAGAGAAACGATCACTGAAGACGGCTTGCTTGCAGCATTGAGCGGGTCGGTGCCAAGTGATACTTCCAGAGAATCAGATGCTCCATCACCATCCGTATCAGGGTTCAGCGGGCTCGTTCCTCTCCGAAACTCCTGGACCGCCTGGAGTCCGTCTCCGTCATGATCAAAGAAAGCATCCAGCCGGTTGAGCGGACTTAAGCCATAGCTTCTCTCCCAGCCGTCATCCATCCCGTCACGATCATTATCCGCACGCAGAATGATCGTTCCGACATCGGTGATCCCATTTGGAACGGCCGGCACTTCCGGAGACTCTCCGTAAAGCTCCTGTGCTGAGGATACCGACACTCCAAAGTACAATATGGATAGGATCAGTATCAAAAGGCTGATCAAGCGCCTAAAGTATTCCTGTGTGAGTAAAATGATGGATTCCCCTCGTGACTAATCTATTAGTTGAATTTTTGAAATTGCTGGATTCCCCTGAGCGCATAACATTCTATGGATATTTTTCCTAATGTCAATAGAACTTACCGAAATTTTTCTCGACTTGGAGTGGAGCAATAATCATGCCATGAAGTTCATTCGGTCTAGTTGACGGATTCAAACGAGCGAAAGGAGCGAAATTCAAAAAATGGAATACTGAAATTCAGCAATTCAGATTGTTGTGGATCGTGCGGAAACTGCACATAGTGTGCAATATCTGCCCATCCTTCCTGATAAGGTAAAGTTATGGTTATCCCTGAAGACAATGTGGCTGAAGCCCTATATCGTTTTGCCAGATTCTGGTTACCGCAACCAGATTCTGGCTAAATTTACCAGAATCTGGCAGTTGGATTGCTCAAAATCGAAATCGCCGAAATTCGCGTGTCAGTAGAAAGCCTGGCCTCATCGTTTTTGGTGTCCTCTCTCATTTACAATGAGATGCTTCGTCCCCGGAGGTAAGATCTGAAGAGTTTTCAGAAATTCGATGATGCAGTCTTGATCGTATTTCCCAATCGAAGCAAAAGCCTTTGCCGATCCGAGTGCTTCTCCGGCATGCGTAAGGACAGTTTCGCGTAAGGTGGTAAATTTACCATGATGAAAGTAAGGAGGCTCATTTGCGCATCCCCAGAGCTTTCGTGTAATGAACCGGCCATTTCCAACAAAGAAATTCGGAGATCCCATTGGCTGATTCATATCAAGCACCTCGCGGTTGGGATCGTCCGGCCCTGAGGTGATATCGTGGAGCTTAAGATCCGTGAAGGCTGGGACCCACACTTTACCGTCTTCCACTTTCAATCGAGGTCGCGGAAGCTCAGTACTCGTGAGATCAACACTTAATAAAGGAATAACTCCCGGTTTTACTTCTCCTTTTGGATTAAACGGGTTTGGCTCGGTGAATATCCATCCTTCTTTATCCAGCGGAAGCTTTGGAATATGGCACGATGCGCAACCGATTGCCTGGAACTTCTCCTCGCCATGATTGATCGCAGTCTCAATCTTTGGATCGTCCGGAATGACTCTTCCCGGAACAGCCATTGTTGCCTGAAAGATTGTGATCGCCGTAACATCGGCGCGAGTTAGCTCATTGCTGTAGCCGTCTCCATCCGGATCGCTCCCAACACCAAACCGTTCGGTGGACTGAATGCCGTGGTGGTGATTGAATGCGTTGTTTGTAAATTGACGCAATGAAACGACGTTACCGACCTGATGAAAAGGCCTTATCGCAAGAGTTGGGGGATCACCAGGACCAGTTGATACAAGACTCAACGCTGAAAGCCCTTCAACCTTTGAAGTGTCCCACGTCCCGTCAGCGAAGCGCGAGATGGTACCAAATGAAACTCCTTTAGCAAATAAAGCTACAGAACCTCCCGGTTTCACGTTGTCTCTTTCGCTTGCATTTCTGCCGTCATCTGTCGCGCAAGCATTTCAATGAATCCTGCGCCGAACATGCCAAGAGTCGCGCGGGAATTTCCGATTGTTTCAGCAGTTGCTACTGACCCAATTTCATCTACGGCTCCCGTTACCGGCCGCGTCTCTTCAGGATCAAACGTAACAAAGTCGAACCTCTGTCCAAGCACAAATACATTGGCAACAATATCTCCGCCGCCACCAGTGATCCCAAACGGTGAATTATGGCATCCCGCACAGGAATTGGCATCAGGTGCGGAGATCCTGTTGAAACTCCTTGGGAACCGTAACGGGTTCTTTTGATCGGTAAGTCTTGACCCCGTCCCTTTAGTCAATGGCCGTCCCGCGCCTTCCTGAATCGTCCAGTTCGCTGCAAAAAGTTTCTCACCATGTGTCAGAAGCTCCTTGATTGACAATTTGTATTCTTCTCCATCCTGCAAATGTTCCGGAACAGAAACTTCTTTTCCGATTTCTGAAGCTCCAGGCTCCAGCATAGGTACAGATAGAAAAACGACGAAGAATAATATCGTCAATTTGAGTTTGCAATGGCGAAGTTGGAGATATGGGGGAAATCCAGAATTCATTTGCCTTGGCTTACTATTCTAAAGCCTCATGAGTGGAAATGACAAATTTCCACAAATGAGGGCTTCCAACAGTTCCTTCTCGCAATCTCTACTTGAATTTCCGGGTCCATTTGACGAGGTTTACTCTCCTCCAACATCCGATAAATGAAAGCGGCTGACAACCGGCAGGTGATCCGGATCCTTATGGTCAAAATAGCGGATATTCCAACTGACCAAACGTCCAAGAATTCGTCTGTTCCCCGAAACCGTTCTGGAACTAAGTTCTTTGAACCTAGAAGCTTACTGATACGGTCTTCGGAATTTACGGTGTCAAATACTTCCAATCTTCTCGGCATCTAATCCTCCTTGAAATAGGGCTCGGTTCAAGTAATAGTCCATATTTCTTCATATTCAATTTACTCTTCCGACTCTTCACTCCTCATTTTTGGCGGAGATGCCTGAGGATTGCTTCTTACCAATTTAGGGTCGTCTTCAGGTGGGTTAGAGGGTATCGGATCACCAGGCAAGGCAGATGCCGATTTAATTTCCTTAGCTTCCCAAGTCCGTGGCAGAAACTTCAACCCCGTTCTGGGCATTTCAAGATAAAATATGGGCTTTTGGATTATTCTCCAAATTTTCTGCTCTTCCTCCAGGGTGATAGGCCGTGGATCCAAGTACACACCAAATTGTTTCATGAGATCAAGCCTATAGAGATCAAAGGCCCCCCGAACATGCTCTCCCCAATCCATTTTCGCGGACACGCAGGCCGCGTGATAAAACACATACGATCCAATCATTGAAAATATCAAACAGATCAGTAAACCCGGAGTAATTACACGCGAATACAAGAAGCTGGCAGTCAAAACCCCTAAACATTCAAGACCAACAACAGAGAGTAGAAAGGAGAAGTTCAGTAGGAAGGTAAAACCAGATTGAGCGTCCTCGATTTTCTCGATATAAGGCTGGGGTAGGACAGCCAGAAGGCGTGGCCAGCTCGTAATTGGATCCATTTTGTAAAGTGTGGAGGGGTGATATTCAAAGGCACGAATGATGTTTCCCAGTTTTGTGGGTAACACTGCCTTGGCTATGGGAGGATAATTTCTGGTGAAATGATGTTTTTTGAGAAGAACTTCTGGTTCTTTCGAGTTGGGGATATGATCCATAATGGCCTTGTGCTGAGCCACATGAAATCGCTGTTGAACAAACTGCAAGGCTGATAAAATTGCAAGGAATAGGCCAATCGGAAAGAGCAAAGCTGGAAGGATCAGCCATAGAAGGGAACTCCAAACGGACACAAGAACCGCAAGAATCAAGAAGATACTTGCCCACCTTGCAATCTGATTTTTATAGTATCCCTCATACGCCTTTACAACAAAAATGTTTACTTGTCCTAGGAATAATCCGATCAGGAGCGCTATTCCAAAAATTGCGACTCCTTCACCTATTCCAAAGATCTTCCAATACTCTGTCTTGGGCTTAGGAAAGGAACCGGTTGCCATCATCAGCAAGTTGAGAATGACAAAAAGACCGGAAGGTGTGAGATGTGCGACTAGAAAATTCTTACCAAAACTCTTTGTTACATCTCCAAACATTTATTTGCTCCTATTCCTCATCGGGATCGGGAGGTTCGGGTGGGATCGGCTCGCCGTATAGAGCCATGGTCTCTTCAACGGCCAAATCATCATCAGAATCAATTGTATCATCCGGTGGTTCGGGTGGGATCGGCTCGCCAGGTAAACCGCTGAACATTACTTTGTCAATATATTGGTGCCAATATTTTGCTGTTTGCTCGCGCGTAAAGTTTGGCGAGCAATACGTAACTCCTTGGTAAGATTCTGCTTTAAGCAGCCCCGTCGAAATCAAATCATTTAGCTTGTTCTTAATTAAGTCGATCCGTGCTTTGTTGGCGGGTTCAAGATTTGAAAACAATTCTTGGATGTGGGTCCTGCCGCTATCCCAAAACATCTGCATCAACGAAAGTTGAAGCAAGTCAATTTTGAAGGGCCCTTTCAATAAAATTTTTTCTGATTTCTTTTCTCTTGCCATTGTGATCCTCCTTCTGCTTCTACGCAGAACTAAAACGGCTCGTAAGGATTGAAAACATATTCATTATCAGTGATCTGATGCACGAGTGTTACGAACGATCCATGTTCCGATCAAGGAGTCTGGTTAACTCGAAGAATCCGTACTTGCCGTTCAATGACATTGTTGACCAGCAAGATCAAAGACCAATACGGCGAAGGAGATACGATCTCAGCAGTTTTCGCCTCATCGGCCTGCAGATGATGTTGTCTGGTGAGACTTCCTTTCCGGCGGCGGACGTTATCGGTATTCGCTTGAAAGTTCGCATCTGAGAATATCCCAGGCAAGGTCATGATCCGTGACAAACGCTGAAGCTAGACGACCTCGAAGACAAACAAGGGCCGGTTTCATCCTGCGGGACTGAACGCCAGCCACAAGAATTGCGCCGCCGCGCTTCGCAACGACTTGAAGTTGCCTGTAATGCATCCCCACCCTCCGATACTTGCGTGGCGGACGCTCTTTTCCGTCCTCTAGTAGAAACATTCCTCCGAGCTCTCCAACGGCGTTTTCCATCTCCCGATGAAGCAGTGGCGGCATCTGGGCAGTGGCCGTCGATCCAAAGGTCGGCTTTACTTGATCACAGGTGAATAGTGCGATGTCTGCTCTATCCCACGCCTCGACTAGATGATCTGGTTCTATGTGAGAACTCTTGTCTATGAACGCACCACTCGAGAGACTTTCGTGACTACCACCAAGAATCCGGCTTAGAGCTGCTGCGTTCGTGTTTGCCTCCACCTGCGGATTCGTGGCACCCATGATGCCGACCATGGGGCTTACAATCACATTTTCAGGGCGAACGAACCGCTCCTCAAGCGTTCCGGTCTCGATTCCCAAGTCCCGTCTGAGAGACTTAGCAACTGCTCCTATCTGTTCGCAGAGTTGGTTCATACCGTCGCCCCAAGTCATAACAACCCGTGCGTGTTGGGCTACATCAGCTCTTTCGCGGGCTCTCTGAGCGATGATACCTAGAACATAGTAAGCAGCCCTTTCCAGTACCAAGCCCCAGAGTTCACTTTCGTTCAGCGGCCTCACAGTCCTTGCTAATCCCATGAGGTCGACGTGCCGCCGCGGCGCCAGTATTAATTCAACATTGAATAGCAGCCGATAGGCGTGGTGCAGCGTGACCGGCATCGAGCCGATTTTGTCAACCGCGCACCTGAGCCGGTCCGCCCATACCGAAGCTGTGCTGTAGTCATGCAGACACAAAGCATCATTTTCTGGAATGCGACAAGTCCGCTCGAGAAGCTGTATGTCAGCCTCGTGTTCCCGAGACACGTGAGGATCCTCAAAGAAAACAACCTTCTGGCATTTACCCTCGAACACTTCCTCAGCAATCTGCACATCTCCTCCGCGTGGTCCGCTCGGCTGTGCTTGCACCCAGGCCTCCTCCGGCATTCCTTCCACAACCCTCCGCTTCTCCAAACGGTCTTTTAACTTGGAAAACTCGGGCTCAAGTTCACGCATCTCTGCAGCGGAAAACCGCTTAGGCCTCTCGCCATTCAAGAGCGTACCAGTTGTCCCAGTAGCCAGTCGAGCCTTGAATGCGTCTAGAATATCAAAGTTCTTTAGTGCAAACGAGAGCATTTCTTTCTTTTTTCGATCATGTGCAATGAGTGCTATGGTTTGTTCTCCCAGAACAAGCTTCTTCCGGATTTCAGGCTTTCGCTCCAAGAGTCGAGAGTGCAAGTCTTTGCAAAGAAATACCCCAGAAGGCCATCCTCGACTCATTGTCGCTTGGTCTCCAGTTTGCTTAAACCAACTTAGTGTTGCCCATTCGTGAGCCGAGGCGTACGTTGCTAGAAATATTCTCTTCGCAACGACGCACTCTCGCTTCAGAGCCAGACTCTCAGGATATAATGATGTTGGGTCACGGGGATCCATAAAGTAGATTACAGCCTTTAGTTGTGGGGTGTTTCGTTTAGGGGATTCTTCAACAACCATTGCGGTGATCGGAACAATCCCGCCGTACTTACCTTGGGCAATACGCTTTAGGCCGGGGTAGCCAGCGAGTAAGCCAGCTCTCCGTATTGCCGTATACGCACCACCAATAGCGTAGAGATCGGCTTGGCGCACGTTCCAGAGAAACTCCTCAAATTCTCGTAGAAAGCAGATGAGCCTGCTGCTAGGACCACTTCGGAAGGTGCGATTGGCGAGCAGCCCTATCGCTATCTTCTGTTTATTCTCCACAATCCGGCTCGGGGGCATATGTTCAGGTTTTTTCTTCTTTTGCATGGGTCCTCCCAGTACTGATTCAATAGTCCTTTGCGAACTGTGGTTTCATTCGGAATCCGATTGTGTTCGGAGAGTTTACTGCCCCGATCTCTTCCGGCCCGGTGCGCTAAGCGATTCGAGCACGTAGGTAGCTCTGCAGGATCAATTCGATACTCAATCCAGTTTAAGTTTAAGTCGGAGCTCACACGCCCTAAGTCAATAGCTATACAGACCGGCACTTCATCGATCGAGTGCAACCTGGCGATGCGTGGTTATGCATTATCGTAGGTCATTGAAACCTTAGAAATGAGGGATCGGTCCTCAGTATAGAAGGCTACTTCGGAACTGCCATCTTTTGTCTAGGAATCGCTTTCAGCATGTCCGACCTGAAGTCGGGCACCCCCTCTCGGCTTCGCCATTCTTAAGTCCCAATCAATCCTATTCTAGTATCACTCGCGAGTGCTCCACTGATTGTCCAAATCAGATCTCAAGCATCGGCAATTCCTTATACCCATATCCAGGGTGAAGCCTTGTGAACTTGAAGAGTGGCTTTGGATTCCGATTTGTCTTTCCAGTGCTCGGTGCCTAAGGACTTTCTCTCTCTTAACAGTCACAATGAATTTGCGATCAGATCATCGAGAATTGCCTGAGCAATTGCTTTGCAGATATCCGTTCGAACCTGCGGAGAATTCGGACCTGTGTTCAATAGAGTATCCACTGCTGGGACGTCTATGAATTCTATTTCGACAAGACAGCCACGAGCTTTAGTTCCAAGGCTGGCCTCATTCAATACGCCAAGTTTTTGATCTTTTACTTTTCTGTCCTTGGCATTCTGATCATGGACTTTGATAGCGTTGAAAGTTGCTTTCTGGATCCTCTGGGCCAGAGCTCTGTCTACTGCGTGGTTTGAATTAATCGCTTTTGGGCTGATAAGGGTTTCAGTTCCCCGTGCCGTGCCGTTGAACCCGTTGAAGTGGATAGACAGAAAGATATCCGCTTTCTTTGACCTGCCAATTGCCGCCCTGGCAGAGAGGCCCAGATTCGAATCAGTATCACGGGTCAAGAATATCTTAACGTCATGACCACCGAGTTGTGCCGCCTCATTGAGAGCATCCTGCACCAGGAATGCAAAACGCAAGGTCATGTTCTTCTCAAGCACTCCGCTGGGGCTAACCGCGTTATTTTTGGATGATCCGCCGATGTCGAGAGATCCTCCATGCCCGGGGTCTATTACAACAATTCCTTTCGCCATATTTAGACTCCTATATATGGATGATACGTATAGTCTATTGAGACGATTCTGCCCCCAAGCCTCAAGAACCAGCCGTGGGCCGGATCGAAGAAGTTGTCGAAGTTCTGAGTAGTGTTTATGAGTTTGTTTTCCTTCTTCAGTTTCTGCAGCATTGCATCCGGCATGCCTCGCATCCGCCAATACTGTAAGGCCGGAACTCCCATTTGAAAAGCAAAAGGAGTTTTGCCCTCATCTTCCATGCCCTCATTGCCGTTGAAGCTCTTTGCATACTTCACGGAAACCGAAGCATTCTTGCTAAGAAAGTATTCCTTTCTCGTTTCAATCTGATCTTTCGTGTCCAGATCGACATAATCGTCGCCATCCGCATTCCAGGTCGCCATGGCTTCGCCAAACAACGATTGATCTCCGGTCGTATCTCGTAGGGGCCAGAGATCTTCTTCCGTTGATATCAAAGAATATTGAACGGATTGATTCTCTTTTTCAGGATCAGGAATTTCTCCGGTTTGATGCGGGAAACACACAAGTCCCTGCCCCCCTGGAAAATTGAAGGCATCTCCTTTCCACCGTTTTCTCATCGCGCCGGTAATTCCGACAATGCCGTGGCCGACTCCTCCAAATTGATTAAATCCGTTTCCGGGCTGGACAAATATTACCGGGCGGCCATCAGATTCATTGATTAGAATTGTCCCGCTGTATTGGTTCTTCAACCAAGACTGGGGGATATCAACTTCCTGTTCGTTGAAATATATGTAGTAGGAATGGTGGGCATTGGTACAAAGAAACTGGATAACCCCTTTGGTGCCTTTCTTTTTGACGACAACCTGGGCATGCTCCATGTCGTTTTCATGTTTGCCCAGGACCTTCCAATCCTTGGCATGGTAGACGGAGTACAGAATGAAATAATGGGATTTGGTTTCAACAAGGGAGAAATATACCTCGGCTTTGAGTTTGTCTTTGAATTTCGCAAGATTGTCCCAATTGTTATTGGCCTTGAAATCTCCATCGTAATCAGCCCGGCAGAAATAGTCTTGATAGCGCTCATCGAAGGTTCCAAAAGTTTCCTGACAAATGATCGGAGCGTAAGCTAAAGCAATATCCCAGTCTTTCTTTCTCAATTGATTACCTCTACCAATGCTTTTTTAGCCGGAAGAAACGCTGGGCTGAACTCTCTGCTCAAGCTATTCCGGTCTCCGATTCGCAAGTTCAAACATGTTTTCTAATACGGTCACGGAATCCCCGGCCTTTCAGGTTTTGATTGTTCGGCTTCCTCGGTCTCTGGTCCAAAAGCCTGCCTTTGCGCAAGATTTCTTATCCATGTATTTTGGGTATCTATCTGCGTTCTCATCCAATCAAGCTGTGCCTGAAGTTCCGTTGGAATGGGCGGCGGCGGCAATTGAACCTTGATTGTCGATCTTGCTGTCAGCCAGATGTATGTGCCCAAGGAAGCGAGAATGAGTCCCGTACCCAACCAAGGCAATATTTCGATCGGAACCTTCGCGCTTAAGCCAACGGTAGTTGCCCCAATGGCAAAAGTAGCAGTTGGAATTCCCACTCTTTCAGCTGTACTTGCTACTCTCTCAAATGCTTTCATCCCTTCGTCTAAAGCGTTCATAGGTCTCCTTGGAAATGTTCGACCAGTAGCTCATATGAACTAAATGTTGATGAGGTTTCGGAGTTGATTTCAAACGTCACATATGCATAAAACGCGCACTATTTCTTACTCAATTCTTTGATCTTTCCGGCGATGTCAAGAAATCCGAGTCCAATTGCCCAGTACCGTCGATCACTCGGGGCATTTAGATTCCAGCCGACGGTGAATTGCACAATACCGTTGAAGATACTCACGGTCGGTCCAACTCCCACCTCGAGATCCTTGTCTTTTTGGAAATCCAGAAACGATCCATTGATGCCAAAACTGGGCTCAATAAAGTTAAGAGCTCTGTTTCGAGTGACCACCCGCAAGAGAAAAGAAGATCCCGGCGCGGGCTTGAAATTGCTGTCCACATCATTAACACCTTTAGGCTCGCCGGCCCGTTTAACCAGAAGAAGGGTCGCGTCCTGTTTTATTTTAAGGCCGCAGTCGCGCAACTCGAGAAACCAGTTAACTCTGGTGACGCTTCCATGATAGTTAGTCACCAGAATCTCGAGCCGGTCGCCGTCAGAGAGCTTCTCTTTGCCCAGTTCCAGAACCCCATCAACTATTTCGTCTTCCTCCACCATTTCAAAGCGGCTCAGATCATCCAATCGAAGGCGTGACGCCAAACGATAGGGCCGTCTTTCGACGGAAGTAGTAACTGTCCGGACGGTTTCAGGTTTTGGTTCCTTCGCCTTCTTATCGGCCGTCACTTTTGCCGAACCTTTCTCCTTTTTAGAGACCTCAAGTTTCTGTTGGGTTACCGTCACGGTGCTGTAGTTGCCGACATTAATATCAAATGGTTCGCCTTCTTTCGGATAGACCCGGGCGGTGATGGTGATTTCGTATCCGGCAGTTGAGGTGAGAAAGTCATCCACAGCATCATTTCTTCTAGACTCATCAGCGGCAATATTCTTGTACTCTTCGCCTTTCTCGAATTTTTCCCATTCTTTGCGAGAGCCTTCAATTACGGATTTCATTTCTTCTTTGTTGAAACGAACAAGCAAACGGCTATCTCGATCCACAATTGCCGCAAATTTATCGGTGTTGATTTGTACACTTTACTTCCAGTAATGATCTCTTCCTGCAAGAATACGAATTGGAAAGAGTTTTCTGGCGTCACAGTTTTCTCATCGCCCCGAGCAGCCGAGAAATTGGTGACAAACAGCAGAATGATTATGACCCCTAAGATTGTTCTTTGTCTCATAGAATCCTCTCTATCCAAGTATGTTAAGAACCATGGTCCGAAGCGTGGTTTCAAAAGGATTGATGAGTTTTTCCATTACCACACCATCATTGACTGAGGTGCAGCAGATGACTTCGACATCCATTTGATAGATATCCACGTCTTCGAGCTTCAAGGTAAGCTGGTCAATGTTGATCGCGAAGACATCGATCGGCATGTCTCGCTCGTTTCTCGTTTGCCGTTGCCTTTGCAATCACGGAATACCGATTGATTCGTTTTGGACTTGATGAGGTACCATGAAAAATGAGAAGCAAGTCTTTTTTTTCAGTTTTAACTTTCTTATCGAACTCAGATTGACTGGTTATTGTGGTTGGCATTTCCCCTCCATTGGCTGGCACCGGGCCAGCTATTCGGTTTTAAACCAAAGAAGATTGTAATTTTAGGCCGCTATTCAAAAATTTCCCCAAATACCACCATTGCTATGGGATATTTAACTGGGGTCCAATCCGCGGGATCGATCCAGGCGCCATCTTCCTTTCGAAGCGTTTTAATGATACTGAAGTAGTCGTAAGTCAGCATGCCGTGGAAGTAATGGTTCTGAGCATCGTTCCCGGTGCCGGTCAGAAAATTTGTAAGAATGGCGTCTTCGGGAGTTCCAGGATAGGTATAGAGTTTTAGAGTATACGGTCCGAGACATGGAAAATTATCGAAGCAGCCGAAATTAACGCGGGCAATGGCTGTATGGCCGCCATTGGAAAGGGCTCGTACCCATTCTGAGTTAATATGCGAGTCGACCACTACAAAATTACCGCAGTTATTTCCGCCTTCCTCAAGAAACTCATACCGACTCTGGTTCTTCCGGACGTACAGTTTCCGCGTTGAGACGCACTCCTGAGCCGAAGTTGGCTGGATGGACCGCATCCCCCGATAGGCTTTGAGAAACTTCTTCATATCCAGAACAAAGCTACCGCATTCGATCCTCAGCGCTGGATGGATTTCGAGGACATGATTAGGGTTGGCAGGATGGGCGGAACCTGCAGCATGCTCGGTGAAGATTCGTGGAAAACCAATGGCTAAGCAGTCACGATTCATGATGTGGGCATCGAAGTATGAAGGCCAAAGCGTTTCCCGAAGAGACTTTTCTGATGCCGTGGCGCTCATACCGGGTCCGCGTTCTTTGCACAGATTGGGAGGTTCAACCACAACGGCGGATGGCCATGCAAGTTTTTTCCCGTCACTGGTTTTTGCTGCGACATGGATTTCACAATCTTTGGCCAATGTATGAACTGTGCTCGTACGGTGCTCCATTTTCAGGGATAGAGGAAAGAGAATGGTATTCTTTTGGGCCAGGTCCTTCACAAATTCTTCACTCAGCCAAAAGTCGAAAGCTTCAGTGTCGTCTTGGGCAAAAGCATGAAAAGGGAATATCGTAAGTATTAGAAGGAACGGTACGATTCTAATATATTTCATTCGGTTTACCTCTTTTTTGAATAACTTTACGCCATCCACCGGGACATATGAAATCGTTTTTCGAGTGTCTGGAGCATGCCGAAGATATCGTTAAGGGTGAGGGGCGGACTTGACACTAACGTGTCCCACTTTCTGATCTCGGCAAAATCGATGTTTCGGATTGTAGGTTCGAAGGTCTTGATCGCATCAATAAATTCCTGAGCGATTAAAGCGTAACCGCAAGTGGTAGGATGGACACCGTCAAGGCCTATTAGACCGCCGGATCTGATCGCTCCATTGGGCTCGATCTCAAAGAACCGCACTGAAAGATCGGCAATCGGCGCTGGCAGTTCGCGTTTTGGTTTTCCATGATTCCTGCGCACAGCCAAGTCATCAAGCAGCCGGCAGACATCAACCAGATGCCAGCCGTTATTTGCGGCCGTAATTCGAATGACTGCATTGTATTCATCGATATACCTATCAATTTTTTCTGCTTCTTCTCTTTTCAAACTTGGATCGCTGTCCGGATCAAAATCTTTGTCACGGATCCAAAAACGGGTGTAGTAATCGAAATATTTTCTGCTTTCCGGAAGGCGACCTCTGTTCTTCATCACTCCGCGAGTGATGGGAGGAATTGTGACATGAGGAACCGTGCCGATATATATGTGGTCAGCCCCGATTTCACTGGCTTTATCTTCGAACTGTCTAAATTCCTGGCGGAAAGCTTCAGGCTGCCACAGCGTCAAACCGGAGTTTGGTCCTGGAGGGTTGTCTCCTGATTCGCGAATCTCAAGATCAACCACCGTTCCGAGACAGTTATTCGCACCTAAAGCCAGGATGAGATGCTCGATTCTGCCGTCTCGATCCTTGATCCTTTTTGCAATACTCAGTTGTGTATCGAGATCCCGGTGGGGAATATTGCCGGGATTGAGCACCCTCGTTGCCGTTCGAAGTCTAGGTTCTGACGGTGGATTAAACCACTGGTCTTTGGCTCGGCCGATTCTCAGTTTGCAAAGAGCCGGGGTTATGTTGTACGAATCACCGACTTCAAAGCCCCAAACAGCCAAATTATGAAAATGGGTATCGGCAGAGGGTTGGGATCCTTTACCACGTTCCCAATAGTCCTCAACATGGTCTAGGAGTTCTACGATTTTATGGATAGAAGTAAACCATTCGAATCCCCGGATATCATCGCCAAGACTCTCTTGCAGTTTGCGGGCCAGCCACTCAATATTGAATGGCAGACCTCCGGCACCTTTAAAGTCTGGGATACTAAAAGAGTCTACGTTTAGCCCCAAACGCTCCGCGATCATCGATGGAAATGCCAGATCGGTCCGGGAAATCGCCAGGGACTGAAAGCCCTGCGTTAAGCTGTCGCCAATCGTAACCAGTTTTGCCATTTTTTCCCCTCCTTAAGGACTCAATCATTGCTGAAAACTCAAATATTATACTGGCATTGGTGTAGCAAGCGGCGGTCACGATGAACCAGCCGAGCCGATTTGAGATGGGGTGACTTTGATGGGCAGATGAGTTTTGGTTTTGATGACATAAACGATTGGCTTGCTACCTTGAATCAGTTAAGAATGCCGTTTTGCTCCCAGGCATGATAATTCATTCATTTTAAGGCGATCACCTTGGTACTCAATATTAGACGTTCGTTTCAATGAAGTATGTAAACAGTATTGTCGACCATGGCTAGCGATATTCGAGCAAAACCGATATCTATATCGCTCGACGCTTATGTTCTACTTCGTGGATCTCATTGATTTTCCAAATAGATTCTTGATTTTATCGCAGCGAGATTTTCACCTGCAACGCTCCCTGATTGTCGCCGAAGGTGTCTGGTGTGTCGTTGATGGAAAGGTACAGCCTCCCGGAGCCAGGGCTGGCGGCGTCGAAACTCGAGCCAACAGCAAACATGGTATTGCCGACTTTCGCGATCAACGATGCGAGGTTCGCCGTTGCGAGAAGCGTTCCCGGGTATTGGTAGTTGATGAAACCGTCTGCCCCTTGTGACGGAGGACCGACGTTTGACCAATGACCTGATGCTTCGATTCTGAGATGACGGCCTTGCTCGAGCGTAATACCGCTGTCGACCCACAACACATTCGCGGGCACAGCGATTTCGAGCGGCTGTGCTAGCTGGACGGAAGAAGAAATAAGCCCGTTTGTTTTCAAAATTGTCATTTTCTTCTCAGCCTCAATGGCTTCTGTGTCGCGGCCGGTCTCTTTATACAGCGTGGTTGACCTTTCGAGATTTTGAATCGCTTCCTGTTTGGCGCCCTTCTTTTCATTGACGGTGCTCAGGTACCGGTACGCCTTAGCCTCCTGTCCCTTTTCGTGGAAAACCTGCGAAACCCTTACAGCGCTCTGAAATGTCTCTTCCGCCTTCTTGTCCTGCCCATTCTTCAGGTAAAGACGTCCTGTATCCAGAATCATGGGCAGGTACAGACCCTTCATTTGTTTTTGAACTCCCGGCTGCTGGAGTTGTTGATTCAACAAATCGAGTTTTTCCGTGGCTTCTTCCAGCTTCCAATTGGTATAAAGATCAGAGAACAACAATGTTGTTGTTGCCGAATCCAACCCGAGGTCTTGAATCTCGGTTTCACTTTTGGACAAAGCCAACAGCGCCGGCTGCGGCAGGGAGGCTTTCTTCATTCGCAAAGTCGGCTGGTAGATGGATGGGTTGGGCTCCAGAGATG
>Ga0247727_10011163_pt1 | contig 15737 bp, 16 predicted proteins | sample WisWelCaveWW1625_FD_202498 | JGI IMG/M metagenome (GOLD analysis project Ga0247727, IMG submission 202498) | Biofilm microbial communities from Wishing Well Cave, Virginia, United States - WW16-25 | ecosystem: Environmental > Aquatic > Deep subsurface > Groundwater > Cave microbial mat | place...
AAATTCTCAAAGGGAATGGCACCATCACTTTCAATGTGTCGGATATCTTTAACTCCGACAAACGCCGTTCCATCGTCGAAACGGCGTACTTTTATTCCGAATCGTCCTACCTGATGCGCAAACGACAATTCCGCCTTACCTTTGTTTACCGGATCAATCAGAAAAAGGATGATCGGCGCGGCGATTTCAATGATTCGTTTGACGGCGGAGGAGAAATGTAATCTATTCACTATGAAAAAATATTGTGCTATGATGCTTCTTTCGATAGTGAGTGCTGCCGTAACTGCACAGAAAACTGCTCACGATTTCAGTTTCAAACTGATCGACGGCACAGAAAAAAGTCTGGTCGATTTTAGGGGAAAAAAAATTCTCGTCGTCAACACCGCAAGTGAGTGTGGATTTACTCCGCAGTACGAACAACTGCAGCAGGTGCAAGAGGCTTATGGCGACAAAATCGTCATCATCGGATTTCCTGCAAACGAATTTGGCAAACAGGAACCTGGCACCAATGAAGAAATTGCCTCCTTTTGCAAAGCCAACTACGGCGTGACTTTTTTAATGGCCGAAAAAGTTGTCGTAGAGGGAGACGAAATTCATCCCCTCTTCGCCTGGCTCTGCGCGCAAAAAAATGTTGAGCCGGATGGACCTATACGCTGGAACTTTGAGAAATTCATCCTCGATGAAAACGGCCTGCTCATCGCCCGGTTCCGCAGTGGAACCTCACCAGCTGAAGAGCCTGTCCTGAAGGCCCTTGGCGTGTTATAAGTCGTCTACTTTACGTCTCCGAAAAATAGCATTCTTTTCGTGATTTTTGAGTTATTATTGGTAGCTTTACGGCACCTAAATCCGGCCTGATTCGTTTTCGCGATGCACGCCGTACAAAAAGAAACGTATGAAAATTCTGGTCTGTATCAGTAAGGCGCCTGACACCACAACCAAGATCGCCTTTGCAGACAACAACACCCGTTTTAACGAAGTGGGTGTGCAGTACATTGTCAATCCTTACGACGAGTGGTATGCCCTTGTTCGTGCGCTCGAACTCAAGGAAGCACAGGGCGGAACGGTAACAACCATTACGGTTGGGATAGCGGCAGATGATGCGATAATCCGCAAAGCGCTCGCCATCGGAGCAGATGACGCCATTCGCATAAACGCCGATCCGAAGGACGCCTATTATACCGCTTTTCAGATCGCCGAATTTACCAAGGGTAAGGGATTCGATCTTATACTGACGGGCAAAGAAACCATCAACTACAATGGGTCGCAGGTCGGCGGAATGATCGCTGAGATTTTGTCTCTTCCCTTTGTCAGTCTCGCAAGCAAACTGGAAGTCGTCAATGGCAAAGCAAAAATCGCCTGCGAGGTGGCTGGCGGTGTGGAGGTGCTTGAAGTTCCAACCCCTCTTGTGATTAGCGCTGCCAAAGGAATGGCTGAACAGCGAATTCCCAATATGCGGGGAATAATGGCGGCACGAACCAAACCACTGACGGTCGTTGAACCTGTTGCCTGTGAAGAATTGGTCACGTTCGAGGTCTATGAATTACCGCCATCAAAATCCGAATGCCGCTACGTCGATCCATCAAATATGGCTGAGCTCGTAGGCTTGTTGCACACACAATCCAAAGTGATTTAATTTACGCCAAATGTCCGTACTCGTTTACATCCGTTCTATCAGCGACAATTTTTCAAAGGCTACGCTTGAATCGGTCTTCTACGGAAGTCAAATTGGTCCGGTAACCGTTCTAGCTATCGGGCCGGCGAGCGATGACGCGCTTTCCAGCCTTGGAAAATACGGTGCACAAAAAGTGCTTGTCCACCGTGGGTTGACTTCTTCTGATCCCGGACAAATCTGTGCGCTAATTGCGACCGCTGTTTCGTCCACCGGATCGTCAACGGTCGTTCTTTCACACGATCTGATTGGAAGGTCGGTTGCTCCACGACTTTCGGCCAAACTCAAAGCAGGAGCGGTTATAGGCGCTGTAGGCCTGCCAGACGGGAGTGGCAAAATCAGCGTGAACGTGTTCTCAGGAAAAGCGGTAGGAAAGGTCCGGGTGAATACCGCGGTCCGAATCATTTCGCTTACGCCGAATTCCATCCAGATAACCGCAGGATCAAACAGCGCAAAAGTCGAGGCCTTTGACTGTGATTGTGGCCCATCTAAAATTTCCGTTTTGGAAGTAAAAAAACAGGAAGGAGAAATTCTATTGCCCGAAGCAGAACTTGTTGTTTCTGCAGGTCGTGGAATGAAGGGCCCGGAACATTGGGGAATTGTCGAAAATCTTGCCAAGGCACTCGGTGCAGCCACCGCTTGTTCGCGACCTGTCGCCGATATTGGCTGGAGGCCGCATCACGAACACGTGGGCCAGACAGGAATTGCGATTAGGCCGAATCTTTACATCGCGATTGGAATTTCAGGTGCCATTCAGCATTTGGCTGGAGTGAACGGAAGCAAAGTAATTGTCGTGATCAATACCGATCCAGAGGCGCCATTTTTCAAAGCGGCAGACTACGGCGTAATTGGCGATGCGTTTGAGGTGTTGCCGAGGCTAACCGAAGAAATCAAAAAATTCAAATCTCAAAATTAATGCGGCAGAAGAATTCTTTCTTCGCGAATATTCCTTACCTTGTTTCGTGGAAAAAATCGAACTGAAAATAATCGGCCTATCCTATAGCCAGACTCAGTCCGGGGCTTACGCTTTGGTGTTGGCGGAGAAAAACGGTTCGCGTCGACTTCCAATTATTATCGGCGGATTCGAAGCGCAGTCGATTGCCATTGAGCTTGAAAAAATGAAACCGTCGAGGCCTTTGACGCACGATCTTTTCAAAACCTTTGCGCTTGCGTTTGATGTCCGGATCAAAGAGGTTCTCATCTACAATCTGGTGGAGGGTGTGTTTTACGCCAAATTGATTTGTAACAACAACGGGGAGATTGCCGAAATCGACGCGCGGACTTCAGACGCCATTGCAATTGGTATCCGATGCGAGTGTCCTGTTTACACCTACGAACATATTTTGAGTTCGGCCGGGATACAGTTGGAGGACGAAACAGCAGCCACCGAAGAAACGGAAGAAGAAGAATTGGTCACCGAAGAAGAGAAAGAGAAAAAAGGGACGGATGAGTTGAGTTCAAAGACAATGGAGGAGCTTCAGAAATTGCTAAACGATGCCGTAAAGAAAGAAGATTACGAGCGGGCATCGGAAATCAGGGACGAAATCAACAAGCGAAACTGAGCCCGGAACATTGCGATCGTTAAGACTCATATTGATTCCGGCGATTGCTTTACTTTTACAGGCCTGCGGCGGAAATGAAAAGCCGGATCCACTAGCTGGTAAATGGGTCTCGCCGGATACGGATGCCAAGGCCGGATTTGTGATATTCAACTCTTCCACCGAGGAATTCGTGGCCACAGGCTGGTATCCTGATTCAATCAAAGGAACCTGGAAACATTCAAACGACACGATTTATTTGAACTACGTGGAGCCGGGAACTTACGCAGTTGATTCAATCGTCGTAGTGACCCGCGGAGACGGAAGCACCACACATCGTTACTTTTCAAGCGGAGCAGAAGTTTCAGGTGGAGCGGACAACGGCCTCACATCGGTTTCCCGAAGCGAAGTTCTTCTCTTGCAAAAACTCAACGAGTCGCATCTATCGTTGACATTCCAGGGAGAATTATATAGTTACTCGAAGCAGGGGGTGGTTCAATCGGGAATTTCATTCACTTCGGTCGTTCGGGGTATTCTCGGACTGATGGCAATGATTTTGCTCACGTTTCTTTTCTCCAACAACAAGCGAAAAATTGACTGGGGTCTCGTGATAAAAGGGACGTTGTTTCAAATCGCTATCGCCTTTCTGGTTTTAAAGGTTCCGTTCATAGAAGGCGCTTTCCAGTTTGTCAGCGACGGATTTGTGTGGCTCATTTCAAATACCGAACAGGGCGTTCATTTTTTATTCGGACAAATCGGAATTGGCACGGTACAGGCACCGTTGCTGACTTTCGCGATCACTGTTTTGCCGACCATTATATTCTTTTCTGCGCTGATGAGTATGTTTTACTATATGGGCTTAATCCAGAAATTCGTGATCGGTTTTGCGTGGTTGATGAAAAAATTTATGCGGATGTCAGGTGCAGAAGGCCTCTCCGCTGCCGGAAATATTTTTATGGGTCAGACAGAGGCTCCGCTGCTCATCAAACCTTATCTGAGTCAAATGACGAAGTCCGAATTGATGTGTATGATGACGGGCGGAATGGCAACGATTGCGGGAGGTGTTATGGCGGCTTATATTGTTTTTCTTGGTGGCGACGATCCGGTGGAGCGTTCCTTTTTTGCGAAACATTTGCTCACGGCATCGATTATGTCGGCGCCGGCAGCCATTGTTTGCGCGAAGATTTTAATTCCCGAAACAGAAAAAATCAATGAAAACCTTTCGGTAAACAAGGAAAAACTAGGCAGTAATATTCTCGAGGCCATTTCGAACGGAACGACCGATGGCTTGAAGCTCGCTGTGAATGTGGGCGCAATGTTGTTGGTCTTTGTGGCGTTGATGGCGATGGCCAACGGAGTGATGGGATGGATTGGTGAAGGCACTGGGCTTAATGAGACCATTGCAGCAAATACGCCGTATTCCCGCGGACTGTCCTTTGAATTTTTGCTCGGGTACGTCGGCGCCCCGATTGTTTGGCTCCTGGGAGTTGATGCTGCCGATATGGTTCTGGTCGGCGAGTTGCTCGGTCAAAAAACCGTCCTGAATGAATTTGTTGCTTACCCTAGGCTGGGTCAGATGAAAGCGGCGGGCGATCTCTCTGAAAAATCGGTGATCATCAGCACCTACATTCTTTGCGGATTTGCAAATTTTTCCTCGATTGGAATTCAGATTGGCGGCATCGGTTCGCTCGTTCCTGAAAAGAAAGCAACGTTGGCCAAATTAGGAATGAGGGCCTTACTCGGCGGAACCGTAGCAAGTCTGATGACGGCGGCAGTTGTGGGAATGCTCTATTGAATTCGCTAATTCACTTCGCGATGCAATGCATCGCCGGGGAATTCTCTCTTAAACGTTTGGACGTGTTATTAGAACCCCTCTCAAAATTACCTTCGGGCGCTTTGCTTCGTCTTTTGGCTTTATTCTTCGTTGGCGTTCTTGCACAGATTCTTTCAGATTTGCGCATCGAACACCGCCTCGTCTAAAACCAAAATACACGCAAATCACTACAAAAATAATTTTGAGAGGGGTTCTAGAAATTTTCGGCGTTCCCATTACGCGGAAACAAACGATCCAATTGTGAAGTGATCGTGTTTCCGGCATCTCGCGGAGCAACATCTGCCACAGGTTCAGTTTCATCTTCGTCGGCCATGGCCAAATAATCATTGCCACCAGATGGTGCAAAAAGAGCGAGTGCGTCGGATAGGCTGCTTTGATCTGCCAAACCGTTGTAATCTCCCTGCTCGGCAATCAGGTCGTCGGGAACCGTTTCCAAATCCACTTCGTTTTTTGCATAGCGAACGGTTGGTTCCGACATCACTTCAATGAAGTCATTCGAGTCGCCTGATGTTTCTTCGGGAGATGATAAAAACAAGTCAGGAATGGATGTAGCAGTAAAGAGGCGAATGAGGCCTTCTTTGAAGCCAGCGAGGTCCGTAACGAAGAATGCTCTGACCATAACCATAGTCACAAGCAACAACATCCCAATCTGGGAAGCACCGAATCGTTTCATTTCAACAAACCAATTAATTACCCGGATCCAAAACCAATGCCGTGTTTGCAGTACACTTTGGCATCATTCAATACACAGACGAGGGTCCGTGTGAAGGTAGGTATTTCCTTCAATATGTAATACGAGAAAACTGCTGTTTTCGTTGGAAAATTTGTGCCTTCACACTAATTAGGTGAAAATCACCTGATAGCTGTTGGTTGCATTGATCGGATTGACCATCAGCACCGGTATTTTGGCGTCGTTGGTGATCATATACTGTTCCTGGTTAGATCCCAGCATACTAAGCAGCTGATTCTTCTGAAGATTCATAATCGCTATCAAATCGGCCTTGATGGTAGCGGCGTGTTTGACCACTTCTTTATCAAAATCAGATCCCGGAGCGAGTTTCGTCGAAACTTCAATGCCTCGTTCGCCAAAGAATTTCTTCGCAAAGATGATGTTGGCATTGACCGTGTGGCGCAAAAACTCGTCACTTTCGTCAGGAATGATCACGTGGACGCGAGAGTTGAAATATTTTGCCATATTGGCAACGAGCGTCAGTTTTTGTTTGGTTTCGCTGTGGAGGTCGAGCGGAACAACGATGTCGTCGTACCCCGAGTCATTGATGTTGTCATCCTGAACGACAATGAACGGCACCGGCGAACTGGTAATAACTTTAAGTGCGTGGCTGCCGGTAATATGTTGCCAGCCGTGGGCTCCGTGAGTCCCCATAAATATGAGTTCGGCACCAATTTCTGCCGCAAATTCTGCGATGTCGTCAAAAATATTTCCAACGCGAACGTGGATTACTACTTCAACGGCGGGCGCTTTCGATTTCTTTTTGGCGTCGGCGATACTTACTTCTAGCTTTTCTTTGACGTCTTTCACAGAGTCCTTTTTGCCGACCACGTGCAAAACGTGTACTTCCGCGCCTATCACTTTGGCCGAAACCGCCGCGTGCTCAAATGCACTGGCTGAAACTTCGGTAAAATCATAGGGTACAATGAATTTCTTCTTATTATCCATATCGAAATCAGGTTTCTTTTGGTTTTAAATTTATGCAAAGGTATAGTTTTTACGCGATTAGCGAAGGAATTTTTTCACTGCTCAAGCGCCCTCTTACGCCTTTCGGATCGCGCTGCGTTTTGCTTGATTAGTGCATTGATAATCACGGCGGACAAAATGATCGCTGTACCGCCGTAAAATCCCGCACTCATCCGGCTTTCGGCACTACCGGTCAACCAGTCCAGCCCGATCAACATCAAAATGGTGTAAACTGGCTCCAGATTTACGCCGATGCTCACCGTGAACGGACTCAGGTGCCGTATGATCCAGACACCGACCAAAAAGGCACCCGCTGTGCAGACTAGCCCAAGAACTCCAAGATAAATCCAGTTTTGACTTTTGCCGTCTAGTACGATTTCCGGTGAGCCCTGAAAAAAAGAGAGAACTACATAGGACACAAAACAAGCGCCCAGCATTTCGAAGGCAGTGATCGATACCACGTGCACTTTTTTGACCAGTTTCGAATTGAAAAGCGTAAAAACCGCAGCAAGTAATGCGCAGAGCAATCCCCAAAGGATACCTGCCGCATAGGTGAACTCGAATTTGAAAATAATCGTCATTCCGAGAATCGAAAAAATGCTGAGTAAAAGTTCTGATCGGGCGATTCGGCGTTTTTCGACAATCGGTTCAATCAAGGCGGTAAAAAAAGCCATCATCGACATACACACTACGCCGATGGCAACAGTGGAAATGTGAATGGAGTAGAAAAATGCAAACCAGTGGACCGCGATAATAACGCCGACTCCACAACAAATCAAAATGCCCTTTGGGCCCGTCGCACGAAGTTTTTTCAGAAAGAACAAAATGCCCGTCAGAAAAACCACTGCGATCAAGGTTCTGAAAAACACAATGCGAAGGGCTGTGATTTCATCACCGGGTGCATCGTCAAATTTTATACGGTCACCGAGTATTCCTGTAAGTCCCCACAGGACAATATTGAATTGAAGAATGAGGTGGTGACGTAATTTTCCAGACATAAAAAAAACCGCCCCTACGTAGGTTGGGACGGTCCAAGTTTCAAAAAAATTACGGTTGTTCTTACTTAACCGCTTCCTTTTTCTTGATCACCTCTTGAATAACTCCCTGCTGCACCTTAATTTCCTCTGACTTGGCGAGCTGATTCTTCTTACTCTCTTCAATGGACGCTTCGTTGGCAATAATTTTCGCCTTATAATCCTCAATTTCTTTTGCGAGACGTGCTTGTTCTGTAACCATATCCGCCAACTCCTTTTCTTTCGCCTTCAACACCGCTTCCTGTGCCTCAACTTCCTCCTGAATGACATCCTTGGCCATCGCCACGGCGAATTCGTAGAGAATCCCCTCCATCAGTTTGTATTGCTCGGAATGCGCGCCAGAACTCAGGAAAGCTCCACCAAGATCAACCGCAATGTTGACGCTTCCGCCACCTGTTGAGGTAGGCTCGGTCATCGCGTACACATCAAAAGTGTTCGCACCCATCTTTTTGTTTTCGCAATTGTCGATGAAATAATACTTGCCGTCTTTAAAACTGCCTTTCCAGTTTTTCAACTCCTGTTTGAGGGCCTTGTCAACTTGTTTTTCGGTACCGTATGGAATTTCGATAAAATAACCATTTTTTGCACCTTCGATATTGACGCTCTTTTCAGAGATTTTTATCTGCCCGAAACCAACTGAAGATGCGAGCACAACGAGCAATGCGGATATTTTGTTCATTTAAGAGGGTTTAAGGAGTTCTAAAGTATAACTTTCGTCTGAGTTCACAAAATCCGTACCAGAATATCTTTACTTTTACCATTACCTTTTATGACATTTCGTGAAGTCGCCGGCCAGGATGCAGTGAAATCAACGCTTTTACAGGGTGCAAAAAACGAACGTCTTCCACACGCTCAAATGTTTTGCGGTCCCGAAGGTTCGGGAAAGCTTCAACTAGCCTTTGCGCACGCTCAGTTTTTGCTCTGTCAAAATCCTCAGGATTCAGATTCCTGCAATAGTTGCAGCTCGTGCAAACTCACGTCGGTTTTTTCGCATCCGGATCTGCACGTTGCCTTTCCTATCAGCATCTCGAAAGAGACGCCCGATTCCGAGGGACTCATTGAAAGCTGGAAGGAACATCTCGATGCGCGAACTTATATCACCCTTGACAGTTGGCTGAATCACCTCAATGAATTGGGCAAAAAGCCCGTCATCGGCGTCGACGAAAGTCAGCGCATTCAAAAAAAACTGCTCCTCCGGTCTGCTCTGGGCGGCTACAAAATTATGATCGTCTGGATGGCTGAGCTTATGAATACGGCGGCCGCCAACAAGTTGTTGAAACTTCTCGAAGAACCACCGGATAAAACCCTTCTTTTGCTCACTTGTATTAATCCGGATCTTCTTCCCGCAACGGTGTTGTCGCGTGTTCAGATGATCCGGGTTCCCCCTGTGGCGGACGATGACGTGAAGCGTTATCTTGGAAAATTTTCAGAACTCGATGCGGATAAAGTTTCGTCCATTGTATCCTATTGCCAGGGCAATGTCAGCGTTGCGGTTGATCTCGCGCGGAGCGGAGGAAACGCAGCCGTCTATTTTGACTTTTTTGTGCAAATGATGCGAACGGCATATGCGGCCAGTCCGCTTGAACTCGTGGCGCTTGGCGAAAAGTTGGCAACGCTCGAACGCGAGCAACAAAAATCACTGCTCACGTACGCCCTGAAAATGATCCGCGAATGTCTGATGCGAAATTATCTCGGCGCTCAGATTGCAAACACGCGACCGGAAGAGTCGGTGTTTCTCGACAAGTTCGCGCGCTTTATCAACAACCAGAATATCGATTCGCTGTTGCTGGATTTCAATGATGCATATCTGCAGATCGAACGGAATGCCAATCCCAAAATTCTCTTCACGGACCTGATGATCCGGCTGACGAAGTTGATTAAGAAGGCGGCCTGAGTTTGAGCAACGTTGCTACAGAGAAATGAAGAAAGACCTCGGCCACAAGGGCACAAAGACTCGAAGTTTCAAAGAGAAAAAAGCAGGGATAATTTTATTCTTTCTTTGTGCCTCCGCGTCCTCGTGGCAAATAAGCTCTTGCGAGGCCCAGCCGACAGACCGTTCGGATGCTTCATTCAACACCGAATCAAAAACTAAATACTTCGTTATTGCGGGTCATTGTTATGGAAATCAAACAAATAACAGTTCTCTTTATACACCGTTTATCAATGCGCTTTCGGTCTATGGCAAAATTCATCCGGTTTCGGGTCTTTACCTGACGGGCGACGTCGTAGATACTTCCACGCAGGAAAAATGGGATTGGGTCGGATCGGTTCTCAAAAAAACGGGGGTGCCTTGGTCAATCGCTCCGGGGAACCACGATATTTCGCCCTATTTTTTCGATCGCATCGGCTCCGATGGCTACAGCGTGCGTGGATCCAACGGCCACCTATTTTTGACGCTTAACACCTCACGGTCCGGATGGAGTGTTGATAGTTCCCAAATTGAATTTATCCAGTCAGAATTAGCAGATTTGCAGCCTGAACAATCCGTTTTCGTTTTCACCCATCAACTGTGGTGGTTGCGGCCCGGGGCAGAAAAAATCCAGCTCGACTCAATCCGACCCAACTCTTTTGCGTTATGGGACGGCGACTCAAGTTTCTGGAATACTGCCTGGCCGCTTTTTGATTCACTTGACAACGAGATTTACTTTTTTGCAGGCGACCTTGGATCAGACAAACGAGTTGCGTCGTATTTCGAGCAGCACTCCGGCAACACACATTTCTATGCCAGCGGAATGGGAAGCGGCTTCGGGGACAATTTTCTGGTCATTCGTCTGGAGGAAGAGGGCAAGGTCGACATACAACGAGTTAACTTTTGAATTCGTTGAGCGTGATCAGGATACGGTTATTCAACCCATTTATCGAATTTTTCGTCTAGGAAGATGAAGCCTGATGCCATTAAATCAAAGAATTACGCTAAATTTAAGGTGTGTCGAAAATTAAGTTGATCCTTATCTTACTTTCGCCTGCCCTCATTTCATTTGGCCAGAACTGGAAATTGCTTGACGAGACCAAAACGTACTTTTTCAAACACAGTGATTCATTGTATATCACGAATACAATAAAAACCGATTCGACGTTATTCAGTGCTTCAGATTCCACTTTTTACATTCATACCCGATTGAAGCTTTGCGATACGTGTACAATTTTCCCAAGCGGGATTACCGAACTTTACCACGCCTGGTATCCAGAAATATTCGGGACTTCGCCATTTAATAATGTGGCTTCCGACAATTATGACTTTGGCGGAAACATTATTGAACATCACGCCGGGCTGTCGGATATGTGGATTTTTAACGCCAGTCTTGGAACAGCCGCTAGCGTAATTTTCACCGACGAACCAATGCTTTTTGGCGAACTGGATTCCATCAAAATAATTCAACTCTCCACGCTTGATACAATTATTATTTCTAAAAATCACGGAGTAATTCGCTACCCGGATTTTGAAAATCCCGGGAAGTATTTCAATATGGTAGGATATCACGAGGGAACAGAATCGTTCGGAGAATATCTGCCCAATTTCTGGAGGATTTATGATTTTGATGCGGGGGATGTATTTTGTTATGAAACAGGCTTTACAAACAGCGGTACATTTGAACAAACAACCTATAATGTAAGATTAAATATCCTTGAAGATCTTTCTTCGTCGGCCTTCACCAAGTACCGCTTAAGATTAGTTTATTACCAATATGAGTTCTATTTTGATTGGGATGGCCCAGGTTTTGTTTCAGACGGTCACTCAAAACATAGTACGATTGATACTTTCAGTCTTTCTTTTGATTCAGAAATTTTCGAAAATACTTTTAGCGGCTTTTGCTCTAACAATTATGACTGGTCGAGCCCCGCATTGTTTTATAGTTACCCGTTTGCGTCAAATACACTTTACTCCGAACTGTTAACCGCTAGCCACTCAAATGACGGAACTAATTATCTTAAATACGCAGCCAATGCGTCTGAATTTGATGACAGTCTCATTTATTTTGAGAATTACTACGAATATTACTCGGAATTTCAAGAAAATCTCGGGCGCACCTTTGCTGAATTATCTGACTTTGAGGTCTACGGATTTAGTAAACTTATTGGGTACATTAAAAATGAAGACACAACAGGAACCATTTATAATTTTCCAGACGATTTGGGCTTAGACGATGAGGATTTTGGATCGCAGACAATTTATCCCAATCCTGCCAAAGATTTTATCAATTTCAAAGGTAACGCGGACAAATTAGTTTTGATTGAGTTAGTCGATTTCTCTGGAAATGTTCTTGATCGCAAGTTTGTAACGGACAAAGTTGATGTTTCAGGACTTTCTTCAGGACATTATATTATTCGGATTATTGATGCCAATTCCGTACGGACATCGCATTTCATAAAGGAATGACGTTTTGGAATTTATCGATCCTGATTAATTTCTTCCTGCAGTATCTCTTCCACATACAGCCGTTCTAGCTCATATTGATCTTCATTTGATCATATTTCGATCTTCATTTTAAATATCTAAATTACTAATATCCCGTTAAATAGAATATTCTATGCCATTTTATAGCCATTTAAAGATCATTTTTATGAAAATATTGAGCTTAATTTTTCATATATTTGATCTTAATGTCTCAAACCGTATTGAGCGAATTCGATATCGCACTGCTTGATTTTGTCAGGGATCACCCGCATTTGTCGTCGAAAGAAATTTATGACGCGATGAAAAGTCCGGTTTCGTATCCAACCCTTAAGAGAGCCCTGGCGAGATCAATTGAACAAAATCTGCTGGTGAAAACCGGAACCAGAAAATCAACAAAGTACCAAGTAAGTCCAGCCTACGATTTATTCTATCCGATATCTGCCGAATCGTATTTCGATCGCGAGACGGAGGATCGGATCATCAAGGTCAATTTTCAAGTGGATCTTATCAACACGATTTTGAAGAACGCCGAAATACTCAGTCCGGAAGAAGCAAATCACCTTGAGAATCTTCACGCCATTTTTGTAAAAAAAATATCTGGTTTGTCCCCGTCCTCTTATGCGAAGGAAATGGAACGACTTGCCATTGATCTCAGTTGGAAATCGTCACAGATAGAGGGGAACACTTACTCGCTACTGGAAACTGAATTTCTTTTGAAGGAAAAAATTTCGTCCTCGGTAAAAGAAAAAAGTGATGCGATTATGCTGCTCAATCACAAGACTGCTATTGATTTCATCCTGGAGCACACGTCGTACCTTCATCCGTTGTCCATTTCAAAAATTGAAGACATTCATTCCATTTTGATCAAGGACCTCGGGGTGGATAGAAATCTTCGAAAACGGAGAGTGGGGATTTCCGGCACCAACTACATTCCGCCGGACAATGAACACCAAACCCGGTCGGCAATGGAGGATTTGTGTGTTCTTGTGAACAGTCGCGAATCGGCCTACGAAAAGGCGCTGTTGATTCTTGTGCTGATTTCGTACATACAACCTTTTGTCGATGGAAACAAACGAACGGCGAGAATCATTTCCAACGCCATTCTTGTTCACCACGGCTACTGTCCGCTTTCGTTCCGAACGGTTTCGCCATTGGAGTATAAAAAGGCAATGTTGATTTTTTACGAGCAGAACAACATTCTTCCAGCCAAAAAAATGTTTATTGAACAAGTTGAATTCGCGGTGCGGACTTATTTCTGAAATGAATGTGGATTTGAACGCCCAGGTCCAGCTTGTCATTTCGCTTTAACAACAGCCCTTTGTCAGTATTAGGCCCATTCTCACGGAAAGAGTGTGCGAACAATCCCTAACTTTACCCTACGAACGTAAAGATGGGTTGCGGAAACTGTTCTTCAGAAGGTGGCTTGCCAAAAGGTTGTAAAAACAACGGTGCCTGTGGCGTTTCCGGGTGCAACAAACTCGAGGTTTTCGATTGGCTTGCCGACGTAGCGCTGCCTGCTGGTGCAACGCCTTACGATTTACTCGAGGTGCGGTTCAAAAACAGCCGCAAAGGTTTCTACCGCAACAAAGCGGGTGACCGGCTTCAGGTAGGTGACGTCGTTGTGGTGGACACAAGTCCCGGATTCGATGTTGGGGTTGTTTCCGTTGCCGGAGAGCTGGCGAGAATTCAAGTGAGAAAAAAAGCACCGAATCTCAAAGCCGGCGAAGCCAAAAATATTCTTCGCAAAGCCAAATCCGAGGACATCGAGAAGTGGAAAAATGTACGGGAAACGGAAAGCAAAGCAATGTTTACGTCGCGCGAGCTCGCGAACCGACTGGGTCTTAAGATGAAGATTTCCGATGTGGAATACCAGGGCGATGGTAGCAAGGCCACGTTCTACTACACGTCTGAGGACCGCGTTGATTTTCGACAGCTGATCAAGGATATGGCCGACACGTTTAAAGTCCGTATCGAAATGAAACAGATCGGAATGCGTCAGGAATCGGCGCGGCTGGGAGGCATCGGCTCTTGCGGTCGCGAACTCTGTTGTTCCACTTGGTTGACAGATTTTCGCTCGGTATCAACAGCCTCGGCGCGTTATCAGCAACTGTCTCTTAATCCCCAAAAACTGGCTGGGCAGTGCGGGAAACTGAAATGTTGTTTGAATTACGAACTGGACTCCTACGTCGAGGCCTTAAAGCGATTCCCAAGCGCTGACATCAAACTGAAAACTGAGAAAGGCGTGGCATATCACGTAAAAACAGACGTCTTTAAGGACCAGATGTGGTATGTGATGAAGGAGCAGGACAGCCACGAGTCGGACAACTTCATTCCGCTCAGTCCCGAACGCGTCAAAGAAATTATCGCCCTCAACAAAGAAGACAAATTTCCTGCCGACTTGAGAGCCTTTGTCGCTGTGAAAAAAGCACCTCCGGTCGCTCTGCCAGAATACAACAATGTGGTTGGCCAGGACAGTGTGAATCGATTTGAACACGTGTTCAAAAAGAATAAAAATCAGGGAAAAAGACGCCCGAAATCAAAGGGCGCAAATTCACAAAATCAGGGCGCTAAGAAACAAGGAGATCAAAAAAGACCGCCAAATCCACAGGCCAGACAACAAGGAAAAAGCAATCCGGAACAACAAGGTCAGCAAAAGACGGGATCGAACCAGAGACGAAGAAATCGAAACAACCGCAACCGGGGTCGGGGAAATAAACCACAAGATAAACCGGCAGTATGAACAAGAGGTTCTTCGCCATCCTTTTTCTCTTTGCAATCGCGATAAGTTCTTGCGATCCCAACCGGATTTTTGAAGAAAATCAATCCGTTGAAAACAATACCTGGAAATACGAGGACGTTAAGACCTTTTCTTTCGACATACAGGATACCACCAGCCAGGTGAATATTTACGTCAACTTACGGACAACGACAGACTATCCTTACAACAATATTTATATGTACCTCTACAGCGAATACCCCGGCGGAATTTCATTGAAGGATACACTGCAGTTTCTTCTGGCAGAACCTGACGGCAAGTGGTTGGGCGAAAACAGCGGAACAGTCATTGAGTTTAAATCGCTCGTTTCATCCGGTGGTCAGTTTACGCGATCCGGAACCTACACCTTTCGTTTGCAGCAGGCAATGGAAGAAAATGATCTCACCGAAATTGTTGATGTTGGAATGCGGATCGAAAAAATGGTCGATTGATCCCGATGCAGAAGCGGCATTTCCACTCTTACGACGCCTTTCGTTTTTTTGCATTTTTTAAAGTTTACATTTTTCACGCAACGGCCATTGTTGTCGCCGCTGAGGGGAGTTTGCTCGAATGGATCAAAAAACACCCGGCATTTGGCGGTGGAATCGGCGTCAGTTTTTTCTTTGTTCTCAGCGGATTTCTAATCACCTACATTCTCGCCTGGGAAAAAATTCAGGCGGGAAAAATCAGTCTTGGAAAATTTTTTCTCCGACGTGCATTCCGCATATGGCCTCTTTTTCTTGCATTGGTCGCCCTAGCCTTTCTAATCCCTTACGACACCGCTGAGGCCATCGGGTTTCATATGAACGGAGGCG
>Ga0247727_10011164_pt1 | contig 15736 bp, 14 predicted proteins | sample WisWelCaveWW1625_FD_202498 | JGI IMG/M metagenome (GOLD analysis project Ga0247727, IMG submission 202498) | Biofilm microbial communities from Wishing Well Cave, Virginia, United States - WW16-25 | ecosystem: Environmental > Aquatic > Deep subsurface > Groundwater > Cave microbial mat | place...
TTGGAGATGCATTGCATCGTTCGCATTTCGGTGATGGGCGGCAGTGCGCGTAATTGCTCGAGCGTGAATTCGAGCGGATTCTCCACCATGCCGAGGATTCTGAATTTGAAATCCGCCGCCGGCGCCGGCGGCGCGCCGCGCGAGTACCACACGGTGTAGAAATCTTCATTCGATGTGACCGGCACGCCGTCCACGATTTTTTGTCCGGCGTTCAGCGGCGCGCCTTGCACCGCTAGGCCGCTCGCGGGGAGCGCACCCGGCGCGACATCGGCTGCGCGTTGGCACGCGGCGGCAATTCCGCTCAAACCGATACCGGTAAAAAAGATCGCGGCGGTTTTCAGAAATTGGCGGCGAGTTAATTCTTTTCGATTTTCCATGATCCCCTCCTTCGTTACAACACGAGACAATAACACGCGAACGTTGCAAGCAAATTACTCAATCATTACGAGGTTCTTAACTCTCAAAATCAGAACCAAGTGGATTGAAAGGAATTGCGAATTGCGAATTTTGATTTTCTCCGCCCCCCACCGGTTCAAACACTTCGACTATATCACCTTCATTCAACGCCGTCGAATCATCCACCACATGATCGTTCACCGCGCTCATCCACACCCGCGCATCCGGTACGCCGAGTTGCAACAACAATTCGCGAATCGTCGCGCCCTGTGCAATTTCGACTCGCGCGTTTTCTTTTTTGTCCGGCGCATAGCGTTTGAGATTGCCGTAGAGTTTGAGCGTGACTTGCATAAAATTTAGTTGGGACGCGGATAAACGCGGAAAACCCGGATTTGAATTGTCTTTCAAAGGCGCAAATTTTGCGCCAAAGAACACTTGCACCTTCGGTTACGCAAGTGCTAGGGAGTGCAGGTGTCTCGTTATGCTTTGAAACAACAAGATGCTTTGCGGCTGAGTTCACCTTGAACGTAGTGAAGGGACGCTCAGAATGAAATTAGCGGTTTGAGATGATCACCAAATCAAACGTCGCGTTTGTCTGCCCGGCGCGGGGATAATGTTGCGTCACCAATTCTTGAAATCCCGTCGCGGTCACGCGCACGTGAATGTGCGGCGGGCGTCCGCCGTACGGCACCGGCGCGTTGCTCTCAAAACGATACGCGCCGTCCGCGCCGGCAAACAGCGTTGCACGATGCGCGTCGTCGTACTCGCCGTTTGGCGCGGCGAGCCAAAAATCCAACAACGCGCGTGCAACCGGCGCGCAATCTTTCGCCGAGCGCACAACCCCGGTCAAAACGTATCCGCCTTTATCCACGCGCGTGCGTCGCGGCGCGCCCGGCGTGAAAAAAGGTCCGAGCGCGTCGGAAGAGGTTGGCGCGCAAGTCGCCGGCTGAGCGACGACGGATGGATTCGCGGTGGCTTTCGGCGCGGCGGTTGTCGTTGGCGCGGCTAGCGCGGCTAAGGTTGATGCCGCGGTGGCGAGCGGCGACGCGGCGGGCGTGGGCGCAGAGCAGGCGGCAAGTAACATGCCGATAACCAGAATCAAATTGAATTTCAATTTCCCCTCCCACTTTTTATATTGCATATTCCGTTGATGCTTCACGCCATACTTTGCACTTTACGTTTTTTTCTTACACTTTTTGCTTTTCGCTTTTAGCTTTTCTCTTTGGTTCTCTCATCCTCCGCTTTCAACGCGACGTAAATCGTCCGATTCACCGGCGTCGCGATATTTTTCGCCGCGCCGAGACGAACCACCGCGCCATTGAGGGCGTCAATTTCCAAACGATTACCTTTCAACAAATCCTTGTGCATCGAAGACGTCATGCCCGGCGGAACATTCAGCGCGAATTTCAAACGCTGGTCAACAATATCCGCCGGCAATTTTACATCATACGCGCGCGCGACCTCCGCGATTTCTTGCATCGCCGCGCGCAACGTTTCCTGCGCCTCGCGCGATTTGAAAAGCATCGCGCCTTCCGTGCGCGCGAGCGTCGTCAAGCCGGAGAAGGATGCGAGAAATAATAATTTTGCCCATAGCGGCGCAGGCATCGCGTCCGACGCGCTCGCGTCCACGCCGCCGCGTTTCAATTGCTCGACCAGCCATTCGACGCGCGGCGTGATCGTTCCATTCATCTCGCCGACGATCACAGTACGAAATGGGCTCGTCTGCGCGATCACGCCCGGCGCGACAATCGCGGATTCAATCTGCACCGGCGCGGCGATCACTTTATCGTTCCCGATCACCGCCGCGATTTGCTCAACGCTTTCAACGCCGTTTTGAAATGTAACGACCGTCGTCTGCGCGCCGATCATCGGCAGAATTGCGCGCGCGGCGGTTTCGGTGTCGTACGTTTTCACCGAAAAAATAATCCAATCCACGATCCCAACACTCGCCGGATCATCCGTCGCGTTTGCCGGCTTGCACACAAACTCACCACCGCGGCTTTTCACTTGCAAGCCATTCGCGCGGATCGCGCGGAGATGCTCGCCGCGCGCGATGAACGTCACATCGTTGCCGTTTTGCGCGAGCAGTCCGCCGAAAAATCCACCGATGCCGCCGGTTGCCATCACCGCGACCTTCATGTAATTACCTCCATTGTGTTCTGAATTGACACGGAGACTCGTGGACGCGGTGACACGGAGAATGCGCGCCAATGATTTACTTTTTGATTCCAGTCCGAATTGTCCAATGGTCTGGGCGTTCGATCATTTTGACAAGCATTCCCAAGACGCGTTCGTAAATCTGGTCGAACTCATCAAAAAACTATTTGCCGATATACCCGCACTTGTACGCCGTTTCTAGCCAGACCTGAGTTTCTGCGGCTTCGGATTCCGCGTCGCTCAATTTGGAAACGAAATGATTGTGGGATACCTGCGTTTGCGCCACGCCTCCGCGATATTTGCGCATACAGATCGAGCAGAGCGCCTCAGCTGGTCAGTGAGAGAAAAAACTTTCGAAATGGGAACTCACTTTTTGAACACCTCAGAATATTTTTCTGGCTGGAATCCAAAGACCGGCTTGCCATCCACGACGACCAGCGGGCGACGCAACAAACGCGGCTCTTGCGCCATCAACGCGATGAGTTCGTCTTCGCTTTTCTGCGCGGGGTCAATGCCCAACGCTTTGAACGCCGGGCTTTTCAGCGACAGCGCGTCGCGCGCGCTCGCGCCGAGCGATTTGAACAGCGCGCGCAGTTCATCGCGCGTGAACGGCTGTTTGAAAAAATCGCGCTTTTCAGACGCGATTTTTTTGGCGGCAAGCCACGCCTGCGCGTTACGGCACGTGCTTCAGGTGGAACGAACAAAAAGCTTGACCGGCATTCGACTCGACGTCACTTGCCGCGTCCATCCCCAATTCCTAGTACCGCGAAAACCAAAACGCGCACCACGAGTACGGCGATCAACGCGAAAATCACCGCGAGGATTTCCTGGTTGCCCCCCGAACAATTCCGCGAAACGGGCGGACCACCCATTCGGTCAGATTGAAAATGAGCGCGATGATCGGATGCCCTCGCTGGCTAGAGATCGCGGAAAAGATCAGGCGGAGGATCACAGGATTAGTAGAAGCGTGAACAGTAGATCGAGGATTTGTAAAAGTGTCGCCATATTTGACTCCTTATGCCCATCGAGGGTGGCACACGCAATACGAACGACCGCTTTACATCGCCTCGAGCATTTTCTTCAACGACGCAAAATCGCCTTCGAATTGCTTTTGCGCCTGCGAGACGACCATGCCTTCGGCAATTTTGAATGCGCCGCCGACTTCGAAATCAATATGCGCGGTCACTTGCGTCCCACCGCCGGCGGACGCGAAAGTAAAAGTGAATGCATACGTGATGGGACCCCCGGACGATTTGAAAGATACTTTTTTGTTCGCTTCGTACTCGGTGATTTCGTACGGCGTCGTTAGTTTCTGTCCCAAAAAGTCGCGCGTGTCTTGCATTTTCGTGCCAACCCCAATGGGTCCGGGGGAAACTTGCTTACTCTCGGACAAGCCGCCCTGCCACTTGGTGTTGTTCGCCGGCTCGGAAAAGAATGCGAAAACTTTTTCGACCGGCTGGTTGATTGTAACCGAAACATCCATCGTAGCCATTGGTCCCCTCCTATGGGATTTCAGATTTTAGATTTCGGATTTTGAATTTGCCTAACACCTCAAGCCATCGCCAAAGTTTTTTCTAATTCGCTTTCCGTTGCGCGCTCAATGCGCACTGCCGCCACTTTGTATTCCGGAATTTTCGCCTGCGCGTCGAGCGCGTCGTTCGTCAACCTATTCGCGGCGGCTTCGGCAAAATGAAATGGGATGAAGACGACGCCCGGCGACGCTTTCTCCGTCACGCGCGCGCGCAAAACGATCGAGCCGCGCCGCGACGTCACGCGCACGGGTTCGCCATCCTCGCACGGAATATGCGGCGCGTCCAGCGGATTGATTTCGACGAGCGGCTCCGGCATCGCAAAATCGAGTTGCGAATTGCGCGTGAGCGTACCGCCATGCCAATGATACAACACGCGCCCGGTCGTGAGAATAAATGGATATTCCGCGTCGGCGGATTCCGCGCTCGGTTGATACACGAGCGGAAAAAATTTTCCGCGCCCCCTGGGGAAATCTTGCTCGAACAAAAACGGCGTGCCGGGATGCTCGCGCGTCGGCACGGGCCATTGCAAGCCGTCGCCTTCGAGCCGGTCGTACGTGATGCCGGCATACGCCGGGACAAGCCGCCCCATTTCCAACAAAATTTCTTCCGGCGTTTCATAATTCCAAAATGCGGTGCGCGCGCGCCCCAACTTTTTTTCCAAACGCAACGCGAGATCGCTCACGATTTCCCAATCCGCGCGCGCGTCGCCGAACGGCTCGAAGGCTTTACGCACGAGTTGCACGCGGCGGTCGGTGTTGGAGAACGTGCCGTCTTTTTCTGCCCAACTCGCGCCCGGCAAAATCACATCCGCGAATTTACCGGTCTCGTTGATGAACAAATCCTGGCACACCAGAAAATCCAATTGCTCGATCGCGTGATAGGAATGTTTCAGGTTCGGCTCGCTCATCAACGGATTCTCGCCCATGATGAACATCGCCTTGACTTCGCCGGTGCCCCACGCGTGCGCGATTTCGGTCGTCGTCAAACCTTTTTTCGCCGGCGGCACATATCCCCACGCCGCGCGAAATTTTTCGACGACCGCCGGATCATCCACCGCTTGATAACCCGGATAATGCCACGGCATCCCGCCGACGTCCGACGCGCCCTGCACATTATTCTGCCCGCGCAACGGATTCAGCCCCGTGCCTTCTCTGCCGATATGCCCGGTCAATAACGCGAGATGCACGAGCGCGAGCGCATTCTCGGTCCCGTGCGTATGCTCCGGGATGCCGAGCGCCCAATAGATCGTCGCGCGCTTTGCATTCGCGTACATCCGCGCGGCGGTGATGATATCGTCGCGCGGAACGCCGGTGATGCGCTCCGCCATTGCCGGCGTGAAGGTTTCCATCGCCTTCGCGAACGCGTCGAAATTTTCCGTGCGCTCGGCGACGAACTCTTGATTGAATAATTTTTCTTGGATAATCACGTTCGCCATCGCGGAAAAAAGCGGCACGTCCGTGCCCGGCTTTTGGCAAAGCCACAGCGCAGCGAAATTGACCATCTCGACGCGGCGCGGATCCGCGATAATAATTTTAACGCCGTGCTTCATCGCGGCTTCTTTCATTTGGAGCGCGATGATCGGGTGCGACTCCGCCGTGTTCGAGCCGGTGATAATCGCGACGTCGGTTTTATAAATCTCGTTCGCGGTATTGCTCATCGCGGACGAGCCAAGCGCGAGTTGCAACGCGACGACGCTCCCGGCGTGGCAGAGGCGTGTGCAGTGATCAATGTTGTTCGTGCCGATGACGGCGCGGAACATTTTTTGCAAAACAAAATTATCTTCGTTCGTCGCTTTGGCGCAACAATAAACCGCCGTCGCGTCCGCGCCAAATTTTTTCACAGTCGCGGCGAAACGCGCCGCGACGAATTCCAACGCTTCATCCCACTCCGCCTCGCGCCAATCGTCGCGGCTGTGCGCGGCGGTGCGCTGACCCGCGCGTTGTTGCGTTTTTCGGATCAATGGTTTCAAAACGCGATTCGGATGATAAATAAAATCCCAGCCGAATCTGCCCTTGACGCACAAATTGCCGCGGCTGACGACGTGATCGTACGGCGTCGTCACGCGCAATATTTGGTTGCCCGTGATATGCAATTCGAGCCCACATCCAACGCCGCAAAACGGGCAAGTGGTGGCTACAACGCGTTCTTGCATTGGCATTATCGAATGTTCCTATATCTCAGAGTAAGAGAATACGCATTTCCATTTCATCGGCGGTGAACTGATCCAAAGTTTTTTGCAACCGATTCGCCACATCCATCGGACGACGCACTTTGGAAATGATGATTCCATAATGCAAACGATGTTGATTCACATATTCCTGATGTAACTTGGAATAATCATCGCGGTTATGCGTTACAATTTCGCGTTTTTGTGAGACCGCGCAAGCCAGTTGGCGTTCATCCGATGCGCCCAACATTCCAGCCATCTTCGCTGATATAACATCATAGCCGCGCTCGATAAAAATACGCGCAATCAGGTCAGAGACGTTTTCATCAATGTAAAGATCAATCAGAAGACGAAGCGCGCTTTGACTTGCCATCAATCCTCAACTTCAAGCAGTTGATTCTCTTCGATATAGGCGACGATTTCTTCACGATGGTCATCAAAATATCCTAACGCGTCGCAAACTTGGGCAAGTCTTAGATGAGGATATGATTCCAAGATTTCATCAAAGGTCCAACCCTGCCTCCACAGTTCGACAATCAGACTCACCGAAATCCGCGTGCCTTTGATCACCGGTTCCCCGCCGATGACTCCAGGGGCTTTATGAATGTACGGGTGATCCGTTTCGATGATATGATCAGTTGCGCGCGTCGTCGTCCAGCGATGCGATGGAAATTTCGCGCGTGTCGCGGGCGAGATTTTCATTTTGTACGGCGCGGGTTTTTCTTTGAGCGCGCGCGTTCGGCGTTTGTTCGTTTTCATTGGCGTGCCTCCACGACCAAATTGTACTCCGTGAACTCGACTGGCGCAAATGTCTGTGGATACAAAATCAAATCGATCGGCATTCATTCGCTCCGCTGAATCAAATCCATCATGACCGGATAAAATAAATCCAAGCGCGCCTGCGAGTGAGCCGGATCCATAATGTCGTGCAAAAGTGGCACGTCGGCGCCGCGAAAAAAATGCTCCGCGACGCGCGCGCCGCGCGCGCGCCAACGCTCGACAACTCGCGCGGTGATCGCGTGATCCAAGCCGGGATCGCGGCTCGTGACGACAAGGATCGCGCGCGCCGCCGGCTTTTCGCGCGCCGCACGCGCATAGACCTCCGCGCCAATCGCCAAGACATGCGCGAGCTCGCGCAAATAAAAGCCGGGGTACGCGTGCGGCGGTCCGAATTTTTCGCGCGCGGCGAAATTCCACCAAACGAACGCGTTGGGCAAACGCGCCGGCTGTCGCGCAAGCCAACGCGTCAGCGCGTACGCCAATCCGTTCAGCGCAAAGCCGGGATTGATCAGCATGGCTAAATCTACATCGCCGCGCACCTGCGCCGCGTACGCCGCGAGCGTGCCGCCCATCGAAAGCCCGGCGACGCTCACGCGATCCGCCAAGCCGCGCGCGAGATCAAGCGCGTGATTCAGCGCGTCAATTAATTCCGCCGCGGTGAGATGCGCGTGCGCGCGCGTCATTCGATCCGCATAGCCGTGCCGCGGCAAACGCGGAATCCAAACGTTATGCCCCTTTTCAAAAAGCAAATTGCCGAATGCCGCGAACTGCGCGGGGCTGTTCGTCAGCCCATGCAACAAAACCATCGCGCGCGCGGTTTTTTTGCCGCGCGTAAAAAACTGCGAACGCGCGCGTGGATGAATCTCCGCGCCTTCCGCCGCTTGAATTTCTTGAATGCGTTTGACCGCCCCGGCGTAATCTAGAATCATTTGCGCGCTCACCCATTTTTTCTATGCCGCCGCGCAATCGCGAGCGCGATAAACCGATCCAATAATCCCGGCGCGATCAATTTTGCCCACGGCACGATTCTGCCGCGCGGCGTCATCACCACTTCGCGTTTGCGCATTGCCGCCCCGCGCAAAATATGCCGCGCGCATTCTGCCGCGCTCATCAGCCCGCGTTCATTCATCGGGCTATCTTTGAGCGGCTCGCCGTCCGCGCCGAAATTGCTTTTGCGGATCGGCGTCGCAACAAAATCCGGCGACGCAATCGTGACGCTCACGCCGGCGGCCTTCAACTCGATCCGAATCGAATCCATAAAGCCGACGAGCGCGTGCTTGCTTGCCGCGTAACCGCTCCGCGTCGGCACGCCGACTTTGCCGGTGAGCGACGACACGGCAATGATTCGCCCGCGCGAACTCTTCAGATGCGGCAACGCATAGTACGTGCAATACAGACTGCCGAGATAATTCACGCGCATTATTTTTTCAAAGAGCGAAAGGTCTTGCACCTCCTCAAAGCGCGCCCACATTCCCACCCCGGCGTTGTTGACGAGCGTATCCACGCGCCCGTACTCTTTCACAGTCGCCGCGACCATCGCTTCACACTGTTTTGCATCGGTCACATCTGTTTTCAAAACGAGCGCGCGTCCGCCACGCCTGCGACATTCTTCTGCGACCGCGTTCAATCGCGATTCGTCGCGCGCAGCGAGCGCGAGCCACGCGCCTTGCTCGGCAAGTTGATACGCCAGTTCGGCGCCGATGCCGGACGACGCGCCGGTGATGAGGGTGACATTTTCTGAAAATTCTTTCATTGATTTTCACTTGCATTCGTTTATTCGTTCTTCTTCGTTGTTTTTTTCCACTGCGTTCCGTTCGGCGTATCTTCCAACGTGATCCCGCGCGCGCCCAACTGCTCGCGCACCGAATCGGCGAGCGCGAATTGTTTCGCCGCGCGCAACTGCACGCGTAGTTGGATCAGCAGTTCGACGAGCGGCGTAACGTCGTCGCCGCCGGCAAGTTTATCCGGCGCGCGCCAGCCGTTTGCCAATTCGTGCATCGTGTCGTGCGCGTGGTCAATCAATTCGCGTTGCGCGCTCGCCTCGCGCGTTTCTTCCAGCGCGCGCGCCAATTGCGTCAGATAGAGTTGGGTCGTGAGTAAGCGCGGTGCCAAGGCAGGCGGCGGCTCGCGGCGTTCCGCCATTTTTTCGGCATCCGCGTTCGCAAAGTTTGCCGCGCGTAATTCGGAAAATGCAAAAGATTCGCCCGCCGGAAAACTTTTTTCCGCGCCGCGATAACGCAACGTCACGTTGCCGACGCCGTTCACCGCGATCATTTCGTGCGACGGATCGAGCGTGCACGCGGTATGCTCGTCAATGCCGAAAAGGACGACATCGTACGGCAATTTCTCTTCTAAAATTTTCAAGCGCGGCGCGCCCATATAGCAATAGCGCGTGTCGTACGTGCCGCCTTCCGCGTTGTTCCAATGCGGCACGATTGCAATCTTCAAGCCGAGCTGTCCCAAGAGATCGAGTCCGTCGAGCCATTCGACATCCAAACCGGCTTTATAGATTTCGTACACGGGCAACGCGCTACAGCCCATGCCAATCGTCGCCGCGCTCGCGAAAACCAAATGCGCGCCTTGCATAAACCGCGCGATCAGCGTGTCCCACACTGCCGAGCCGCGCCAATTTCGAATCGCGTAACTGGGACTGCCCGGACCGGCGAAAATGAAATTCGAGCGGCGCAGCGCGCGCAACGCGGCTTCGACCTCGCGCGCGGTCGCGCGCGCTTTGGATTTGAACGACGCGATCGTGAGCGCGAGGTTGAATCGCTTTTCAAAGTACGCGACGGCTTTCGCGGAAATTTCGTCCGCGTTGAGTTCAAAGCCGGCCGGCGTGTCGAGAAAAACCGCGTGAACGTCCGGCGCGCACCGCGCCAAAATCGCGCGATGCACCTTTGCCATAGACTCGGTCAGTTCGCCGGAGCCCATCAGCGTGATGGTGCCGAGAGTGTTGGGTGTCATTGAAAGATGCGGTTTCAAATGTCATTCTGAGCGACACCTGCACTGCAACGCACGCAGTGCGGCGCACGTGAGCGAAGAATCTCGTTATGCATTGGAACAACGAGGTTTTTCGTCGCAAACTTCGCTCCTCAGAATGACAACCAGAACTTATTCCAGCACGATCACCGTCGCCGCCATATCCACGCCGCCTTTGTCGCCGTGATACTCGCAATAGTACGGATACGCGCCCGGCGCGCTGAACGTGAACGAAAACGATTTACCGCTCGGCATATCGCGCGAATCGAACTGCGCGCGCGTGTCCCCGCTGACGGTATGCTTGGCTTGATCAAGATTCACCCACGTAATCGTCGTGCCGCGTTTCACCGTCAGCGTTTTCGGCGCGTACACAAAATCTTTGATGTTGATCGTCACCGCGTCCGTTTCCGGCACGACCGCCGGCATCGCCGCGCTCACGCCCAACAGCGTCGCGATTTGCGGCACGCCTTTCTCTTTCGAGCGATTGATCTCTTCGGTCAGTTTCAAAATTTCATCAATCTGCGCTTGCGCGGCTTTTACATCGGCCACTTGCAAAATCGTTTTACTGGATGCGAGCGAACGCACCATCGCGTCATTCACTTTATCCGCGACGCCTGCCGCGTCCGCGCCTTTGCCGCCGGCTTTGGCGGCTTCCTCGCGTACGGTTTTCAAAAGAGTGATCGCGCCGCTGCCGTCACCGGGGTCTTCGATGAAGCCGTCTTTATCCGCGTCGCCGTAATCGCTCGAATTTTTGCCGGCGATCAAATTGACGAGATGTTCCGCGTGGCGTTTGGTCGTCGCGAGATTGCCGCGTTTCGCCGCGGTCGCGAGCTCGTCCGCGTGAATCACCAAATCGTTCGCGGCGTTTTGCAAGCGCGCGATATTCGACGGCGCGGCGGTTGCCGCGCTCGCCTGGACGTACTGCGCGAAATAAATGCCAAAGCCGCCGAGCGCTTGCACCGTCCACAGCGCGAGCAAAACGCGCATGAACAATTTGTAATTCTTGATGCGAAAACGTTCCGGGATTTTCCCTTTCATCCGCAGGATGATGTAAATGCCCATCAGTTGCGCGAGCGTGCCGGAGATGGCGTGACCGACCATCATTTGCGCGGTTTGCGGGTTTGCCGCGCCACCCAAAATGACATAGCGATAAAAGCCGATCACCATCACTCCAAAAATCAGCGCGAGATTGACCATCACCCACAGCGTCTGATTTTTTTCGTGCGCGGCGCGATCACGCTTGACGCGGATCAAATAATATCCGTAGAACAATCCCGCCAAGATGATCGCTTCCAAGATGAGCGCAATCAACGCGGAATTTCGTGGACCCAGAATGAATTGCATGATGCCCTCCCTTTGATGTGCGAGGGAGCAGGGGAGCGAAGGAGCAGAGGAGACGCTTCGCGGTCACCCCAGCACCCGTGCCCCCATGCTCCTCTGCTGTATAGTTTATTTGCTTCGCTTTGAAATCCGCGACTCGCGCGCGAGTTCGCGCAGATCGCGGCCTTGCTCAAACCAAAATTCACGTTTCGATTTCAGCGCGCCGGTCGGGCATGCTTGGACGCAGTTGCCGCAGTAGACGCACGTGGATTGCGGAATCGGCGCGTCGAAAAATGTCGCGATGCGCGCGTCAAAGCCGCGCCCGCCGCGATAAATCGCGAACGTCCATTGCGCGTCTTCGCCGCAGGCTTGCACACAACGCCAGCACAAAATGCATTTGGAATAATCGCGCAGATAAAACGGGTTGTCGTCGAGCAAAGGCAAGGCGCGGCGTTTGCCGCCGCTGTAAGCATTTACGTCCGCGCCATATTTTTGTATGTATGCCTGCAATTCCGGCGCGGCGGATAAATCCACCGCGCTGTTCAGCATTTCCAAAATCACGCGGCGCGCTTGCTGCACGCGCGGCGAATCTGTTTGCACGACCATCCCGTTCTCGCATTCGCGCGAGCACGCGGCGACGAGCACGCGCGACTTTTCCATCTCGACCACGCACAGCCGGCAGAGCGACGGCGCGGTGAAATGTTCGTGATAGCAAATCGTCGGGATCTCTGTGCCGATTTTTTGCGCGGCTTGCAGAATCGTTGTGCCTTGCGGGACAGTAATATTTTTTTCGTCAATGGTGAGCGTGATTTCCAGCATTTGGTTTTTCTCTGTGCCCCCCTGTGGCTAAACTAACTTTTTATCCAACGCGCTCACGATCGCGCTTGCCGCCGTCTGCCCCAAGCCGCACAGCGACGCATCGCGCATCACCGCGCCGAGCTCGCGTTCGAGACCTTCGAGGTTTTGGAAACCTCGAAGGTCTGCCGCGCGCGTTACAATTTCCAATTGCCTCTGCGTTCCCAACTGGCACGGAAAACATTTTCCGCACGATTCATCTTTGAAAAAACGCGCGAGCCGCGCGAGCACTTGCCACAAATCCGCCGTGTCGTCGAAAACCATTATCGCGCCCGAGCCAAACGTCGCGCCGATTGCCGCGAGCGATTGAAAATCAAGCGCGACATCAATCTCATCCGGTTTCAAGAATACGCCCGCCGCGCCGCCGATCAAAATCGTTTGCAATTTTCTGCCGTCGCGCATTCCGCCGCAAGTTTCGAATAATAATTTCTGGAGCGACATGCCCATGACGACTTCGTACACGCCCGGTTTTTGAATGTGGCCGCTCACGCACACGACGCGCGTCCCCGGCGAATTTCCCGAAGGGGTCCCGAACTTGCGGTACGCGTCCGCGCCGTTGAGAACAATGAACGGAATATTCGCAAGCGTCTCGACATTGTTGATCACCGTCGGCTTGCCGAACAAGCCGTGATCGGTTGGAAACGGCGGCTTGGCGCGCGGCTCGCCGCGTTTGCCCTCGAGCGATTCAAACAGCGCGGTCTCTTCGCCGCAGACGTACGCGCCCGCGCCGCGCCGCAATTCGATCTCGAACGAAAAATCCGCGCCGAGAATTTTTTCGCCCAAAAGGTTTTGTGCGCGCGCCTCTGCCAACGCGTTTTGCATCCGCTCGAACGCGAGCGGATATTCGCCGCGCAAATAAATGTAACCAAAGTGCGCGCCAATTGCGTACGCAGCAAGCGTCAACGCCTCGACAACGACGAACGGATCGCGTTCCATCAAGACGCGGTCTTTGAAAGTGCCGGTCTCACTTTCGTCCGCATTGCAGACGACGTAGCCCGGAGAGGAACGCCAATCGAGACTGCTTGAATTGTCATTCCGAGCGGCGAAGCCGCGAGGAATCTCGTTATTCAAAGGAAGAACGAGACCTCTCGCGGAGTTTACACTGAGCGAAGCGAATGTGCTCGAGGTGACAAGCGCAACAATTGACTTTGCCGCGAGTTCCCATTTCATCCCGGTCGGAAACGCTGCGCCGCCGCGCCCAACCAAACCGGATGCTTTGACTTCCGCAACGATTTGCGCGGGCTGCATCTGCGTCAACGCTTTTTGCAATGCCGCATAGCCGCCGCGCGCGCGGTACGCGGCTAATGTTTCAAAACTTTTTTCGCCGAACTCTTTGAGCAACAAGGGACCGTCGAGCCACGCGCCCGATTCCGGCGCGTGCTCCGCGCGCATAATCGTTTCGATTTGTTCTGGCTGAACATTTTCAAAAACGGAATGCCCGATCATTACTGCCGGCGCGTGGTCGCAATGCCCCAAGCACGCGACGCGCTCGAACGTGAAGGCGCCGTCGCGCGTCGTCTCGCCATCGCGAATCTGTAATCGCGATTCAATCGCCGCGCAGATTTTTTCACTGCCGGCGAGCGCGCAGATCGAATCGTCGCAAACGCGGACGTGCGTTTTGCCGACCGGCTTTGTGTACAGATGATCGTAAAAATCGGCGACGCCGTACGCTTCGGCGAGCGGCACGTTCAGCCCGCGCGAAATTTCCGTGAGCGTTTCCGGCGACAGCCAACCGAGTTGTTCTTGCGTTTCGATCAGCACCGGCAATAAGCCGGATCGGCCGGCAGGTTGCCAGCGCGCGAGAATAGTTGAAAGAGGAAGATTCATACGCGGTTTGAAGCGGATAGAGTATAAGGCAAATCAAAACGTCTGTAAAGCGAAAAAGTGCGACGCACCTGCGAGGTGCGTCGCACTTTCACACGAGACGCGATGCTACTTTTCCGGATGCTCTTCCAGAAATTTTCTCACGCGTTGCATAAACTGATCACCAATTGCGCCGTCGAGCAAGCGGTGGTCAATCGTGATCGCAAGATAAATCATCGGGCGAATCGCGATGGCGTCGTTGATCACGACCGCGCGTTTTTGAATCGCGCCGACGCCCATAATCGCGGCTTGCGGCTGATTGATCACCGGCGTACCAAAGAGCGAGCCGAACACGCCGTAATTCGTGATCGTAAACGTGCCGCCTTGCACGTCGTCCGGCGTCAATTTATTTTCGCGCGCCCGCGTCGCCACGTCATTCACCGCGCGCGCAATGCCAAGCAAACTTTTTTCGTCCGCGTGCTTGATCACCGGCACGATCAAGCCGTCTTCCAACGCGACCGCAATGCCGATGTTATAGTCGCGATGCATCACGATGCCTTGCTCGGTATACGTCGCATTGACGATTTGCCAATCTTTCAACGCCGCGACGACGGCTTGCACAAAAAACGCGGTGTAGGTCAGCCGCGCGCCTTGCTTGGCAAAATCCGCCTCGTGCGCTTTTTGATACGCGATCACGCGGCTCATATCCGCTTCGTGGACACTCGTCACATGCGGCGCGATTGTTTTCGAGCGCACCATATGCTCCGCGATCGCTTTGCGCATCGGTGCGAGCGGTACGATTTCTTCTCGTTCCCCTCCCTTATTAGGGGAGGGGGCAGGGGGAGAGGTCGGAGCGCCGGGCTTGCCAAAAATTTCTTCGGTCGGGCGAAATAATTCGCCGGTGCCGGGTTGTTCCCACGGCGCGAGCGCGGGCGCGCCGCGCGATTGCAAAAAGTTTTCGATATCTTTTTTGCTGACGCGGCCGCCCTCGCCGGTGCCGCGAATCGAATTCAATTCCGCCGCGCCGATATTATTTTCCGATATCATGCGCGCGACGACCGGCGTGAGCCGGCGCGTGCCGCCATTCGCCGGCGCGGGCGCGCTGATTGCCGCCGGCGTTTTCGGCGCGGGCGAGGACATCGGCGCAGGAGTCGTCATCGCGCTGGTTGGGGGCATTGGTGCTGATGCCGTTTCGCTTGCTCTGCCGATGATCGCAAGCACGGTGCCGGCTTTTACCGTCAACCCTTCCGCAATGATGATTTGCAACATCGTGCCGGCGGCGGGCGAAGGAATTTCGGTCGTCACTTTGTCCGTGACAACTTCCATGATCGGCTCGTACTGTTCAATTGTATCGCCGACTTTTTTGAACCACTTGCCAACCGTGCCTTCGACGACACTTTCACCGAGTTGCGGCATTACGACATTGGTTGCCATTTCAAACTCCAGTCAACAGTCAACAGTCGTCAGTAGACAGTCGTCAATACTGTTGACTGTCTACTGTTGACTGGCGACTAGTATTTCGCCAGCTTCCTCAGCGCGTTTGAAATTTTTTCCGCGTTGGGCAAAAAGAAATCCTGCATCGTGCGCGCGTATGGCACCGCCGGCGCATCCGGCGCGGCAACGCGCATCACCGGCGCGTCGAGATATTCGAACGCGTCGCTCGCAATGATCGCCGCGATCTCCGCGCCCCAGCCGAGCGTCAGATTATCTTCGTAAATAATAATTGCTTTGCCGGTTTTTTTCACCG
>Ga0247727_10011165_pt1 | contig 15735 bp, 19 predicted proteins | sample WisWelCaveWW1625_FD_202498 | JGI IMG/M metagenome (GOLD analysis project Ga0247727, IMG submission 202498) | Biofilm microbial communities from Wishing Well Cave, Virginia, United States - WW16-25 | ecosystem: Environmental > Aquatic > Deep subsurface > Groundwater > Cave microbial mat | place...
CTGATCCGGCCCGCGCACTCCTCCACAGCATGCGCGCGGCATGCTCGACGTCCCAGGGCCGAACGACCCGGTGTGGTTCGGCATTTGTCCCGCGGGCGCGTTTGAAACTTGCCGGTTCGCGCCGGCCTTCGCATCATGGCGCCGTGCTCGTCGTGATCGCGCTCGCGGGAAGCGCGCTCTTGCGAGGCGGCCTTCGGGGATCCGCAGAAGCCGATCGGACCCGTCGTCGACGCCGCGATCGCCTGCGGCTCTCTGCTCGCGGGGCTGACCGGCACGCAGATCGGGCCCTTCGACCCTGATTGATCACCGCCCAGTCGCGAGACGATCACGGTCATGGACGATCAGATGGCCGGACGCGGGCGCGCCGGGGTACGCGTCGGAAGCGTTCGCGGGATCGAGATCCGGGCACAGTGGTCGCTGCTGATCGTGTTCGTGCTGCTCGCGTCGAGCCTCGCGACCGGCTTCATCCCCTCGTTCGTCGACGGTGTGAGCGCGATCGGCGCGTGGGGCGGCGGCATCGTGGGCGCCGTGTGCTTCCTCGCGAGCCTGCTCGCCCACGAGTTGAGCCACTCGCTGGTAGCGCGCCGGAAGGGTGTCGGCGTCCGATCCATCACGCTGTGGATCCTGGGCGGGATCGCGCATCTCGAGGGCGACGCCCCGGATGCGCACGCCGAGCTGCGCATCGCGTTGGCTGGGCCTCTGATGAGCCTCGCGCTCGCGGCCGGCTTCGGCGCGAGCGCGGTCGCGCTCGACTCGCTCGACTCGCTCGATGGCGCCTCGGGCGCGACGGGCGCGACGGCCATTGCCGTCGCGGTGACCGGTTGGCTGGCGATGGTCAACGCCATGCTTGCCATCTTCAACCTGCTCCCCGGCGCGCCGCTCGACGGCGGTCGGGTGCTACGTGCCTGGTTGTGGCGACGCTCTGGCGATCGTCTCGGCTCCCAGCGCCGCGCGGCGCGCGCCGGGCGTGGCCTGGCGTACCTGCTCATCGGGCTCGGTGTCGTGGAGTTCGCGTTCGGCGGTGGCTTCCCCGGCCTGTGGTTGGCCTTGATCGGCTGGTTCGTCTTGTCGGCCGCGAGCGCGGAGGAGCTCGACGCCATACTGCGCGCAGAGCTCGGCAGCATCACGGTCCGCGACGTCATGAGTCGCGACCCCGTCACGGTGCCGTCGACCATCGCGGTGCAGCAGCTCATCGACGGGTTGGTGCTCCAGCATCGAAGCGCCTACCCGGTCGTCGACGCGGGTGTCCTCGTCGGGCTCGTCACGCTCTCACACGTGCGGCGGCTGCCACCGGAACGTCGAGCTGCGACGACGGTGGCCGCGATCATGACACCTCGCGATGAGTGCCGGCTCGTCAGTCCGGACGACAAGATCGTCGACGTGCTCGCGGCGGCAGGCGGCCCGATGCGCCTCCTCGTCGTCGACGACGACCGCCTGGTGGGCATCGTCACGCCGACCGATGTCGCGCGCCTCGTCGAGACGACACGCGTCGTCGCCATGCGGTGATCCGATGCACCGACAGGGCGACCTGAGCGCGGCCACCGCGTCCGGTCTGACGGCCGCGGCCGCCGCAGAACGATTGCGGCGCGACGGCCCGAACGAGCTTCCGGCCGCGCGGCCGCCATCGCGAGCTCGTCAGCTCGCCGGCCAGATGGTCCACTTCTTCGCCTTGCTGCTGTGGGGCGCAGGGGCGCTTGCGATCGTCGCCGGCATGCCCCAGCTCGGCGCCGCGATCTTCGTGGTGATCCTCGTCAACGGGTGCTTCGCGTTCGCCCAGGAGTACCGAGCCGAACGCGCAGCGCAGCGTCTCGCCGACCTTCTCCCGCAACGGGCCGTCGTGCTGCGCGGCGGCGGCGCCATCGACATCTCGACGCGCGATCTCGTCGTCGGCGATCTCGTCGTGTTGTCGGCAGGCGACCGCATCAGCGCCGATCTCGATGTCGACATCGCACACGGGCTGCGCGTCGACAAATCGATGCTCACTGGCGAGTCGGTACCGGTCGCGATGACGAGCGGCGAACGGCTGCACGCCGGCACCTTCGTCGTCGAGGGAGAGGCCACTGCGATTGTGGCGGCGACCGGCGGGAACACGGTGCTGGCCGGGATCGCGCAACTCACCCGCGAGACAACGCGGCCACCGAGCCCCCTGTCGCTCGAGATCGGGCGCGTCGTCCGCACCGTCGCGGTGATCGCGTTCGCCGTGGGCTCGGTGTGCTTCGTCGCCGCGGTCGGGCTCGGGCTCGGCGCGACGGACGGCTTCCTGATCTCGATCGGGGTCATGGTCGCGCTCGTCCCGGAAGGGCTGCTCCCGACCGTGACCCTGTCGCTCGCGGTCGGCGCCCAGCGCATGGCGCGGCGCAACGCGCTCGTGCGCCACCTCGAAGCCGTCGAGACGCTCGGATCGACGACGTTCGTCTGTACCGACAAGACCGGCACCCTCACCCTGAACGAGATGTCGGTCGTCGAGGTCTGGACACCGGCCGGTACGGCGATCGTCCGCGGCGAGGGGTACGACCCCGAAGGAACCATCGACACATGTGAGGTGACCGTGGCCGCAGTGCGAGTCGCTGCCGAAGCCGCCGATCGGTGTTCGAACGGTCGGGCAGAGCTCGACCGCGACCGGTGGGTCGCCCGCGGCGACCCGATGGAGGCCGCGATCTGGACGTTCGCGCGCCGCGCCGGCGTCGCGCCCCGCAGTCGCGGCGCCGGCGATGAACGGCACCGGTTCCCGTTCGATCCGGTCCGGCGACGGATGAGCGTCGTGACCGGCGAGCGCGTCGTCGTGAAGGGCGCACCCGACGCGGTGCTGGCGCTCTGCAGCGAGACCGACGGCGCGCACGTCGCGCTCGAACAGCTCGCGGCCCGCGGCCTGCGCGTGCTCGCCGTGGCCGCGCGCCCCTTGGCAGATGGCGAGCTTCCGCAGCTCCCGACCGAGGCCGAACGCGACCTCGCCCTGCTCGGCCTCATCGGCTTGGAGGATCCACCTCGCCCGTCGGCACGGCTGGCGCTCGGTCAATGCCGCGCCGCTGGGATCCCGGTCGCGATGATCACCGGCGACCACCCGATCACCGCCGAAGCGATCGCTCGCGAGGTCGGGCTCACGACGACGTCGCAGCCGGCGCTGCTCGGCGCCGACCTTCCTGACGACCTCGATGACCTCGGAGCGTTGCTCGACCACGACGGCATCGTCGTCGCCCGCGTCGACCCGGAACAGAAGCTGCGCATCGCCCGTGCGCTGCAACGCCGCGGGCACGTCGTCGCCATGACGGGTGACGGGGTGAACGACGGACCGGCGCTGCGTGAAGCCGACGTTGGCATCGCGATGGGCCGGTCGGGTACCGACGTCGCCCGAGAGGCCGCCGATCTCGTCCTCCTCGACGACGAGTTCGCGACGATCGTGACCGCGATCGAACAGGGCCGCGCCACCTTCGCGAACATCCGGCGATTCCTCACCTATCACCTGACCGACAACGTCGCCGAGCTCACGCCGTTCGTGATCTGGGCGCTCTCCGGCGGCCGGTTCCCCCTCGCGATCGGCGTGCTGCAGGTGCTGATGCTCGACATCGGCACCGACCTGCTCCCCGCGCTCGCGCTCGGCGCGGAGCCGGCCGCCGCGACGTCCGAGCTGGGTGTCGCCGAACGCGGCCACCTCATCGATCGGCCGCTGCTCCGGCGCGTGTTCGGGCGTCTCGGCCCCGCGGAGGCCGCAGTCGAGATGGCGGCGTTCGTCACGTCCCTGGTCGTGTCGGGGTGGCGCCCCGGCGACTCGTTCTTCGACGACCGACGCCTGCTCATCGCCTCGGGTGCCGCGTTCAGCGCGGTCGTGATCGGCCAGTGCGCGAACGCCTTCGCCTGCCGCAGCGAACACGCGCAGGTGTTCCGGCTCGGGCGGCCGACCAACCGGCTGCTCGTTGGGGCGGTCGTCGTCGAGCTGGCACTGCTGGCCGTGGTGCTCTACGGCGCGCCGATGCCCCGGATTCTCGAGCACGCGCCGCCGTCCGCAGCCGGCTTTGGCGTCGCGTTGCTCGCAGCACCGGCCGTGCTGATCGTGGATGCACTCGACAAGGCACACCGAGCCCGACGCGCCGAGCGAGAATGAGCAGCGTGGCGAACCGTGATCCCAGCGCCGGCGAAGACGCGGCTGCTCGCCTGACGCACTGGCTGGAGCGCACCGGACGCGCAGTGGAGCGAGTGGTCGAGACCCATCTCTCGGTCGTCGCATTCACCGACGACTCGGTGTTCAAGATGAAGAAGCCCGTCCGCTTCTCCTTCTGCGATCTGTCGACCCCGGACCTGCGCGCCCTCGACGCGCGCCGAGAGGTCGAGCTGAACTCGCGGCTCGCCCCCGACGTGTATCGCGGCGTCGCAGCCGTCACCGACGCCGCCGGTTCGATCGTCGACACCGCCGTCGAGATGCGACGGCTCGACGACAGCGCACGCCTGTCGTCGATCGCTGCCGAAGGGCGCGGTCTCGACTGTGTCCTCGCGGTCGCGAGGCGCATCGGGGCGTTTCACCGCGAAGCAGAACGCTCCCACGAGGCGACGGCGGCAGCCACGCGCGATGCGTTCGCGGCGCTGTGGTTCACCGGGTTCGAACAATGGCAACGCTTCCGCGGCGACCCACTTCCCGACGACGTGGTCGAACGGATCGAGCACCTGGCGCGGCGTTTCCTCACCGGGCGCGAGGCGTTGTTCGACGCGCGCGTGCGCGGCGGACGCGCGATCGACGGGCACGGCGACCTCCTCGCCGACGACATCTTCTGCGAGCCGGGCGGACCACGGATCATCGACTGCCTGGAGTTCGACACGGGGCTCCGTGTCGGCGACGCGCTCCTCGACATCGCGTTCCTCGCGATGGATCTCGAGGCGATCGGCCGGCGCGATCTGGCCGCAGCGTTGATGTCGGAGTACCGATCGGCCACCGGCGACGACTGGCCGCCGAACCTCGAGCATCACTACGTCGCGTACCGAGCGCATGTGCGCGCCAAGGTCGCCTGCCTGCGCTACGAGCAAGGCGACGACCCCTCCCGCGCGCTCGCCGTCGATCGCGTGCGTCGTTGCCTCGACCATCTCGAGCGCGGACGCGTACGGATGGTGCTCGTCGGCGGTCTCCCGGGGACCGGCAAGTCGACGATCGCGGCCGGGCTCGCCCGCCAGCGGGACCTGAGCCTTCTACGGAGCGACGAGGTCCGGAAGGAGACGGCGAGTGGCGCCGGCGACCCGGGCGCTGGCGAGGAGTACGGGGCGGGCATCTACGCCGAGGAACGCAAGCGCGCGATCTATGAAGCGTTGCTCGGGCGCGCCGCCGCGCTGCTCGCCGGCGGCAACAGCGTCGTCGTCGACGCGACGTGGAATCTCGCCGAGCGGCGCGCGGCCGCGCAACGCGTGGCCACCGCGACAACCGCCGACGTTGTCGAGCTCGTGTGCGACGCACCGGCTCCCCTGTGCCGCCAGCGGCTGCTCCAACGCCTGCTCGACGGCAACGACCCATCCGACGCGTCACCGGCGATCTACGACGAGATGCAACGCCAGTTCGACGCGTGGCCATCTGCGACCCCGCTCGACACCTCGCGATCGGCCGGCGAGACACTGTCGGGCGCGCTCGCCGCCTTCGACGGGTGAACGCGAGGTCCGTTCGCGCGACCGATTGGACGGTCACCCTCGCCGGCCGACGGAAAGCGTCCATTCGCTGGTCCGCGGCGCGCGAACGAAGAGCTACGCGGCGGTCACGCGCCGGCCACTCACCCGCTGCGTTCGGATCCGCACGTACTGGTCGCGGAACTCGCCGGCCCACGCCTCGAGCCCGAGCGCCTCGGCTCGGGCAAGCTCCGCGGGGTGGACGACATGCTCGGCCCGCCCGACCACGTTCACGCTCCAGCCGGTCTTCGTCGCGGGGTCGACATGATCGATCTCGAACACGACCTCGCGACCGAGCACCGCCGCGACCAACTTGTCGCCCGCAGCCGTGCGGAACACGACCTGGCCGTCGAGCAACCCGTACAAGACCGGCAGCACCGCCGGTTGTTCACCCGTGAAGACGGCAACGCGTCCGAACCAGGCGCCGGCCAGCAGCCGTTCGCACTCCTGCCGGTCGAGTTCCTCGAGGCCGAACGAGCTCATGCGCCGACACTACGGGGCGGCCTCCCTGCCGCGGTAGGGTCGAAAGTCAGCAGGTGCACACGACGGTCGGCGGCCAGACGTTGCGCGCTGCTCAGCGCCGAGCGCGCAGCGGGTTACCCGCCGCGTCGCACACGATCATCGCCCGACACACCTCACACGTCCCGAACCGCAGCAGCGAAGGATCACGACCTGGAGCGCCCGCGAGCATGTCGGCGACGCCGTAGGGCGCGGTCGGACCCCACTCGAGGTTCGGAACGTCGCCGCCGAAGAGGGGGCACGGCGCGCCGCTGCGGTCCTCGGGGCATCGATACTGATCGGCGTTGTGATCGCGTACGACCAGGTCGACGATACTCTTCGCGACCGCGATCGCGTCGGCATGCACGGTCCGTGGAATTCGCATCACCCCCACCATCGTCGCGGAGACCCTGGTCGCCCAACCCAAGGGTGGCCCAACTCGCGATCGAGAAGACTGCCAGCATCCCTGGCCTTACGATGATCCGGCCAATGTGCGCGTTCGGGCGGGGGACTTCCGAGGCGAGGACGAGGCGAGGAACTGACCCATGGCCGGGCTCGCGATCATCACCGAAGCTTGCATCGACGTGAAGGACCGAGCGTGCGTCGATGTCTGCCCTGTGCAATGCATCTACGAGTTCGATCCGCAGAAGAACCTGCTCTTCTCCGAAGAGGTCGCCGGTAGCGGGACCATCGAGAACACGCACACGCCGAACCTCGACGCGATCGCAGTCTTCGCGGACAGCATCTTGTACGTGAACCTCGAGGAGTGCACGTCGTGCACCGCGTGCTACCAGCCCGACGTCTGCCCGGTGGGTGCGATCTACTCCGAGGACCACCTCCCCAACGGATCGCCCTCAGGCGCGAAGTACAACAAGGAAGATCCCAACAAGGGCCACGACCACACCTTCTTCGTCGAGCACAGCCGCGACGTGTTCGCTGATTGAGCTACCACCCGGCGGCGCCGTCGGCCTGAGGAGGTAGCCGCCGACGGAGCTGGTACGCGAGTCGCTCAGAATCGTGGGGCTGGGGCCGCGGCGCCGGTGTACCTTGCGTGTGACACGAAAAAAGCCCTGACGTGTCGGGCCGGCCTTGGCCGGCTCGGGAGCGATGCTCCAGACCCTGGTACCGCGTGATTCGCAGCGACTTTTACCAGGAGATCTTGCATGGCTCTGACCAAGTCGTCGTTCGTCAGCATGTCTCTGCCTGCCGTCCAGTGACGACCGCGGCGGGCTTCCCGAACGTCGCCGGCCACGGAGGCCCGTGAACTGTGGCCGGCGAACGGCGGCTACGGATTCTCGCACTGCTCGGCGGCAGCCGGCCGCCCGAGCTCGAGACGAAGCGGCTTTGCGAGGTGTGCGCCGAAGCCACCGACATGAGCGGCGCGGGGATCATGCTGATGTCGGGTGACGCGCCGGGGGGCTCGGTGTGCACCACCGACACGGTGAGTGACCTCATCGAGCAACTGCAGTACACGCTCGGAGAGGGGCCCTGCGTCGACGCCTACCGCCAAGAACGGCCCGTGCTCGAACCTGATCTGGTGCATCCCGCCAGCCCGCGGTGGGTCGCCTTCAGCGGCCCCGCGGTGGCGGCGGGCGTCCGGGCCGTCTTCGGTTTCCCTCTACAGGTAGGAGCGGTGCGGCTCGGCGCGCTCAACCTGTACTGCGATCGGCCGGGGCCGCTCTCCGACGAACAGCACGCGGACGCGCTGGTGATGGCCGATGTCGCCGCCCAGGCCGTCCTCGTGCTGCAGGCGAAGGCGCCTCCGGGAACGCTCGCGGCCGAGCTCGAGGCGAGCGGAGACTTCCAATATGTCGTGCACCAGGCTTCGGGCATGGTCGCCGCTCAGCTCGATGTCAGCGTTGGCGAAGCGCTCGTCCGCTTGCGGGCCTACGCCTTCGGCAACGACCGCCCGCTCCCTGACGTCGCCGCCGCGGTGGTGGCCAGGACTCTGCGCTTCGATGCGTATGGCGACGAGCACGACCCCAAGGCGTGAGGCGGAGCCTGCGCGGCAGTCCGAGCGCTGCCCGCTCGGGGCGTCCGGTCGTAATATTCGTTCTCGGGTCACATTCGCGAGCCACACAAGGCCGAGGCCGAGGTGACTGGAGATCCGATGCCGAGGGAAGCGATGCTCGCCAGGACGCTGGTGGAGTTGGCCGACACGCTCGTGGCCGACTTCGACGTCGTGGACCTGCTGACGCTGCTGACCGACCGTTGCGTCGACGTGCTCGACGTCGAGGCGGCCGGGCTCATGCTCGTCGCACCAGAAGGTGACCTGCGGGTGATGGCCTCCTCCAGCGAGGCCATGCGCGTGCTCGAGCTGTTCGAGCTGCAATCTCAGGAAGGCCCGTGCCTGGACTGCTACCGAACCGGTCAGCCGGTCGTGAACCAGAACCTCGCCACGGTCGACGCCCGCTGGCCACGGTTTGCCCCCGAAGCGCTCGCCGCCGGCTTCCGCTCGGTGCACGCACTGCCAATGCGGTTGCGGGGTGCCGTGATCGGCGCGCTCAACCTGTTCCACATCGAGCCGGGAAAGATGCAACAACCCAACGTCGATGCCGCGCAGTTGCTCGCCGACGTCGCCACGATCGCAATCCTCCAGCATCGCGCCGCGCGCGAGGCCCAAGTCCTCAACGAACAGCTCAATCACGCGCTCAATAGCCGCATCGTCATCGAACAGGCAAAGGGGATGGTCGCCGAGCGCGAAGGCCTCAACATGGAGCAAGCGTTCTCCGCATTGCGAGGCCACGCTCGCAATCACAACCTCCGCCTCGTGGACGTCGCCCACGACGTCATCGGCGGCACGCTGCCCGCGTCCGCGCTCGATCGGTAGCGATTGCTGCGCGCTACCGCGCAGCAAGCGCGTGCAGGATCGCCGCGCTGACGGCGTCGACTGGTTGGACCGCATCGATGGTCACCAAGATCTCGCGTTGGCGGTAGTACTCGAGCAACGGGCCGGTCTCGGCGTGGAACACCGCGAGCCGCCGCTCGATCGCGGCCGGGTCCGCGTCGTCTTCTCGGTCCGTCTGTGCCCGTCCCGCGAGTCGCTCGCGCGCGACGTCGTCGGCGATGTCGAGGTAGATGACGGCGTCGGCCGTCACGCCTGCGGGTTCTGCACGCAGGAACGCGCGCTGCGCCTGGGCGAGGGTGCGGGGGAAGCCGTCGAGCAAGTATCCGCCGGCGCCGATCGTTGCGGCGATCACATCGCCGACGACGTCGAGGACGAGATCGTCGGGGACCAGCTCACCACGAGCGAGGTAACTCCGTACCCGCAGACCGAGCTCGCTCGCCGACGCGACATGGGCGCGGAGCAACTCGCCGCTCGACACGTGCGGAACGTCGAAATGAGCGGCCAGGAGCGCGCCTTGCGTGCCCTTGCCCGAACCGGGCGCGCCCAACAAGACGAGTCGCACGTTGTGGACTATCGCGCCGACACTCGGGTGGTCGTCCATGTCGAGTCAGTGAGCTCGACTCGGACCCGGTAGTCGAGCGTGGCGTCCGCTCGCTCGTAGCGTTCGGCCTCGACTGTCACAACGTCGCCTCGGTCGGGTATCTCACCCAGTGTGACGAGCACCCCGTGCTCGCGGACCGGACGACCGGGTTCGTCGACATCGACGGCCTGTGAGGCCTCGTCGACGAACCGGATCGTCGCGAACTCGTGGAGCTCATCCGCGACTGCGGCTTGCACCTCGAGGGAGAGCGTCGCGCGCTCGCCAGCGACGACGAACACCGGCATGTCAAGAGGCTCTGGCAAGGGCGCGGGTTTGCTCACGACCGCGCGAATCACGATCGCGTAGATCGCGCTCGCGCGATCGACGGCGTCCCCGGACTGCCCGCTCCCGCAGGAGGCGGTCATCAGCACGAGCGATGGAGTGAGCGTTCGCAGAAGGAGTCGCTGCATCGTTGTTCCGTCGTCCGCGCCGAGAGCGTCAAGCTACCGCCCGAGCCGACCGGTGATACCAGCGACACGAACGCATCGCTACGATCCCCCGCGGCCTACCGAGGGGGAACGTCGGATCCCCTCCGGACCGGAGAACCCGATGCGACTGCCAACGCGCATCCTTGGCCCGAGAGGCTTTGCCCGGCTGTCCGCGACGCACGCGCTCAGCAACGGCGCAGACGCGTTCTTCACGGTCTCGCTCGCCGGATCGCTGTTCTTCAACGTCTCGGTCGGCGCGGCTCGCCCGAGGGTGATCGGGTACCTGCTGGTCACGCTGGCGCCGTTCGTCGTTCTGGCGCCTCTGATCGGCCCCTTCATCGATCGGTTCGCTCGATCGCAACGCGTCGTCGCGGCCGCAACGTGCTTGGGGCGCGGCATTCTCTGTCTCTTCGTCGCGGGCGACCTCCGCAACCTGCTGCTGTATCCCGAGGTGTTCGGCATCCTCGTTCTCGACAAGGCGTACTCGGTGACGAAGAGCGCGATGGTCCCCGGGCTCGTCGTCGACGACGTCGATCTCGTCGCCGCGAACTCGCGCCTCTCGCGGATCGCGACACTCGCAAGCCTGCCGTGCGGCGCGATCGCGGCCGCGATCCTCAGCGCGGCAAGCGCGGTTCCCTTGCTCCGGGTCGCTTCGCTCTTGTACTTCGCGGCGGCGGCAGTCGCGCTCCAGATTCCACCGGACAACCCGGAGCGACTTTCCGCACCAAGCGTGGAGCACGACGAGCTTCGCTCGCCCGCCATCCGATACGCCGCTGGCGCGATGGCCGTGCTGCGTGGGGCGGTCGGGTTCCTGGTGTTCCTCGTGGCCTTCGGCCTGAAGCGCGACGCCGAGCCGCTGTGGTTCTTCGGGGCCGTCGCGGCTGGGAGCATCGCCGGAGGTCTGGCCGGAACGGTCGTGAGCCCGCTGTTGCGACGCCAGCTTCGGCGCGACGAACCGCTCCTCGCGATCGCGTTGCTCCTCGCCGGGACTGCGTCGATTGCGGCAGCGGTTCGAGCGTCTCGACCGGCCGAAGTTGGTGGCGTGTTCGCGGTCGCCCTTGCGGCGAACATGGGCCGCCTCAGCTTCGATAGCATCCTGCAACACGACGCGCCGACTGCCGCGCGGGGTCGGGCGTTCGCACGCTTCGAGACCCTGTTCCAGCTGGCATGGGTCGTTGGTGCGCTCGGCGCCGTCGTGGCTCAGCCCGGGACGCGCAGCGGGTTGGCGTTGCTCGCGGCCGCGTTCGTGCTCGCCGCGGTCGTGTACGTCATTGGCACAGTGACGCGGCGAGCACCGCGGCGCGCTCGCGGATAACAGTGCGCTCCGCGGGCATCGTCGCGGCCCACATTCCGAGGAGCCCTGGGCGAGCGAGCGCATGCTCGAGGCACTCGACCCGAACGGGGCACCCCGCGCAAATGTCCTTGGCGCGTGCGATCTCGTCGCGTCGGATCGTGAACCACCACGAGGTGGGATAGTCACGGCACGCGCCGTCGATGCCCCAGCGACCGAGTTCGAACAGGGCCGGGAGCCTTGTCACTTCTTCACAGGGGCTTGGGCCGCACGACACTAGCACCATGCTACTCGAAACGAATTGCTACAATGCGTCGGTGGCCGATTGGGGATTCTTGACGAACCACGGTCGGGCGTTGCTCTGCATCGCGCACGACCCAGGTGTTCGATTGCGTGAGATCGCCGAGACGCTCGGCATCACCGAGCGCAGCGCGTACGCGATCGTGACCAATCTCGCCGCTGCCGGCTACATCGTGAAGGAGCGAGACGGTCGCCGCAACCGCTACATCGTGCAGCACCATCTTCCGCTTCCCGAGACGACGCCCCGCGAACGAACGATCGGCGAGGTGCTCGATCTTCTCGTCGGCGCGAGCGCGCGCCGCCGCACCGTTGAGACGATGAAGAACACGACGCGCGCGACCCGCGGCGCTCAGCGTCGGGCCTGAGCGCCTCGAGTCCTTCACGCCGCTGCTGAGGTCGCTTCGATGACGTGGGGTTCGCTGCCGTGCGCGATCTCCACCTTGCGGGCCTTGGACTGCTCGGTCACGGGGATCGTGATGGTCAAGACCCCGTGCTCATATCGGGCCGCGATCCGATCGGTGTCGAGGCTCTCGCCCAACAACAACTGCCGGCTGAACGTGCCTTGCGGACGCTCGACCACTACTACCTCGTCGTCCTCCGCCCGCGGCCAGACGCGATCACCGGTGACGGTCAGCGTGTTCTGCTCGACGGTCAGGTCGATCGTGTCGGGATCCAGGCCAGGAACATCGAGGTGCACAACGAACCCGTTGCCGCGGCGGTACGCGTCCATCGGTATCTGCCAGGGGCGGGCCGGCCGGGAGAACTCCGCGGTCATCCGGTCGAGCTCACGGAAGGGATCAAATCGCACAAGCATCTCGTTCGCCTCTCATCTGCACCCTCGAGCGGCGACCGATCGGCCGTTCGCATTGGGTCTCTACGTTGCACTCTACTCTCTTGTTTCCCAAAACTAGTAAAGTTCTTCTCGAAATATTCTGCTAGGGTCGGCCGCAGCTGGGTGTGCGCAGTACGGCGTACGCCGGCATCATCGAGAGGGGTACGCAACGCCGATGGTCGCGTACTGGGACATCGACCGATACCACGAGCTCCAAGACGCTGCCTGGGCGCGCGATGTCTCAGCCGCGGAGCAGGACAAGGCCGCGAAGCTCGACGCGAATGTTCCGAACGGCGACGAGACCCGGTCCGAGGCTCGCGCGCTGCGAGTGGAGGCCGCGCAGATGCTCGGGCAGTACTGGGTGTTCCCTCGACACGACCGCGGGGACACACCGCGCAATCAGCGACTGATGGGCGGCGCCATTTCAGCACTACCCGCGCGTCGATGGATGCGGTAAACCGTTCGCTGACGTCGGGCCAACTGATGAGGTGCCAGACCGCGTCGACGTAGTCGGCCTTGATGTTGCGGTACTGCAGGTAATACGCGTGTCCCCAAGCGTCGATCACCAGCAACGGGATCGCGGCTTGGCCGATGTTGCGCGGTAGAACAGTACTCGATCGCACACTCTGCTTGTCATCGGGGGCAGGACCTCGATGATGGCAGGCCTCGATGACTAATTTCCTGGCAAGAATCACGCGCCGCGGGTGTCCATCGCGGGAGTTCCCGTTCGTCGTTGGGGTGAACCCGACCTTGAGGAGGCGCACATGCGCTACGTGTTGATGATCTGCAACGACGAAGACGCCGGCGCGGCGTTGAGCTCGACCGAAGAAGGAGCGATCCTCGCGGAGTACGGCAAGTTCAGCGAGGAGATGGGCGCGCGAGGCGTGCTGCGAGACGGCGTCCGTCTGCGGCCGACCACCGACGCGACGACGGTGCAGGTGCGCGACGGCCAGGTGCTCGCCGCCGACGGCCCGTTCGCGGAGACCAAGGAACAGATCGGCGGGTTCTTCGTCGTGGAGTGCAAGGAGCTCGACGAGGCCATCGAGGTCGCGTCCAAGATCCCGGCGGCACGCACCGGCACGATCGAGGTGAGACCGATCTGGGAGATGTGACGGCCGACGTCGAGATCGCCGTCGCCCGCGCGTTCCGAGAAGAGTGGGGACGCGTCGTCGCCACGCTCATTCGCGTCACGGGTGACTGGGACCTCGCAGAGGAGTGCGCGCAGGATGCCTTCGCTCGGGCGCTGGAGCGATGGCGACGCGATGGGGTCCCGCGCAAGCCCGGCGGGTGGCTCACCACCACCGCGCGCAACTGCGCGCTCGACCGGCTGCGGCGCGCCACGGTCGGGGCGGCCAAGCTGCGGGAGGTAGCGGTGAGCTCGGGCAACGACGAGGCGGCCTCTGACGCAGCCGGCGACGACGGCGAGAGTGGCATCGCCGACGATCGGCTCCGTCTGATCTTCACGTGCTGCCATCCTGCGCTCTCGCTCGACGCGCAAGTCGCGCTGACGTTGCGCACCCTGGCCGGGCTCAGCACGGCCGAGATCGCGCGAGCGTTCCTTGTGGCCGAACCGACGATGGCCAAGCGCCTCGTCCGGGCGAAGCACAAGATCCGCAACGCCGGTATCCCCTATCGCGTTCCACCCGACCACCTGCTCCCCGAACGAACGTCGGCGGTGCTGGCCGTGCTGTACCTCCTCTTCAACGAGGGCTACGCGGCCACCGCGGGCGCGGATCTCGTGCGCCGGGGCCTGTGCATCGAGGCGATCCGGCTCGCGCGCACGCTCGCCGAGTTGATGCCCGACGAGGCGGAGGCGCTCGGCCTCGTTGCGCTCATGTTGCTGCACGACGCGCGGCGCGCGGCGCGGGTCGACGGTGCCGGCGACCTGATCACGCTCGAAGATCAGGACCGAGGTCGATGGGATCGCGACGCCATCGCCGAGGGGTGCGAGTTCCTCGACCGCGCCCGCCGGCGGCGCCGTCCCGGCCCCTATCAGTTGCAGGCCGAGATCGCGTCCTGCCATGCCACCTCACCCGACGCACGGGCGACCGACTGGCCGCAGATCGCGCGCCTCTACGCCGACTTGGCGCAGCTCATCCCGACACCGGTGGTGCAGCTGAATCGAGCGGTGGCGGTTGCCATGGCCGACGGCCCCGATGCTGGCTTGAGGCTCGTCGACCAGCTCGCCGAGTCGGGCGCGCTTGCGGGCTATCACCTGCTGCCCGCGACCCGTGCCGACCTCTTGCGCCGCCTCGGCCGTCACCCCGAGGCCGCAGCCGCGTACCGCGAAGCGCTCACCCTCGCCGCCACCGACGCCGAGCGCCGATACCTCGCCCGCCGCCTCGCCGCGCTCGACTGAACTCCCCACGCCGGACTGACCCCCGTCACGCATTCCTGCGTGAAGAACGCGCCACAAGAGTGCAGAACTTCACGCAGGACTGGGGGTTGCCAGTCTTCAGCGTGAACGGGGATCGGCCACTCGGAGCGCGCTGCAGGACGCGAGCCGATCAAAGTCGGCGTCGGCGTGGAGCAGCGGGACACCCTCCCGGACACACACCGACGCGATGAGGCAGTCGAGCGTCCTGCGGATCGTGATCCCCTTGCGCCGAGCACCGCGGTAGAGGGCGGCGGCTCGACGGAAGTCGTCGATGTCGTGGAGCCGGAGAATCTCGAACGGGGCCAGCCTGCGCTCGACGCGTCGAACGTCGCGTTCGGAGCGCAGACCTTGGAGGATCTCCGCGAGGATCACGTCGGTCAGCGCGATCCCGGCGTCTTCCTCGACGAGCGCGACGAATCGCTCGACCTCGGGGGTTGGCGCGCCACGAAAGAAGTCGATCCAGACGCTGGTGTCGACGACGATCACGCGGATCGACGCGTCTTGCCCAGATCGCCCTTCCACTCCACCCTGCCGTGCAGGTCGAGCACCTTGCGCCGCTCTCGGCGGCGCACGAGCTCTCGCAACGCGAACTCGACGGTCGCGCGCTTTGTCGGCAGGCCGCACAAGCGCTGCGCCTTGGCCATGAGCTCGTCGTCGATGACGATGTTGGTTCGCACGTCACCCACGCTACACATTCGTTGCCGAACCATGTGTACGCGGAAACTCAGAAGCGTTCCGGGCGACCGAGCCTCTACCCGTGCCGGCATCGCGCGAGTACGGTCGGCCCGAAACACAGATGGCCCGAAACACACATGGCATGGCGATTGGAGAGGTGGCATGGGCGAGACGGTTGCACGCAAGGGCGATGAGGGGAAGGCCGTCTG
>Ga0247727_10011166_pt1 | contig 15733 bp, 14 predicted proteins | sample WisWelCaveWW1625_FD_202498 | JGI IMG/M metagenome (GOLD analysis project Ga0247727, IMG submission 202498) | Biofilm microbial communities from Wishing Well Cave, Virginia, United States - WW16-25 | ecosystem: Environmental > Aquatic > Deep subsurface > Groundwater > Cave microbial mat | place...
TTCGTCGCCGTGGCAGCGGCTGCATTGCGCGTCTTGACTGACATAGCCGTAATAAATCAACGCGCCGGGGTCGGTCATTTCGGGCGGCGGGCCGCTGGAGCAGCAAAAAAGAAAAAAAGATAAAAAAACAAAAAAGATTTTTGCGAATGGCGTTTGTACTTTATGGTTTTTCATCCGTTGGCCGCTGTATATCTGCTGGCAATTGTTATTAAATCTGTCCGTTTCCGGCTCATTCCGTTGTGTTGCGCACATTAAAACTTCACGCTCACGCCAACTGTCGGCACCAGTGGAATGCCGTAAATCGGCTCGTCGCTTTTTGTTTTCGGATCGTAATTGATGTCCTGGACATTCTTGCGGTTGTAGGTATTGATCACGTCGAGATAAAAAATCCAGTTGGCATTCCAGAATTTTGGAAAATAACTCAAACGCAAATCGAGACGTGACGTCCACGGCAGGCGATTGTTGCCGACGCGATTGCGAATGTCGTCGGACATATCGATGGTGCGCTCGTCGGGAATGCCGGTTTGCGGATTCACCAAATCTAATTTGCCGTTGCCATTGCGATCTTCGCCGGGATCGAGACGGCCATTGAGATTCCGATCCTCGTAGGCATCAAGCTGGCCGTTGCGATTCGCATCCTCCACCACTTCCATGGTATAAACCGTTTTTTGATACGGAAAACCGCTGCCCGCTTGCCAGCGCATATCGAGTTGCCACTTGCGCCCAAGCCGCCATTCGGCAACGGCAGTGATCGTGTGACGTTGATCGTAACGCAAAAAGAAGCGGCCATTGTCCGGCTCGGTGCCGCGCACCAACGCATACGCGTATCCCACCCACCCGTTGAGCTGGCTCGCACCGTCGGCGCGTTTTTCGAGCAAAATTTCGAGGCCGCGCGAAAAACCGTTGGCGTTGTTGCGCGGTTGAAACGTGAAATACTTTGTTGGTTGCAATTCCGTGCGCACCCCGGCGGAATCACGAGCGGTCACGACCAGCCACGTCGTATCGCCCAGTTGCGGCACGAGCAAATTCTGCAAATTTTTATAATAGCCGTCCACGCGCAGCGTCCATTGCGTATCCAGCTTTCTCTCCACACTCGCAAGAAAATGCGCGGCGCGCTCGGCGCGAATGCCCAAGGCTTTGACGTTTTGCAGCGACACGCGGAAGCCCTCGCCCTGCAGCGTTTCGTAGCCGGGAAACTGGCTGTAAAGCCCCGTGGCCAAACGAACGCGCGTGAGAATATTCGCCTCCCACAACAAACTTAGACGCGGACTGATGATCTGTTGATCAACAAATGAAGAAAAATCCCACCGCAGTCCCGGCTGCATGGCCACTTGTGGCGTGAGTTGCCACAAATCCTGCACGTACGCGCCGGCTTTCATGAACGTTGGCGAATGGTCGGTGAAGCGGATGGCGTCAGCGAGAAGAATCGCCGGATTGTCGGTGAAAAATCGCCAGAAATTTTCCGCGCGCTGGCGGGCAATTGAGGCGCCGAAATCAATGGCGTGTTGCGAATTGGCCGTGTACGAAAAATCCTGGCGCAATGCCGTTTCCGTGGTTTGCAAATCGGCCTGCGCCGAAAAAATAAAACCGCGCAACGGAAAACGCGCGCCGAAGTTGCTCACGTTGCCGTTGCGATAATGCGAGAGCAACGCCGAGCCGGACAATTTTTTTGAAAACAATCGGCGATGGCGCAAGGCGAGAATTGTTTGATTCTGCCGATCCAACGCCGCAATCGAATCGGGGCGGCTTTGTTCTTCAGCAACGGCCTTGTCATCGGTGGTGAAAATGTCGGTGCGCTCGCGGCTGTTCACAAAAGTGAAATCGAGCGTGCCCGCGGCGCCGGTCGCGAAATTGATTTTGCCCTGCACGTCGAAAAAATTGGGAAACGAGCCGGCGTCGGTGAGGTTGGAGAGAATCAAATCATAATACGTGCGCCGGCTGGAAAAAATCCACGAACCATCTTTGCGGCCCGGCAAGCGTCCTTCGACGACGAAATTGGCGTTGGTGAGGCTCGTGTTGATATTGGCGCGAAACGGCGCGGCGTCATTGCCGTTGCGATTGGTGATGTCCAAAACTGCAGAGAGTCGATCCCCGTAATTCGCCGGAAAGCCGCCGGCCAACAGTTTAACGTCGGTGACGGTTTCGGGATTGAACATGCTGACGAGACCGAACAGGCGATAGGGATCGTAAACGCTCACGCCGTCCATGAGCATGAGATTTTGATCGGGCCGGCCGCCGCGAATAAACAGGCGCGCATTGAAGTCGCTGCGGGAGAGCACGCCCGGAATGGTTTGCAACGCGCGAAAAATATCTTCCCCACCGCCGGCGAGATTTTTGGCGCGGCGCGGCGAAAGCTCGTGCAAACCGGTGCTGAGAATGTCCTGCCGGCTTTTCTGGCGCTTCGCTTCGACGGTGACTGCGGACATTTCGATGACGGTCGGCGACATTAAAATATCAATACGCCGGCGTTCGCCCGCAGAAATTTTAAGCGCACCGATTTCAAAGGATTCATAGCCGATCATTGTCGCGCGCAATTTGTATGGTCCCGGCGCGATGCCGCTGAAGGCAAAATACCCGGCGGAATCCGTGGCCGCGCCAAGCTGGGTGTCAACTAAAAAAACATTGACGCCGATGAGCGGCTGGCGATTTTGCCGATCGTAAACGCGGCCCTCGAGTTTGGCGAGGGGTTGCGAAAAAATTTGTGCAGCGAAAAAATTTGTCGCGGCGAAAAGGAAAAAAGCGGAACGAAGATAACACATAGTTTGGTATTCAGTAAACAGTGATCTTTAAGTTAAACGAACGATTTGCCGAAATCTTATCCCAGCAGTCGGGATATTCATGATGACGCCGCCGAGCTTCGGCGGCGCAGCGATAAGTGGCGTAATGAAGACGGCTGAATTTTTCTTGATTCTTAACTTTTTCGCCATTACATTGAAACAAAGCAACAGGGTAAAGCCCGGCCAAAGCAAAATTTTGAGGAAGGAAAACTGCAATGGCTCTCAAGTTTATTGAGCAAGATGCGACAACTTTGCGTAACGCCTATCAGGAGCGCAAAGCAGAGTATGACGCCCTACGGGCAGCGGGAAAATGGTCGGGCGCCGTCTTGTATGCCGGAACTTTGCTCGAATTGGCGCTCAAATTGGTTATCTCCAAGCATATGGAAGTTACCAATCTTCCAACTATTTTTCAAGTGCATGATCTCGAGTTGTTGCTTTGTTGCTCCGGTCTATATGCTCGTCTAACGACTAACAAGCTTGTACATGAGAATTTTTTGCTCATTCATAAACGCTGGTCAATGGCGCTTCGTTATGAAGGCGCTACCCAAACGCAACAAGACGCCGATGATTTCGATCGGGCTCTTTTTGCTCCCATACACGGTGTCATAACGTTTTTGTCTCAATATTTTTGAGGTGAATCATGAAAACTTTACTTTTGAAAAAATTACGTGAAGTCATTGCAGAATGGGCGCGTACACATAATATTGAAACAACTTTGATCGAAGTCAAACCCAGTGGTATCGCCTCAGGCGTTCACATACTCGTCGTCGCGCGTCGAGGTTTTGATGATTGGCGATGGTCTGAACGCGAGCGTGACCTTTTTAGATTTTTGCACCCTCAGTTTAACGGCAATGGCGATTTCGTTATTACTCGTTTGGAAACCATGACCGAAGAAGAATACGAGAAATACGCAGAAGTTGAAGCTTGATCTCGGCCCGTCTACTTCTCTCCCAGCCGCTCCAACGCCGCCAGCGCTTCTGGCGCATGCTCGCCCCACGGAAAGCGGTCGAGATATTCTTGATAACGCTGCCGGGCTTCGGCGGTGCGGCCGGCGGCTTCGAGGGCGCGGGCGAGGCCGATAGTTGGTCTAGTTAATCTATAAGGGCGTTGCTCAAACTGAAGAGCAATTTCATACTCTGCAATTGCTTTTTCTGGTTGTTTTAGATACTCGTAATAAACATCTGCCAACCCAGTATGTGGCCAGGCATAATCCCATGCGAGGTTGATAGCTTTTAAAAATTCTTCCATAGCAGATTCGTAATTTTTCTTCTCCAGAAAAGTAAGACCGAGATGGTTATATGCCCAAATCAATTGTTTATCCAATTCAATAGCTTTCCGTAAACAACGTTCCGCCTCTTCAAAATTTTTCATATCCTTATACGCTCTGCCTAAATTACCCCAAATCCAAGCATCTTCTGGTGTCAATTCTAAACATTTCTTGAAGTGTGCGATGGATTCTTCAAATTTTTTGGCAAGCCTATATGCAACTCCAAGCTCTCCCCTCAGCCTGACATCTTGTAATCCTTCTTGCACTAAAGGATCTATGAAGCTGATTACTCTTTCTGGAAAACGCATTCCGATCAGCAAAAGAGCAAAATCGTGTAAAGCTTCAGATTTTTGATCATACGCGCGATAAAAAAGTTCTGATAGTTTTTGAGTATGCGTTTTTGATTCAATTGAAAGAACAGTAAGCATTTCTTGGTAAATTCTTCCAATCCAAATATCCGCTTCAAATTTCACTTTTAGGTTGTTGATGAGCAACAGCGCTAGCTCATCAACAATTTTGCCGTCAATCGTTTTTGAGAACGTTGTACATCTTGCCGCCAAATACGGATCTATCTTCATTGCCTCCCGCACTATCTCCGTCGCATCCTCAACCAACCCACACACAAACACCAAAACCTCCGCCCAATCCGAATCACCAACATGTTTCAAAACGTATTCGAGTGATTGATGCAGCGCCACTTCCCGTGCAAAGAAATACTCCTGCACCGCTTGATGGAAGAAGCCGGTTTGCCCCGCGCTTTCGCGCAGCAGCCCATGCTCAAGAAATTCTCGGTTCAATGAAGCAACATTCAAATCAGCCGAAGCTTCTTTTTTATTTTGCAATTCCGTAAGCCGCGCCGACATCGCTGCAGCCGCTTCATCGGCAGAAAGCAAAGTGCGATTCGTACCGAGTCGCCACGCCAGCGCGGAGAGAATTTCTTTTTCCACGCGCACGGCGCCGGCGCCTTTGACGCGGGCCCATTCGCTCAAATAGCGATCCACAAAGCGGTCGAAGAGTTGCGCGCGGTTTTGCGGTGGATTGTCGCCGGCGCGGAGTTCGTCGGCGAGCAGGGTGAGCATCAGCGGGTTGCGGCAGAGATCACGCGTGTATTCGTCGAGGCCCTTCCACGCGGCTTGCGCTTTTTGTTCGCCGATTTCAATCTCCAAAATTTTCGAGGCGTTGAAGCTGCTCAAGCGCTCCAATTGAAACGCGACAAACTCGTTGCGCAGTTCGTTGCGATAAACACCGGGCCGGCAGGTCACCACAAAACGATTCTGCGGCGCTTCGTGATTGACGAGATGGCGGATTTGATGCGCGACTTCATCATACGCTTCGCCAACTTCGTTGAGACCATCGAACAACAGCAAACATCCGCCTGCGGTGAGTCGTTTGCGCACATCGACATCATGCACGCCGCGCACACTTGCGGTGATGAGTCGCCACAAGCCATGTTTGGCATCACCCGCGGATAAAGTTGGATAAGCGGAGAGATCGACGTAAATCGGCAGATTGAAATCTTCCGGCTCATTCAAACCGGGCTCTTTGCCCTCGCCGCGCCAAACTGCATATTCCGCCGCCAGCTCTTTGAGCGAAGTGGTTTTGCCCGCGCCGGGCTCGCCGAGAATGAGCAGGCGCGGAAACATTTTCACCGCGTTGCTCACTTTCATGTTGCGCGGACGCTCGGCGTCAACTTCTTCGAGAAAAAGCGGCGGAATATTTAACGTTCGGAGATGAAGCGGGCGCGCGGTTTTTTGTAATGCGGTGCGGCAGTATTCGAGGTGTTCGGTGAATGCAGAGAGCGAAGGAGCCTCCACCGTCCGGACGCTGGGAGCGTCCGGACGGTTTTCAACAGCAGGAACCAATTTCGCCAGATACTCGGTGAGGTGTTGGCGCAGCAAATGCGCCAAATGTTCGGGGTCGCGATAATTTTGATACAACGCGAGATGGCCGTCTTCAATTTGCCGTTTGAAGTCCAAAACTTTTTGCAACTGCGGGCCAGGATCGCTGAGAAAGTCCGGATGCACTTCGCGGAAGTAGAGCATGATCTCCGGCGTGCGTTCTTTCGCGTGGCGCTCGCGCGCGAGATTGAATTCTTCGAGCGTGCCGGATTCGGCCTCGCCCGTCGGCGAGCCAAATTTTCGCCACAACATGCCGATGAATAAATCGCATTCGCGCACGTGCGCATTGATCAATTCCTGGCTGCGGCCCATGCCGGGCGTGGCGTGCGTTTCCCAGCCGACGGCTTCGAGCATGTAACCGAGCTTCTGCGCGACGGGCTGCAAGCCGACGATCTCTTCGCGGGCTTTCTCGCGTTCAAGCTTCACATCGCCGGGCGAGGCGATGAAGATTTTGAGCAGACGAATTGATTGGCCGGGCATTTTTAGAATCCAGTGATCAGTAACCAGTGATCAGTTATCAGTTAATTGATGCAAGAAATAACAACCAGCAACCAGCAACGAGCAACCAGCCACTAATTCAAAAAATTCCACCAGAAGCCCCAGCGCAGATAGCGGCCGACGGCGGGGACGCCGTGGCGCCAGTCGAAGCGCCGGTTCAAGACATTTTCCCACGAAAATAAAAACGCGCCGTCGCCGTGGCGCAGGCGGATTTGAAAATCCAATACGGCAACAGTTGGCAAATCGTCGGCAAGCAATCGCGCCGTATTCGTCGCCAAACTTGGTGAATACCGCTTTCCAATTAAACGACCGGCGAGACGCGGCAGGAGCTCGAGATCGCCGCCAAACACGCTTTGTTGCGTTTCGAGATAAACGCGGTTGTAGCCTTCGGGTTGATGCCAGAACCAGAAATCTTGCGGCAGACCAGAAAGCGTTTGCGTTGAGATCGCGCCCACTCGCCAGCGCGGCGCCAATTTCCAATTCAACGCCAATTGCGCGGCGAGAATAAATTCACTTTCATTACTATTATTAAGCGTGCCGGATTTTTTAAGCGAATCGGATTGAAAAACAAATCCATTGTTCCAGAGACTGCCGTTCAAGAGGATTTGCAGATCGAAATTTTGGCGCTGCCATTTCATGCCAAGCTCGCTGCGTTGCAAATTAGCCGCGCGCAAACCGGCATTCATCTGCAGATACGGCAAGTCATTATCGCGCTCGCCCACCGCCGGCGCGATTTTCCAGACGCTTCCACTCAGCCACCAAACGAGCGACCGATTGGGTTGCGTGATGAACTGCGCTTGCAGCGCGGCGGCGAGCGGCCAATCCATTTTATGACGCGCATGCCCACTTAATCGCAGCCATGTTGCCGGCGACAAACGCCGGCCATAATTTACGCCAGCTTGTTGATAGAAACGCTGGCGATTCTTTATGCTGGTGCTCTTGACGTTTTCGAGGCCTGAAATGTTTTGCAACTGCAACGCCCAATTTTTTTGTTGCCTTTCCCAATTCAATTCTACACCACCGTTGAGCAGGCGATGCCGATGGCGTCGCGCCGGATCTTTTAACTCTTCTTTGATTTGCCAAATAAAGCTGCGGAGTTGCAACTTTTTTGGCGAGGCTAATTCAAGGGCATGATACAAGCGTTCTTCTTTGTGAAAAGCTTCGGTCAATCCGGGCCATTCCTCGGGGAAAAATGGAACGCTGATGCCGGCTTCATTGCGCGAGTTGAGCTGGCGATAGCGCAATTGCCAGTTGGCATTTAAAAAATAATCGAGCTGCAAATTCGCTTTATGGCCTTCATAAGGGCGGCCGGCAAACTGTCCCTGCGAATTGCTGAACGTGCCATTGAGATAAGCCGCGAGCCGTTTGCCCAACGCGCGCCCGAAACGAAAGCGCACGGCGTCGGCGCCGAAAGGTCCTTTCGCATATTCAATGCTGGAGAACGGCACGTTGAAATTCAGCGAGTCGCTGGTCAGATGAATCGTTAATGGAGAAAAAAAGAATTTGGCGTCGTGGGTTTGTAAAATTTGTATGTGCGCATCAGGCAAGCCGGTTAAATCCACGGTTCCATAAACGCCGGGAACCCAGTGAACATCATCAACCATGATTTGTGCGGCGCGGGGCGGCAAATCGCCGGCGGCCCAGTAACGCGGTTGGCCAACTTCGCCGGTGAGCAGTGGAATGACCGGCACGGTTTGCGCAGCGAGATGAAGGCCGTCTTGAAATAAATGCGTTGAAGTTGCGGCCGTGTCCATCTGAAAGCCAATAGGCGGCGAAAGAAATTTCGGTATTGCGGCCAGAGCGGCAATATCTTTTCGGTAAGCGCTATCGGCGCGTGAAGAGCGGGTTGAATCAATCATGCGCCGGCGCAGTGAATCCGGCTGCGCGGTGGGCAAGGGTTTAGAAGTTTGCGCCAACAATCCGCCGGACAGCAAACCCCATACGAGCAAGGCGTGTTTTGCCAATCCCCAAATGCGGCGAGCAAAATTTTTAGAATGAAAGGCGAGGCAAGAGTTGCGTACCCAATTCACGATTTTTCTTCCACGATAAAGCTCGGCGATGGTTGCAGCGGTTGATTGTGCAGGCTTGGGGCATTCAATGAAAATGTTTGCAGAGCTGGTATTTGCCGTAAACGACGCCACAGTACCGGTAAAAGCAGCGCAAAGATTAAGGTATTTGAAACTTGATGGGCAATATAAAAGTAAAGCCCAAAAGTAACGGCCGCCAGAAATCCGGCCATACCGATGCCGGTGAAAAGCGTAATGCTCACGGTGGTCAGCAAATCAAAAATAAACGTTAGGCTAAAACCGATCAACCCCAATAGCCAGATTGACGGCAAATGCTGGCTAACCCAAAATCGCAGCACACCACCGGCGACGCCAGCGAATGCCATGCTGACGACCTGCGCGATGAGCAGCGGCGGCGCCGCCACGCCGTAGGGATTAAAAAATGAATAAAGAAATTCGGCAACCGCGCCGACGACGAGGCCGCGTGCGGCGCCCAGCATCAGGCCGCTGAGAAAAATCGTAACGGTGACCAATTCGATATTCGGAAATTGCGCCAACACGAGGCCGCCGGCAATGGCAAGCGCAATGAAGATGGCCATCAGAATAATTTCACGGAGATTCATGGCTGGTCGCTGGTTGCTGGTTGCTCGTTGCTTGACAAAAACCAGCAACAAGGAACCAGCAACAAGCCTCAAAAACTTTCATCCAAGTTGGGGAACTGGTTGGTTTTGATGTCGCGGGCATATTGTTCGGCGGCTTCACGAATGGTTTGGCCGACTTCGGCATAGCGCCGCGCGAATTTCAATTTGAATTTTTCAAACAGGCCGAGCATGTCGTGCGTCACCAACACCTGGCCGTCGCAATCCGGGCCGGCGCCGATGCCAATCGTGGGAATGCCGAGACCGCGCGTCACCTCGGCCGCGAGGGTGGCTGGAATTTTTTCCAAGACCACGGCAAAAACGCCGGCGTCTTGCAAATGGTGCGCTTCCTCAAAAAGTTTTTTGGCGGCGGCATCGCCCACGGCCTGCAACGCATAGCCGCCGAGCGCATTCACGGATTGCGGCGTGAGACCGAGATGACCCATCACCGGGATCCCGGCATTGACGATGCGGCGAATGGTTTCCGCGATTGCCGTGCCGCCTTCAAGTTTCACGGCTTCGGCGCTTCCTTCTTTGAGCAGGCGGCCGGCGTTGCGCACCGCTTCTTCCGGAGAAACTTGATACGAGAGAAACGGCATGTCAGCAATCAGCAGCGCGCGTTTCACCCCACGGCGCACGGCGCGCGTGTGATAAATCATTTCATCGAGCGTGATCGGCAGCGTCGTGTCGTAACCGGAAAACACCATCGCGCCGGAATCGCCGACGAGCAGTATATCCAGACCGGCATCGTCTAAAATTTTGCCGAAGAGAAAATCATACGCAGTGAGCATGGCGATTTTCTCGCCGCGTTTTTTCATTTCAATAATGGCGGGGACGGTAATTTTTTTGCGGTCGAGGGTGGCGCTCATCTCGTAGGATACATAAAAAACAGCATAAAAGTAACTGGTTCATCTTAGTTTAAACTATAAATTCTAAATGGAAAGGCTCTCCATAAGGGATATTCCTTGGTCTCGGCGATAAACGCCAACACCGGCCGAAATGCTCGGCAAACGCGCTTTCCACTTCCAGCGCGTCGTATAATTTTTTGAGGGGAAAAATGCCGCCAAACGGCGGGAGATATTCTTCGACATAACCATAAGGCGTTGCTGCGGTGATCATTCGGACGGGTGGCGCCTCACCGGATGGGATTTCACATGGTGTGACGCGGCGGTGATGATGGCGGCGCCGACGTTTGTTGGGATCGCGTTTGACCACCATTTGGGTGTCCTTTCAACAGATGGTGAGAAGCAACAGGATCGTGATTTGACCCTGTAAATAAAAGGACCTTTACCACTTTTGCAAATAGTTTTTCAAAGAACGGTGCAAAATCAAGGTTGAACATTTCCACAATTAATCGTTCTGGCTTCCATAATAGCTTTGCCGCTGACGCTGCTTTGCAAAGGTATTCTGGGTTTCTCGACACTTTGTGGTTTGCAAGCGACGACTTCCAATTCATTTGAATTTATTATTCCGGGTCGATTTTCTTTTCTGTAAATTATTGGTGCTCTGTGTAGCTTCTTCCAGATGATAACTTAAATTAACATGGCAATTTTTTTAACAAAAATCAAGAGAAAAAAATTGAAAAATTTAACGAGAAAGACCCCCAATCCTTCTCTACTTGTTTTTTAAAATAAGTTCTATTATATTTCATGAAGAATGGAAGATGACTCATAGCAGGAAAAATCGAAGCAAAAGACTATTCATCACAATTACCTTTTACAAAAACTCACGGAGAAACAGAAATGAAAAGGACACTGACAATTTCCCCTGTCGTTTTGTTGATGTGCATGGCGCTGCCGCTTTTTGCGCAGGCTCCTCCCGCGCCTTTGCAGGATGATTTTTATGACTGGATGATCGGCGAGTGGGAAGGAACGACCGAAAGCACGGCGGGCAAAGCCGCGGATGAAATGAAAGTCGACTGGGATCTGGAGCATCCGTTCGCCGATATGCACTACAAACAAAAGATGGGCGAGGGCGCGGCGGCGCTGGTGTACAAAGGCAGAGGGATGCTGACGGTTAATCCCCAATCCAAAGAATATATCGGCCATTGGTTCGGCTCGTTCCGCGATATTTCCACGGGCAAAGGCACGCGCACGGGCAACAAAGTCACCATGACGTGGGAAGGCGGCGCCGGCCCGGAGACCCGCACGATTGAAAAAGTGTCCGACGATAAAATGGTCATGACGTTCAAAGGCGTCGGCGCGGATGGCAAAGAAATGAGCGGCACGACGACGTTGACGCGCAAAGCGAAAAAAGAGAAAACCGGCAAAAAAGGCTGAACGATATTTTTTAAAAGACAAACCCCGTGCGACAATTTGCCTCATGGGGTTTGCCATTTAAAAACCAATGACCCCAAAACTTGCTTTTTGCCTTTTGCTGTTTGCCTTTTGCTTTTAAACAATGATTCCCGATTTATCCAACTGGGCGCGCAGCGCCTGCATTTCAGAGTTGGTGTTTTTCAAGCGGTCGCCGATGATCGACGCGAGCTGAAAAAGAAATTTGTTGCCCAGCCGCGGCTTGCGTTCGAGCAGCTCGAACAGATCGGGCCGGAACAAGCCGATGATGTCCGCCGGCTCTTTGGCCACGGCGGTGGCGGAGCGCGGCGTCTCGTCGAGCAGCGCCAGCTCGCCGAAAAATTCCCCGTTGCGCAAAGTGGCCAACTCCTCGCGGCCTTCGCCCGGCGCATGTTTAAAAATGGCCACCACGCCGCGTTGAATGACATACATTCCGACCCCGGGTTCGCCCTCCCAGAAAATCGTTTCGTTGGCTTTAAAAGTGCGGCGGTGAATAAGTTTTTCAAATTCCCGCAGCTCGCCGTCACTCATGTCGGCGAAGAGCGGCACCAAACGCAGGGTTTTGATGATGCTTTCATCATCGCCGTTTTTCTTTTTAAAAATATTGCCCCACAGCGGGTTGCTGGATTTCGTCGGACGATTGTTGTTCGTGCTCATAGGTTGGTGTTGACTGGTTAGCGGGCTTGAGATTTATCTTTAGAAAAACTCGCAAGCGCTTTTTAATATATGAAACGCGGCCTCACGAAGCAAGGCGAATTTTTCATTGCTAATTTTTCATTGCTTTTCTCTGGCAGATCTGTTACTTTTTGTTATGTTACGCGCTAGCCTGTTGGGACTGATGGTTTTTATTCCCCCGTTGGTTTTTGCCCAGAACCAACAAGGACAGTTGGATGACTTGCGGCAGAAGATTGCCCGCCTGCAGGGGCAGATCGTCTTACAGGAAAAAAGTGAAACTTCGACACTGGAATTTCTGCGCGCCCTCGACGAGCAGATCGATTTGACCCACCGCCTGGTCGGACAACTCCGCAAGCAGGAACGTGATAAGTACACGAAAATCGGCGAGACGGAGAAAGTGCAACAACGCACACAAGATCAGCTTGCCCGTTTGAAAGAGTTGGCGATCCAGCGCGCGGTGGTGTTTTATAAATATGGCCGTTTACAGGATGCCGAAATTCTGCTCACCACGCGTTCGTTGAATCAGATGTTGCTCTGGGCGAAGTATCACCAGCAACTTACCGATAACGACCGCCGGATCGTGGTCGGCATCAACAAAAAGCGCGGTCAAATTGATCAGCAGAAAACGCTGCTCACGGCGGAGTTGCAAACGCAACAACGTCTGCTGAGTGAAAAACAGCAGGAAGAAGAAACGCTGAAAAAACGCCGCGAGCAGCGGCAAACGGTTTTGAAAAAAGTGCGCAATGACAAAACCTTTTTTCAAATGCAACTCGCGGAGACGCAGAAGGCGATTGCGCGCATCCGCCAATTGATTTCTTCCGCCGAAGCGAAAGCCCCACGTCGCGCCGCCGCGCCGGCAGTGACCGACGGCTCGTTTAAAAACCTGCGCCGCGCCATGCCGTGGCCGGTCACCGGCCGCATCGTTGCGCATTACGGCACGTATCGCCATCCGGTGCTCAACACCGTGACCAACAATTTGGGCATCGATATCGCCACGCCGTTGGGCGCGCCAGTGCGCAGCGTGGCCACCGGCCGCGTCACCGCCATCACGTGGCAGCGCGGCTACGGCAATCTAATGATCATCAGCCACGCCGATGGTTATTACACCGTTTATACGCATCTTGCGGATATAAATGTCGCGCTGAATGATGAAGTCGCCGCCGAGCAAGTCATCGGCGCCGTCGGTGAAACCGGCTCCTTACCAGGCGCCACACTCCATTTTCAAATTTGGAATCGTGAAGAGGCTTTGAACCCTGAAGATTGGCTCCATCCGTGATTGATATGATCGCCCAGGAAAACGCGCAGGAATTTTTGCGCCGCGCCCGGCAAAACGAGCGCGTGGCGCATGCGTATTTATTTCACGGCCCCGAGGGCAGCGGCAAAGAAGCGCTGGCGGTGGTGGCAGCGCAAACTTTTTTTTGCACCGCCGGACGCGCGCCAGCGGCGCCAGCACCAGCCACCATTTCATTATTTGATGAGCCGGCGGCGCCATCCGCCGCACCGGCGAGCGAGACCGCGGCGTTGGCCTGCGGCAATTGTTCGGCCTGCCGGCGCGTTGCGGCGATGCTGCACCCGGACGTGCGCGTCATTTTTCCGCGCGCGGCCGCCGCCGGCGAAGACGAGCGCATCGAAGTTTTGCGCAGCCTCGCCGCGAATCCGTATCGCCGTTTGCGGCCGTGGGAAAACCCGACGATGTTGATCGACGACATTCGCGCGCTCAAACGCGATTTCAGCATGACGAGTTACGAAGGCCACGGTTTCGTCGCCTTGATTCTGGAAGCCGACCGCATGAAAGCCGAAGCCGCGAATGCGTTGCTGAAAATTTTAGAAGAGCCGCCGGCGCAAACCTTAATCATTCTCACCGCGGCCTCGCTGGACAATATTCTGCCGACGATCGTCTCGCGCTGCCAGCCGGTGCGTTTGCTGATTTTAACGCGCGCGCAAATTGCCGCCGCGCTGCAGGAGAAACACAGCGTTCCTGGCGAGCGCGCCGAGTTCGTCGCGAAACTGGCGAACGGTAATTTTCGGCGGGCACTGGATCTGTTGGAGGATGATGTCGACACGCGCCGTCAGCAAGCCGTCGCTTTTTTGCGCATGGCGTTCCGGTTCAATAAACCGGTCGAGCAAATGGATTTTCTCAATGCGCTGGTGCGCGAGCATGATCGTCGCGATCTGCGCCAGCTTCTGGAATTTTGCCTGCTCTGGATTCGCGACGGCTACGTGCTGAAAGTGATGGCGCCGTCGCCGCAAGCGAGCGCCGCCATCATTAACACCGATCAGGAGCGCCAGTTGGCGGACTTGATCAAAAACCTTCCGGAGTTTGATTTTCCCGGCGTCGTTACCGAGCTGGAATTTGCGATGGAATGCCTTGATCGCTACGTGCAGCCGTGGTTGGTGCTGATGGTGTTGTTGTATCGCATTCAAAAATTATCCGGCAGCCGAAAATAACGGCGTGCCAAGCTTCAGCTTGGCATTGTTCTTCTGCTGAAGTTTTTCGATACTCGGTCGGTGCCAAACTGAAGTTTGGCACTCCGTTTCATAATATACAGGAGGCCCCGTGCTGGATTTTATCGAAGTAAAATTCAAAGGCGAACGTAAAGTTTGGTATGCCAATACACAACAATTTCCTTTCCGCCTCGGCGATTTGATTATTGTTGAAGCGGAGAAAGGCGAAGATCTCGGGCGCGTCAATCTGATGGAATTGCCGGCGCGCGCCAGTGCGCCGGCCAATGATGGCCTAAAAAAGGCGCTGCGCAAAGCGAATGAAAGTGACGTCATTCGTTTGCAGGGCAACAAAGTTGCCGAGCAAAAAGCGCTGGAAACCTGCCGCCAGAAAGTCGTGACCCACAACCTGCAGATGAAAGTCGCGGATTGCGAATATCAGCTCGACGGCAATAAAATCACGTTTTATTTTACCGCCGAGAAACGTGTCGATTTTCGCGAATTGGTGAAAGATCTCGCCGGCGTTTATCACACGCGCATCGAGTTGCGGCAGATCGGCGTGCGCGACGAAGCGAAGCGCCTGGACGGCTACGGCGTGTGCGGCCGCCGCCTCTGCTGCTCGTCGTGGATTCAAGAGTTCGGCCCAATCACCACGCAGGCGGCGAAAGAGCAAAATCTGCCGCTGAACCCGAACAAGCTCGCCGGCGTCTGCGGGCGCTTGAAATGCTGTTTGATGTACGAACGTGATTTCTACAACGAAGCCATCGCGCAGTTTCCCGATCTTGCCAAGCCGATCAAAACGGAAAAAGGCGAAGGCTTGATTTTAAAAATCGATATTTTCAAAGATACCTTTACCGTGAAATACCACAGCGGCGAAATCGAAGTGCTGCCGCTGGCGGTTTCCAAAGAGAAAGTTTACAAATGCCAGAATGATTGCGGACACGAGCATGGGAATTTGGAGGAGTTGGGGGCTTCAGAAGTGCATTAACAAGTTAAAGAGGTGCGTTCGTCATCTACAAAGGATTGAGTTTATGATTGTACAAAAAGAAGCTTTGTTAAGCATAAAAGAAGCCAGCGATTGGGCTACAGAATATTTGGGTAAAACAGTTACTGCTTCAAATGTCAGCTACCTTATTCAACCCTAATCTACTGGAAAAGGTGAAATGTAAAAATCATATATCAAATTTATGATTTTTTATTTTATGTGAATTTGATATTGCTATTTCGTGATGATTTTC
>Ga0247727_10011167_pt1 | contig 15733 bp, 11 predicted proteins | sample WisWelCaveWW1625_FD_202498 | JGI IMG/M metagenome (GOLD analysis project Ga0247727, IMG submission 202498) | Biofilm microbial communities from Wishing Well Cave, Virginia, United States - WW16-25 | ecosystem: Environmental > Aquatic > Deep subsurface > Groundwater > Cave microbial mat | place...
TTCACTTTCTCCACGATCTCATTTTTAGTTTCCAAGGGTACCCGTTTATACATATTCCTCCTTTTCCTCACCGATTTTATTTTACTATTTCGTAGAATATGTTCTTACTATACGGGGTACACCCCACCCATTGTCTATCCGAGGCAAACGATGCCGCATTGGTTTGACGTGCTTGCGCTCCTGTGCTTATTGGCAAGCGCAAGTGCGTTTATATTCAAGGTCTTTGTGTTCGGCATAGACCTTCGCTGGGTGGTCCGTTTTGGAGGATTGAGTTTGATTTTTGCCTCCCTTGGGCTCGTATATTACGAACTGTTCATCCTGCAAAACGGTCAAATAGGATGGATTTTGATCGGGTGGGCGGGACTAGTGATTCTCGTTTTTTCATGGCACCGAGGAAAAAACGAAGAAGAAAAAAGCGAAGAGAAAGTTTTTCCGGAACCACGATAGAATCCAAAAAAGAGAGCTGCCAGCACTATCGGCAGAACGCCAAAGCTTCATCATACCACCTCTCTTTTTTGAGTCACTCATACCTGAGTGGTTCAAATGAAGAGGTGGTTTAGATCCTTTTGAAAAACAGCTCAAAGAATCCCAAATCGTGCAAAAAGCGCATGAGGCGGGATTTTTTTGTGGTTTTTTACTGCGCCACTGGGGGCGCATCAGGAGCGATAGGAGGTGCGGTACGCGCCTCCATCATAGGCATGAAAACCGGTTGGTCCGGGGGACTTGAGAGAATCATGACCATGTAGATAATAAGCCCAAGAACAAGCCAGATCATTGATACGCCTACAGCACTGACCCCATACCAAATACCAAAACGCATGCCAAGGAGTATCCCCGGGACTACGAGCAGAAGCCCGTATACGCCGAGGGATACGATAAGAACGAGCATGGTGACTGGCATTTGGACGTCGTACACAACAAACGAAGATAAATTCCGCATCACAAACATAACAAGTGCGGTGTATCCAATGGAAAGCATCGATGATACAAAACTGACGCCCAGTACCGCAATAACACCTGCTGATGGGGATCTGCCACCCGTTGGTGCGTTTTGGCTTTTGAGTATTTTGGGAATAATCCAGATAAGGATGGCAACCACAATCGCCACGATGCCGATGCCTATGGCAATTTCTTTGACATACAATTTTATTTTGGCGTCTGCATAGCTCCCACCGACGGTGTACGATTCCAATGCTTGTAAATTTGAAGCAACTTTGACGATGTCCCCATAGCCTATTTGCTGGTAATACGAATCCATACGTGAGTTGGCCATGGGAGCGGCCTCTGTAGTCATACCAATGGCCGCCATGCCCATGTCTTCAAAGCGATAATTCACCTGAGACTTGCTTCCTCGCAGAACAAGGTCACTATCAGTGAGCAGCCCCACCTGCAACTGTTGGATTGGTTCCTGAGCCTGCAGTGTTTCAAACGTAAAACGGTACGCGCCAACGATATCTTTTTTGGCGTAGCCAAATGCCCGGTAGTAGAGGAGTATGCTTCCCGAGCTATCCGGAGCCACTGGTTGAGGGAGTGTGATCGTAAATGTGTCGCCGGTAAAGGTTACGGGTGTTTTTTGGTATGAAGAAGCACCATACCAATTATATATATCATATGGTTGTCCTGGACGGAGTACTTGATAGGCAACCGTATCTTGAGGTGAAACCCGTGGCACGCGCAGGACGATAGACTTCATAGCAGTGGTACTTGCATTGGTGAACAAGATGCGAGCACTCACAACTGATTCTCCATTACCGCGAAATACGACGGAGTACGCATGATTTTGGCCAAAGAGTTGACGGGAGCCATCACCTAGAGGTGGGGCTGGGGCGATCATGTATTCCTGTGCAAACGTAAAAGGTACAAGAAAGAAGAGAAAGATAAGAGAAATAACTACGTGCCTTACTTGTCTCATTGGCTCCACTATACACCCAATGGTCTTGGCGTTTCAATGTGCTACAATGAGCCTGATGAAAAAACGCGCTAAAGAGATAGAAATACCCAAAAAACGATCATCTTTTGAATCCTTCACCAAGCCGACGGCGGAGTTCACGAAAGCTCTTGCCGATGAAATCGTCAAACGGCTTACCTTTGGACGATACCCTACTCAAACGGGTAAACCACAGGAGCCGGAAAAACCCCCGGAATTGGGGGAATATCCCATATTGGTCGATACGAGCGTGCTTATAGATGGGAGGATTCTGCCTATCGTGAATAGCGGGTTTCTGACAGGTACCTTGTTGATTGCGCAATTTGTGCTTGGTGAAGTGCAGCATATAGCTGATAGCAGTGAGGCAATCCGTCGAACGAAAGGCAGAAGGGGATTGGACGTGGTGGGTAAGCTCCGCTGGCAAAAAGCTAATCCGCTTTTGAAGACAAAAATTATAGAACATGACCTACCGGAGGTGAAAGAGGTGGACCACAAACTCGTGGCGCTTGCGCGTAAATGGCACGTGATTAGTCCGCATATTCGACTTTTGACGGTGGACTTTAATCTTGCTCACTTGGCGCGGGCTCAAAGCGTCAATGTGCTCAATGTGCATGACATGGGCCAGGCGCTGAAAGTTTCGCTCGTGCCAGGCGAGGAGCTCACCATCAAAATTGCCCATGCTGGCAAGGAGCAGGCTCAAGGCGTAGGGTATTTGACGGATGGCACGATGGTGATAGTTGATAACACAGCTGATAAAGTAGGGGTAGACGTGGTTGCGGTGGTCGTCAAAATCCACCACACGCCCGCAGGCCAGCTTTTTTTCGCTCGACTGAAGTAATTACGCCTTGACAATCTACCCAAATTTTGTAAAATACGGGTAGTATGATACCCAGATTTATCCAAAAACAGGTGCTTGAAGCACTGCAACCGGGACGTGTCGTGTGCCTGTTTGGTCCGCGGCGCGCAGGAAAAACGATACTCATGGAACAGCTTCGCGATTTTTTGCCTGAGAAAACAGTTCAAATGGTCCATGGAGAATCATTAGACGTTGCAGATGCACTATCCAGCCAAAAGACAACCATTCTCAAGCGGTTCATAGGACGATCTACCTATTTGTTTATCGATGAAGCACAGACAATTCCGAATATCGGAGTTAATCTTAAATTGATTGTTGATACGATTCCAACAGTATCCGTGCTTATTTCATGGTCATCGACGTTTGATTTGCGGCGGAACGTAGGGGAGCCGCTGGTAGGCCGCAGTCGTACGTTTTTCTTATATCCCATTGCACAATTGGAATGTAGAGACGAATCGTATCTGGACGGGCAAAATCAATTAGAATCCCGTCTCATTCACGGAATGTATCCACAGGTGATGATTGCCGCTTCAGATGAAGAAAAACGGAAAAATCTGGAAGCAATTCGTGATGGATATTTACTTAAAGATATCCTGATGCTAGACAACCTCAAAGATTCTCTTTTTGTGTTCAATTTGCTTCGGCTTATAGCGTTTCAAATTGGTAATGATGTTTCCTATAATGAGTTGGCCGCAAATCTTAACGTGAATCGGCGCACAGTAATGCGGTATTTAGAATTACTCGAGCAATGTTATATTCTTTTTTCACTCCACGGGTATAGTAGGAATTTACGCAGCGAGTATACAAAAACGCCTCGGTATTATTTTTGGGACACTGGTATTCGAAATACCATCATATCAAATTACAACGCCATTCATCTTCGTGATGACATCGGGAAACTGTGGGAAAATTATTGTATTGCGGAGCGGATAAAAATGATGACATACCGCAATATGTCGATGAACCGGTTTTTTTGGCGAACGTATGATCAAAAAGAAATTGACTACGTGGAAGAGCGGGGAGGGAAGCTTTATGGGTTTGAATGCAAATGGACAAGGGAGCACGCTTCTGCCCCAAGGGCATTTCGAGTGTCGTATCCAGGGTCAACATTTACTGTAATTCATAAAAATAACTATCTTGATCATCTTGTGGGGGAGTAATCCACCAGACCCCAGCCGGCCAACTCTTTTTTTGCGCGCCTCAAGTAATTTCTTGCGTCTTCACCCGAAATTTTCCGTACTCGCATCCTCATTCCGAGATCGCTGCGTGCAGAAAATTTGGGTTCAGACGGGTGTATTAAAAAAATAACAGAGCGGTTACACGGCAAGAACCGCTCTGTAAAGCGAGCACTATTTACATGGGTTTTTCCAATTGGAGGGCTTTGACCAGCCTTCTGCTTGATCGTAATACTTTGCAGACCGTTGGTATCCAGCCTGCTTGAGCATTTCGATGAGAGCGTCGCGTGTAGAAGGCATACCATTTATGCCATTACTAAGTGAACGAAGCACGGAATCGACTCCGCTTCCATCAAATGGTGGAGCGATGTTCAGCAATCCACTTACTCCATTGATGTGCAGGTATGGGTCTCTGCTCTCCTTGAGTTGCGTTTCCAAGCGCTTAATTGTTTTGTATTCTTCACAACCCGGCTTTTGTGCCGTTTTTAGGTTGCAAGATGACATTGCCAGTATGACCAGCAACATCAAGTGGAAAATTTTTGTAGACATTCGGTTCCTCCGGATCAAGTCGAATGTCTGCATTCGATTTACGTGGCGTGAAGTTTTAAGCCGCTTTTTCCGGCCACCACGGTGCGTTACCCAATACCTCATCAGACGAGTCTAGTTGCAGGTTCCTTCGCTCTCCTGACAGGTAGCTTTCGGTTGAGATCTTACTGTTTGAGTACTTTGTTTCGTTTATCTCCTTTTGCCGTGTGTTAAGGTGCTCTGGGGTAAATTATATCACACAAGTTATCCACAATTATTTCTTAAAATTTATTTGGGTCGTTGCAATAGTCTATTTGTATATAAAAAAACTATAAGTCTGGCGATTTTGATAAGCAAAATTCCTATGGGACTTGACAAGGAGTTTGGCAGGTGATTGAATAGAAAAAGTGAAGAGACTACCGCAGGAAACATTGGGCCACGTCAGCCTCTTACAGACGGCGTGGAAAGGTTTCGCGACCCTCATGGGCAGAGGGAGGATTAATAAGAGAGAGTCGCCGCTTACGGCGGAACGTAGGCGCTTTGAAACAGAAGCGCAAGCGCAGTTTGTGAAGCTCAAGGAAAAAGGCTTGAGCATACCGGTTTTCACCCTGTAAAGAGGTGATATACATTATTTCGTGCGTGAAATATCGCATGCTTTTTTGTTTTCACGACGAGCTAAAGCCTCAATAATAGCTTCAAAAAATTATTTGACAAGATTTCACGGGGTCTGATATCAATAGCAGATAGGCAACGTTCTTTTTGCCCAAAAAGGACCTGCCAACTATAAAAGGCATTACTACTCGTAGCGAAACCTAAACCCAATTGCTAGCGGTAGTGATGCTTTTTTATTTGTGAAGAGAACTGTTGACACCGGACATTCCTCGCTATACAATCCCAACACACCGATCTTTAAGAAATGTTTTGGGGTGAAAAAGTATACGGAAAACGTACTTTGTGTGGAGGGTTGATAGTTGGGCAGGCTGTCAACTCTCCATAGAGAGTACGTTTATTTTGTTTTATGAAGGACCCCGATAAAAAACGCAGGGTCGGTATTTGGATACGAAACGACATGAAGAATATTCATATGGACTCCTTGTGCTTTAAGCTCTTCCAGATCTTTCGGGCTTACTGAAAAGAGCTGCTTTTTGGATTCATCTAATCGGTCAAACCTGCCAATTCTACATTTTCTGCTACAGTGATTTTCAGGATCATAAAACGTGATGAAGCTATTGGGACTGTTGAATGCATCGGTCAGATACAGCTCATCGTACTGCCTGCTGTGGGCAAGAAAATACATCATAGTTTCTCTTGCTCCATATTGCCAACCCCAAAAGTCCGATGAATAGCGAGGATAGACCATAAAATATTGGTGGGTATACCAGGAGACAGACACGAACATGACGCATGCGCAAATACATACGAAAACTAATTGTGCGCCTTTTTGCTTTATCCAGGTAGCGATGCTAAAAAGACCGAGGGCGCAGAGTATTTGAAACGGAATAACTCCCATAATTGATCGCGTCGCAAACGGGCCACCCCCATCTGCAAATGGCACCACCGAGCTTCCCACGGGGTACAGAAGGAGCCACAGGATGGATACTTTAAAAAGTTTTGGATTTTTTTTTGCGGCCATCCAAAGACCCACAAGGATAAGCGGAAATTGCCAAAGATACAACTGTCCCATCCCGCGCACTGAATACCGGGTAATAAAATGGCTTCGGTATCCAATATCGCCCGCCAGAAACAAAAAATCCGGCATAAAGTGGTCACGATACGTGACAAGGGCGGCTTTTGCCACGGTCTGCAGGGTTTTGTCTTTTGCCGAGGATGACGTCATGGTCAGTCGCGCCGTCGTTGCTCCACTTCGTATGCCGGCAAGAAGGGGAAATGCAATAACAAAAAAGACAATAAGTCCAATCATGAGGCCTTTTTTTATGTGCCATATATTAGGTAAAAAGACACAGGTAAGCAAAGCCAAAAACAGGGGAGACAAAAGATATGCCGGAAAGTAGGTGTATAGAGACAATCCAAATAGCCCACAGGCTATGGCGATGAGTGTATTATTTTTTGTACGCAAACTTCGTAAAAACACAACGATACTCAGGGTCAGAAAAAATGGCCAGTACGCATTTGCCTCAGCATATCGGCTAAATTGAATGTGCCAGGGTGAAATGGCCAAAAAAAGTGCTGAAGCTAACGCCACCAACGATGATGCGGTGAGTTCGTATGCAAGAAAAAAGATTGCGATAATCGTAAGTGATCCGATGATTGCTGATGGGAGCCGCGAAGAAAATTCACTCAAGCCAAAAACCCAAACAGCAGGAATCGTTGCATAAAACGGAATGGGTGCCCGCCATATGCCGAATGATTCAAAAAAAATAGGCCACGGTCGGCCAAATTCATCTTTTCCGCTTTTGAGCAGTTGATATGCATTATATCCCGTGGCCGCTTCGTCACAAAAAAATCCCGCAGGGGCCTGTCCAAGTCTATAAATTCTCACAATGCATCCAACAGATACAATGGCGGTGAGTAGGACTGCAACATGCCACGGTTTCATAGACATTGTGCTGGTGTTTTGTAAATGGTAATGCCAGATTCTGCATGGTGATAGATTTTTTGAAAGTGCGCTTGAAAGACATCTTCATGAAAAGCAATTTCCGAGAATGGTTCGCGGGTTTCGTATGTGACATAATCGAGATGATAATGCTTGAGGAGATCACACACAGCTTGAAAGTCGTCGGATTCAAACATGATTTTCATATCTTTTTTCCGTGCGTACGAATCGTATCCGGCAGACCAGGAAAAATATGGCCATCCCATGAAAATTTCTCGCCCGGCGATGCCGGCCGGATGATAAAACAACGAGCTGTTTAACATGCGCGACTCAACTGGTGTGTTGTGTGCAATCCATGTGGCTACAGGCGCTTTTGGAATATCTTGTAAAGAGCCAATCGTATCATTGGCTACAACAAAAAAGTCTATGACACCGGATAGGGTTAAAAACACTATCAATAATCCAATAACCAAATAATCCAATAATCCAATAATCCAATGGCGAGAAAGACTTTTGATACTACGAAACAACTGTACGAGCGTGTAAGCAGAAATCATGTGCCCCAGAATCATCACAAAATTGAAGAATTTATGATTGGCGCCGACTTCTACCGAAAATTTAAGGAGATTGCCAATAACAAATAAAGGGAGTATGGGGAGCATGATTTTGCGGGCTTGTTTTGGGATGAGAAAAAATCCCAGGGGCATGAACACACTATGGATCCCCATATTTTGCCACCAAAAGACAACCATTCGACTGAAAGATTGCCAGATCGTGGAGATCTTCTCGATATCCTGGTGCACAATATACCCGGGATACCACTGCACGAGTTGTTGTGTTTCTTTCGTGCGTATAATTTGAGGAAGGACAATCAGCGCCGCCCATACGCCGATAGCAAATAAAAATCGACGGAGTGTGGGGAAAACAAAAAAATACACGGTCATGAGTATGCCGATGATAAGAAGCGCCGGTTGGTGATAGAAAGGGAGGATGCCGATAAGAACGGCCCATCCAATGGCCCAGGGAAGTTGGGTGGGAAATGGTCGGTGTTGGATATGAAGACAGGTGATGATAAAAAAAATGATGAGAGCAAACGCACCAGCCAGATGCCGTTGATTTGTATAAATATTGAGATTCCAAAATGCGGTGATATCGCCCTGCCCCCACGGGGCAAAGGCAGGAAAATCAGTGGCGTGCATGATGTCTTGCCACGAAGTGAGTGAAAGCGGATGAAGTTCAAAAAATCGGATAAATGAGAGTGATCCGTTGAAGAGAAAAAATAGTACAGAGAGGACGGCGACTACATGTGATTGAAATAGTTTTTTCGCAAGAAGATGGATTCCAATCATCAAACCAAAGAATCCTAAGATACTGGGTATATTTAATGCCCAATCAATGCGTACTCCCATTTTTTCCATAATGCCCACGAGCATATAGAAAATATAGTGATACCGAATCGGTTCTCCCGGGAAAATCGGATATTCAATCATCTGGACGTGCATGAGTCGATCCCAATTGGCACCCATGGAAAAAGATCGAATAAGGGGAATGTGTGCGCCAAAATCGCTCCACAGCTTGAATGCGATTCGCATTTCATTATTTTGTGCGTCGTAGGAAAACGTATGGAACATAAGCCACGAGGAAAAAGCTATCGCAAATAGTATAAGAATGCCTTCGCCCAATTTTTTCCATGCTCGCGTCCTCATTCCGAGATTGCTGTGCGTGGAAAAAATGGGCTCAGGACGACTCGTTTCATCTGCGCGCGGGAAAATTGGAATTCGCCACCGTTTATCGTTTTTCATACAGTTTCATATTAGATCCCTACTATCGATAATAAGTAATATGCGTGCGTTTTGCAGCATCAAAGAATGTAAATTGCGATTTACCTTCATAGGATGTCGAAAATTGTTGGGTAAATAGCGCTTGATCAGTGTCCCAGATGGGAGCAATCACGATGTCACACGGAGGACTTGATAAGTCGCCAATAGGCCACGGGCGAATAGTCGAGACTTGATTTGCCTCAAAAAGAAACCACAAATCTTTGTACTGATTTGGGCCAATGCAGACGAGCTCAGTCGGATGTTCTTTTGCAATCTGAAGAACTAGTGTGGATGGGGTAAGAGGATATCTTGTTGGCATGATAGCATAAAATATATAGAGTTCAGAGATTGCGTAGAGTGCGCTAACAAGGCAAATAATTATATAGCTTCGCGTAATTTTCGTGAGAGCATATGCGCCAAGAAGCGCCATTGGAACGACAATTATATGAAGCCTTGTTATTGGGATAGAGCTTTGGAAAAAAGACCATACAATAATGGTGCTTGTTGTAAAAAACCAGAGAATAAAAAGCGTATGTGCGTGGCTTACCAGTGATTTCTTTCGCAAAGTAATGACAACTGCAAGGAAAAATAAAAGTAAAAGTATTGGGGACACAAGTGGGCCAACAACAAAGTGATGCGTTGGCACAACAGTCTTGTCGATAAGTCCGCGCAGGAATTGAATATAGTTTTGCATAAATACCACGGGAGTTTGAATTTTTGTAATAGTTGGATCAAACATATCAAGGAATAATTTATTTTTATTGATGGCTAGTAAGGGTAAAAGTGGAAGAAACATTCCTATAAGAAAGCCAAAAAATTTTCTTCCATGGCTCATTGCAAACAGCAAAAGAAGACCCGTTATGATTCGTGCTGAATAAAATGTATAGAAACAGAAGCCTGCACATAGGCCAGTTGCAATGAGAAAGAACGTTTGTTTTTTTGTCAAAAAAAGACAATAGAAGTAGTAACCCGCTAGAGCTGGTACAAGCGCATGGAGGTTATTGTATCCAATGTGAGCAAAAGCAAAAAGGTAATGAGAAAACGCAAAAAATACGCTCGCCACAATACTCGTTGTAGACGTTTGCCAGAGTGTCTGCGCAATTAGGTATATAAAAATTGTGCTTACAGTCATTACGAGGATATTGGAAAATTTCCACCCCACGAGGTTGGTGCCAATTATTTTCATTACACCCGCTTGAAGGAATGTGTCTGCTACGGGGTGATATCCATAGACGCCAGACAGAGAGAAAATATTCGCAATGGTGACATCGTGTGCAACCTTTTTTGCGTCTACGTAGAATTGGTACTCATCGCCTATAAAGGAATACATGGGGTTGTCTATATCGCGAATTAGTAGTGCCGTGGGTATAGCGATAATAAAAAATAACACGAGATACTTCATGAAATATATATGAGGCTGGCAGCTGCTCGTTGACCAAGTTCTACTGCATAATTTGTTCCTCTGTCCCAGGGATAAATACTGTCCATGTTGGCCAAATACACATTGGGGATTGGTGTATTAAATTTCGGAGCTTTTTGGGAATAATGCAACTGATGAACCGGCTGGGCAAAGGGACCGACGAATAAATAAGAGTTTAAAGTTCTGAGTTCTGAGTTCTGAGAAATACGTTTGATGTAGGGCAGGAATTTTTTCAATAATTGCTCTTTGGTCATTTTGAGATATGGGTGGTCAGAGGGCAGATAGTTGCCGATGTAGGTGAGGTGGTGGCCACCGTAGTGTTTTTTATCCATAAAATTCGTGTGCTGGACGACAGCAAGAAACGGGTAGGACCGGTCCGTAATAGAGAGCCAATAGATATCTTTGAGGATTGGCTTTTCGGTTTCCAGAATAAGAACTTGCGCATGCAGATGGGGGATTGCTGTAGTAGAAAGTTGCGGAACTAATCTCGCAGCAACAGGGGTGGGGATGGTAAGAAGAGTACGATCAAATTCAGAATTCAGATTTTTGAATTCAGAATTTAGGGAAATTTTTCCACCTCTTTTTTTAATTGCATCAGCAAGCGCATTGACGAGTGTCTGAAATCCGCCCTCAATATAGGCGAGGCTTGGCGTTCGTTTATGGATTCTTGCCCAGAGCCAAGATGCAGCGATCGTATCGGCATATTTGCCAAACTTTGCACTCATCAAGGGTTCCCAGATAGTCCGCCAGCTGGCGGAGCCACCGATCCCTATGGCAAACTGTTTCGCCGTTATCCCCTCGAGCGTCTGCCAAAACGGATACACCTTGCAAAAGGCAGCAAGTAGTCCAGTGCGCAGTTTATCTGTGAATGCAAGGTATGGAAATTGCATGAGGTGCTTCGGTGAATCAAACTGGTAGGTCTTTCCCTTATACAGATTTGCGGTTATTGGGCGCTTGATAATAAGAGGCACATTCAGTTCACGGCACAAATGAATGATTGCGTCGTCGTTGGTAAAGAGATGATGATATGCTGCCTCTAGATGCCACTGCCAATTTTTTTGACGGAATCCGTACGCCAAGCCCCCTAAATGGTCATCGCGTTCAAACAGGCTCACTCTATGACCACGTTTGGACAACTCATACGCGGCAGTCAGACCAGTAAAACCACCGCCTACAATTGCTATCTTCATGCATTTGATTGTATCACAGAAGTTTGACACGAAAGTGTGTATGGTGTATGGTGTATGTATGTTGACCAGAACCCAGGTGTTGTTTCCGGAAGATATACTTGCTGCATTGCGAGCTGAGGCGGTGCGAAAAAAAACAAGCGTGTCTGCGCTTGTTCGTCATATCGTTGCGGACAAAGTAGTTAAAACGAGAAAAATGAAGAAACGTCCCGCAGCAGAGATGTTATTGCAGATGGCCAAGCATGCATACAAAGGGAAAGTACCGAAAGATTTTAGTACTAATGATGATTATTTGTATCGTTTGCCATGATTTTTGTTGACGCCGACGCGTTTTTAGCCCTCCATGCTGATGGTGACGCGCATTATACTCGAGCGTATCGACTTAGCGAATTTCTCAACCACACTCATGAACCGCTTGTGACGTCGTGGGATGTTATTGATGAAGTCACTACGAAGCTTGCGCGCTTTACGAATCAAAAAATAGCGATTGGATTTTTAAAACAAATTTTTTTGTCTGATGTTCGTATAGAATATATTACATCGGAATTGGCTCCTGCTATTCAATTTTTGTTTGCCAAGCAAACTTCAAAAAAAGTGTCACTCACTGACTGCTCCAATATGGTAATTGCTCGACAGCTTGGCATAAAAACATTTTTTTCATTTGATCATCATTACGAGCAGAACGGATTTACCCTTCTTGCGAAACCAAGCTGATTGCTGAATAATCATCCCATGGGGACTGATTTTTGGATCGTTTTGCAGTGGTGGGGGACGTTGTTTTTGGTTGGAGCTGTGGCGTTTCCACTCACAAAACAATTATTTTCTTCTTGGCATGACCGGGGATATTTTTTCTCTAAAGCTGTTGGCATGGCGGTCGTAACCTATTTGGTGTATCTGTTGGGCATGCTGCATATCGCTCCGTTTGTACCGATTACGATAGTTGTGGTTTTGACAGTCGTATTTCTTTTCGGGTTAATCCTCAATAAGTCACCTAAGGAACTTACGTTACTTAGGTGGAGGACAATACTGCTAGAAGAATTTTTTTTCTTTGCAGCTTTGTTGTTTTGGTCGTGGGTCAAGGGGCATGAACCAAGCGTCCGCGGATTAGAGAAGTTTATGGACTATGGATTCATGCAGTCCATTCTCGCAAGCACGTGGTTTCCGGCGGGCGATATGTGGTATTCGGGATTTCCTATTAATTATTATTACTTCGGTCACACAGTCGTCGCTGTTCTTACCAAGCTTTCTGGGTTGGATTTGGCGTTCACATTTAATCTCATGCTGGCCACTATTTTTGCCCTATGTGCAACCATGAGTTTTAGCATCGGAAAGCAACTGACTAAGGGAGTATGGGGTGGCCTTTTGACGGCGTGGCTGGTGACCTTGGCGGGTAATATGCAGACGCTGTATGCATTTACCAGAGGATATACAGGGGAGGACGTGCAACCGATTTGGCAACTCCTGTGGCCTATCGGTGAATTTATCGCAAAGCTTCCCGAAGGACTCGAGCGCTATTGGTATGCCAACGCAACACGCTTTATTCCCTTTACGATCCACGAGTTTCCTAGTTATTCGTTTGTCGTATCTGACGTACACGGACATGTGCTTTCCATTCCGTTTGTACTTTTGGCAATAGCACTGCTTCTTACTCCTCACACGCCTCTTATTTTTTATGGATTTCTCTGCGGTGTACTTCTTATGACCAATGCGCTCGATGGTCCCATATACGTGGGATTGTTTTTGGTTGTATTACTTATATCCAAGAGAATGGGTTGGAAAAATGTTGTGGTTCTCATTTCATCAGCAGCGATTACGAGTCTACCGTTTCTATTGCATTTTAAATCATTTGTCTCGGGGCTCGCGGTCAATTGTCCGCCTGCATTTCTGGCTGACAGAAAGATTGGGCTTCTTCTGTTTGAAGGAGTAGAGAAGTGTCAGCATTCGCCGTTATGGATGATGTATTTACTTTGGGGATTCTTTTGGTATTGCGGCATTTTTCTCTTTTTGAAAAAGAAATTTACTCAGATAGAGAAGATATTAATTATTTTTTTCTTTTTTTCCATTTCACTTCTGATTTTCCCTGAATTTTTTTATTTTAAAGACATCTATCCGGCGCATTTTCGAAGTAACACCATGTTTAAGCTTGGTTACGATGCATTTATATTATTTTCTATTATTTCGGGATATGCGATTGTTAAGGCCATTGGCGCAAGAAAGAAACTCTTCTTGCTTTTTCTTATTCCACAACTGTTTCTCATTTCCATTTATCCTATTTTTTCCGTCCGCAGCTATTTTAATAGCTTAAGGGAATACAAAGGATTGGATGGCTTGGCATGGATGCAGGAACAATACTCAGATGATTATGTCGCAATTGAGTGGATGAAAAAAAACGCGCCTGCTTCGTCAGTGATTGTGGAAGCGGATGGCGATTCCTACACAGACTATGCGCGATTTTCTGCGTTTACGGGACTACCTACCGTGGTGGGATGGGCGGTACATGAATGGCTGTGGCGTGGAACGTATGACGTCGTCGCGCCCCGGCGTGAGGATGTACGCATTATGTACGAATCTGTAAATATTGATGAAACAAAGAAGATTTTGGCAACGTATGGGGTGACCCACGTGGTAGCCGGCACGATTGAACGGCAAAAATATCCGAATTTGGTTGAGGGAAAGTTTCCTCTCATAGGGGAAATGGTATTTACCTCAGGAGAGACACGAATCTACGCCATTGACAACTATGGCAAATAATGGTGTAATACAAGTTGTAGTACACGAACGTTTCCTCGGCAGAAGTATTTTCATGTATCCCTGATAACCGAAACCGTGAATTTTATGGCTTTTCGAGCCTCACCTAAATCAACATCCAAACCACGTACGCCCAAGACATCTGCAAAAGATCTTAAGGTGGAGGAGGTAGTGGTGGACCCGGTGTCTATAGAGGACCTCGTAGGGGCACCAATTGTCGAAGCTTCCCCGGTAGTAGAACAAAAAGCACCAGTAGTTGTGCCGCCCGCTGAAAGATTTGACAGACCGATGCGTCCTCAGTTTGGTAATCGGCAGGCGTACAATAACAATTTCCGCCGCTCTCCAGGGCAATTTACTCAGGGGCGCGGCAATTTTGGATATGGCAATCGAAACTTTCGTGATCGAGGGCCCACGACTGGCGGGTATCGAAAGCCAGACTGGGGCATGAGCCCACAGGGAGAACCTACGCAAGACATCAATGTCCCCACCGAAACCGTGCGGGGAATTTTAGATATTATGCCAGAGGGTCATGGATTTTTGCGGCCGAAGTTTACGCCAAGTGACCGTGATGTCTATATTTCCCAATCCCAAATACGACGGTTCCTTTTGAGAAATGGAGACATGGTGGAGGGTCAAGCCAGGCAACCCAAAGACAACGAGCGTTATTGGGGTCTACTCAAAGTGGAAAAGGTAAATGAACAACTCGCAGAGGAGGCTCAAACCCGGCCACGATTTGATGATTTGACGGCTATTTACCCCAACAGACAGTTGCGGCTGGAGTCCGTGGGAGGCCCTCTGTCGACGCGGATTATCGACCTTGTTGCCCCCGTTGGTTTTGGACAACGCGCGCTGATTGTTTCCCCCCCCAAGGCGGGAAAAACGACAATTCTCAAAGATCTTGCTGCAGGCATTACTGCCAATTATCCGGATGTGCACCTTATGGCAGCCTTGATTGGTGAGCGGCCGGAAGAAGTCACGGACTTGACCCGAAGTATTAAGGGCGAAGTGCTCGCAAGTAATTTTGACGAGTCGCCACCGGATCAAACAAGAATTGCGGAAGTAACCCTGGACCGCGCCAAACGACTTGTGGAACAAGGGCGCGATGTCGTGGTCCTATTGGATTCAATTACTCGTTTGGCACGGGCATATAATTTAGTCGTTAATCCTTCGGGGCGGACGCTTTCTGGCGGATTTGATCCGGCTGCATTATATCCGGCAAAGAAATTTTTAGGAGCGGCTCGCTGTGTGGAAAACCCTGATGGGAAAAATGGCGGATCGCTTACGGTTATCGGCACGGCTTTAGTGGACACCGGCAGCAGGATGGACGACATGATTTATGAAGAATTTAAAGGGACGGGGAACATGGAGCTTCATCTATCAAGGAGTCTGCAGGAGCGGCGTATTTTTCCGGCTATCGATGTAGGCAAATCAGGTACCCGACATGATGAGCTTCTTTTGGGTGAAGAAAAAATGAAAAAGGTGACGACCCTTAGGCACATGCTTTCGCTTTTGTCTGATGAA
>Ga0247727_10011168_pt1 | contig 15733 bp, 9 predicted proteins | sample WisWelCaveWW1625_FD_202498 | JGI IMG/M metagenome (GOLD analysis project Ga0247727, IMG submission 202498) | Biofilm microbial communities from Wishing Well Cave, Virginia, United States - WW16-25 | ecosystem: Environmental > Aquatic > Deep subsurface > Groundwater > Cave microbial mat | place...
CCTTGCCGAGCAGAGTCTTCACCAGCTTGACGTCGTCGTTGCGGATGGCGCGGAGCAGGTCCTCGCGCACGGCTCCCTCACCGGCCCCCAGGACTCCCGCCACCACTCCCGCCACAAGCAAACGGACCATGACAACATGCTACCGCAGCCGGAAACGGCCGTCGGGCAAAAGCCGATCGCCGCAGACCTTCACCCACCACGGCACCGGCGTCACGACAGCCGAAAACGTCTGCCGGGCAAAAGACGATAACGCCGGCCGCGCCACCCACTACCTCCGCGACCGCCCCCCGGCAGCACCCGCGTCACGACAGACGAAAACGGCCGTCGGGCAAAAGACGATAGCGCCGGCCGCGCCACTCGATCGTGTTGCCGAAGAGTCCCAAGACCCACACAACGAAGCTCGCCAGGTCGGCGACCGGCGCCAGCCACCAGTACTTTCGCGTGAGTGGATCGCGCAGCAGGCCAGCGCCCACCACCGCAGCCACCGCCGCCCGCAGCGCCAGCGCCACCACGCCCAGCGGCCAGGCCGCCGTCCCCAGCAGAAACACGGCGAACGGCAGCGGGTTGGTGAACACCTGGCCGAGGTAGCCCCACGGCCGCGAGCGGCGGGTCGAGCGCGCCCACCGGATGCGGTGCCTCAGGTTGACCCGGAACCCCGAGCCGCCAATGTGGTGCTCCACCACCTGCGCCGACAGCTCCGCGCGGTAACCATGCCGCCCAGCCCATTGCCCCAGCACGAAGTCTTCGGCCAGGTATTCACCGGTCGCCGCGAAGCCGCCGGCGGCATCGAGGTACTCCCGGCGCAAGGCCATCGTCGGCCCGACGGCGAACTGCATCCCCTCGAGCATCCGCGCCACCAGCACCCCACCCCAGAACTCGGTGTTCAACGTCAAGGCTTCCAGCCGCGCCCAAACGCTGGGTCCGGGAACGGCAACGTAGGGACAGGTCGTTACCCCCACCCTCGGGTCCGCGAAGTCCGCGGCGATGCCCCGAAGGCAGTCCGGCGCCGCCCGGATGTCGCTGTCGCTGACGACCAGGATGGCGTGCCGCGCCCGCCCGGCCATCCGCTCCAGGCTCCACGCTTTGGCGTTGGGAAAAGGGGGCTCCCCGGCGACGATCAGCTCGGCGTCGCATTCGCGATGCCGCTCCATGAGCCCGCGGGCGACCGCGGCCGCCGGATCGGACGCCTCGCGAACCCCGAGCAAAATCTGATACTGCGGGTAATCCTGGCGGAAGAAAGTCTCGAGGTTTTCCTCGAGGTTGTCCTCCAGGCCGGCCAGGGGCTTGAGGACGGTGATGGGAGGCGTGAAGCTCTCCGGCCGGGCGGCGTGCCGCCGCCAGCGGCGGTAGGCGGCCAGCGTCAGCGCGTAATACACCACGCCGCCCGCCGCGACCGCCAGGCAGGCGCCGGCCACCCAGGTCAGGCTACTCTCCCTGGACGTCGATGGTGTTGGAACCCGGTTGGCGCACCTTGAAGTAGATCTCCTCCCACTTCTTGTGCGCCGCGTGCGGGGCGTAGTTCTTCAGCGCCTCGGCATTCTCGAACTCCATGACGATGCCGTGCGTGTAGTCCTCGCCGCGGTTGGTGACCTTGCCCACCCAAACGCGCCGCATGCCGGGCACTTCGGCGGCCATCTTCAGGGTGGCGTCGAACATCTCCCGCATCTGCTGGGGCGTGGTCCCCTCCACCTGCTTGAAGGAAATGGTGTGGATGAGGGTCTTCTGTCCGGTCACGGTCTTCTGTCCCAGCATCACTCCGGCCCCCAACAGGGCCAGCGCCGCCAGGACCGTCAGGAACAACTTGTGCATGGAGCCTCCTAATGACTGACAACCAACACTCACTTCTTCGACTCGATCTGCCTCTGCGCCTCGGCGAGGAATTCCTCGACCGGGCGGGGGCCCAGGTCGCCGTCCTTGCGGTGGCGCACCGAGACGGTCTGCTGCTCGGCCTCGCGCGGCCCTACCACCAGCATATAGGGAACCTTCTGGATCTGCGCCTCGCGGATCTTGAAGTTCACCTTCTCGCTGCGGGCGTCGACCTCCACCCGCAGGCCTGAAGCCCTGAGGCGCGCGGCTACCTCGTCCGCGTAGGTGGCCTGGCGGTCGGTGATCGGCAGCACCACGGCCTGCACCGGTGCCAGCCACAGTGGGAACGCCCCGGCGTAGTGCTCGACCAGCACGCCGAAGAAGCGCTCCACCGACCCCCACAGCGCCCGGTGCACCATGAGGGGCTGGTGCGCCTTGCCGTCCTCGGCGATGTACTCGAGCTCGAACCGGCGCGGCAGGGTGAAGTCGAACTGCACGGTCGAGAGCTGCCAGAGCCTCCCGATGGCGTCCACCAGCTTGATGTCGATCTTGGGGCCGTAGAACGCGGCTTCGTCGGGCATGACCTTGGCCGGAATGCCGAGCTGCCCCAGCGCCTCGAGCAGCGCCGACTCGGCCAGCTCCCACTGGTCGGGCGCGCCGTCGTACTTGCCGCTCGAGCCCTTGTCCCAGGTCGAAAGCTCCACCTGGTATTGGTCGAAGCCGAAGCTCCGCAGCACGTCCAGCGCGAAGTCCATGCAGCCGATCACCTCGCCCTTGATCTGGTCCCTGGTGCAGAAGATGTGGGCGTCGTCCTGGGTGAACCCGCGCACGCGCAGCAGCCCGTGCATCACCCCCGACCGCTCGTAGCGGTAGACGGTGCCGAGCTCTCCCAGCCGGATCGGCAGGTCCCGGTAGCTCCGCAGCCGGTCCTTGTAGATCAGGATGTGGAACGGGCAATTCATGGGCTTGAGCTGGTACTCGGCGTCGTCGAGCTTCATCGCCGAGAACATGTTGTCGGCGTAGTAGCTGAGGTGCCCGGAGATGCGCCACAGATCCTTGCGGGCGACGTGCGGGGTATAGACCAGGCCGTAGCCCCGGCGCAGGTACTGATCGCGCAGCCAGTCCTCCATGATCTTGCGGACCATCCCGCCCTTGGGATGCCAGAAGATCAGCCCCGGCCCGGCGACTTCCTGGATGCTGAACAGATCGAGCTCCGGGCCAAGCTTGCGGTGGTCGCGCTTGCGGGCCTCCTCGATCCGGGCCAGGTGGGCGTCGAGCTCCTGCTGGGTGAAGAAGGCGGTGCCGTAAATGCGCTGCATCCGGGCGTTGCGCTCGTCGCCTTTCCAGTAGGCCCCGGCCAGCGACATCACCTTGAGCGCCCGGATCCTGCCGGTCGCGGGCAGGTGCGGCCCGCGGCAGAAGTCAATGAAGTTCGGCCCGGTGGTGTAGCAGGACACACTGTCGCCCTCGGCCTTTTCCTCAATCAGCTCGCACTTCATGTGCTCGCCCTGAGCGGCGAATTTTTGCAGGCTCTCCTGTTTGGGCAGCCACACCCGCTCGAAGGGCAGATCGCGAGCCGCAATCTCCTTCATGCGAGCCTCAATTTTCGCCAGGTCGTCGGGGGCGAACGGGGTGTCGCGCTGGAAGTCGTAGAAGAAGCCGTCCTCGGTGGGCGGGCCGATGCCGAGCTTCGTCTCCGGGTAGAGCTCGAGAACCGCGGCCGCCAGTACGTGGGCGGTCGAGTGCCGGCAGACTTCGAGCGCCTCGGGGTCCTTGTCGGTGAGGATGCGCAGGGAGGTGTCTTCGTTCAGAGGGGTCTTGAGATCGAGCAGGTGGCCGTTGACCTTGGCGGCCACGGCGGCGCTGGCCAAACGGGGGCCCAGTGAGCCGGCCACCTCGAGTGCGGTGATGCCGGGAGCAAAGCTCTTCTCGCTCCCGTCCGGGAACCTTATCTTTATGGATTCCATCGACTTATTTCTTCCCGGTGGTCTCGGCAGCGGGTTTGGCGGCCTTGGAATCGTCGCCCGTTTTGGACTCGGATTTGGGTTCGGTTTTGCTTTTTGCCTCCGGCTCCTTCGCTTTTTTATCGCCGTCCTTGCCGGCCCGGGCGTAGTCGGTGATGTAAAAGCCCGAGCCCTTGAACTGGATGGCGGGGGCCGACGGCAGCCGCTTCAGGCGCCCGCCGCAGCCGTCATGTTTCTTGGGCGGCGGATCGGAGAACTTCTGGATCTCCTCGACCCGCCCGCCGCACTTCCCGCACTCGTACTCGTAAACCGGCATCGGTTGAGGCCCACTTCATTACTCGTATCATTATAACAGATCCATTCCGGGCGGGCGCCAAGGCGGGCAGCAATGCTGGGAGGCTCCCTTGATCCCGAACCCGATAGCCAGGGCAGGCCTGCGTATGGTGCGGCGCAGCGGAGTTTAGCCGGGATCTGGCCGCCTGGGCGGTGAACAACGGCTCTCAGAAGCTGATCCGCAGCGCAAACCGGAACTGGCGTTCGTCGGCCTGCGCCGAGGTCACCTCCGTGTAGCCGCCCAGGGTGCGGATCGATCCGTCGGCGTTGCGCGTGGCCGAGGACACGTTGGCCCCCGGGTTGTTAAAGTGCGGCGTGTTGGTGAAGTTGAACGATTCGGCCCGGAACTGGATTTGCCACCGCTCGGTCACCTGGAAGGTGCGGAACAGGCCGGCGTCGAGGTTCACCAGACCAGGCCCGCGGAGGATGTTCAGTCCGGTCGTGCCGAACCGCGTCCCGGTGACCTGGGCGAAGGCGTTGGGGTCGAAGTAGCTGGAGTTGCGGCCGATAGCGCCGATCTTGCCGACCTCGGGCAGGACCTGGTCGGCGGTCTGATTGTTTCCCGGCGCGTTGAGCGAGGTCGCGGAGGCGCTCACGGTAAACGGCGTGCCCGAGTAGCTGGAGAGGATCCCGTTGATCTGCCAGCCGCCCAGGAGCTTGGACGGCCACCCCTGCTGGACCCACTTCTTGCCCTGGCCGAACGGCAGCTCGCCCACCACAGAAGATTGGAAGTTGTGCGGCCGGTCGTAGCCGGTGAGTGCCCGGTTGCGGGCGAACGCCCCCGGCCAGTTGAACGAAAGGCTCTGGTCGCTGTTGTCGTTGTAAGCGATCGCCTTCGAGAAGGTGTAGGCGGCGGTGACCTGTAATCCTTGCGAGAAACGGCGCTCGGCCTGCGCCTGCATGGCGTTATAGTTGGCGGTGCGAAACGGGGTCAGCACCCGGGTGTCGGCGGTGCGCCCGTGGAGGATGTTGAGGGCGCGGCCGGCCGCCCCGGTGCCGGGCGCGGCAGCGTTGCCGTTGACGAACACCATCTGCCGGATGCCTCGCGACCCGACATAGCTCAACTGGCCCACGAAGCCCGCCGGCAACTCCCGCTGCACCGTGGCGTTGAAGCTCTCCACGTACCCCCGGCGGAATTTCTGGTCGAGCGTATTGGTCGTGAGGTTGCCCGCAATCGGAATGATCCCGTTGCCCAGATCCACCGGAGGGGGAACCGGGAGGCCGGTGCGGAGACTCCCCGCCGGCTCGAGCGTCGAGCGGCCCTGAAACTGGAGATTCACCACGATCGGATAGTTGTCCCGCAGCGGACGCGCGAACGGATACGGATCGATGCTCAATCCGTAGCCGGCGCGCAGGACCCACTTCTGCCGCAGCCGGTAGGCGATGCCCAGCCGCGGGCCGAACTGCGTCTTGCTCACATCCACATCGGTGTCCTGGGGCACGGCGCCGACGCCCCCGATCAGAACGCGGTTGATCCCCAGGTCGTAGCGCTCCAGGCCGCGGTGGGCTCGCGTGGCGAACGGGTAATACTCCCACCGCACGCCGTAATTCAGCGTGAGGTTGCGGGTCGCCTGCCACTGGTCGCGGAAGTAGAGCGCCTGGGCCCAGTTCCGCGTGCTCATCAGGTGCTCTTCCTGCCGGCTCTTGCCGAAATCCTGGGGCATGCCCAGCAGGAACTCGCCATAGGCGTTGAAGCGGTTGGGGGCGGTCCCGCCGCGCAGCGCCGTCACCCCGCCGTTGAAGTTGAAGCCTGCCCGCGGGCCGTAGCCGCCCACCTCCGGCTGCCAGTGGTTCATGTGCTGGCGATCGAGATCCAGTCCCCACCGCAGGGTGTGAGACCCGGACGTGTAGCTGAAGTTGGCGTTGTAGACAATCTGCGTGTCGTAGTGAAACGCCGGACTGGAGGTGCTGAGGTTGCCGTAGCCGGAAAAGCCGCTGATGACGAAACGCGGATAGCCGCTCTCCCGGATGTCGGGTCCATTGGTTCCGGGAATGGCCAGGGTTTCCAGGCCGTGCTTGGTTCCGTAGTCGGGCGCGGTGGTGGCGTCGGCGCGGCGCGTGTAGCCGATGTGGCCGTCCATGAGGAACCGCGGCGAGAAGACGATGGTTCCGCCCAAAGTGATGCTCTGAATGCGGCCGGACCCGGTGCCGGGCTGGCCGCCGCCGACCGGATCGCCGCCCGCCGGCCCCAGCGCCTGCGGATCGAAGATGAAGAAGTCCAGCACGCTGTAGCGGCCGAACAGGGAGTACCGCGTTCCGGGATTGTAGTTGAGCTTGATGTCGCCCAGGTCACGATTGAAGGTTAGCGGAGCCGAGGCGAAGAAGTTGTTGGTGTCCCCAGGCAGAGTCGGCTGCGGGACCAGCGCGACCAGCTTCAAGGATGCTGAATCCAGCCGGGCTGTGGGTATCCGGTTCCCGGCGAAGAGCTGTCGTGCGGAGCCGTCGGGGCTGCCGGTGTTGGGGTCGTAGAGGTTGGCGCCGGTGGCGCTGAAATCGCCAGTGCGCATGGCCGCGGTGGGCAAGGTCTGGAAGCGGGAGGCGTTCTGCCGCCGCTTGGTGCCCTCGAAGTCGCCGAAGAAGAATAGCTTGTTGCGGACCACGGGCCCGCCGATGGTGCCGCCGTACTGGTTGATGAGGTTCTTGGGCAGACGGTCGCCGATAAAGAAGAAGTTGCGCGCCCGCAGGCGGCTGTTGGTGTGGTACTCGAAGATGCTGCCGTGAAACTCGTTGGTCCCGGACTTGATGTTGACGTTGACGATCGCGCCTCCGGCCAGGCCCTGCTCGGCGTCGAAGCTGTTGGTGACCACGTTGACGTTCTCGATGGCCTCGGCGGGCGGGATGTAGGCGGCATGGTGCGGCAGCCAGACGTAGGTGTTGCCGGCGCCGTCCACCCGGGTATTATTGGTGCTGAACGACGTCCCGTTGGTGTTGACCACCAGCGACCCTTGTGGATTGGCAAAGTCGCTGTTGGAAGGCCGCGGCGGGGTCACGCCAGGCACGAGCTTCAGCAGCGCCTGGAAGTTCCGCATCCCGGGCAGCGGCAGATCCTGCACCTGGCGCCGGCTGATCTGGGCGTTCAGGTCGGCCCGATCGGTTTGCAGCACCGCCGCCGTCGCCGACACCGTGATCAGCTCGGTCACCACGCCCACCCGAAGCTGGACGTCGACCCGGACCGTGGTGTTAATCGAGATCGCCACGCCGGTCTTCGAGAACGCCGCGAAGGCGGGCGCCGAGGCCTTGACGTCATAGGTTCCCGGCTGCAAGTCGCCCATCAGGAACGCGCCCCGATCGTCGGTGGAGACGGTTTTCGTCTGGCCGGTGGCGGTGTTGGTGGCCTCGACCGTGGCGCCCGGAATCGCCGCGCCCCCGGGATCGGTCACCGCCCCTACCAGAGAACCGTAGAGAACCTGGGCCTTCGCCTCGCCCGGCCACAGACACAGCAGCGCCACCAGCGCCATCAGGACTGAAAATCGCTTCTCGCGCATATTCGGACCCCCTCTTGTGATTCAGGATACCTCAAGTGGCGGGACAGCGCCAGTCTAATGCGACAGGTCGATAAACTGATTCAGCCTCCGTCCCAACGGCAAGAGCTTCGCCACGCCGGTGGGCAGGGCTCGCTACGACATCTGGCTGCTCGAAGGATTCCCGCAACCGCGCCAGAGACCAGATTTGGCGCTGGCAGTAGTTTGCTGACGGCTCCTCAGCGCTCATACGCTTTGAGGAATTCTGCACGGGAAACGCCGGCCTGAGTGCAAGCCCGGCGTAGGGTAGATGCTTTGATTCGTGGATGATTTGGGAGCGTCAGAATCGCCCGGGCTCCTTCTCGTTCCATCACGATGTGGTTGCCTTCACGATGCGGAAGCCGAGGGAGGAGAAGGTTTGGACAACTCTGCTGCTGGGCGCGTCAACCGGGAATTTGGACACCTACGGCAACGTCGGCTTCGGCAACGACGGCGTCAAGCACTGGCAGCTCGACATCGAAAACCTCGCCCTCCGGCCGGGTTTCCAGGGTGAACCGCATGGCGGATGTCACATCCGCCAGAGCCTCTTCGTAACTGTTCCCCTCTCCCACGATGGCGACGCCCTCGCGCAAACCCAACGGGTAGGCGACGTAGCCATCCTCATGCTTCTCCACGATCACTTTGACTCTTCGGGTCATGTTGCCTGCCCGATTTCCATGTTACCGCAAGAGCAGGCGTTTAGGGGCGCTGATCATCATCGGTGGTTCCCGCTTCGAACACCGTCAGGATCTGCGGATGGTTCAGCGACGAGGCGGCCTGGGCCTCCTGCTGGAAGCGCCGGCGCCGCTCGGGGTGGGCCACACGCGGCGACAGATACTTGATCGCCACCGGGCGGTCCTCTCGGGTCCAACGCCCTCGACGATCCGCCGGACGATCTCCGGCAAGTCTTGCTCCAGAGCCTCCGCCCTGGCCACCCAGCCGGATACTTCGATCCCCATGCCCATATGGTATCCAACCGATCACCGCTTCAGGTCGATCAGCACGATGTCGGAATTCTCTCGCAGCCGGTCGAAGACAATCTTCTTGCCGTCCGTGGTGATGTCGAAGTTCTGCATGTCGGCCGGGGCGCGGAGGTTGGTAAGCTGGCGGAGGCGGCCGGTATCCATATCGAGCAGCCAGAAGTTTTGCTGGCGCAGGATGCCGCGCATCAGCACGAGGCTCTTGCCGCCGGGGAGGAAGCGGTAGTGTTGGCCGTTGAATCGAACTTCGAGATCCGGCAAGGGCCAGGGCTTGCCCTCAGGGGTGACCGCCATCACGTTCCGCCGCCTTCCCACCTGTGCGCCTGAATACACGATGAAGCGACCATCCGGGGACCAGGCGGGATAGAAGCCGGGCTGGTCAGCAAGACGAACCGGTGGTCCGCCCTCCACCGGGACCTTGAACAGGCCGGGGCCTTTTCCATCGGCAGCGCCGACCGCGAGCCACTTGCCATCGGGCGACCACGAGGCGCCGTTGCGCACGCCCAGTGATTCGGCCAGCGGGCGCAGGTCCGCTCCCTCGACCGACATCGTGTAGAGGCCGCCCCGGCCGTTCTTGGGAAATGAGATGCACATCTGGCGCCCGTCCGGGGAAACAGCGGCCGGGTCGGTCAAAGCCCCGTCGGCGCCCTTCCACAACTCGATCGAGCGGCCGTCCTTGAACTTCCACAGGCCGTCGGCGCCCCCCCGGGAAGACAGGTACGTCAGGTAGTCGGGTCCGAAGCGGGGCGCGCGCGCCCGGACGCTCGGCAGCGGGTAGGGCTTGACCTCCGACTCCTCGATCACGCGCTCGGAAATGGGTACCGAGAACAGGCTGGCGCGCGGGTTGGCGACGGTCGCCACCAGCCTGCGGCCGTCGCTGCTGGCCGCGATCGAGAGGTACTGCTCGACGCCAAAGGTGAGCCGGTGCGGGATGCGGCGGCGTACATCCATCCGGTAGAGCCACGGACCGGAGCCGTCCTCGGCCTTGGTGACGTAGAGCAAGGTGTTGTTGCCGAGAAACGCCGGGTAGGCGACCCCGGCATTGTGCCGGGTAATTCGCTCGGGCTCGCCGCCGGCTGTGGGAATGCGCCAGATGTCCCCCTCGTCGACTTCGCTGCCCGGGAAGCGAACAAAGTAGATGAACCGCTGGTCGGGTGACCAGGTGACGAAGTGGTTGTGCCCGCCCAGCTTTTCCGCGAAGAGCTGCCGGGGATTGCTGCCGTTGGGTTCGGCGATGAAGATGGGGTCGCCGCCCTGCGCGCCTTCGTGGTAGACGATCTGCTTGCCGTCGGGGGACCAGGCGACCATCACCGCCCGCAGCAGGAACCGGCGCGGTACGCCGCCCATGGCGGGCATCAGGCGGACGAATCCCCCTCTGCCTGCCGCATCGCCCCGCAGCCAGATCTGGGAGCCGTCGTGCGAAAAGCCGGTGCTGCGCGTCGGCTCCAGCAGCTCCGTCTCGCGCCCCTGGGTGAGGTTGACGGACTCTCCGGTGCCGGCCTGGCTCATCCAGATGTCGAACTGGCCGTCGCGATCGGATAGAAACGCGACGAACTTGCCGTCGAGGGAGATGGCGCCGTCGAGCTCGGCGCCCTCGAAGTCGGAGCGGGTGAACTGGGCGCCGGCCAGGGGGTTCTGCCAGAAGAAATCCGAGCGCCAGAGCAGCCAGCCGGTGACCGCCAGCGCTGCCACCAGGACGGCGGCGGCCAGGCCCGTGAGCCGCAGAGCCGGGCGGCGCGGGACGACCGGCGTCGGCGCCGGGATCTCGACGCTCTTCATCCGCTGGAACCGCTTCAGGTCGACCACCATCTCGCGCATCGACTGGTAGCGGTCCGCCGGGTCCTTCTCGAGCGCCTTCCCGACCATAGCGCGCAGCTCGTAGGGAACCTCGGCGCCCACCGGCTTGGGCGCGGCGTTGAGAATGCCGTGCAGCACGTCGACGTCGGTTTTGCCGGTAAACGGACGTTCTCCGGTTAGCAGATCGTAGAGCACAACCCCGAAGGCGAAGATGTCGGCGCGGGCGTCGACCGGCTTGCCGGCCGCCTGCTCCGGGGCCATGTAGGCGATCGTGCCAAGGATCATGCCCGGCCGCGTCGGCCCGGCGCTGAGGGTGCGCGTGGCTACCTGGTCCTGGCTTGCGGGCTCGAGCAGCTTGGCGAGGCCGAAGTCGACGAGCTTGGCGTAGCCATTTTTCGCTACCAGGATGTTCTCCGGCTTGATGTCGCGGTGGATGATGGCGGCCTGATGCGCCGCTGCCAGCCCGTCGGCGACGCCGACGAGCAGGTCGACGAGCCGACGCTCGGAGGGCTCGGTGCGCCGCGCCCACTCCCGCAGCGTGTAGCCGTCGATGAACTCAGTGACCAGGTACTGCTGATTGTCTTCGGTGGTCCCGGCTTCGAATACGGTGAGGATGTGCGGATGGTTCAGCGACGACGCCGTCTGGGCCTCCTGCTGGAATCTCCTTCGCCGATCCTCATCGGCCACGCTCGCAGACAGGAACTTGATGGCGACCGGGCGGTTCAGGTTCAGGTCGGTGGCGCGGTACACCACCCCCATGCCGCCTTCGCCGAGCTTCTCATCGATGCGGTAATGCGAGATGGTTCTGCCGATCACTTTCGCGCCAGCTCAATCATCACAATATCCGAATTCTCCCGGACGCGGTCAAACAGGATCTGCTTGCCGTCCGGCGAGACGTCGAAGGTGCGCATGGTGAAGCCCGGCCGCAGGTTGGTGAGGCGCTGGGCGCCGCCGGTAGCCAGATCGAGGAGCCAGAACTGCTGCCAGCGCATCACCCCCTGCATCAGGACCAGGCGCTTGCCGTCCGGCAGGAATCGGACGCGCTCGCCTTCGGAGCGAACCCGGATGGCTGTTTCGCTGCCGGAGAAGATGCTTGCGCTTCTGACGAACCGCTCCTGCTCAGGATCCGGGCTCACCTGCGGCAGGGAAAACGGCGTACCGTCGGGCCGTACAGCCAACACTCTTTGAAGCCGCCCCACGGTAGCCTCGGCGTAAACGACCAGAGCGCCATCGGGAGACCAGACGGGGTTGGAGAAAGGTCCGTCCGCCAGGCGCTGCGGCGCGCCGCCCTGCGCCGGCGCCTTGAACAGGCCGCGCCTCTTACCCTCGAAGCCTCCCACGGCGATCCAGTTGCCGTCGGGCGACCAGGCGGCGCCGCCGCGCACGTCGAGCGATTCGGCCAGGGGGCGAACACCGGTGCCGTCGGAGGTCATCACAAAAAGGCCGGTGCGGCCCTGCTTGCGAACGGAGAAGCAGATTTGGCGGCCGTCAGCAGAGACGGCTGGGGGATTTCCGACAGCGCCCTCGCTGGCTTTCCAGAGTTCGGTGGCCACACCCTTCTGGAACTTCCAGATCCCGTCGCCGCCGCCCTTTGATGAGAGGTAGGCGAAGTAGTCCGGTCCGTGGCGAGGCGCCCGGGCGCGGACGGTGGGCAGCGCGACCCGCTGGGCCGCGGACTCGTCGAGCGGACGGTCCGCGATGGGAATGCTCCAGAGGCCGGCGGCGGGGCTGGCGACCGTCGCGACCAGGCGGCGGCCGTCGGCGCTGGCGGCGACCGAAAGGTAGTGCTCGAGACCGACGGTAACACGGCGCGGCGCCCGGCGCTCCACGTCCACGGCCCACAGCCACGGCCCGGAACCGTCCTCGGCCGGGGCGGTGTAGAGCAAAGTGCGGTTATCGAGCGCGGTCAGGTAGCGGGGGTCGGTGTTCTGGCGGGTGATGCGCTCCGGCTCGCCGCCGTCGGTCGAAACGCGCCAGACGTCCATCTCCAGGATGTCCGAATCGCCGCGCGCAAAGTAGATGTAGCGGTTGTCGGGCGACCAAGCCAGATAGTGACAATGCTTCTCGGAAGTGTCGGCGAAGATCTTCCGCGGGTTGTTGCCGTTCCGGTCGGCGACGAAGATCGGGTCGCCGTCGGCGCTGTGATACGCCAGGCGCTGGCCGTCGCCGGACCAGGTTAACATCACCGCCTTCAGAAAGGGGCGCGGGTTGCCGCCCAGGGCAGGAACCAGGACCTTTGAGCCCATGGCGCCGAACCAGACATGGGCGCCGTCGCCGCTGAAGCCCACACCGCGAGTGGGCTGTGTCACATCGCCGAAGCGGCCCTTGGTGAGATTGATGAACTCGCCGGTGCCCAACTGGCTGAGCCACACGTCGAACACGCCGTCGCGGTCCGAGAGAAAGGCGACGAACTTGCCGTCGCCCGAGATCGCGGCGTCAAACTCCGTGCCTTCCCAGTCGGTCAAGCGCGTGAACTGGGCGTTGGCCAGCGGGTTCTGCCAGAAGAAATCGGAGCGGCGCGCCCACCAGGCCCCGGTCGCCAGCCCCAGCACCACGGCAGCGCCTGCCGCGAACGCGGCCCATCGCCGGCCCCGCCGCTTCGGCTCGGGACGCTGATCCGCCGCCGTGGCCGGCGCTGCTTTCAGCCGCTGCACGCGCCGCAGGTCCACCACCAGGTCGCGCGTCGATTGAAAGCGATCGTTGGGATCCTTCTCGAGCGCCTTCTCAATGATGGTGCGAAGCTCGGCCGGCCGGGCTTCCGCCAGCGGCGGCGCCGCGCTGTGCACCACGGCGTGCAGCACGTCGATGTCGGACTGGCCGGTGAACGGCCGTCGCCCCGCCAGCAGCTCGTACAGCACCACGCCGAAGGAGAAAACGTCCGTCCGCGCGTCCACCGGCTTGCCCAGCGCCTGCTCGGGGGCCATGTAAGCCACCGTCCCCAGGATCACCCCCGGACGCGTTGGCCCGGCGCTGAGGGTCGCCCCCTCCGGCCCCCGCTCGGTCGTCTCCAGCAGCTTGGCGAGGCCGAAATCCACCAGCTTGGCGTACCCGTTCTTGGCAACCAGAATGTTCTCGGGCTTGATGTCGCGGTGCACGATGCCGGCCTGGTGCGCCGCGGCCAGCCCGTCGGCCACGCCAAGCAGCAGCTCCACCAGTTGCTTCACCGCCGGCTGCTCGCGATTCGTCCACTCCCGCAGGTTCCAGCCGTCGATGAACTCGGTGACCAGGTACTGCTGATCCTCTTCGGTGGTTCCCGCCTCGAACACCGTCAGGATATGCGGATGATTCAGCGACGAGGCGGTCTGGGCCTCCTGCTGGAACCTCCGTCGCCGCTCCGCGTCGGCCACCCCCGGCGACAGGAACTTGATCGCCACCGGGCGGTTCAGGCTCAGGTCGGTGGCCCGGTAGACCACACCCATGCCGCCCTCGCCCAGCTTCTCATCGATGCGGTAGTGGGAGATGATTTGGCCGAGCATGCCGAAGTTAGTTCAAGTCTATCAGCACGATGTCGGAATTCTCCCGCAGCCGGTCGAACAGAATCTGCTTGCCGTCGGGCGAGATGTCGAAGCCGCGAATGGAGTCGCCGGGCTTCAGGCGAGTGAGCCGGCGCAATTGGGCGGCGCCAGGCTCGAGCACCCAGAAGTCGTGCTCGCGGAAGGCGCCCTGGACCAGCACCAGGCTGCGGCCGCCGGGCAGGAAACGGTAGCGGTCGCCTCCACCGGCGCGGACTCGCAGGTCGGGCAGCGGGTATGGCTTGCCGTCCGGGGTTACGGCCTTCACGGGCATGAGGACTGCCACCTGCGGACCGGAATAGGCGATGAGGCCGCCATCGGGCGACCACACCGGAGCGGAGGAAAGCTCTTCGACCAGGCGAACCGGAGGCCCGCCGTCGATGGGGACCTTAAACACCCGGCTCTCGATTTCCTTGCCGGCGGTGACGGCGATCCATTTGCCGTCCGGAGACCAGGATGCGGCGCCGCGAACGTCGAGGGAGTCGGCCAGGGCGCGCACGTTGATCCCGTCGGCGGCCATCACCAGGAGCTTCCCCCGCCCCTGCGCGCGGACGGTAACACAGATCTGGCGGCCGTCGGGCGAGACAGCAGGAGCCGCCAGCAAGCCGCTCTCGGCCCTCCAGACTTCGCTCGGCGCGCCTGTTGCCTGCGATCGCCAGATGCCTTCGCCGCCGCCCTTGGACGAGAGGTAGTAGAAGCCGTCGGGGCCGAAGCGCGGGGCGGCCGCCTGCACGGTCGGCAGCGGCACGCGCCGGGCGTCGGCTTCCTCGGCGATGCGAGTGAGAATCGGCGCCGACCAGAGGCTGCCGCTGGGATTCGCCACCGTGGCGACCAGCCGTTTGCCGCCGGCGGCCGCCGAGATCGACAGGTACCGCTCGACGCCGAGGCTGACCCGCTCGGAGGCGTGGCGCTCGACGTCGAGCGAGTAGAGCCAAGGGCCGCTGCCATCGTCAGCCACAGCAGTGTACAGCACGGTTCGATCGTCGAGCGGCGCCGGGTAGGCCACCCGGCCGTTGTGACGCGTCAGGCGCTCCGGCGCCCCGCCCTCCGCCCTCACGCGCCAAAGATCCATTTCGAACGGGCTGGTCAGGCCGTGGGTGAAGTACAGGAAGCGCCCGTCCGGGGACCAGGCCAGGAAGTGGTTGTGAATCCCCGGCTTGTCGCTGAGGATCTTTCGAGGGTTGCCTGCATTCCGATCGGCGATGAAGATGGGATCGCCGCCGCTGGGCTCGTGGTAGGCCAGCCGGGTTCCGTCCGCCGACCAGGCCGCCATCACCGCGTTGTCCAGCAGGCGCCGCGGGTTGCCGCCCATGGCGGGCATGACCCAAACGGTCTCGCGGGCGCCGGCCTGAGTGGTCTGCCGCAGCCACACCTGGGTCCCGTCGCCGCTGAATCCGACCGTGCTGACGAAATCGTGGAACAACTCCGGGAAACGGCCTCGGGTGAGGTTGACGAACTCGCCGGCGCCCGGTTGGGCCAGCCAGGCGTCGAAGAGCCCGTCGCGGTCGGAGAGAAACACAACGAGCTTGCCGTCCGGCGAGATGGCGGCGTCAGTCTCGGTGCCCTCGAAATCGGTGAGGCGGGAGAAGCGGGCGCCGGCCAGAGGGTTCTGCGGGGACCGGTCGATGCGGGCCAGCATCCAGGCGGCTGCTGTTAACGCTGCTGCGGCGACGGCGCCCGCCGGGATCCACCACCGGCGCGGCCGGGGCGGAGGTGGCGTGACAGCGGCAGACGCGGCGGCGGGCTTGCGCCGCTCCAGCCGCCGCAGATCCACCACCACCTCCCGCATCGACTGGTAGCGGTCGGCGGGGTCCTTTTCGAGAGCCTTCTCGACGATAGGG
>Ga0247727_10011169_pt1 | contig 15732 bp, 11 predicted proteins | sample WisWelCaveWW1625_FD_202498 | JGI IMG/M metagenome (GOLD analysis project Ga0247727, IMG submission 202498) | Biofilm microbial communities from Wishing Well Cave, Virginia, United States - WW16-25 | ecosystem: Environmental > Aquatic > Deep subsurface > Groundwater > Cave microbial mat | place...
GCCGCCTCGATCTCCGCCAGCTGAGACCGGGCTTCAACGGCGCGGCCTTCCGCGTCCGTCGCCCTCGCGGCCTCCTTGTTGGCCCTTGATTCGGCTGCGGCGAGTCGCTCCTCGGCGTCCTGCGCGCGGGATCCGACCTCATCTGCTGTCGCCTGTGCCTGGGCGGCCCGGGCCTCCGCCTCCCCGACTCTGATGTCCGCCTCGTGGGCGCGTACCTCGGCATCGGAGACTCGAGCTTCGGCTTGCGTGGCGCGAGCGTCCGCCTCGTCGGCTCTGGACCTCGCCTCGTCGGCCCTGGACCCTGCCTCGTCGGCCCTGGACCCTGCCGCGTCAGCTCGAGCTTCGGCCTCGGCGACTCGGGCTTCGGCCTGCGTGACGCGCGATCCTGCTTCGGTCGCCCTCGTCTCTGCCTCAGCCGCCCTGGCGACCGCTTCGTTGGCTCTGGCAGCGGCCTCGCTCACGGCGGCCTCGAGCTCCCGAGCCCGATGGGCGTTGCCGGACTCTCGCTCGGCGACCGCGGCCGACGCGACTCGAACGTCCTCCTCTAGCTGGCCTAGGTTCCGGGAGATCTTCTCGAACCGCTGGAACGCACGATGGAACACGTCGGTCACATCGGTCGCGCCGTCGCCGGGCGGCCGGCCATCGCCGGAGTCTCGCGACCCGTCCTCCATCAGGAGCTCGGCGTCTTCCCTCGGTTCCCTCTCGCCCATCGCGGTCCCTCATCACCACTCATGCGTGTCAACGACCACCCAGATGGCCGTCCGCTCTAGGTCCGTTATCGACGTTTCTCCGCCGGACTGAAGGGAGTGCGTGGGGACGGGATGCGGCGCGCCATCCGGCCGGGTTCGGTACCTGCCTACCCTCGGCGTCGCGGTTTCCGCAGGCCGCTGCGACGCCCCCTGACAGAGCCGCTGAAAAGGATGCGAGGCGGAGCTACCTTCATCCCCTCCTCCTCGAACTCCTCGTGGAGCTCGAGGCGGGCGGCCATGCGGCTGACGTCACCCTGCTGATCCGGGGTGACGAACGTGACGCTCGTGCCGGTGCGGCCCGCGCGCGCCGTGCGACCGGCCCGATGGACGTACCCCTTGTCGTCCATCGGGGGGTCGTAGTTCACGACGAGCGTGATGTCGTGCAGGTCGAGGCCGCGCGCGGCCACGTCGGTGGCCACCAGGACACCGACGTGGCCGCGCGCGAACCGCTGGAGGGCTCGCTCCCGCGCCTCCTGACGCATGTCGCCGTGCAGGGCGAGCGCCTGCTCACCTTGCGCCTTCAGCTGCCTGGCGAGCGAGTCCACCGCCCGCTTCGTGTTCACGAACACGAGCGTCAGACCCTCTTCGGCGTTCGCGAGCTCGATCAGCTTGGCGATCTTGTCGTGTGCAGGGACCGGCACGAACCGGTGATCGGCCTCCTCGACCACCTGTCGGTCGTCGTCGCCACCGCCGACCTCGTGGCGCACCGGATCGCGCGTATACACCTCGGCGATGCGACCCACCCCCCCGTCGAGCGTTGCGGAGAAGAACATCGTCTGCCGGTCCTTGGGCAGTTGCCGGACGATCCGGTCGACCTGGGGCTGGAAGCCCATGTCCAACATCCGATCCGCCTCGTCGAGGACCAGGATCCGAACACCGTCGAGACGGACCAGCTTCCGGTCCGCAAGGTCCTGGAGCCGCCCGGGCGTCGCGATCACGATGTGGGCCCGGTCGACCCCCTTCGCCTGCTCGCGGACCCGGGTACCGCCGTACACGACTTTGGCCGTGAGCCCTTTGGCCTTCCCGATGTCGATGAACTCCTCGTAGACCTGATGCGCCAGCTCCCGGGTAGGGACCAGCACCAGCGCCGCCGGACGCGGCTCGGCTCGGGGATCGACCCGTTCGACGATCGGGAGCGCGAACCCCAAGGTCTTGCCGGAACCCGTCTTCGATCTGGCCAGCGTGTCGCGACCCGCCGTGGCGTCTTCGAGCACCATGATCTGGATCGGGAAGGGCTCGATGATCCCTCTGGCTTCCAGCGTCCTCACGACCGACTCCGAGACACCGAGGTCGCGGAACGACGGAGCCTTCACGTGTGAAGAGCCTACAGGTCGAGGTAGCTCGTGGGGCGTCAGAGATCGAACGCGCCGTCGAAATGCCCGACCAGGAAAGCGACGATGAGGAGCTGCGTGAGGGCGAGCGACTCGCTCCGCTCCTCGCCATGTCCGGGACGGCGAACGATGCCGATCCGATCACGCTGGAGACGGTCGTCGGGATGGAGCTCGGACCAGATCACGTCCTCGATCTCCGCGCCGATATCGGGCGAGCAGTCGCCGTCGATCTCGAGCACACTGACGGGGCCGCGGGCGTCGGTTGTGGTGGACCACCGGATCGGAGGTCGCGGGCGGCCCGCCAGCGAGCCGATCAGCTCGCGGAGGCCCGGGTAGGGGAGCGTCGGGCGCACGCCGAGGCGGGCCGAGAGCGGAGCATCGGACACGGCATCGGGACGTCGCTCGAAGCGAACGACGATGTCGGCGAAGTCGCGTTGGGGGTGCACGTAGCGCGCGGCGTCGGGCGCACGCCTCTTCAACTCGGCGACGACCTCGGCCGGCGCGTATCCCCGCTCGAACACGTCGCGCTCGAGCTTCCACCGATGTCTGAGCTCTTCTGCAGGCTCCACGAACACTGCGACGTCGATCGCGTCTCGGCTCCTCCGGTCGGCCAACGGCAGCAGCCCCTCGACGATCACGATCTCGCCCGGCTCGATCGACTCCTCCGCTCCGAACGTGCCGGCCTGGTGGTCGTACGTGGGCTTCGTCACCGGCGCTCCGGACGCCAGCGTCCGCAGGTGATCGACCATCAGATCCATGCGGTTGGCTTCTGGAGCCAGCGGGGTGATCCCCAACCGGGCCCGCGCCGCCCGGTCGTGGAGGTGGTAGTCGTCCGTGCAGACCCTCCCGACCCGTTCCACGCCGAGCACGTACTCGATCCCGCGCGAGAGGGTGGACTTCCCCGAGGCGCTGTCCCCGGCCAGGCCGAGCAGCACCGGGCTCCGCCCGGTGCGGCTCGCCGCCCGCGGCGCGATGGGGGACCCGAGGTCCATGGGGAGGACCGAGCGTACCGCGCCGGGTGGACCGGTAGGCTTCCCGGACGCACGGAGATGGCCGCACGAGGCCGCATGAGGGAGAACCGTGGACGATCGGACGAAGCTCTGGAACGACCTCGCCGCGCAGATCGCGATCGACAGCATCCGCGCGACGACCGCGGCCGGCTCCGGGCATCCGACCTCGTCGATGTCGTGCGCGCATCTCCTGGCCGTCCTGTACGCGGATCACCTGCGCACCGACGTGAAGGATCCCGTCTACCGAGCCAACGACCGCTTCGTCATGTCGAAAGGGCACGCCGCGCCCGCGCTGTACGCGGTGCTCAAGGCGATCGGCGCGATCGACGATGAGCAGCTCCTATCGCTCCGGCGCATGGGCTCACCCCTCGAGGGTCACCCGGCGCCCGCTCCCGAGTTGCCCTGGGTAGACGTCGCTACCGGCTCCCTCGGACACGGGCTCGCTATCGGCCTGGGGATGTCGTTCGCGATGCGCCTGGACGGCACGCCCGGTCGGGTGTGGGTGCTGCTGGGCGACTCCGAGATGGCGGAGGGCTCCGTCTGGGAGGCGATGGAGGCGGCTTCGTTCCACGGAGCTGCGAACCTCACCGCCATCCTCGACCTCAACCGGCTCGGGCAGCGAGGCCCCACGATGCACGGCTGGGATGGCGACGCGTTCGCTCGACGGGCCACGGCGTTCGGTTGGCGCGCCCTGGAGATCGACGGGCACGACGTCGTCGCGATCGACGCGGCGTACCACGAAGCAGCGAGCGACGAAGGCCCGACGATGATCGTCGCCCGCACGGAGAAGGGTCACGGTGTCTCGTTCCTGGCCGATGAGGGAGGCTGGCACGGCAAGGCCGTGCCAGCCGAACAGGCCGACGACGCGATCGCCGAGCTGGGTGGACCTCGCGACCTGCTCGTCGATCCGCCGGCCCCGCCGGCGTGGACGCCGGCGGGGTCGGCGGCACTCGACGAGATGGCGCCGCCTTCGTACGACGCGGCGATCCCCACGAGGAAGGCCTTCGGCGAGACCCTCGCATGGCTCGCCGGCCGACGGCCGGATCTCGTCGTGCTGGACGGCGAGGTCGGTAACTCGACCCACTCCGAAGACTTCGCCGCCGCAGCGCCGGACCGCTTCTTCCAGATGTACATCGCCGAGCAATGCATGGTCGGCGTGCAGGTTGGGCTTCAAGCGCTGGGAAAGGTCGCGTTCGCCGCCTCCTTCGGCGCCTTCCTGACGCGCGCATACGACCAGATCCGGATGGGCACGATCGGCCGGGCCGACCTGCGTCTGTGCGGTTCCCATGCAGGGATCTCCATCGGCGAGGACGGTCCCTCTCAGATGGCGCTGGAAGACCTCGCGGCGTTCCGGGCCCTGAACGGCTCGACCGTCCTGTACCCGGCCGATGGGAACGCCACCGTGAAGCTCGTCGAGGCGATGTGCGACCTCGAAGGCGTCTCGTACCTGCGCACGACCAGGGAGAAGACGGATCCCCTGTACCCGGCCGCCGAACGGTTCCCGATCGGCGGTTCGAAGGTGCTGGCCGCGACCGATCACGACGACCTGACGCTCGTGGGAGCCGGGATCACGGTGCACGCCTGCAAACGCGCGGCGGAACGGCTCTCGGCCGAGGGCATCGCTGCGCGCGTCATCGACTGCTACAGCGTGAAACCGATCGACGCGGAAGCCCTGCGGGAAGCCCTCGATGACACGGGAGTGGTCATCGTGGTCGAGGATCACCGGATCGAGGGCGGTCTGGGCGACGCGGTTCTGGGTGCCCTCGCCGACACAGGCCCGATCGCTGGGCGGGTGGTCAAGATCGCGGTCACGGACATGCCGGGGTCGGGAACGCCCGAGCTGCTGCGCGCGTGGGCAGGGATCGACGATGCGTCGATCGCCGCTCGCGCCAGGTCCGAGCACGCGGCTCGTTCGTGAATCTGGTCAGCCGACGCGGAGCGACTCCGGCATCGGAACGCCCCCGAAGGCGTAGGCGATGATCTCCTCGGGAGGCACCGGCTTGGAGAACAGGAACCCCTGGCCAAGCTCGCATCTGTGCTCCCGGAGGAACGCGAGCTCGCCTTCCGTCTCGATCCCCTCCGCCAAGGTCGTCATCTCAAGGCCGCGTGCCAGCTCGAGGAACGCCGACACGATCGAGGCGGACTGAGGATCCTCGTCCACGCCGCTCACGAACGAGCGGTCGATCTTCAGCACGCGCACGGGCATCTCACGGAGGCGGGATAGGGACGAGTACCCGGTTCCGAAGTCGTCTATCGCGATGGAGAGGCCACCTCCGCGGAGCTCCAGAAGGATCTCCTGGGCGCGGTCGGGGTCAAGCATGGCTGAGGACTCCGTCACCTCGACCATGATCTTCGAGGGATCGATGTCGCCCACCCGGATCTGCGCGAGGATCCGTTCGGCCAGGTCCGGCTGCCAGAACTGTCGGGGCGATAGGTTGAATCCGACGTCGAGGTCGATGTTGAGCTCCTTCCACGCGAGCACCTGGTACACGAGCTCTCGGACCACCCAGTCGCCGATGAGCTCGATCAACCCGAGCTCCTCGGCGAGCGGGATGAACTCACCGGGTGGCACCATGGTGCCGTCGGGCTCGATCCAGCGGATCAACGCCTCGACGCCCGTCATCCTGCCCGTCGCGAGCTCGATGACCGGCTGGTAGTGCAGGGCCCAGCGCTGACTCTCGACCGCCTTGCGCAGCCTCGTCACGAACTGCAGCTTGCCCGCCGAGTCATAGGACCCACGCGACGAGATGACGTAGCCGCTGGCGCTCGAGCCCCCCTTCTTGGCCTCGTACATCGCCGCTTCCGCGTTGCGAACCAGCGCGCCGGCGTCATCCGCGTCCTGTGGATAGACGCTCACCCCCACGCTCACCGAGGTGTAGAGCTCCGTTCCAGCGATCTCGAACGGCGCCGACATCGATTCCTGGACACGCTGGGCGACCGACTCGATGCGGATCATCGCCGCCTCGAATCCCCCTGCATCGCGAGGGAGGTCCGACAGCAGCAGCAGGAACCGATCCCCGCCCCTGCGGGCCACCAGATCGGTCTCTCGCGTGGCCTCTCGCAGACGATCGGCGACCAACCTGAGGAGCTCGTCGCCCTGCTGGTGCCCCAGCGAGTCGTTGACCAAGCGGAAGTCATCGATGTCGACCACCCCGACCGCGACCGCGCTCTCGTGCCGTTCGGCGCGCTGGATCGACAGACCGAGCAACTCCTCGAACATCGCCCGCGACGCGAGACCGGTGAGCTCGTCGTGGTACGCGACGGACGTCGCCTTCTCCTCGGCACGCTTGCGATCGGTGATGTCCATCATCACGCCGATCGAATGAAGCGGTGCTCCCCACTCGTCGCGCACGAGCGTCGCCTCGTCGCGGATCCAGACGAGCCGGCCGTCCTTCGCGAACAACCGGTACTCGAGGCGGTACGGCTCGCCCGTCTCGATGTGTCGCGCGTTCTCGGCGAGCGCCAGCGCGCGATCGTCCGGATGGAGGATCTGCAGCCAGAGCTCGGGGTTGTCGGTCCAGGCCTCGCAGGTGTAGCCGAGCACCACCTCCACCTGCGGGCTCACGTACAGGGTCGTCGCATGCTCGTCGATGTCGTCGATGTAGGAGATGACGGGTCCCTGCCGCACGAGTGCCTCGTACGGGTCGTCGCAGAGGCGCGTCGCTCCCGCGGCACGCTCACGGACGATGGCCTCGGCGATGGGAAGACCGAGGGATGAGAGCGCGACCCTCTCGAACTCCTCCCACGGCCGTTCCGGATGCCGATCGTCGAAGCCGACGAATCCCCACCATTCCTCGCCCACGAACACGGGGGCGAGCAGCACCGTTCCCACCTGATGCCGTGTCAACACGTCCCTCCCGAGGGCAGGCAGGTCCGGTGGCCCGGCCGCGACCATCTTTTTCGAGCTCAGCGGCTCGATCCACGGGTCGAAGCCGGGGTGGTAGGGGCGCATCTGACTCGTGGGATCGTCGCTCATCGCACCGACCCCGTCGGCATGCCACTCGGCTTGGATGCTCATCCACAGCCGTCCGTCCGGGCCCCGGCGGTTCTGGAAGAGGTGAGCCCGGTCGACCTGGACGGCCCCACCCACGGCGGCCAGGACATCGTCCATCTGGTCACGCCAGGCCTCAGCTCGCGCAAGCTCCTCCGCCGCAAAGGCGACAGCGTGCGCGACGGCCTCTCTTCGAGCGTCGAGGGCCACCATACGTTTGAGCTATCGGCTGCGTGTTCGGGCTCCTGAAGCCGGATCAGCCGGGCCGGGCGCCTGTTACCCTTTGGCGCTCATGCCCGACTACAAGGAAGTCACCCACGAGCGCCTGTACGTCAAGGTGCCCGGCACCGACAAGCTCCGCAAGACCGCGGCAGCCCGGCTGAAGCACATGTTGGCGGCGGGCTGGCGTGAGGCCGAGCGCCTTCATTCGACCGACTACGTCCAGGTCCGGTTCGAGCGCTCGGGACACGCCCCCATGAAGGCCCGACTCCCCAAGAAGATCCCAGAGGTCCGGATCGAGCGCCGCCCGCGTCGCGACGGCGGTTTCGGAGGACCACGAGGTCGGCGCTAACAGCCGATCCCGCCGGATATCCTTCGGTCAAAGCGCTGTCTGGCCGGACGTTCACTAGGTATCATGTGGATGTTCCGATGGATGTCCGTTTCGCTTGCTTCAGAGCGGAGGCTGAGCCGTCGATACACCAGCGAGGATGCGACCCGAGATGACCGCTGTGGAGTTCCACACGCAGGCATCGGGCATGCGGCCCGTGCATCGGGACCCGCATGCTCACGCGACCCAGCAGCCGTTCACCTACCCGCTCGCCCGCGAGTTCGTCGAACCGGACTGGACCCGACTGCCCGCCTACCGCGACGTCACCACCGAGCAGTGGGAGTCCGCACAGTGGCAGCGCGCTCACACGGTGAAGAACCTGAAGGAGTTCAAGGAGGCGTTCGGGGAGCACCTGGACGAGGGACTCCTCGGCGACATCGAGCGCGACCAGCAGGAGCGGGCCACGATGTCGATGCTGATCCCGCCCCAGATGATCAACACGATGGACGAGCGGGACCTGCGTGCCGACCGGGTTCGCCGTTATATGGCTCCTGCGTTCTCCGAGCGCGAGACCGAATGGCCGTCGCACCCGTTGTCGAGCCGCGACTCGCTGCACGAAGCCGACATGTGGGCAACGGAAGGACTCACCCATCGCTACCCGACCAAGGTTCTCGCCGAGCTGATCCCTACGTGCCCGCAATACTGCGGCCACTGCACCCGGATGGATCTGGTGGGCAATGACACGCTGCAGGTGCTTAAGTACAAGTTCGAGTCCAAGCAGAACGAGCGCTGGGACGCGATGCTCGACTACCTGCGCCGCACACCCCAGGTCCGTGACGTGGTCGTTTCGGGCGGCGACATGGCGAACGTTCCGGTCAAGCGCCTCGAGGGCTGGGTGCTGTCCGTCCTCGACATCGAGAATATCCGCGATGTGCGGATCGCCACCAAGGGACTGATGGGGATCCCGCAGCACTTCTTGCAGGACGATGTTCGGGCTGCATTCGACCGCATGGGAGCTCGGGCGCGTGAGCGCGGAGTGGACATCGCGGTGCACACGCATGTGAACTGCGCGCAGTCGGTGACGCCGCTGGTCCGCCGGGCCGCGGAGATGGTGCTGGACGCCGGGTTCCGCGACGTGCGCAACCAGGGCGTGCTGCTCCGGGGCGTGAACACGACCGTCACCGACCTGCTGGAGCTCTGCTTCACGCTCCTGGACCACGGCAAGATCCTTCCCTACTACTTCTACATGTGCGACATGATCCCCAACGCGGAGCATTGGCGGACCAGCGTGGCGGAGGCGCAAGAGCTCCAGTTCGGGCTTCTCGGGTACATGCCGGGTTTCGCGACGCCGCGCGTCGTGTGCGACGTGCCGTTCGTCGGCAAACGGTGGGTGCACATGAACGCCGAGTACGACCGTGTGCGCGGGATCTCCTCCTGGACGAAGAACTACCGAACGGGCATCGAGGACGACCCTGAGGCGCTCACTCGCCGCTACCACTACTACGACCCCATCTACACCCTCACGGAAGAGGGGCAGGGATGGTGGCGTGCGAAGATGCGTGAAGGGCTCGACGACCTGCTCGCGGAGCTCTCGTCCGAGCGGGGCCTCCCGGTCGGCTCCTAGTTCGTCTCGGTTCTCTTGCTAGCGTGTGCATCCATGCCACGCCTGCTGCACGTCGTGGGGGTTCAGGCTCGATCGGTTCAGGGCGACCCCGAGGCCACGGTCGATCGGTTCGAGCGCGAGGTCCGGACGCTGCGGAAGAGCTTCCCGGAAGCGCAGCTGTACCTGTTCCCCGAGCTGTGGTTGACCGGCGAGCACCCGTTCCGGCATTCAACGCCGGAACGGGAGCTCGCCGTCCCCGTGCCCGGTCCCCTCACCGAACGACTCGGCAAGGTCGCGGAGCGGGCCGAGAAATGGATCTGCGCGGGCTCCGTGTACGAACGCGGGCGCGACGGCGCCTTCTACAACACCGCCCTGGTGTTCTCCCCCGACGGAAAGCTCGTGACGACCTATCGCAAGCTCTACCCGTGGAAGCCGTTCGAGCGTTCGACACCGGGCTCGAGGCCCGCCCCCGTCTTCGACATCCCCGACGTCGGGCGGCTCGGCGTGATGATCTGCTACGACGGCTGGTTCCCGGAGGTCGCGCGCGGCCTCGCTCTGCAGGGCGCCGAGGTGATCCTGCATCCCACACTCACGTCGACCCCCGACCGCGAGGAGGAGCTGGTGCTGGCGCGCGCGAACGCGATCGTGAACCAGTGCTACGTCCTGAACGTCAACGGCTCGCTCGAGGTTGGGGGCGGCCGTTCGATCGGCGTCGACCCTGAAGGGCGCGTGCTGTTCGAGGGCGACATCGGCGAGGAGTACTTCTCCGAGGTGCTGGACCTGGACCGGGTGACCACCGTCCGCGAGCGGGGGACACGAGGCCTGAACAAGCTCATGCGGCACTTCACCGAGGACTCGCCGACCGCGGTCTTCGAGCCCTACCGGCGCATGGCCCGCCGGCGCGCGAAGGACGCGTAGGCCCAGAGCGCTCCGATCGAGCCGAGGATGGCCAGCGCCGGCACCCATCCGGGCGGGTCGTCGGGATCGGCGGCCGGGGGTGCCGTCGGCGACGCCTGAGGGATAGCCTCGGCCGGTGCGACCGCGAGCGGCGGCCGGCCGTCACCAAGGAAGTCGCAGGTGCGTTCGTCGCGCGCCACCACCGACCACCGGAGCCGCTCCGGCGCCGGCCCGGCCAGGTCCAGGTCGCGCGTGAGCAATCGACCCGGCAGCTCGATCGTGAGCACGGAGCCGACGGAAGCCCCGAGGAAGGTGTTCGTCCCGCGCTCGGGCAGCAGCAGGATCGCCACACCAGACCCGCCCACGGCATCGAACCGGACGATGCGGTTCACGTCCCGGTAGTACTCGAAGGACACCGCAGGTGCCTCTGGATCGCGCACGAGGACATCGACCCGGAGCGGCCGACCTTCGGAGTCGGGCACCCGCAACGATGCCGCGAACGTGACCGTGAACCGAACGGCGGACCCGCCCTCCGTCGCCTCGGCCGACGCGCGGAGGAGATCGATGGCGGGATCCGGTGCGGCGACACCGCCTCGGCACGAGGCGGTGTCGCCGCGCGGATCGTTCGCCGAAGCCCCCAGCAGGAGCGGAGCCAACGCCAGAACGATCGCCGCGACGCGTCGGTTCACGCGGGGGGCTCGTACAGGCCTTCGAGGGGTGACGTCGAAGCTGCGGTGGCCGCGTCGCAGTCCCGCGGCTTCAAGATCAGGCGCTCGTTCCGGGGTTCCGAGGTGAAGTCGAAAGCGCCGGACAAGGGATCGGCGCGCGCGTCTCGCTCGGTCATCGGCTTGAGTTCGTGCAACTCCTCGATGAACCGGAGGACGGAGGAGAACTCGTAGGTCGTGTTGTCGATGTAGCCGCCGTCGCGGCTGTCACCCTGGCGCACCCACGGGGAGATGATGAGCGCAGGCGTCCGGGGGCCGAGGCCCATGATGTCGTAGTGGGGCGGTGGCACGTGATCGAAGAAGCCGCCGAAGTCGTCCCACACCAGCACGATGGCCGTGCGCCGCCACTCGGGGCTTCGCATCACCGCGTTGATCTGTTCGACCGTCCAGTTCTCGCCCAGGCACACGTTGGTTCCGGCGCCCGGATGCTCGTTGCTGCCCTCGGGCGGAACCAGCCACGACACCTCGGGCAGCCGGCCTCGGCGAACGTCGGTCAGGAAGTCCTCGGGCGGAACGACCTTGGGCCCCCAGATCGACCGGTCGTACCTTATGTGCCGGATCGCTTGCAACCCGTTCATCCACACGTCCTCGTTCGCGTAGTACTTCCAGCTGACGCCCGCGCGCTCCAGCAGGTCGGGCAGCACCTTGATGTTGAAGCACGTCCTGGTCGTCTCCCAGTACTCGGCGATCCGATAGATCTGGTTGGGCCAGTCGTCGGTGATGTGATCCTCCAGGCGCATGATCCGGCGGACGTCGGCCTCGGACAGATCCTCGATCGGGAACCGCGGCGTGTGCTCGCGCGGGTCGTCACAGTAATTGCCGGTCGTATCGGCGTTCGTCTTGTTGTCGACGATGCCGTAGGACTGCGCCGCGACCGTGTACAGGTGCTCAGGGAACGTCGGTCCGTACATCGAGGTGAAGAACCGGTCTGACAGCACGAACCGGTCGGCGTATGCCCAGTAGTTGGGGATCGTCTCGCGGGAGTGCTGGACGTAGCCTGAAAGGTCGAGGCCGGCGCCGATCACGTTGTAGCCGTTCATCTTGCCGCCGTTGATCGCGTAGAGCCCGCTCTGGAAGCCGTGGGTGAGGTCGTGCGGCTGGACGTACGGGGCCCGCTGCATGCGAACCGTCCGGCCGTCACGACAGCCGAGCTTCCCACAGCGCAGGGTGCCGCCTTCGGTGGCTCCGTCGGCGCCCGGGTAGGTCCCGAAGTAGTGATCGAACGTTCGGTTCTCCTTGATGATGAAGACCACGTGATCGATCGGCGTCTCGCCCGGGACGACCTTGCCGGCGTCGGGACCGGGGTTGCCGCCACCAGCGGACGGAGCGCCCGGATGGGTGAGGCCCCCCGCCCGTTCGCCATCGTCGCCGAGGGGGTTGAGCAACACGGCCAGACCGAGGGTCGATGTCAGGACCAGGGCGGTAAAGACACGACGCCTCGCCACCTGTCGTCTGGTCGGCCGGCGGAAGGATGCGGGACGGATGATCGGCCCGGGCCGTTGCTGCATCGGGCCGCAGTCTACCCGTCGCCTGATCGGCCCCCGGAGAGAGTGGAGAGCAGGTCGGAGAGCTCCTTCGCGACCCGGGCGGCCGTCGGATCGGCGATCAGGTTGTCGAGCTCTGCCGGGTCGTTCTCGAGGTCGTACAGCTCCCGGGATCCGTCAGCGTAGGCTACGTACTTCCAGTCGGCGGTTCGAACGGCCCACCATCCGGGGACCCGCAGGTCGCCCGCATAGGTGAGGAGCACACCGTCGCGTTCCGCCGTGGCGCCGCCCAGCAGTGGCACGAGGCTGATCCCGTCCGCGGGCGGCGGGATCTCCGTCCCGGTCAGCTCAGCGATCGTGGGCGCCACGTCGACGTTCGATGCAAGGCTCTCGGACACGCCACCGACCGAGCCGGGAACCCGGATCGCGAACGGCGTTCGTACGCACGTCTCGTAGGGACAGCCCTTGCCAACCCACCTGTGTTCGCCGAATGAGATGCCGTTGTCGGAGAGCACGAGGATGACCGTTCGGTCGAGTTCTCCCCGAGCCTCCACCTCCGACACGATCGCGTGCAGCGCCTCATCGACGGCGAGCAGCGACTCACGCGCGCGCTCCCGCGCATCCGAGATCGTTTCGGCCCTCGGCGGGTCGATCGTCGGCAGGTTCCGAACCCATTCAGCCGCGTCGTCAACGTCGTTCAGCTGCGCGACCGCGGGCGCGTCGAGGTCCGGCAAGGCGCCAAGGTTCCTCGGCGCGGGCGCGTGCGGCGCGTGCGGTGCACTCGGCGCGAACAGCAGGAAGAACGGACGGTCGCTCGGAGCCGTGCTGACGAACGCCACCGCGGCGGCCGCTAAGAAGTCGGTCGCGTAGGCACCACGCACGATCTTGGGCACCCCCTGATCCACCACCGGGAAGTTGACGTACGTGGTAGCGAGCTCGGGGTTCAGCTTCGCGTACCAGCGGTCCCAGCCCGGCGGAACGTACGGGCCTCGGGTCCATGGGTAGCCGTTGAGGTACTTGCCGACCAACCCGGTCGTGTAGCCGGCTTCGTCGAGCCACACGGCGAGGGTGCGCGTCTCGTCGAACGCCTCCCCGGCGAGGTTGTCGTGCACGCCCGTGTGGAACGAGTACCGACCGGTCAGCAACGTCGCCCGTGCCGGACAGCACATCGGCGTCGAGCTGAACGCGTTCGGGAACAACGTCCAGTCGCCTCCAGCCTCGGCCAACTGGGTCCGGAGCCAGGGCATCGCTTCGGACGGCAAGGTGTCGAACACCTGATCGTCCGTGACCACCAGGATCACGTTGGGCCGTCGGTCCGGCGAGGGCTCGGGCGTCGGCGCGACGGCCGCAGCGGCGAGGGTCACGACCGCCGCTACTCCTGCGATACTAGTCCGTTTCATACTAGCAGCACGGGCCGTGGTCTCGGGCGATCAGGACCTGCGAGCCTTCCAGATGTGCTCGGCCGGGTAGTCGCGCGCCCATCCGAGGGTCGAGTACGTGGTGTACGTGGTCGTGGCATCCTCGCCCGGCCGGAGCTCGATCAGGTCCTCCACCACGAAGCCGTTCGAGCGGAGGACACGGATCCACTCGCCGTTCGTGAGCTGCCACTCGACCGACGGATCAGGGTCGGGCCAGACGGTGCGTCCACCGCCGAAGTACGGGCGGCGGAGCTCGCGACCAGGAGGCTCGTCGTCGTCACCCCAGAACGTCCAGATGAATGGCGTGGCGATGTTGAACACCAGCAACCCCCCGGTGCGCAGCACGCGCGCCGCCTGCGGGACCGCTATCTCGGGGTCGGTGAACGATGTGGCGCCGTGGTCGCAGAACACGAGGTCGAAGCTGGCGTCGGCGAACGGGAGCTCCTCGGCACTGGCGCGCACGAGCGGGAACCGGACGCCGGTCTCGGCCATGTGCGCGGCGCCCGCGTCGAGCTGGTTCGAGCTGAAGTCGAGGCCAGTGACGCGGGCGCCGCGCATCGCGACCTTGATGCCGAACTGGCATGCCCCGCAGCCGAGCTCCAGGGCGTCGAGCCCGTCGACGTCACCCAACGCGTGGATCTCGTCCTCGGGAACGTCCCACGCTCCCCAGCCCAGGCGATCCCACCGGTTGAGCTGCGACGCGTTCCGCGTCTGGTAGTCGGCGCTGTCGGCCTCCCAGGACGCGAGGTTGGCCCGGATGTCCTTTCGGTTCGTCGGCCGGCTCACCGGTCGAGCCACCCTCCCTCGCGGCCGTGCGCGTGCGCGACCAGGCCCGCCGCGATCGACAGCGCGATCTCATCGGGCGCACGACCTCCGAGGTCAAGGCCGAGCGGCGACCGGATCCTGGCCAGGTCGTCGTCGGTGAAGCCATGGGCGCGCAGCTCGTCCACGTAGTACGCGACGTGACGACGCGATCCCATGACGCCGAGGAACCCGACCGGGGAACGGAGCAACGCGGCCAACGCCTCGGTCACGCCCGGCGCGTCGTGATCGGTGAACACGACGGCGTCGGCGTCGGTCAGCTCGATGTCGGCGATCGCCTCGACGCGGTCGCCGTCGTCGGGCGCGAGCCTCTCGGCTCGCGACTCGACCAGCACGGTCCGGTAGCCGAGGGTCGGAGCGTGTCGACGGAGCGCGCGGGCCACGTCAGTGGCCGACACGATCGCGAGCAGCGGGCCCGGCCGGTGCGGCTCGAAGAAGACCTCGATGTCGCCGAGCTCGTGGTGGAGCGTTCGGGTCTCCGGCTCGCCGGACGCGAGGACCTCGGCAGCCGCTTCTACTGCCGCGGAGTCGAACTCGGCGCAGCCGAGCGTGCCGCGCACTTCGCCGCCCGGCACGATGGTCATCGCGTTGCCGACGCGGCAAGGCGGATCCCCGATCACCTTGACGGCCTTGGCCTCCACGCGGATCGGCGCGACGGGCGCCGATGTGGTCGAGTGGATGCCCGGGTGGGCGCCCGTCGCGCCTGCCAGCAGCTCCACCGCATGGGGGAGCACCGGCAGCACCGCCTCGAGCGACTCCATGACCCCTTTGGGGCTCCCCGGCAGGTTCACGATCAGGGTCGAGCCGAGGCTCCCGACCACCGCGCGCGACAACGACGCCATCGGTGTGTGCGCAAGGCCGGCGGCCCGCATCAGCTCGGCCAGTCCAGGCGCATCCCGTTCGATCACCGCGCGGGTGGCCTCGGGCGTCACGTCGCGCGGACCGAACCCGGTCCCGCCGGTGCTCACGACGAGGGCGTGACCGGCGGCCAGCTCGCGCAGCGCCGTTTCGATCTCGTCCCGCTCGTCGGGCACCACGCGGCGTTCGGCCACCTCGAATCCCGCCTGCACGAGCAGCGACTCGGCCTGGTCGCCGGAACGGTCCTCGCGAGTGCCCTCCGAAACACCGTCGCTCACGGTGATGACGGCCGCGCGC